>ERZ1023617.135-NODE-135-length-34399-cov-13.323142_pt1 | contig 34399 bp, 35 predicted proteins | sample MGYA00380328_ERZ1023617 | MGnify/ENA primary metagenome ERZ1023617 (study PRJEB33179, sample SAMN07448977) | human gut metagenome | biome: Human-gut; feature: Human associated habitat; material: Faeces | host: Homo sapiens | place: India: Bhopal | collected...
ACATATTGTTGCAGAATATGATGGTAAAATAGCCTCAAAATCGTGCAGAAAAAAAATCGGATTTTGAACACCCTACCTAACGGGGTGAGGCTGACGCATGAAACATTGATGATTCTATCATAAATCACGCAGAACATTTTTACGGATTTTGAACACCCTACCGAATGGGGTGAGGTTTGTGCATGAAACTTCTTTCTGAATCATGATGTTTTCTGATTTTTAATAATTAACTTTGCATATATGTTACGAGCCTACAAATATAGAATATATCCGACAGATGAGCAGAAGGTCTTGATCGCAAAGACTTTGGGGCTGCTGTCGCTTTGTCTATAATTGGGCTTTGAACATGAAAATCACAGTATGCAAGGAAACTCATGGCAACGTGTATCTGACCAACACGCACAACAACTCAATGTGCATTTTGAACACCTACTAATAATGTTTAGAAAAAATATATGGCATTATCGAACATAGAAAAACATTACAACAAACATCCTGAAGACTTGCGCTTGTTGCGTAGGCATGGCATAGTGGAATTTGAAACCACAATGCACCATTTACGTCGCTTTTTAAAACCCGATAATTATTTATTGGATATAGGAGCAGGAACAGGACGATATACTTCAGCACTTATGGCAGAAGGCTATAAAGTAAAAGCTGTGGAGTTGGTACGCAGAAATATTGAAGTTTTTTTGAAACGTGAGCCTACTGCCGATGTGGTGCAAGGAGATGCACGAAACATGGCATTTTTGCCTACAGGGTTGTCGGATGTAACGCTATTGCTCGGACCGCTTTATCACTTGATAGGCGATGAGGAAAAACTCAAAGCTTTGAACGAGGCTAAACGTGTTACAAAATCGGGAGGTCTGATTTTTGTGGCTTACTTGATGAACGAATACAGCATTCTTTCTTATTGTTTTGACGAGGAACGAATTGGCGATTTCTTGGCACGTGGTGTGGTAGATCAAAACTTCCATATTCAAACACAGGAGGGTGAATTGTATGATTATGTGCGCGTGGAGGATATTGACCGCTTGAACAAAAAGGCGGGGTTAGAACGTGTTACAATCTTTTCGCCAGATGGTGCATCCGATTATATGCGTACAAGATTAAACCGAATGAGCGACGAAACTTTTGCGCATTTCATAGCTTATCAAAAAAGCATTTCTGAGCGACGCGACCTTATTGGGGCGGGTAGTCATGTGGTAGATGTGGTAAGAGTGCCTTGAACTTAGCAATTCTTCTGAAAATGAATTTTAAGGAGAAACTATTACATCGGTTGTCATTGCACGAGGTTCAAGATATTACGAGCAGTTGTGAATGTGATGCGGACAAAGAGGCGTTGTATGCCTTAACCTTTGATGCAAGCCCAAGGGTAAGTGTGAATGCTTTATGGATATTTACGCACTTCGATGATTTGAATAACACATGGCTTTATCGATATCAAGACGATTTAATAAACCGTGTAATGAAAGAGGCAGATGTAAATAAACGTAGGTTGATACTTTCCTTGTTACTGCGTCAACCTTTTGAAGAAGAAAAACTTCGTGCCGATTTTTTAGATTATTGTGTTCACAACATAACAGCTTGTTCACAACCCTATGCTGTTCGTGCTTATTGCCTCAAATTAGCTTATGAGCAAATGCGCTTTTATGCGGAGTTGTTGGCAGAGTTGCAAACGGCTTTAGAAATGTTGGCACAAGAACCCCTTTCGCCAGGATTGGCTTCGGCAAAAAGACAGATAGAAAAGAAAATAAAATTTCAACTCAAACGACTGAAATGAATACAGCGCAAGCTATTGTTGCAACAGTTTATCGCAACAATAGCTTGCGCTGTTTGTAGTCGGGCAAATAGTGTGCCATGAGAGCATGAAAGCGAGCGTTATGTGAGGGCTCTTTGAGATGGCAAAGTTCGTGAACTACGACTTGTTCAATTGCTTCAATAGGATAGAAAATCATGCGAAGGTTGAAACACACAATGCGTTGCTGAGGCTTCATACTCCCCCAACGTGACACCATGTTCTTTAAGCGAATTTCATTGAGGGGCGCTTCGTTCATAATGGGCAACCAATAATCTAAAAGTTGTTTTATGATGCGCTGAAACTCCTTAATATACCATGTGTTAATGGCTTGTTGCAAAACATTGCGCCTATCATCTCTTACTTGCACAAGCAGGGTGCCATCGGTTGTAGCTGTTACTTGAGCGGGGGCGTCATGATGTTTAATTTGCAAAGTATAGGTTTGTCCTAAAAACTGAAAATGTTCGCCTTGTGTAAAGGTATGCTGAAGCATGTTCTGCCGTTGGACATGTCGCTCTTGTGCTTTAGCTACGTGTGTGTGCAGCCATTGTGCATTTTTTTGCAGAAAGCTATGTACGATGCTTTCGGATAAGCCAATGGGAATTGTAAGCTGCGGACTACCATCGCGCTTGATGCTAAGCCGTAGCATTTTTACCCGTTTGATGTTTGCAATAATGTCAATGCCTTCGAAATGGATAATGGATGACATGGGATAGCTAATTATTTTACTCAAGTTTCGGATTTAGTCAAGCCCGTCTTGACTAAATCCGAAACTTGAGTAGAGAACCTACTTAGTATTTCAGAGTTACGGCATAGGGATATACACGCTCAGAGTCTGCAAAGGTTGCTACAGAACGCAACATGTTTTGCACATTGGCACGTAAGGGCTTGTTGTAAACCATTTTGCCGTTTACTTCAATCTTTACAGGACGTTTGGGGTCAACTAAATTCTCATTAAAGAACACAGTGAGTTCACCCCCATGTGCTGTGGTGTAGCTACGTCCCGACTTTAGTTCGATGCCAAACATGGGGTCGCGTTCTAAGGTGGTGTAATGGATGTCCTCGATGCTGATGTAAACGTTATTGTTGGTGATGTTCACATCGTAGCGTGTACGCAAAGAGTCGCAAGGCCGTTTGTCTACAGCTAAGTTATAGAAACCCGTGCGGTGAACCCCGTCCATCTCAAAGTCCTCCCAACGAAACTGTTTGGGGTAGGGGTTGCGAGTAAAGAGTGAGAGCCAAGGGGTGGTTACCGAATAGTCAATGAAGTGTTGTTTGCCAGGAATAAGCTCAACTTTGTGACGATAGCCTTCAGGGTTGAGGTGTTCAATGCTATCAAGCGCCTCGGCTGTGTAGCGTGTTAGCAAGTTGCGGTAGAAACCACGGTCGTTAGCACCCGTGCGCAATGAAAAACCAATATTTCCTAAGTTTTCAACAGGCGCGTTCTTTAAAGGTTCACCTCCTGCCATAGGACCCGCAGCTGCCCAATAGTCTGCATAAAATGAAGCCAAACGTTGCGAACCATATCCACCTTCTGAAATGCCAAAAACATAAAGACGATTAGGATTGATTTCGGGGCGCAACATCAGTTGGCGAATCAAGTTCATCCATGCATATTGTTTGCTGCGTTGCCACCAACGGTACCATTCGTTTTCATTTGGAATTTGAGGAATGAAATAGGCAGAGGGAGCATCTGCAAATTGTTGTGCTAAAGCTAAGCCTGTTGCCCATTCATGTTGTTTAGGTCCTGAGCCATGAAGATATAAAAAGAACGGATACCCATTTTCAGGACGATTGCCTTTAGTGCCAAAATAATAAGGCATTGTGGCATGAGGCTCTAAAGAGTCGGGCAGTTGCCAAGCATCCGAATGATTGCTTAAAGCTGCAGTAGGCATCAGCACGTTCTGTTTAACCTTGTTGTTGGCGGTTTTCCAAGCATTCCACACTTGTTGTTGGGTTTGCTCAATTTTTTTATGAGCTATGCTCTTTTGCAACTTGCAAGTTGTGTTGCCTGTTTGCAAGGTCTGTTCAAAGTATTCTTGATATTGCTTTGCATTTTGTGCAAATCCGTAAATCGAAGTGCATGCGCAGAGTAAAGTAGTGAGTGCTATTTGTTTCATGTGAGGAAAAGTTTTTTATACGCTCAAGGCATCTTTCATCATAGCCAAGTCTTCGTCAGTTAGTCCTGCACGTTTAAGCAATTCTTCGTCTTCTTTCAGAAATTCGAGCGTTTTAGAATCGTTGTTTCGTGCGTTGCGGTAACGACTAACAGCTTCGGCAATATGTCCTTGTAACCATGCAGTATGTCCTGCATTGAGATAGTCGGTTGGGGTAGGGGCGTGCTCCAAAACCTTTTGGTAGTATTTTTCAGCTTGTTCGTATTTACCTGTGAGCAACGAACACCAAGCCAAAGCACGTGTGGCAAGTGCCGATTGAGGTTTGAGATAGTTAGCTTTGAAAAGGTATTTAAAAGCCTCGTCGTAACGTTGCAAGCAGATGAGACTTTCTGCTTGATGAAGTGCAACATCAGCGTCTTCGGGGAGGAACTCTTCAAGCTCAGTGTAGTAGTCAAAAGCTTTTGCATAATTGCCAGCTGCACGTGAAGAGGCTGCCAATCTTTTAATAGTCCATTTAGAATGTGGCTTCAGCAAGTTGGCGCGTTCGTAAAGAATTATGGCTTGCTCAACATTTCCTTCTTGCTCATAACAATAGCCCATCTTTTGGAATATGTTAGCCGTGAGTTTTTCCTGTGGCAACTTCTTGTAAAGGTCGAGTGCTATGTTGTATGACTTATCTTTAAACTCGAACTCAGCCAAACGCTGTAGCATATCGTCATCATCGAGCAATTTTTGAAACGGAAAGTGGTCTGCTAAGAATAAGTTAAGCTGGAAGGGATTGACAAATTCTTCGCGATGCAAATAAAGGTTGCAAAAACGGTAAAAGCCTTGTACATACGAGCGCATTTCCTCTTTGAAAAGCTGGGTAGGGTCTAAAGCATCCTCGCTTGTTAGGTCTACATTTCCCATATTCTCTACAAATTGGTCCATGTGTTCCTGCGTTTGGTTTTTCATTTGCGACATCATGAGGCAAAACGAATATTTGTCGGAGTCGCACAAGCCTGTGCGGTTGATAAGCACCTTTAACATGCGGTTTTCAGAAAGTCCTTGAGGAACTTCGGGATGGTTCATGGTAAAGGGGTAAAACCAATTGCACACCACATTAAAGAAAGAAAAACGCTGCTTCATCACCTTGAAGGAACCCATATACATGTCGGCACCACGTTCTTGCAGTTCAACAAACTCGTGCATGTATTTAGCCAACTTCGAAGGTCTTCCGTCTTCATCCCATTCAGGGTTTAAGTCAGCTTCAGAGAGTTTATCTTTAATTTCATCCAAACCCAACGAACGGTCAATGTGTAAGTGTTCGATGCGTTTCATAACTTGTGGAATAATCTCGTTTTGCAGGTTTTGCTCAATACGTTTGGTCTCCAAACTCAAAAATAATTGAGATTGCAGCAATTCCAATTGGTTTACAAAGTTCTGAATGTCCAACATAAGTTGCAAACGAGTTGCTACTTCAGGATAAAATTTTGTACGTTCAGGATGCGCGATGTGTACAAAAACAAGTCCCACAATGGCACGTACACGGACTTTAACTTCGTCAGAAAGTGCATTGTCAAGTAACAAACGGTATTTGGCAATGTCAAAGTAGCGCATTGCTGAAAGCGTTGCAGCACTAAGTAGCAAACATTTGTTGTTCTCGATAATGTTTGCGTCAGCCATAAAGTTAGCTACAGTCGTTTCATCGGCAGTAGTCCATGCACCCGATAACCATACAGCATCAAAAATATCACGTGCAGAAACACCTTCTTGCAATAAGTCGGAAAGTGTAAAATGGTTGCCATGTAAATTCTTTAACGTGCGCAAACTTGTGGCATAAAATGAAGTTTCATTTTGCAAGTCACCCGCGCGCTCAAGCATGTCTGCCAATTCATAAGCCCTGCGTTCAAATGATTTATACATTTTATGGCGTTCAGGGTCGGCAGCACCTTTAACAAGGTAGCTCAGCAATATTTGGTAAGAGTCAACAAGCGTGTCAGCTTCCTCTTTTATGCTCCATTCTTTCAAGGACGATGCCATGCCTTGCAACGACTGTAAGGCAGAGAGCAAATGGTGTTCCTTTAAAGCAGTTATGGCATCTTTATGCAAGTACTGATAAGTATGTTTATCCATATTATATATGTGTGGTGACTGTTATGCTGCTTTAGGGTGGTGCTCATATTTTGAATACCTAGTTTAAACCACCCTCTTAATATTTTAATGTGTCGGCAATCTCTTTAGGGATGCCATAGTCTTTTTGCAAAATGAGTGAGTAAGCTTTAGGTCCTTTAATGCGTATTGAGTCGAGTGCCATTTTGCGTCCTTTCTCAAATATCTTCCATTGTTCGCGACGTTGGGCTTTTTTTAAATGACTGCGTTTCATTACAAAGCAAGCATTAGGGTCGGCAAAACGTTGTGATTTTAAGCAACGATGTCCGTTGGCTGCAGCTAAAGCCGTATAGGGCCATGTAAGTACAGCAGCGTCTATTTGGTTGCCCGTAAGCATTTGTGCACGCATCTTCAAATTATTGATTTGTGGAAAATACACATCGTCAGTGTTGATTTTGGCACCATTCAACACCGTTAATAGATAATTTTTTTCAGCAGAGTTTCGGGCGATAGAAATGGTACGTCCTTTCAGTGCTTTTAAGTCGCGAATGCGCAGTTGTTCGCAAGTGTAAATGCTCCATTGTAGTGTGCCATCCCACATAGGTTCAATGTCTTTCATTTTGTTGCCATAAGTACGCATTCTTTCGCGGTCAGCCCAGCCGCCATCAGCAATGCGCCCCATGAGGGTTGTGTCACAGTCCATTTGCGAACCATACGTAGCTATTTGTAATTTCAACCCCAACGAATCATAAAGTCCTGTACGCTCGGCATAATAAATGGGCAGACAGTCGCGGTTAGGTACTAATGCAACGTGTAATGCTGCCGAGTCATAGCGTTCGGTGCCAAAGTTAAGCACCTCTTGTGGTGCATTATCTTTGCATGCTGCTAAACCAAGGCAGAGAAGTGATAATATAACAACAATGTGGGACTTTATAAAATTCATTGCAGATGGGTAGTTTGGATAAGAAAAAGTGCAAATAAGAGTTTGTGTGTACGCAAGCAAGAGCATGCTGGCGCTACAATGCAGTAACGCACATGCCGAGCCGTGGTTTCACATACTCCTATTTGCACATTTGTTGAAGACCAATTTTGTGATCTATAATAATATATAAGGCTGCGAGCCTATTTAGCATGGCAGGCAGCCTTATATATAGAATAAGGAAAGATTAGCCCTTGATGGCAGCGATACCAGGAAGAGTCTTACCTTCGATAGCTTCGAGCAAAGCACCACCACCAGTTGAGATGTAAGAAACCTTGTCAGCCATGCCAAACTTGTTGATGCAAGCTACAGAGTCACCACCACCGATGAGTGAGAATGCACCGTTAGCAGTAGCCTTGGCAATAGCTTCAGCGATAGCCTTTGAACCACCAGCGAAGTTATCCATTTCGAATACACCAGCAGGACCATTCCAAAGGATAGTCTTAGCTTCTTCAATAACCTTGGCAAAAGCCTTGCGAGTTTCAGGACCAGCGTCCATACCTTCCCAACCTTCGGGAATGTCGTTAGCTTGGCAAACCTGTGTGTTGCAATCATTGCAGAAGTCATCACCTGCGATGCAGTCAGTACCAAGAACAAGGTTTACACCATTTTCCTTAGCCTTCTTGATAACGTCAAGAGCTACGTCGAGCTTATCGTCTTCGCAGATAGACTTACCAATCTTGCCACCCTGAGCCTTAGCGAAAGTATAAGTCATACCACCGCAAAGAATGAGGTTGTCAACCTTGCCCAAGAGGTTTTCAATGATACCAATCTTTGTAGAAACCTTAGAACCACCCATGATGGCAGTGAAGGGACGCTTGATGTTGCTCAATACACTATCAACAGCGTGAACTTCCTTCTCCATCAAGTAACCGAGCATCTTGTGGTCTGTATCAAAGTTGTCAGCGATAACGGCAGTTGAGGCATGCTTGCGGTGAGCAGTACCAAAGGCATCGTTAATGTAGATGTCAGCGTATGAAGCCAAAGTCTTAGCGAACTCCTTCTGACGTTCCTTCATTTCCTTCTTAGCCTCATCGTATTTAGGATCTTCCTTGTCAATGCCAACGGGCTTGCCTTCTTCCTCAGGATAGAAACGGAGGTTCTCGAGCAAGAGAACATCGCCAGGCTGCAAAGCAGCAGCAGCTTCCTGAGCCTTAGCACAGTCGGGAGCGAACTGAACCTTTACACCGAGCTTTTCGCTAACAGCGTCAACAATCTGGCTGAGAGAGAACTTAGCGTTAACCTTGCCTTTGGGCTTACCCATGTGGCTCATGATGATAAGTGAACCACCATCAGCAAGTACCTTCTTCAATGTGGGGAGGGCACCGCGGATACGAGTGTCGTCTGTGATGTTACCATTCTCGTCAAGAGGCACGTTGAAGTCTACGCGGACAATCACCTTCTTGCCCTTGAAATCGCAAGTTTCAATAGTCATAGTGAATATTTTATTTAATAAAGAGTTTGTATTTCTGTTTAAGTCTTAAGCTTTGAACAGTGTGATGTATGCTGTCTTAGCATAAGATTGCGAAGCAAAGTTACTGCAAACAACTTGAAAGGCAAAAGTTTTTTCAAAAAAGTTTTTCTTTCTATTGTAAATGTGACTACTTTTGCATGCAATTTGATTAGTAATCCTTAGAAAATAAGTTATGGCAGACGGAAATTTCAACAGAACGCACTTGCCCAATCGTCCTTTTCAGAGTGGCTTGAATGCAGGACGAGCACAAATGCACACATTAGCTATCCAAGCCTTTTGTAAATGGTTGGACGAACAGGGAATAAGCGAGGACGAAAAGAAAAAACACGAACTTCGTTTTCGTGAACTATTGCCATTATAGGGCTTTAAAAATCATTTTTTACAAGGGTATAATCATGTAATGGCTCTCAATTTTCGTAAAACTACCTAAAAAATGAACTAATTTCTTGCGTAAAACATCAGATATTCATAACTTTGCAAGCATGGATATGAAAAAGATTTTCAAAGGTAACATACATAAATTGGGAGGATGCTTGTTGGCTGTAGCTTTATTGGTGTCAGCAGCAAGTCCTATGCAAGCGCGTAAAAAAGAAAAAGTACATGGACAAGTAGTCGAGGTTATTTGTGATGAGCCCGATGCTTTAGCAGCAAAGTCTGTAGGCGAAAAGCGCATGATGCATGCCGCTGCCGTGTTCTTGCGTACAAGCAATGCGCGTATCAATTCAAAGTATAAAGAAGGTATTGACGTTTCTCACTATCAGGGAAGCATTAACTGGGATGAGGTGGTTAATGGCACGCCCATTTCTTATGTATATCTCAAAGCCACAGAGGGCGCTTCGCTTGTAGATGACACTTACGAGCGTAACTTGTCTGAAGCACGTCGAGTGGGATTGAGTGTAGGCAGTTATCATTTTTATCGTCCGAACATTGATTGGCAAAAGCAGTTCGAAAACATGACCTCGGTGGTGAAAATTGATAATCAAGACCTTGTGCCTATTATTGATATTGAACATCGTGGTTCGGTTAGTTCTGAAGCTTTTATTTCAGACCTCCGATCGTTTATCGAAAAAGTTACAGAGTTCTATGGCAAAAAGCCTTTGCTTTATACTTACCACAATTTCTACAACAGCTATTTGCAAGGTGAGTTTACCGACTACCACTTTATGATTGCTCGTTATCGTAACGATTCTCCGACTCTTAACGATGGTAAGGATTATATCATGTGGCAGTATACCTCACGTGGTTCTATCCCTGGTATTCGTGGTCACGTAGATCGTTCGAAAATTATGGGTAGTTATTCACTCAATCAGGTAATGATGTAATGCACAGCATATAACTTTTGAGTAACGATAAATTGTTACCTATATATATTATAGGTGTATACGGTGCATGCTTACATCTTATGTAATAGTGAACTGAAGGGTGGTTCTAATAAATCTGTTAGATAATATATCAGATTATTAGAACCACTTTTTTTAGTAATCTGTTTTTTAAAATGCTTTGCTATGCGCTCACCTTGCACTATCTCTGCTTCGCGAAGATAGGCTGCACCTCGATAATAAAAATGAAAGACTTTTAGCCTTTCATTTTGTATTATGCTCGGTTTGCACTATCTCTGCTTCGCGAAGATAGGCTGCGGTTCGGCAAAGTAAAACAAAAAAATGCTTTTTTTGTTTTGCTATGCGCTCACCTTGCACTATCTTTGCACATAAATTACATATTTCTTACGTATGCAACAGAAAATAATCATTCTCGATTTCGGTTCGCAAACTACGCAACTTATTGGTCGTCGTTTGCGTGAACTCGATACTTTCTGCGAAATTCTGCCTTACAACAAGTTTCCACACGATGACCCTTCAGTTATTGGTGTGATTCTTTCAGGTTCGCCTTATAGCGTATATGATCCTGAAGCATTCAAGGTAGACTTGAGCAATATCCGTGGCAAATATCCTATTCTCGGTATATGCTATGGTGCACAATATATGGCGCAAACTTATGGTGGAAAGGTAGAACCTGCTGGTAGCCGTGAGTATGGTCGTGCTAATCTCGAAAGTTTCGATCACGAAAATCCTCTTTTCAAGGGATTTGACGAAAATTCTCAAGTGTGGATGAGCCATGGCGACACAATTACTGCTATTCCTGAAAACTTTAAGTGCATCGCTTCAACCTCAAAGGTGAAGTTTGCTGCTTATCAAGCAGAAAATGAAAAACTTTGGGGCGTACAGTTCCACCCCGAGGTGTTCCACTCATTGCAAGGCACTCAGTTGCTTAAGAACTTTGTTGTAGACATTTGTGGTAGCCGTCAAGACTGGAGTGCTGCTTCGTTTGTTGACACTACAGTTGCTGAGTTGAAGGCTGAGTTGGGAGACGATAAGGTAATTCTTGGTCTTTCGGGTGGCGTAGATAGTTCTGTTGCAGCTGTTTTACTCAATAAGGCTATTGGTAGCAATCTTACTTGTATCTTCGTTGACCACGGTATGCTTCGTAAAAATGAGTTCCGCGATGTAATGAACGATTACAAGTGTTTGGGCTTGAACGTGATTGGCGTAGATGCAAGCGAGAAGTTCTTTGCAGACCTTGCAGGTGTGACCGATCCCGAAGAAAAGCGTAAGATTATTGGTCGTGACTTCGTGGAGGTGTTCAATGCCGAAGCTAAGAAACAGACTGGTGCAAAGTGGTTGGCACAAGGTACTATTTATCCCGACCGCATTGAAAGTTTGAATATTACGGGTAAGGTTATTAAGAGCCACCACAATGTGGGTGGTCTGCCTAAGGAAATGAACTTGCAGCTCTGCGAACCTTTGAAATGGCTCTTTAAGGACGAAGTTCGTCGTGTAGGTCGTTCTATGGGTATGCCTGAGCATTTAATTACACGTCATCCTTTCCCTGGTCCTGGCTTGGCTGTACGTATATTGGGTGATATCACACCCGAGAAGGTTCGTATTTTGCAGGATGCTGACGATATCTATATTCGTGGCTTGCGCGATTATAAGGTAAAACTCAGTGGAGAAGAAGCACGTCGTGTGTTAGCAGCAGGTGTTCCAGCCAATATGGAGAATGGCGAAATTGAAGTTAGCCTTTACGATCAGATTTGGCAAGCAGGTACGGTATTGCTCTCTACAGTTCGTTCGGTAGGTGTGATGGGTGATGAACGTACTTACGAACATCCCGTAGCTCTGCGTGCAGTAACAAGTACGGATGCCATGACAGCAGACTGGGCACACTTGCCTTACGACTTTATGGCTAAGGTGTCGAACGATATTATTAACCACGTAAAGGGGGTTAACCGCGTATGCTATGACATTTCGTCAAAACCACCTTCAACAATTGAGTGGGAATAAAAAATGTGTTTTCCACTCTTAGTTGAGTAAGTGGAAACTTGATGTAGCGTTCACAAGAACTGCAAGATTACATATATAATATTAGACCTCAATTCAAACTGTTTGAAGTTCTGAATTGAGGTCTAATTTTTTTTTGTGATGTTATAGAGAATTACGCGCCAACCTCACCCTACCCAATAGGTGAGGGGCATTTTCTTAATGTGGTAGTTCAACTTCGAGCAAGCTGGCACGGTCACTTTCTTTGAGCCATTGTGCAATGGTGGTGTTCAGTTGATGAGGCACAGAAACGCTATGGTAGTTGAGTTTAAAAGCTTGTGCAATGCTTTGGGCAGTATAATGTTGGTCTCCTGCAGCAATGTAGTGAGATTGTGCTGGCGACTGAGATAAGCCTGGCAGATGGTCGAAGATAGAACCACGACCATTGTTTAAGAGCATAATGCGCAAATTGTTGGGTAATTGCGTATTCCACAAAGCATTAACATCGTAGAAGAAACTTAAGTCGCCAATAATAACAATGGTAAGTCCCCATAAAGTTAGGGCATAACCTACGGCAGTAGATAAACTACCCTCAATGCCATTGGTGCCACGATTGCAATAAATAGGGAAGGTGCCTGCTTGAAAAACTTTGCCTGCAACACGCACCGCAGAACTATTTGCCAAATGCAGCGAAACAGATAAATCGGGATGTTGCAGCAGATGCTGATATAAAGCATTTAAGGCTTTGTACATGGAAATGCCTTCAGTTTTATCATCGGCATCTTGCAACGTTTGTTGCATTTGTTGCCAGACATTTTCAAGTGAAGCTCGTGCTTTTTTTACTTCAGTATGGTTGTGCTTAAGGGTTTGTGCAAGTTGTGCAAGCACGGGTTGCACTGATTGTTGCAACCAATAGGTGGTGTGGTAGAACGTGTCGGGCAGTTGGGCATCATTTCCTACACGTATAACCATGCAATTTCCATTGCGCAAGCGTTTCTTGAACTTTTTGTGAACAAAGTTTCCACCTATATGTACAATCACATCAGGTTGTACATCGGGGGTAAGCGTTTCCTCGTCAAAAGCCTCCATCAAATGATTATCAGAAACGTCAGAGATGATTTCAGAGAGTACCAACATTTGGTTGTTAGCACGAAGGTCTTCAACTTCTTTGCGAATGTCGCCGCGCTCATATTGTCCCATGACAAGCGTGGGGAGTTTAGCTTGTGCTATGGTTTGAAGTACGCAATCGGGTAGGGGAGTTGCTGCATTGATGTTTTGCGCAAAACGTTGTACAACACGTTCTTGGGGTAATTGAGGGGTAGAGAAATTAAACATAGGTTCTTCAATCTCCACGTTAATGTGAACGGGTTGTCCCTCATAAAGATGCAATGCAAGTAGAGCCTCGTTAATTTTTCGATTGTTGCACCATGCCTCGTTGTTGTTATGCGGCTCCGTAATGTTGAAAGTGGGGCAGTAGGGGGATAGGGCACCATTTTGTGGAAGCGTTTGTCCGTCAAGTTGTCCTATAATATATTGTGGTCTGTCGGCAGAAATAACCAATAGTGGCAAGTGTCGATAATAAGCTTCAGCAGCAGCAGGAATACAACCTAACAAAGCAGAACCCGATGTAACGCAAACGGCAACCGCCTCTTGTGTAGCAAGCACCATGCCCAATGCAACAAAGGCTGCACTGCGTTCGTCGGTAACAGGATGAAGCTTAAAGCATTCAGAGCCCGCAGCATGCAGATTGTGTACAATGGTAGCATTGCGCGAGCCAGGACACACCACAACATGCTCAATGTGGTGTGCCTTGAGCAGTGAAGTGAGTTGGTTAACTTGAGGAGTGTTGCAATACATAAAGGTTAAAGCAATTGTTTCATAGTGATGAGTTTACGTTGAGTCTCGTCCCACTCTTCTTGTTCAGTGCTTTGTGGCATAATGCCTCCGCCTGCATAAAGAGTGGCACTTTGTTTGTTAAAACTCATACATCTGAGTGATACATAGAGATTGGTGTGTCCTTCTAAAAACAAAGGTCCGCTAAATCCCGCATAATATTGTCGTTCAGAAGCTTCGGTTTGCATAATGGTTTGCAGTGCTGCTTCACGGGGTAAGCCACAAACAGCAGGAGTAGGATGAAGTTTGGTAAGCAAGGTGCGCACATCGTTAGTAGCAGCTAAGTTAAAACAAAAGTGCGTGCAAAGATGTTGCAAGTTACCCGTTTGCAGTGTGAAGGTTTTGGACTTCTGCACGTTGGTAGCCACACCTTGCATTTGTTTTTCAATAAACCTTGCCACGATGGCTTGTTCCTCGCAATTCTTCTCATTCCATTGAGGCTTAACCCCTTCAACAAAGGGCAAAGTGCCAGCTAATGCCACGGTATTCCATTGATGATGTGCATACTCCAATAAAGGTTCGGGAGTAGCAACTAACCAATAGCCCGTTTGTGGCGTATACCACAAAGCCACATAGCTCGACGGACGATAATAACAAGCTTTGGCAAAAAGCTCCTGTGCCTGTGTAAGGTTAAGACTGGTGCAATGCAGTCGGCGCGAGAGAACTACTTTTTCAACCTTGGGTGAAGCTTCGTTCAATAAATGTTTGATAGTGTTGAATGCCCTACTGTAGTCATTTCGTTCTGTTTCTTCGTTAAGTGTAGAAACCATGGAATGTGGCACATTGAGTTTAGGCAAAACAAGCTCATTCGTTGCGATGTTATCAGGCTCAATAAAAACAATGGGGCAAGAGTCTGTTGTGGTAAATGGAGCAATGACATATCCTCCAGTTAAGGGTATGTCTGTCAGCGACAAAAATGTGCGTGGTGCATTTTTTTGTCGTAGGGTAGTAAAGTGTTTGCTATGTGGCGTGCGAAAGAGCACGAAAGTGTCTTTAGTTTGCATTTAAAGTTTCTTTGCCTCTTCCCACAACTTGTCCATTTCTTCAAGAGTCATATCGGTGAGTTGGCGACCTTGTTTCAGAGTGTGTTGTTCCAAATAGTTGAAACGTTTGATAAATTTGTGGTTGGTACGTTCAAGGGCGTTATCGGGATTTATTTTATAAAGGCGTGCCGCATTGATGAGGCTAAACATCACATCGCCAAATTCAGCTTCGGCTTTATCTTTGTCCATGTGTTCTACTTCGGCTTCGAATTCGCTGATTTCTTCCTTCACCTTGTCCCACACCTGTGAGCGTTCTTCCCAATCAAAACCAACATTGCGTGCTTTGTCTTGAATGCGATAAGCCTTAATGAGTGAAGGAAGTGCTTCGGGCACACCCGACAATACGGTTTTGTTGCCGTCTTTCTCTTTTTGTTTCAACAATTCCCATTGTTCGCTCACTTGTTGAGCCGTTTCAATGTGGGTATCGTCTTCTCCCTTAGGTGGAAATACGTGTGGGTGTCTGAAAATCAACTTATCGCAAAGTTGGTTGCAAACATCAGCGATGTCAAAAGCTTGCTTTTCAGAACCTATTTTGGCGTAGAAGCATACGTGGAGCAAAACATCGCCCAACTCCTTGCATATGTTTTTGTTGTCGTTTTTCATCAAGGCATCACACAACTCGTAAGTCTCCTCAATGGTGTTAGGGCGCAAACTCTCGTTAGTTTGTTTACGATCCCACGGACATTTCACACGCAGTTCATCCAACACATCCAACAAACGCTCAAAAGCCTTGAGCTGTTCTTGGCGCGAATGGTTGGTAAATGTAGCTTCAGTTATATTGGACATGATATGTTGATTTTATCGTTTTGTCAATCGAAAGTCATCCTTTTAGTAGGTTTTTAAACGCCTTTAAAGGACAGCTTTGCTAAATTCTTTATGCAAAAGTACACTTTTTCTGTCGATTTCAGTAAATTTGCCACATGGAAAAGTTTGACGTACATATTTTGGGCTGCGGAAGTGCGTTACCAACCCTAAAACATTGGCCATCGTCGCAAATAATCAATTTGCGCGAGAAGCTATTTATGATAGATTGTGGCGAAGGAGCACAAGTGCAATTTCGTCGTTCACGACAAAAGTTTTCTCGTTTGTCGCACATCTTCATTTCGCATCTGCATGGCGACCATATTTTTGGTTTGATAGGATTGCTCTCCACCTTGTCATTGGCAGGGCGCACCTATCCAATGCACATCTATGCACATGCCGAATTAGAAGCGTTGATGAAGCCTTGGCTCGACTTTTTCTGCAAGGGCATAGCCTATGAGGTAGTGTTTCATGCACTGCCCACAGATGATGTTTCCCACCTCATCTATGACGATCGTTCGGTGCAAGTGTTTACCATTCCCCTAAAACATCGTGTGCCTTGTTGTGGTTTCTTGTTTAAGGAAAAAGCTCCGCTGCCCCATATTCGTCGCGACATGATTGATTATTTGGAGATACCTTATTATGCCATACAATCAATTAAGGAAGGAGCCGACTGGACTACGTCTGATGGCAAGGTTATTCCTAACAATCAATTAGTGTTTCCGGCAGAACGTGGTCGTAGCTATGCCTATTGTTCAGACACTTGTTATCAACCGCAAAACATCCCATTGTTGCGTGGGGTAGATGTGCTCTATCACGAAGCCACATTTGGTAAGGATAATGCACCGCGTGCCGTTGAAACCTTGCATTCAACAGCAACTCAGGCTGCACAAATGGCTAAGCAAGCCAAGGTCGGACAGTTGGTGATAGGACATTTCTCATCGCGTTATGACGATGAGCAAGTGTTGCTTGATGAGGCAAAGCACATATTTCCGAACACCTTGTTGGCTACCGAGGGCTTAGTTCTTAATTTGTAAGAGTCTTAGCATTTGCCGTCAAAAATTATTTACCTAAATTTGCAAAGCGTTTTCTAAAACAAAAGTTTCAAACGAATGTTTAAGAAAACGCTTTACTAAAACTGAAAATATGCTCGATACTAAAATATTGTTGACGAACTTAGGCATTGAACAACTCATTCCCATGCAAGAGAAGATGGGTAAAGTGGCAACCCAACAAGGAGGTGTTGTGTTGCTCTCTCCCACAGGTTCAGGTAAAACACTTGCCTACCTCTTACCATTGGTTTCGTTGGTCAATCCTGCAAACGATGCCTTACAAGCTGCCGTGGTGTTACCAACGCGTGAATTGGCACAACAGAGCGAAGATGTGCTTAAGCGCATGAAGACGGGCTTACGTTCTATGGCTCTTTATGGTGGACGTCCTGCAATGGACGAACATCGCATTATGCGAGAGCTTAAACCGCAAATAGTGTTTGCCACGCCAGGTCGTTTGCTCGACCATTTAGGAAAAGAAAATCTCAGTCCCTATGCAGTTAAGTCACTCGTAATTGATGAGTTTGACAAGTGCCTGGAATTGGGCTTTCAAGAAGAAATGGAGTCATTGTTGAAGTATTTTACCAAAGCCACGCATTGTTGGCTCACTTCGGCAACCGATGCTGAGGCTATTCCAGCCTTTATGCAAAAAATGGCTCCCAACTTTAAGACGCTTAATTACTTAGAGGGTGACAACGACACCAAATTGCGCATTGAAGTGCAACAAGTGCGTTCGCCGCAAAAGGATAAACTCGAAACCTTAGGTCGTTTGCTCACAACCATCCAAGGTCAGCCTGCCATTGTTTTTGTAGGCTATCGTGAAAGTGCAGAACGTGTAGGCAAGTGGCTGCGTCAAAATGGTTTCTTTGCCGAAGTATATCATGGTGGCATGGAACAAGATTGGCGTGAACGTGCGCTTTATAAGTTCAGAAATGGTTCTGCCAATGTGCTTGTTAGTACCGACCTCGCAGCTCGTGGACTTGACATACCTGAGGTAAAGGTGGTTATTCATTACCATCTCCCCTTAAAGGAAGAAGATTACACACATCGCAACGGACGCACAGCCCGATGGGATGCCCAAGGAGCTATCTACCTATTGTTGGGTCCCGAAGAACAATGTCCTGAATATGCAGGCTCGCTCCCTACGCTTCGGGTAGACGATGTTGAATTGTTAAAGCCCCTTCCTCCCTTGTTTACTACCTTATATATAGGTCGTGGCAAACGCGAAAAGCTTAGTAAAGGCGATGTCCTTGGCTTTTTGTGTAAGAAGGGTGGATTGAAAAACGATGAAATAGGACGTATTGACATTAGTGCACACCATGCTTATGTAGCTGTGGCTCGTAAAAAGGTTAAAGCACTTTTACGTCAGGTAAGTGGCGAAAAAATAAAAGGAATGAAAACCCTCGTTGAGGAAATTAGAGGATAACGAAATATGACAATAAAAATAAACGATAAAGACTTGGCTGCAGCTGCTGGCGAAGGTATGGACCAATTTTTGGGTACTATTATTCATGCCTTTAAGCAGCAAGTGGGCGAAGAAGAACTGAATGTGCAAGCTATGCAGCAACTCTCTGCCGACCAAATCACACTTTGGGGGTATATGATTTTGCGCGATGAACTGATGGATGGTGGCTTTGTACAACTCATATATAATGGTTATGGTCCTTTCTTCTTCGACAATCCCTTTGCTAAAGCCATGCGCCTTTGGGGACTGCACGATTTCTCCAAATTACTTTATAAGGCAAAGAAAGTATACGACGAACATAAAGCAGACTTAACTAAAGAACGCTCAGACGAGGACTTTATGGCGCTGTTTGAACAATACCCTGAGTTTGACGATTTGGATGACGAATTTGTGGAGGAAGAAGAAAACATAACCTCTGCAGTAGCCTACTATGTAGACGAACACATGGCAGACTTTGTTGAGATTGTTAAGTAGGGGGCTAAAATAAAAACCAATTATGGGAAAATCGAAAACAAACAAAATATTGCCCACTTCACGTATTAACATCAAGAATAAACGTGCAGAACACGATTATTTGGTAATAGATAAATACACAGCAGGCATTGTCCTTACGGGAACTGAAATAAAGAGCATCCGTGCAGGTAAGGCAAGTTTAGTAGATACGTTCTGTTACATAAACCGTGGAGAAATGTGGATAAAAAATTCGTATATAGCAGAATACGAATGGGGCTCGTATAACAATCATGCTACGCGCCGTGACCGCAAACTCTTGCTTAACCGCAAGGAAATACACAATTTGCAAGAAGATACAAAGTCACCTGGCTTTACGATAGTCCCTTTACGAATGTTTATCAATGAAAAGGGATATGCCAAGGTCATCATCGGTCTGTGTCGTGGTAAAAAGGAATACGACAAACGTAATACGTTGAAAGAAAAACAAGACCGTCGTGAAATGGATCGTGCTATGAAAGTACGTGTCCGTTAATGCAATCATCGGAACTTAGATGTGATATTTGTTTTATCCGCGTCTAAGTTCCGATGATTTTTTTATGATAACGAAGAATTACAAAATCTGTAGGATATCCGTTAGCGATGTAATGATGTGCGTGGGAAGAGATTCATCGTAGTCCTTGTCTTCCCACTCTTTACCCTTAAACCAAATAGTTTCGATGCCCGAGGCATGCGCAGGAACAATGTCCTTGCTGTAACTATCACCAATGGCTATGCAGTTAGCAGCAGATGCGTTCGCAGTCTTAACACCCAGTTGCCAAATAGCAGGTTCAGGCTTACGCACACCCACAACGGCACTCTCCACAATGTCCGAGAAGAAAGGCAGTAAATTGTAAGCAGCAAGCACCGACTTCAAGTTTCCGTAGAAATTAGACACAATAATCAACTTATATCCCTTATCCTTTAACGCCTGAAGCACCTGAGCCGATTGTTGTGTATGCAAACGGGCAAAGTTGTCGCAATGCGCAGTAATAGCATCGATTAAAGATTCGTGATGCGCCTTATCGCCCGATAACAACTGAACCTCTTCTAACCAATTAAATTGTTGGCAGATTTTCTTTTTCAGTAAAGTGGCAAAGTCATCGTTGGGTGTAATGACAGGATTTTTTGCCAAATAACGTTCGCCAAACACGTAAGCCTGTCTGAGTTCGTTGTCGGGAATTTGCAATCCCACAGCCTTATATGCCTCCTCAAAAACGTAATACCAATGTTTAGCAGCCGTGTCAAGTGTGCCGCCGTAGTCAAACAAAAGCGTTTTCATATTTATATTCAAAAGAAATAATCAAAGGTAAAGTCTACTGAATTAAAATTAGCTTACAGATTATCCGTTGCTCTTATCCTTCATCATTTTCTTGTTGCCAAACTTCACCAGACTCACACCAATGAAAATCCAAACCAATTCGCGTACACGTGTGTAAAGACTGGTAAAGATGCCCAAACCAGGAGCACTCAGATTGAGCATTTTAACAATAAGCAATAAGCCACCTTCGCGTGCGCCTAACTGCATAGGCAAGAAAAAGAGTAAGTTACCAATGAGAGAAGAGAAAGCCAAAACAAAAATGGCATCCCAAAAACTCAAAGAAACACCCAGCGAAAGCAGAATAAAGTAATATTCCAACGCATTGATAACACGGGCAACATATTCGCAAATAAGCGAAAGATAAAAAGCACGAGGCTGTGAGTGCAAGTACGAAATGTTGTCGTCAACTTGCTGCATGCTATCCGCATGTTTCTCATAGAAACCGCGTGCCCAACGTTTCGCAAACGGAATGTGGAGTAGGGGAGTGAAAAGTTTAACAATAACCCCTTTTTTATAGCACAAGCGGAAAACAAACAACACAATTACCAATACTGCAGCAAAAGCCATAAAGAGCGTCCATAAAAAAGGCGTCATCTTTTCAGTATAAATCACTGCAAACAGCACGGCAGCCGAACTCCATAAGCAGATGTGCGACAAAATGTGCATCATCGAATAAAGCACAACCGACGACATAGCACGAGGTGTACCAATATGCGAACTCAATTCCATCACACGATAAGGTCCACCTCCAAATCCAAAGGGAGTGGTATAGCTAAAAGCAAATCCCGACACCGTCAACTTATAAGCATGACGAAATGAAAGATGCTTGCTATGTGTGCCACTGTTGACAATGATTTGGAAAGCCCAAGCATTAAAAGCATAAACAAAAACCCATACACCAATAACGGCAGGCAAATAAAGTCCAGCACGCAACAAGTGTTGGTAGAGTTGGCTGTAGTCCACATCAAACGTACACAACATAAAGATGATAGAAGCTACGCCAAAAAGCAGAAACAGATTGCGGTATAATGGTTTCACGTATAGAGAATGTAATTATGAAGTCGTCTAAACTTTAGAAGAGATAAAAGTTTAATCCTAATCTTCGTCAGAAAAGTTTAGACGACTTCTATATCGGTTTAAAGACAGAAAATTCCCATTCTCCTCTCCTTACGAGAGCGAAGCCTCAATTGTCTTGCACAACTTCTCGTGTTTGTGACGCATGTAGAGGAAGATAATGTTCATTACAACAATTTCAAATACAAAGTAAATCCAAGGCTGCCCTATGAGCAATACAATGTAAAGCACAATAGCGCGTGTGTTGAAAGTAAGGATGTTGGCATACTTCATCAAAGGCAAACTCCCCTTACGGAAAGTTTCAGCCAAAGACGCAGGTACAGGATTATCGCCATACACCTGCAACATACGCTTGCGCAAACTTTGAAAAGCAGGAGTCATTTGCTCTTGCGAACGCGTGTAGTTGCCATAAAAGTAAAGGAAAACCATCCACATGCCATCCTTTTTCCAACTCAAAGTTTTGAGTTCTTCTCTCAACTTCACAAAGTTATCAAGTTCACTACCACTCTTACCTTTAATAAAGAAGAGGTGAATGTTGCGATAATAGTCAGCCAACTGACACTGCTTGCCATGAAAGATAAGGCCAGATACCGCAGCCAACACCCAAATCCAAATGCCCCAATGCGTTTGCGTAAAAGGAATGTTATCGCCCTGCAAGCGCAAGCAAATAGCTGCATAGATGGTAAAGAACCACACATCACCAGCAAACCCATCGAGAATACGTCCCCAACGTGTCTTTTTACCAGTCATGCGAGCCAACTGTCCGTCAGCACTGTCATAGAGATTAGCCCATACAAGCAGCAAGATACCAATAATGGTATGAGTTAAGTCTGTAAAGTAGAACATCACACCAGCAGCAGCACCCAAGATAATACTCAGGATAGTCACCACATTGGGGTGAATGTTGAAATGGTTAAAGAATTTAGCCCAAAGTAAACCGAGAGGACGTGTAAAGTGAATGTCAAGCCACTCTTCGGTGTCAGCCGACTTAAAAGTCGAAGCTAATTGTGTGTTTTGTTGTTGTGTCATTTTATAGGTTTATCAAAATGCTTTATCAAAAAACTTTATTCTGTTAGCAATAGCCTTTGCAGCATCCTTGCGGCAAGCCGAAAAACTGGGCCAATCGTTAAAGTCGATAATGTGGAAAGAGCCTTGTGGCGTAACCACAGCATCTCCCCCATACACCGTAATACCCGTTAATTGTGCAGCACGGTCAGCTTCTGTCTTCAACTTGTCAGCATCAAAACCAAAGTGTTGAGGCTGTCCGTTTTGTTCTTCCAAACCAAACTTCGAGAAACCTCCCTTTTCGGTAGGGTAGGTAATGTGGAAAAATGCAGAGCCTTCTACACCATAAAACTTAATAAGGTCACCCTCCAAGTGTTCTTCTACAATCACTTGTTGAATGCCACGGTTTGCAAAGTCAGTCATAGCTTGTGCAAATTGCGACTCATTCTCCACAAACTGCACATCACCTTGCTTTTGCGCACAGTTATCTCCGCGTTTAATCCAAAGCGGAAAGCTTAGCGTAGCCTTCGTTTCGGGAGTAGGTTTCATCACCATCAAGTTTGGAACAGACAACTCATTCTGTTTAAACAGCAAAGCCAAGTTAGCTCGCGAAAGGTTCAGCAAGTGTTCCGCCGAATTGATAACCACCAATCCCTCTTCACGTTCAGCTTGTGCCAAACATTCTAACACATCACGACCTCGTGCCATGGAAAACACGAGGTCAAATTCAGATAAATCAACAGCAATAAACAAATCCTCGCTGATGATAGAAACATCTGCAAATCTGCTCAATCGGCTTGATACAGCAGCAAAGATAGCAGCATCGCGGTCCTCAGAGTGCGGACTAAATTGAGTAGATCGGCTAATGCCTAATATTCTTTTCGGTGTCATTTTTATTGGGCTTGTGATAGAAAATCTTCTGCCTTAGCAATGTCGGAGGCATGGTCTACGTCCAAAATTTTAGAGAACGGATAAGCTTTAAGCTTCAACCCTTCTTCCACAAGCGCACGCTGAAAGTTGCGCATACGGCTCTTACCCTGCTCCATACATTTGTGCAACGTGTTGATGGCTGAAGGACGTAGGCAATAAATGCCACCCGAAATAAAGCGGTCACCCTCGTTCTTATCATGGAAACCCGTAATGTGGCAGTCAGCATCCGTAGCCACATACAGCGGACTCTCGTCATCAATAAAGTCAGTCACTGCCATACATCCGTCAAACTCACACGATTTAAAATACGAGATGTATTCAGCAAACTCTTCCTCGCGGAAAATGGTATCCACAGTAGTTAAGCAGAAAGGTCCATCTTGCAAGTAAGGAGCCAATTCAGCAAAACTATGCATAGAACTCGGTGTGCTCTTCACCACCATACGTACATCATTCGCCAATCCTTTTTCTTTCAGATTGTTAATGTGCTGTTCCGTTAACGGATTAAGCGTATTGACAATAATCACAATCTCCTCGGCATGTTGTTGTCGAAAGATGCGAATCAATCTGTCAATCATCGCTTCACCTTGTATGTGTACCAAGGGCTTAGGCAAGTCCACACCCTCTTGCTGCAAACGAGAACCCTCACCTGCAGCTATAATTGCAAATTTCATATAATAAGTGTCTGAGTTATTCTATTTATCTTTCCTTGCGGTCTTGATAAATTTTAGGGAGCGGATTCGCATGCGCTTCTTCATACGCCAATCTATTTCTGTAAATATCGATAGCCGCATAAATAGCCTGTCTGAAAGAGTCAGCATGCGCCACACCCTTACCAGCAATGTCATAAGCTGTTCCATGGTCAGGCGAAGTGCGCACCAAGGGCAGTCCAGCCGTAAAGTTTACACCATCGTTCATTGACAATGCTTTAAAAGGCGTAAGCCCCTGGTCGTGATACATAGCCAACACACCATCAAAGTGTCGGTAAGATGCAGCACCAAAGAAACCATCAGCCGCATAAGGACCATAACAAGGAATGCCCGCTTCCGAAAGAGCTTTAACCGCAGGTTTAATAACCTCCTCCTCTTCCGAACCCAACACACCCCCATCACCCGCATGAGGATTAAGAGCCAACACGGCAATGCGAGGAGCCGAAATGCAAAAGTCCTTACAGAGCGATTCATAAAGAAGTTTAGCCTTCTGAATAATCTTATCCTCTGTAACCGAATAAGCTACTTCCGATATAGGAACATGCGTTGTAACCAAAGCCACACGCATCATGCTGTTGCATAAAATCATCAGCGGACCTTCAGCATCCTGTCCTACACGATTTTGCAAATATTCCGTATGACCTACAAAACGGAAATTACTACTCTGAATACTTGCCTTATTTATAGGAGCCGTAACCAGCACATCGATATTTCCAGCCTTATAGTCAGAGATAGCCTGTTCTAACGATTCAAAAGCAGCATGTCCAGCCTCAGCACTTTGTTTTCCAAATTCCACCTTCACTTCTTCGTCCGAACAATTCACAAAGTTCAATTGTCCATCCACAGCCTCTTCGGCAGAATCTATAACATGCAGAGGCACGTTAATGTTCAAAGTTTTGCGGTGGAAGTTAGCCACCTTAATGTGTCCGTATACGATAGGCGTGCAGAGTTCGAACATCGTAGCATCTGCAAAAGTCTTAAAAATAAGTTCGTAGCCCACGCCATTGGTGTCACCTTGGCTGATGCCAACACGAATAAGGCTTGCATTAGCACCCGTATTCGCATTATTAGATGGTATTGATTCGTTTACGATCATAAATGTAAATATGTTGTTTCAAAAAACACCCACAGTTATATGACAGTGTTTTCTGAATGATTTTTCTTATTGGGAAGAGAGAAAAAACCAAGATGATAAATCCTTATATATTATATAATGAGTCCTTTATTATATTAAGGTCCCTCTTATCTTAAATATCCTCTCCGCGTTTCATAGCCTCCTGCTTCGCTGTACTCAGCAAGCCACAAGCCGCAAAGATGTCTTGTCCACGCGAGGCACGTATGGTCGAGAACAAACCATGCGAGGTAAGATAATTTCTAAACTCCACCATACGTTCGTCCGAAACACCATGTAAAGGCGTATTCGGAATGTCATGAAAGCGAATTAAGTTAATGCGGCATTCCAATCCTTGCACCAACTTAATCAAAGCATCCGCATGACGTGTCGAGTCGTTAATACCATCGAACACGATATATTCAAACGAAAGACGGCGCTGGTGCGACACCTCGTTACTAGTGCGCAAAGCATTCTTACGGAAACAGTCATATTGTTTCAACACATTCACCAAGTCCGTAATGCTAAAAGCACGTTCAGCAGGCATAATGCTGGCACGTCCTTCAGGAATAGGATGGTGCAAGCTAATAGCCAAATGGCACTGACTCTCTTCAATAAAGCGCGTCAATCCCTTAGCCAAACCTACACTCGACACCGTAATACGTTTCGGACTCCATGCCCAACCCCAACTTGCCGTAAGGATTTGCGTAGTTTTCAGCACAGCGTCCAAGTTGTCAAAAGGTTCTCCTTGTCCCATAAACACGATGTTTGTCAGCGTGTCACTCTCAGGCAAAGAGTAAATTTGGTTCAAGATATCCGTAGCAGTCAACGAAGCCACATACCCCTGTCTACCTGTCATGCAAAAGGCACAACCCATTTTACATCCCACCTGCGAACTCACACACAACGTAGCGCGTTCACCATCTGGAATATAAACAGTCTCAATAAAGTCGCCTTTAGCGGTAGCATACAAATACTTCACCGTGCCATCCACCGATCGTTGTTCATCCACAGGGGCAGAGCAACCAATGGTAAACCTCTCAGCCAATTTAGCACGTACAGCTTTCGAAAGATTAGTCATTTGTTCAATGCTCTTCACTCTCTTGCCGTAAATCCATTCAGCAATTTGTTTGCCCACAAAAGCTTTAGCTCCCACTTCCGTGGCAACGGCTTTGAGTTCATCCAAACTCATTCCTAATAAGGGAGTCAAATTGTCCAATTCGTTGAAATATTTAGTATGCAGGCATTCAATCCCGCCAGTTATAAAAAATAATGCCTAACGGCAGGCAGCTTTTGTGCAACCTGCCGTTGGGCAACTACTATGCAATATTATTTAGGGGCATTCCCTATAATGCTATTTAATTGTAGGGTGTATATTCTTAGGTCCTTGCAGTAAACACTATATATATAGGTGTACGCGCATAACCCAGTAACCTTTCATCAATCCAAAAGTCTCACACCCCTTTTTAAGAAATTACTTACGGAAAAGCAACCAAGCACCAGGATGTTTAGCGCTAAGTGTGCTACGAGTCTGAACAGCCGAAGCCTTGTCATCATACGAAGCAGCAATAACACGGAACCAGCAGTTGTAACCCTTAATCTGCTCGTCAGTCTTAATAACGCGAGCATCATAGCCATCCTGTTGCAACTTATTCTTCAAACCTTCAGCATTAGCCTGAGTGATAAAGCTACCCACCACCACGCTGTAAGTCTTAAGAGGACTACCACTAACAACCGACAAGTTAGCGTTAATCTCGCGTACGTCGCTATTATCCGTAGCAACAGTCGTAGTTGTCGTATTAACGGGAGTAGTAGGAGTAACAGGAGTTACAGCAACATTCTGTTCTTCAGCATTGCTTGTCACCTGTTGTTCATTCTGCTGCGACTTGTCCTGTGCCATAGCCTGTTCCCAAGCCTGACGATATGCGCTTTCGCGAGATTTACAACTTGTAAAGAGTGCAACGGCACACAATCCGAAAGCCAATACGAGATTCTTCTTCATGTTTAATTCGATGTTATGTTTTTAATTTTATAATCAAAGTATCGTTGAGTTCACATTGCAACAAAGTCATTACAGTGCAAGCAAACATCGCTACAAAATTACAAAAGCAATTTGATATATCATAATTTAAAGCCCTTAAACTATATAAAAATGGGTATTTCTGCGTTTTTCTAAAAAAAATCTCGTTTTTTTTGTGTATATACAAGATTAAATTAGTACATTTGGACTCGAAAACATTATTCATCTTTAAAAGGTTTATATCATGAAAGGACTTAGTATTTTAGCCGCTTTCCTCGGCGGAGCAGCCGTAGGCGCAGCATGTGGAATTCTCTTTGCACCTGAAAAGGGAACAGACACTCGCGAAAAAATTGCACAAGCAATCCGTAAGCGTGGCATTAAATTAAATCGTCAGGAAATGGAAAGCTTGGTAGACGACATTGCTGATGAACTTCAGCCTGCCAACGACTAATTATTAAAAAAGGGTTGTTCTAACCATACAGAAACAACGAAGTCGTCTTAACTCCGTCAGAAAAGTTTAGACGACTTCTACACCCTATATAGCAAGGAGTGAAGGCTGATAAGCAAAAGCTTAAGCCTTTACTCCTTGATTTTATTAAAAATGTAAAATCATGTAGCATTAAAAACAAACCACCATGTTTTCATCCGACAGAAATGTAGATAACATAGGCAAACTCATCGTAGAGCTCAAGCATTACGTCTCATTAAAGACCGAGAGTTTGCAAATAGACTTCGTCAGCAAGTTCTCCCGTTTACTAACCGTTTTAGTAGTTAGTGCCGTATTATTTATGCTATTAGGTTTAGCAGTCATGTTCATCTCCATGATGGTAGCATCCGCTTTGTCCAAGGTAGTAGGCAGTGAAGCCCTTGCCTATGGCATAGTTGTTGCCTTCTATGTCCTCATCGGAAGCATCTTCTTTGTCAAGCGTCGCACCTGGATAGAAGCTCCCATCACCAATTTCTTGGTTCACTTGTTTCTCGAAGACAAGATGAAAGACCCCTCTAATCCCCAAAAATGATTTAAACAAGTCAGCTCTATGAAAGAAAACTATTATACCCTCGACGCATTAACCAAAAAGCAGCAGCAGCTTCGCAAGGAAATGAGCATGAGTCATCAGCGCATATCCAACACATGGTCACAACTCTTCACCCCTCCCGAAGCCGACACCAAAGTACAGCGTTGGGTTAATCAAGCCGAACGTGCAGTAGCTGTATACGATGGTTTCATGATGATGTACAAACTCTTCAACCGCTTCTCAATCATCAAAAGCGCGTTTAAGAAAAATAGAAGATATAAGCACAAAGCTTAGTAATATACAAGTTATTCGTTTTTTAGTCAAAAATGTCCATCAATGAGTCATAAATGTTCATGAATTATTATTTTTGAACAATAAAAAAAATTATGGCTCATTGATGGACTTTTTTGACCCCCAAAACATCCATTATATTTTCACGCGCCAGCCCAACCCCGAAAGGGGTTTATTTATGGCTATTTCCCTTCCCCATCGCGTAGCGCATACATCTTAAAAGATTAAATAAAAAATTTATGGCTCATTTATGGACATTTTTGACGAAAAAAACAAAGATATTTTTGACTCAAAAACAGTTCGTATTACCTATTATTTATTACTTGACCAACGTGCTCCTTACTTCATTAGTATGTAATACTTAATACTTATTACTTAATACTTAATATATTGTTTTTCCCATTCTTCCCCTTACTCACCACAAATCTTTTACCATCACAATACCTTTGTTTTATATAATACACCGCATCATCATCCTTTTTAATAATAAAATCCTTACCAATCAAGCAAAAGTCATCATAAGAAACAATCTCACCCAATCTGTACGGCGTCCGACCACTCAGTCTATAGTCAAAAGGAAAATACATATCCCCATCCCTCTGAAATTGCATAAACCCAATACGCACCAACTCCGGCTTATGCTTAAAACAAATCCTACTCTCAACATCCACAAAAAACTCCTTTCCCTCATTCTTAATATGCAAATACCCCTCATCCAATAACTCCGCAAAATCAAACTTAGGATCCTCCCCCTCACAGAACTTCTCAAAATACAACGTACGAAGCAAATACTTCCCCTCCCAATTCCTTACCACACGCATACCATAAGCCTGACTTCCAAAGTCCTTATACGACCCAGTACCCCTCCATCGTTGATACAACGCATCATACCGAAACGTATTATAACACTTACCACTACGCGAAATACGCAAGTCAGTAGGCTCCTTATAATCCACAAGCCTATACCCATGATTCACCTTCGCCGTCAGCACATAAGGAAACACCCTCGTCTTTGCATCCTCCTTTACACGCACTTCAAAGTCATGCACCATACGCTTCCAGTGCAACTTCTCCACCTTCCAATCCTCCCAATCAATCGCGTGCAAATCCTTCTCCAACCCCCTTCTGTAAAAATACTTCCCCCCAGCATCCACAAACAAAGCAAAATCATCCATCAAGTCCACAAACGAGTAGAGTAGGGGATCCTTCTCCGAAGGCGGAAAAAAAAAATTACGAAAACGCAACCCCTCCTCAATACCATACTTCAAAGCCTCAGGCGTAACAAAACACATCTCATCCATCAACCTCGTACACACCCTTGGATAAAGCCTTTTACCATCCGAAGTACAAAAGTCCAAAAATCCATACTTCACAATCCACGGTTCCTGCACAAAGCGAATACCATTCATAAGATCCATCCACGGACGTTCACGGTCAATCTTCTTACGCGAAAACACCTTAGCAATGCCATACAACTTCAACTCCACCTTCAAATAATTGCAAGGCAACACCACATTCCCCTCCTTATCAACCACCCCCATCAAACCATCCTCATTCCGAATCGTTCGAAATCGATAAGCCAACTCCAAGTCATTACGCTGTCCATCATGCGACATCACCGTAATCAAGTCCGTCCTTCCCTCCATCCTTGCCTCTCTCACACTACTCCCCTGCATATTAAAAGCAGCATACACATTCTCATTCGCCTTTTTCAAGTTCCCCTTACCAACAGACCTTCCCTCAAACAAAGCCAACCAATCCCTATCGTCCGAAGGCAAGCCAAACAGACGATACAAGCCCACATTATCCAAAATCAAGCAAAACTTCTTCCCATCAAACACACGCATGCCACGTCCCACCTGCTGCAAATACTTCGCCAACGACAACGTAGGACGTGCCAACTGAATAAACTCCACATCTGGACAATCAAAGCCTTCCCCAAACAAATCCACATTCACCAAAATCTGAATCCCCTCCTTCACCTCAGCCAAGGCCTCCAGCAAAGCAACATCCCCCTTCGCTTCATCATCCCCATCAGCAAACATCCCATTCCCATCTTTAAATCTCCTAATCAACGCCTCACGCAATCCCCGAGGCGTTTTCGAGCTAATTGCCACCGCCTTCAATCCATGTTCTCTATAAACCCGAGCAATATTTTCAGCATGCGCAATGTCAATCGCATAAACAATCCCCTTCTTATCAGCAGCATATTTCAAAACCGTGTCACAAAGACGTTCAATACTCGGCATCACATTCAACTTCTCACTCATCTCCCTCAACGAAAAATCCCCATCCGCTCCACGCCTCTTCAGCGAGTTAATCGTCTTCCAATCCTCATTATCTGCCCTCACCGACATATAGTCATAAAGCGACAATCTGCCCTCCGCAATAAACCTATTATACGACCACGATTGCAAAAGCACCTCAAACCAATCCGTAAAACCACTCCTATTCAGTCTACAAGGCGTAGCCGTCAGTCCCAAAATCTTAGCATCCTTAAAAGCCTCCATCACCACCTTATACGACTTAGCCACTGCATGATGCGCTTCGTCAATCACAAAAAGTGAAGGACCTTTCTCCAATTCCATATAATGACGAGCCAACCACTGAACAGACATCACCCTAACACCAATCCCTCCATCATCACAGCCATCAAGCACATTTCCGCTTGTAGTCTCCATGCTCACATCCTTACACCTACCAACATCCTCGCCACAAGTCACCATCAGACCTTCCCCCTTAATTCTCAGGCAAGTCTGTTCAACCAATTCTCTTCGGTGAGCCACAATCCACACCTCAGCATGCTGCACATGTTCTACCCAATGCTTCACCACGGCAGCAAGCACATGCGTCTTCCCAGTCCCCGTAGGCATTTCAACCATTACAGATCGATGCACATGCAGTGCCTCCTCAATCTGTTCCACCATATCCACTTGGTAATCGTAAAGTTTCATATTGATAATCAATTCACAAAAAAACAAACAAGCCCCCACAACAAGAGGCAATAATCCCCTTATCCTCTAACGAAATAGCCCTTATATGTTTGGAAAATGTCCAAAATCGTACAATTATATGTTTGGAAAATGTCTAAAACTGCACAATTATTTGTTTGGAAAATATAAAATTCTTACCGTTGTAAAAAAACTATGTACGATAAAAGAATAATAGATTAGTTTTTTTACAGAATAGGCAGCACGTGAAAGTCGTAAGCCAATATAGCTTCGCGTTTGGTTTAGTCAACAATGACCATCAATGAGCCACAATTTTCCATGAATTTTATTTTTGAATATCCATAAATAACTTCACGCGCCAGCCCAACCCCGAAAGGGGTTTTATTTATGGCAAATTCCATCCCCATCGCGTAGCGCAAAATTAATTTATTGGTTCATTTATGGCTTATTGATGGACATTTTTGACTAAAAAACATCTATCATATTTCATGCGCCAGCCCAACCCCGAAAGGGAAGGGGGTTATTTATGGCAATTTCCATCCCATCGCGTAGCGCAACATAAATTAATTGGATAATTTATGGCTCATTGATGGACATTCTTGACAAAAAAATCCATCCTATTTCATGCGCCAGCCCAACCCCGAAAGGGGTTTTATTTATGGCAATTTCCATCCCCATCGCGTAGCGCACATTAATTTATTGGCTCATTTTTGGCTCATTGATGATCATTTATGACTAAAAAGCAGTTCGTATTACTTAAATCAAATTGTTTTCCTTCATCACCTTCTCCACCTCTTCCAAAGGCACATTCAGCATGCGCGACACATAAAGTGGAGAAATGACATCCATGCTTCCCGACTGACGTTCCATGCCAATCAGATACTCAATGTTCTTTTTCAAATCGCCAAGACTGTTTGAGAATGTAGCTGAAGCCTGTTTTTTGTTTTCCGCTTCCTTTGCTTTAAAAGTATCAAACGAATCACTACCATCCTCACCATATTTTCCGTCTTTTGCCTCGTATATAACCGATGGCTCCAGTACTTCTACAGTATGCCATGCACCTTGTGGAACAACACAGCCATAATTACCAATGGTTGGGTCAAGGTGAATACGCTCTATCTCTTTTCCGTTTTCATCACAGATAATCTCCACAATCTTACCGCACAGGAGAAAAACATTCTCCGTACTTTGTGGATGCCTGTGGATAGGAACAATAGTTCCTGGCAGTAGGGCATTCAGCATGCGTTGCGAATTATCATTGGCAGATGTTCGCAAATCGAAATTCTGACGCAATCGAGGATTAACAACAGCTTGCTCAAAGAGCTTACCTAAAAATTCTTTATTAATTTCCATAATTGTTGTAAACGAACAAAACATGAACCCCATAAATTATACGAAAGGCGTCCATACAACCTATGAAATTCATGTCTTGGGATTTGTAAATGTTATTTCTTTAGTGAATTAAGATATTCCTCATGCAAGTGATAGTATTTCTTCATGAACAATACGTAGGCGATAGCCAATACAGCTAATGCTCCAATCAAATACATCCAATGGCAAAGCGCAGTATTAGGACATAGATAAACAAATCCAAATGATACAGCCAACTGCATAGTCATATATAGTAGCGTAACCTTTACATGTCCTATCTTCAGCTCATTCGCCATTATCTGATAGGCGTGCTTGCGATGCGCCTCGCCCAGGTTCTCGTGCAACATAATACGATGTATGATTGTCAAACAACCATCCACGCCATATACTAATAAGAATATTAGCCATGTTATATCTTCAGTCTTGATAATAACATTACCTAACAAGAACAAAATAATGAATGCTATACCTATTGACCCGACATCGCCAGCAAAACACTTAGCTTTACCCTTCGGTCGGAAATTAAATATACAAAACACTATTGCTGCTATAATTGTTGTAAAGATCAGCGATTGCGCCACATACTCATTGTCAGTATTTAAAGCAGCTAATGGAAGTAAAACAGCTAATGAATATCCAGCCGTAATACCATTGATACCATCCATAAAGTTAATCACATTCGTAGCCCCCACATACACAATCAGAGCCACCAACACAATCCACCACATATCCCAATGCAGAATATCCAACTGATAGAAAGCCATGGCAGCTGCAGCAAACTGTGCTACCAGTCTCACAGAATCAGGCAGAGAACGAATATCGTCCACGAAGCTCACACCTGCTATAAGTGTCACACCTGCAAGGAACCATGGATATTCAAATCCAAAGAATGCGCTCCATACCCATGCTCCAATTAGGAAGATAATGCCACCGCCTCTTAACACTATCGTTGAGTGTGATGACCTTTGGTTGGGCTTGTCAATTATGTTATACTTATCCGCAATGCGGAAATACACCAGTTCTGCGATAATTAGCAGAATGAAAATAAAGATGTAATTTATCATAGTTTGTTGTTTTATCAGTCCAAACAGTGGTACAAGTGATTTATAATTTTACATTTTCTCTTACCATCTGATACAAGTTCTGTATGGCAATCGAAAAATTTTTGATTGACACATTTGTCTCTTCAAATTTGTGCAAGGCATATCTTGCATTTTCCAAATTGCCAATTTTAAAATTGAAATAGGCTTGAAAAAAAATATAATAAGCCAATGTACGGTTATAATCATTCTGCCGTAAAACATTGTCAATGCTTTCCATATTCTGCTTCACCTGATCCATGAAAAATGGTTTTTCCTTTTCAGCCCGCAAAATATCAGGGTCAGTGAGATCATTATTAATATCTATCTGGATGGTATCATAATAATTCAATATCTCATCCGTCAACACAACAAGAAAGTGCAAAACCTCACGATTCTCCCCATTATCATAACACAAACGAATAATCTGATTTTCCAATCTGCAAATTTCATTCAAACAAGCAGGTTCATCTTTTGTCAAATTACCCACCAGTCGCGCATATGTAACCTTATGCTCCAACATATCTCTCTTTCGATACACTAACTCATCTGGCAAATTCGTTATTCGTTTATCATACTCAGGCATATATTTATCGATATACCTACGAATAGTTCCAAATAGATGCGTCAACTGCTCTGGAGGCAAAGAAATACCACATGCATCATGTGCATTTTTCAAAATAAGCATCACAGCTTCCAAGTATTCAAAAGCGATTTCGTCTGAATGTGCCAAATACGATTCAGCCTGATTGAATAATGCAAGACTATACTCACACCAAGAGTAATTATTTTCAAAATAATATCTCAGCAACCTCAATCCAAAACGCAAAACACGAGCATTATCTTGTTCCATTTCTGCTTGCTTTCGTGACATCTCATCAAGTAATCTCCTGTTCCCTTCCACATTTCCTATCCGCTTATTGTGCATATATTGCACATCAACAAATTCCACATAAGTAGATGTTGAAAATTAGTTTATATCGAGAATTTTGCGTAGATTTGTGCAT
>ERZ1023617.136-NODE-136-length-34395-cov-35.747350_pt1 | contig 34395 bp, 31 predicted proteins | sample MGYA00380328_ERZ1023617 | MGnify/ENA primary metagenome ERZ1023617 (study PRJEB33179, sample SAMN07448977) | human gut metagenome | biome: Human-gut; feature: Human associated habitat; material: Faeces | host: Homo sapiens | place: India: Bhopal | collected...
CTTTAATCATCCACGCTTGCCAGAAGTCCCAATCGAATGTGTGCCGCGACTTGTAGAGCTGCCGTGCCAGTGCGATGTCACGCCGAACAGTCGACGGCGACACATCATATTTGGCACGCATCAGCCTGATGACGTGATTGTCATCGGGATAATCGTCAAGCAGTTTTGCAGCCGAGAGCACTCGCCGGAACTGCTCACGGCAACGCTCCGGAAGCGGGTTGTGCTCAGGGTCGGTGATATGCGCCTCAATCTCATCATGAGTAAGACGCGCAATGGATTTGTAGTCTCTAACCATATTTCAGTTGATTTGATATATCGTGAAGCATCTTCAGCAACTGCTCAAGTGCCGGATTGCTACCGTTTTGTGCTGCCTTAATTATGGAGCGCTGCACCTCCATCTTCTGACGGATGTAGCCTCGATAGTAAGCCGTTCGCACCGGAGACGGCTGCTGCAGCAACTCCTTCAGCTCATACTCTTCAATTTCGAGATTGATGGCAATAAGCGGAAGAGGGATAAGGCTGTAAGCCATCTCTTCGAGAGCGTCACTTTGCTCCTTTGTCAAATTGTTCATACATTATATTATTGTCAAATCGCCAGATGTCCTCTGACGTGTGGATAATGCCCCGCTCAAGCTTCGGGTTGTGTGTGGCGTTCTGACTGCCCACGATGCTGACATGCCAGCCCTCGTTGCTGATGAGGGCCACCTTGGCATGTAAGGAAGTGCAACGGTAGGAGTCGGGGAACGACGTGATGAGATGAGCGAAAGGTTTGGGAGATATAGAGCGTACACGGTTGTCGATGAGGAAACGTATTGACAGAATAGTGCCATCGTCGACATACCGGCGAAGAGTGGAAATTGAGTCCTCGGCAATAGAGTAAGTAGAAAGGAACACATGAGCCGGACCAGTCTGCCGTAGCACGTAGAGCATGAGTTGCACAAGGTTTACAGCCCCGTTGCTGTAGAAGTGCTTGTCGACACCCTGCTTCACGGAACCGAGCTGTGAAGTACGCTCGAGAACGTCTGTAATGACCTCGATGTCGGTCTCAGAACGGTCGAGCACATTAACAAGAGAGCGATGATCCACGTCGGGAACATCGCTCTGGCTTGGTAAAATGACAGAAGAAGGATGCAGAATCATTGACGGTTGGCGAGTTCGTATTCAACCTTAGAACGTTCAGCCTTCAGGCTTTCTACCTGATTGGACAGCTTCAGGCGTTTAGGAGAATCCGGCATCGGGTTCTCGACATTCTGCTTGGAGTCAGACTGATAGCGCAGCTGGTTCTCTTTGCGTGTAATCTGGTTGGTGAGCGACTTGCGACGAATGCGCAGCTTATCGGTGTCCATCGACTTATAGTCAACCTTGTCAGGCGCGACCTTAGGTCTTTGGTCAGCAGCAGCCACATATTCAGTAACAATAGAGTAGTTTTTCACACGATCGAAAGCAGCACGGTCCGGAACAGTACCATCGCGGTCGTAAGCCTCTTTGAGCGGTGCGAGTGCGTCCATGTAGCTTGTAAGCTGGTCCATTTGTATGCCTATAGTCTTACGTTTTTCGACCGACTCATCGTCATTAGCTTCGCCAATCTCTGTACGCTTTCTGGCAAGCTTGGATCGCTGCTTGTAAGCGTCGGCATAAGCCTTGATGACAAGCTGCATAACCTCAGGCATCTGTTTGAACGACACGGTGTCTGCAACCTTAGCAACAGATGTCTGCTCGCTGACAGACTGATGTTCGCCGTCTCGATCGTTAAGATCATCGACGTCGGGAACATCATCGAAGCGAGGATCATCGGGATTGTAGTAGACCTGGATGACATCGCGCAGACATGACGTAAGCTTTTCTGTAGTCCAGGCTTGCTCGCCTTTGCGTAGCAGCAAGGTATGAATATTAGGCTTATACCCCGACCTGCGCAGAATCTGAAGACCAGCGGCAAAGTTACGCTTGTCGATGGGCTGAGCGAGCCACTTCATAGCCTGCGAGCGAGCTTCGAAATATTCTTGAGATAGTTTCATATAACATACATATTTAAAAACGCTACAAAAATAGCGATAAAAAAAGCGATGCCTAAGGACAATAAAAAACCTCCATGACCGCTGCCATGGAGGGGAAAATCAAGAGAATGAGACAAACAAAGAAACGCCTAACCTCCTGCCGCAGTAAGAATGTTCTCGCAGTCGCCCTCGTAGACGAGAGCACGCGGCGTAGTGTATTGGAACTTGAGAGTAGTCTGGTTGCGCTCAGTAGCAGACGAGCCAGTAGTGGCACCGTCACTGTCAGAAGCGAGGATGGCACCGCGTCGGGCGTCGCCCATAAGGTACTTCACGCCGTTGTTATCCTCGACAATGAAGAAGAGCTTGCGACCCTTAGTAGCATTCATGAAGCCAAGAATCTTTTTGCGAATTCGTGCTGCCACAAGATTAAGCTCCATCTGGAACGACTCGCCACCAGTCTCGCCCTGCGGTTTGATGGTAAACGAGCCAGTATTATCAGTGAAAGCAAACTTGTAAGCCTTGCAGCCGTTTGCCATCACCACATCGCCAGAAAGAGCACCCGCTTCATCAAGAGACATAGCATTCTCTTTGACAGCTGGCAGGTCTGGCCATGTCGCCACCTCATTGTGGTAGCCGAAAGTCACGCTCTCGACCACACCGCCCATGTTGTCTTGAGCATCACACTCAAGAGCCGGGTCGATGTCAGCGAGTTCGTAGCACTTTTTAGGATTTACAGCCATACATTAATATATTATAAGGTGAAACAATTAAGCGTCTACCGGAACGACCGGCTGGTCGTTGGTGCAGAAGAGCTCGCTACGGAAAGTGGTAAACTGAGTACCGAACACATATTTGCCGAGAGCCTTGAACTTATAGTCAGCCGGTACGGCACGAAGAGTGCGCATGTCACTATGCTTGTCCATACCATACACAACATTCTCCTGAAGAGTAAGCATAGCGAACGATGAGTCATCCGGCATGCCAGGACAACGGACAATCTCGCACATACCCTTAGAACCATAGAGCACCTGCTGCTTAGTCTCGTCAGGAGACTGTCCTGGAGAATGGACGTTAGGATGTTCGTCTGCGAACCAGTCGTCATACATATCACCGACAGTATAAGGCAGATAGAGCTTCGACTTCTGGTTACGGAACAGCTCAGGCATGTGTCGCCACATGCTAAGCAGCTGCGTGCCGATGTCAGCACGGGTGAACTTGCCGGTAGAAACGAGGTTGCCTTTGCCAGTAGCAATAGTGCCATCGTCTTTACCTCTTTTAATGTGCACGCCGAGACCGTCAAAGGAATCTTTCAGTTCTGTCTTAGCACCAGTAGCATCAAGCTCAGCGGACCAGATACATGGCAGAAGATCCTCGGAAGCCTGTTGCAGGATGCGGTTGATAAGCCAAATCTCGAACGGATGCTTTGCAACCTCGAGTGCGCCGCGCACCTCAGTAATGTAAGCACGACGGTAACGCTCCGGCTCATCGAGGATTTCGATAACGCACGGATGCACCGTAAGAGTGCGGTTGCCGAACGAGCCAATGTTCTTCTGCTCTTTGAAAACACCGGTGTATCGAGATGATACCGACTTGAAGAAAGCCTCAGTGAATGTATAGGAATCAGTAATGCCCACCATTGGCGTCATGTGACGCAACATGGCGTCAGCAGCCTGGTGGTCGATAGCAAGAATCTTCTTGCTATGCGCTTTCACCGCAGTGTTGACGGCGGTGATGTCGATAGGATCGTTAAAATTCATATTATACCAGATTTAAAATTATTCGTCGTAGAAGTTGTTGATGGGGTCCTTGCGGATGTCAGCAAACTCGTCTACGTGGCTATCCGGAGTATTAGCCGAAGGAGTGGCCGGAGACGGAATCTTGTCGAACATCTGCTTGATTTTAGCAATCTTGTTGTCGATGCCCTCGATGCTCTTCACTTCTTCAGAGAACTTGTCGAGCTTATCGGTGAACTGCTTCTCGAGATTGCCATGGTTCTCAACCTTGCCCTGAAGCTCGACGAGCTTGTCGTCGATAACCTGAAGCTGAGCGGTAGTGAGCACTACCTTTGAGTCTGATTCGTCAAGACCCTCTACATTAAGAAGGGTGTTGACATTGAGAAACTTCTTATTCATAGTTGTTGGTGGTTGTGGTGGTGGAATTTGTACTTGTGTTTGAATGTTTGTGGAAATATTGTTCTTTGACAGTCCTAACATCTCGCCGAGCTTCTGGAAGAAAGACCGTTCATCAGACAGACTGCCGTCTTCGGGAATAGGTATAGCACAGTTGCGGAAAGCACTTAACATATCGTTAGCAGCCTTAGCTGGAGCTCGCTCGTTGATGATCTCGTCGATAAGGCCGCATTCTTGACACTCCTGAGCGGTCAGCCATGGATGTGCTTTCATCATAGCGAGCATATCATCGACAGAACGTTTGCCACGTGAGGCATACTTGCCGGCAATGATGCGATCGATGTTCTCAAGATGCTTAATGTCCTCAGCATTGGCCACCCCCAACTGCTTCAGTTCATCTGCGTTCATTCGCTGCCAGCAGAACACCTCCTTGTTGCTGCAATGCACATACAGCATACAGTCAGAATACATCTTGATGGTCTTGGCACCAAAGAGCCAAGTCGCCGCTGAAGCATTGAAAGAGTCGTGGATGAGCGTCACATCGCCGTGATCGGCAAAAGCGTGTGAGATCTGCACCGCTGACGCCACATCGCCACCTGGAGAAGCCATGCGCACAGTGACCGGCTTGCCCTTGTTCTCGCCCAAGAACTGGTTGACCCGCCAAACCGTATAGCTCGAAATCTCACCATTAATACGTAAAACATTATTAACCATAAAAATCTATAGATATATGAGTGATACGGCAAAATTAGGCAGAAAAAAGCCCCATGCCTTAGACGAGGCACGGGGCAATCAGACAGTAAAAGCGATTCTATTATAGATTAATCAAGTCATCCATATCAATAACCAGCGATGGCGCCGGCTGTTTGCCTTCAAACAAAAATGATGATGCGTTAAGTGCTGTGTAAGAATCGCCAGTGGTCTTCTCGCATGAAAAGGTCAGCGGCACATCAACTGAACCAGACAGATACACGGTGCCGTTATGGTCCTGCGACAACACAAGCCACTCGCCACGTTCAAGCTGCTCAATGATGAGGTTTGTGTCACGTCGAAGTTTCGGGATAACACCCTCAATAGATACCTGCCAATATTCGCCACCGTCATCAACAGACTTCTGTTCGGTGAACGAGAATGAACGGTCTGGATAAATGGGTATGGCCACAATGTTGTCACGCGTCTTCAACTCCACGGAATCAGTGTCATGCAGATAATCATGCCGCACGCGGAGCAGGTCAGACGGAGGAAAGGCGTAAATCTCCGCCAGTCCTCCGATGTTGTTGAAATCAAAATTAATCTCTTTCATATTCTTCTAAGCCTTGTTGCGTGATATGTCCGCTTTTGGACAATATCGCCCAACACTTTTCTTCAATTTTCTTGCAAATTTGCTCAAAATCGTCCTCGCCATTGATCTTAGCGTTACGCTGCAGCTCTTTGCGTATGCTGTCAGTATCCCAATCAATCTCTGTGATACCAGTAGCCTTACGGAAGCGTTTGATGCGGTCAGCTATGCTAAGCCCCGTGATGGAGAGCATTGCACAGTAGGTATGCAGCACCTGTTTGACATCACGCTCGAGACGAGAGTTGAAGTGTAGAGTCTCGGTAGGTGAGAGCAGCCAGCCATATCGCTGAAAGGTGTCCATACTAATCTCGATAGCCACCTGTGTAGTATAGCGGCCACGTACGGTCAAGTCGCGTCTCGCCTCGCCACGTATGAGCCGACGGCGAAAATCCTCGGCAAGCTCACGGTTAGGTGACAAATTTACTAATTCTGCCCAATCGTCATCGGGACGATTGTAGTTAGAAACGAGGAAGCGCTTAACGTAGCCCTTGCAGGGAACCCATACCGCCATGCGCTCTTGTTTTTTGGAATGTTTTGCCATATATATTATTGTTTTTAATTGTCTATGTAAGATATGAGGGCTTACAGGTAAATTGCATTTTTAATTTTGCATTATGGGATGGTGTATTTTTGCGTCCAACCGACCAACCGTCCAACCAACATAATATTAGCACTGATAATCAGTTAGTTAGCTATTGGTTGGTGGTATTTTACCCCCAACCAACCAGACCAACCGGACCAATTTAGCCATTCTGCTCCGCACAGGAAGAGACTACACACAGTCAACCGTTGGAAACCTACAACCAACCACAACCAACCAACTGCACACCACAACCAACTACATCCAACCAAACCAACTATTTACTTATTACTACTTAACTTACTTATTACTAACTACTTATAATGATTTGTCGGTTTTGAAAAGATTTGCGTGGTTGGACGGTTGGTCGGTTGGACGCATTTTTCGGCTTCTGAGATTTTCAAATTTCGTTTTAACAACCCCCTCTTTTACATTGGGGTGTTCGGGGTGGAACGAAACGACGGACAAGTACCTCACGGCACCTGCCCGTCTGACGCTACTTACTATCTGACATTATATATTTTGATTACCGAGCCCTCCCTCGAGAGACATATGCACCGCCACTCAGAACGGTCGATTGTCCTCCTCTTTGGCAGTGATGGTGCCACGCTCGAAGTCGATGCCCATGAACTGCTGCAGTATGTTGTAGTCGAGAACAATGGCTGAAGTCTGCTTCGACTTCTTTTGAATCTTGATTACCATCGTGTCGTCTGGAGTCATCTCTGTCATATTACCAGGATTGACCGTACCAGGCGGCGTGCGCATCGTGCGGACCTCCTCTTGCCATATAAACTTCTTGTTGCTGACGTCACCTATGAATGCCGGATGCGACTTCAGATTAACCACAAGAGTAGTCAATGTCAGCGGACGTTCGCCACCCTGCATGGCAGCGAGATAGTGCTTATGCACATTGCTCAAGTTCATATACATAACCTTCTGACCCTCGGCAATAGGCTTGACGACGCCACCCTTGAGCGTCACCTTGTCCGGCTCGTCGATGGTGAAGTCTCGACCTATCTTGAGCGTGCCTTTGTCGATGAGGAAGTCGAGCGTGTTGAAGAATGTAGCGAGCTTATCACTCTTGGCAAGCATCTCGCACTGATGGCGTACCTTCTCGACAGCGAGGGCAAAGAACTCTTCATAAGTGAACGGCAGCTGCAGATGTGGAGCATCGTTGATGAGCAGTCTGCAGGTGGCGAGAAACATCGACACGGTGCCTATTATACGACTCTGGTCGCCGCTACGGCCAGACATGCCAGCAAGAGCTTGCTGCAGCTCTTTGCGTGACTGCTCCATGTACGGCACGAAATGAGTCCGGAAGAGCGGACGTAGCTTCTGTACTTCTACTAACAAATAGCTCAGCCCCTCTTTCTCATAACCCTTGAGCTCTTTGAAAATGCGCTGCGCCTCTTGATCACCCGAGAAGTTGTGAGCAGGAACCTCGCAGAGTACGACGCGGTTAGAAAGAGCATTGTCGTCACGCTGTGGAGCTTCTTGGCCAAGCAGGATAATTGAGGCATTAACCTTTGATGTCTCGATATCGTTACCAGTAGCTGAGCGACGCTTCTGCTTGCCGTCGCCGTCATAGGTCACAGCCTTGAGACCCTGAAACTTTTGGTCGCTTATCTCTTCGTCGTTATACTCCTCAAATATGCACGGCACATCGCGAAAACGCTCCAGGATGGAGAAGAACGCAGCGTCTGAAATCTGATTGAGGTTTGAGGACGGTGCTGACGGTATCTCATAGAGAGCACGTATGCTCTGAGCTATCTGCGATTTACCTGAAGAAGTCTGACCTATAAAGAAAACAGCTGTGAAGTTGCCGATGACCGGATAGAGGTCAGAACGGAAACCGCACAAAATGGAGTAGATGATGGCCCACTTGCCGTTGTTCTCTATGCGATATACACGATTCATCAGGTCTGCCCATTGTGCGAACGAGATCTGCCTTTGCTCCGGCACATCTATGTAGCGAAGATGACGGTCTTGTTCGAAGACGTCAGAGTCGGAGCGGTCATAGGCATATATTTCAGAGTAGGCAGGCGAGTAGAAGAGGTCGCCCCCATGCTCAACAAGACCGAGGTTGTCCACCTTCTTGATTTCGAAATCACCCTTCTCGTTACGATGGAAGATGGCATTGCTCCAGGCAAAGAAGTCCTCTTTCTGCTGGCCGAACGTGCGCAGCTGGAAGCACGTCTTGAACTGATGAGACATCCATGTCCAGATTTTATCGAAGTGCTTGACGTTGCCGTTCTCGAAGTTGTATGCGCCCTCGTTAACGAGAGCAGCACGGAACGTAGCCATATTAGCAAACACAGAAGACTGCCACTCAACATACTTTGCCTTGCGAATCTCCGGAGCCATAGATGTGATCTTTACAATACGCTTGTTAAGCGACGGGTCTTTGTCGTAGACGTGTAGGAGCGGTGTCATGAAGAAATCGCACACACGGCCATAGCCACCGGACTCGTTCTTGAACATATAGCATACCGGCTCATTCTTACTCTTTGAGAGCAAAGGATAAAAGCCGTAACGCGACAACATACGCTTGTAATCCTCGTTCTCCTCGACGTAATCAGGCAGAGTATTGCCGTCGACATCGGCGACATCATCGAGGTTCTCGCGCTCTGCCTCCACCTTGTTCTTCGAGCGTTTGCGAGTGATGTAAGGTTTGACAATATCTTTCAGAGCTTTCTCGGATGGCAGCGAGAGAATCTGAGACCAAGACTTCATCGAGCGGGTCCGCGTGACCTCTGTTGCCTCAGTTATCATCTCAGCGATACGGTCAAGATAGATGTCCACGATGTTGGTAGTAGGCGCATCGTTACGAATCTTCGAACCGTATATGTCGACGTACCACTGTATGAAGCCGATGGTGCCCTCACTGGTTTCTACATCAATATTGAAACCAGCACGATAAAGAGCCTTTAGCGTCAATATCTCGTCGTTCTCAGACTTGTCATTGAAATCGTCGTCGGGAGAACCTATTACCACGGTGTTGTCGAGCTGTCGTAGCTCCTGGACATCGCTCTCCTCGGGGCAACCACGAAAGAACACCACAGGACGTTCGCCGACCCCCTCCTCGAACTCACGCCAGGAGGTCGTAAGACGAATCTTGTCATTGTCTTTATCGTATATCTCCTTTGCCTCCTCGATGCCGCAGAAACCTTTAGTGGGTTCATCGTGACGCTTAACCCCAGACAAGGCTTGCCTGAGCTTTGGCATGAGCTTGTCAGAAGATGACTTTATGAGGAGTGCCAATGTGCGCATATAGTCACTGCGCATCGTCTCTTCGGGCACGTGTGCGACGGCATCGATGATGGTCTTCAGCCCTGTCTCTCGTGTTGGTTCGTCAGGAGCAGAATGATAAAGTTTTTCGTAAAGGTAGCTGACAAAGCTCATTTCGAGAGACTTCAGCTTATCACGAACCAGCCCCGTGTTAGCCCGAGCAAAATCGTCAGGGTCTTGCCCTGAGGGTAACATCACGCAGCGCACATTCATGCCGGAAGCGAGCAAGATGGGAATCTGTGTGACAGCCGAATGAATGCCAGCCTTGTCGTCATCATAAACAAGCGTAACATTCTCAGTAAGGAAGCGCAGCTTCTTTACCTGAGTGTCATCGAGCGCAGAACCACTCTTGCAAATCACATTGCGGATGCCGTTCTGTGCAAACGAAATAACGTCAAACTGCCCCTCAACGAGATACACCTTATTATATTTAGCTATCTCAGTGCGTGCCTGGTAGAGACCGAAGAACTCAGCCCCTTTCTTGAAGACTATGCTGTCAGGAGAGTTAAGATATTTAGCTTTTGCCGTACCGGTGATGTCGCGTGCTGTAAAACCGATGACACGACCGAAGCGGTCGAGGAACGGGAACGTGATGCGGTGGCGGAAATAATCCATGCGTTCACCGTTGTCACGTGTGAACAAAAGCCCGGCACGCTGCATTATCTCTGGCTTATAGAGCACGGACAGTTCGTCATACATCTGACGATAGCTGCCCGAAGCACCTACGCGGAACTCCTTGCGTGCCCAGTCGTTCATGCCACGCGAAGTGATATAGCTGTCTGCCTCTGTAGAAATATGTGTCTGAAGCCACTTCTGAGCTGCATCGAGCACTATTCGCACCTCTTCACGCTCACGCTCACGAGCAGACTCTTCAGGAGTCTTCTCTTCGACCTTAATCTCTATGTTATATTCCTTTGCCAGCATTTGTGCTGCCTCCGGATAACTGATGCCCTCAATCTTGTGTACGAACCAGATTGCATTGCCGTGCTCGCCACATCCAAAACATTTGAAAACGCGCTTCGATGGTGAAACACACATCGAGGCAGTTTTCTCGTCGTGGAACGGACAACAGCCGAAGTAGTTGGAACCGCTCTTTCTCAACGACACGTATTTGCCAACGACATTAACGATATTGGCAGAGTCGAGTATGCGGTTTATGTCAGTTTCAGATATTCTCATGTCAGATATAATAATAGTTGTAGCGTCAGTTGTTATCGAAGAGATTGAGCTGACGATTGAACATAAACTTCATCAGCTCGTCGCTTGTGAACTTAAGATGCTTTGCCACAGCCTCCATCTCCTTATTCGTTGCTTGCCGGTAGCCCTGCCAGATCTGCTGAAAGCGAACCTGATTGATACCTATTGCCCGGTAGAAATCCTTGGTGGGATGGAAGTAAGCCGTATCTATTTTAACGGCGATAAGTTCGCGCAGCAGATTGCGCTTTACTTGCTGATGACGTGCTATGTCATGCCGTAGCATGTAGAGCTGCACTGATAACTCAGACCTGCCAAGCCTCGCCGCCATGTCACGGATGGATACCGTTGTAGCATTAGCCTTGATGTAAGCCACCTCTTCTGCAGTCCAGCGCCGTTTGGTGTCAGGGTTGTTCATCTTGGATGGAATTAATCAAGTTATACTTTTCTAAAGTCATCCAGTGATGTTGTGTGGCAAGCAAGAACTGCCGCGCCAATTTCTTTCGAGGAACAGTCATTTCATCCCTGTTTAGACATGAGATTGAATATAATGACCACTCAACGACATAAACAAGTTTGCGTAAATCTTTACCTTCTATGTCAATTGTGATAATGTCTAATTTGTCGTCGGACCTATACTCTAACACACCATCAAGTTTGCGCGACTTCAGATCCTTGTCAAGTCTATCTACAAAGCCGAGCTTGCAGCTTGGAAACGGACATGTAACATAAGTAATGGTCTGGTCACCCTCATATTTTCGACAAACAACAACATAAAAATCGTTGTGGCTGATCATTACACCTACATCTTGCTTATTCTCATTAATCATATGCTCCATATTTGTAGTATTATCACTGTTTACGGTATTACTTAGCAATACCGTATATCCCATATATCTCGTTTATTTACCCCATATTTAGCGAATATTTTTTCGATATCCTCCTTTAAAAATACCGGAATATTAGGGTAATCCTTACGCTTACGATAGAAGTCAGTGTCGAATTTTAGCCCTAAAACCTCCTTTATTTCTGCCTTAACTATAGGAATGTCTGACAGTTTCAGCATATTGAAGCCGGGTCGGAAAGAATAATGTACTTTTCGTATTGCCATATTAAATATTTTGACTATATTTACAAGTGAATTTTACTATATCGTATGCAAAGATACTATATATCTATCGTACATAATTAATCAATCCGAACAATATCTCGGAAATAAACAATATTTAACAATATGGCAGAAAAATCGGAGTACCAATTAAGGCTTGCAAAGGTGATAGACCAGCTATCCATCACCGGCAGACAGTTCTGTCTACAATGTGGACTAAGTGACAATTTCTTGTCGTCTGGTCAGAAAGACATAACGACCAGGCAACTTGTGCCAATACTCAAAATCTACCCCCAAATCAATCCATATTATATATTGTTAGGGGAAGGAACCCCACTCATTGACGAGAAATTTGTCAACGAAGGCATGATTGGTCGTTACATCCTACAGACATTGTCAGAGCTGCAGGTGGAAGTGCGTCAGCTAATTCAGGAAAACACCGTGCTCAAGGCAAAGCTCGAGCGCTTGGAGTCTGGAGAAGAAGGTAAGAAAAGGCGCTTGCCTAAGCGTAAACGCATAGAAATGCCAAACGAAAAGGCATAAAAAAAACATGCAGAACCTTGTGTTATGATAAATAGATTGTGTAATTCACGGCGAAATGACATGATATTTTAAGAATAATCATTGTCGAGAACCCCGTTAAACAAATAATTAGGGATAAAAAAGGGTGCTGGTCACTCTCTTGTCATCCCGACAGTTAAGGGGTTAAGATGCTGGATGACAGTGTTTTAACCCCTTTGTCGTTAATATACCCGGCGAAAAACCGGCATCAATCATAAGACTAAATCTAAAGAATAAGATATGGGAAAAGTAATCCTTACGGGCGACCGTCCTACCGGTAAGCTCCATCTTGGCCACTATGTTGGCTCATTGCGCCGCCGCGTGGAACTTCAGAACGCTGGCGACTTCGACCGTATGTTTGTGTTCATGGCTGACGTTCAGGCCCTGACCGACAATGCGGACAATCCTGAGAAAATCCGTCAGAACATCATTGAGGTGGCTCTCGACTATCTCTCGGCAGGTCTCGACCCTTCGAAGTGCACGCTCTTCATCCAGAGCCAGATTCCTGAGCTCGCCGAACTCACCACATACCTCATGAACCTCATCACCGTGTCGCGTGTGCAGCGCAACCCGACCGTGAAGACCGAGATAAAGATGCGCAACTTTGAGGCCAACATTCCGCTTGGCTTCTTCTGCTATCCCGTCAGCCAGGCTGCCGACATCACGCTCTTCAAGGCCACTACGGTGCCCGCAGGAGAGGATCAGGAGCCGATGATTGAGGTGGCACGCGAGCTGGTGCGCCGCTTCAATACCGTATACGGCGAGGTGCTCGTTGAGCCTAACATCATGCTGCCGGAGAATGCCACAGCACGCCGCCTCCCGGGAACGGACGGTAAGGAGAAGATGTCGAAGTCGCTCGGCAACTGCATCTATCTCTCTGACTCGGCTGCAGACGTATGGAAGAAGGTGAAGAAGATGTCGAACGGTGCGCCGCGTATGAGCATGGACGAGCCGGGCAACCTTGAGGGCAACGCCGTCTTCACCTATCTCGATGCGTTCAGCACACCGCAGGACTTCGCCGATTTCTGGCCTGAGTTCCACTCTCTCGACGAGCTGAAGGAGCACTACGTGCATGGCGGCATCGGTGACGGCACATGCAAGAAGTTCCTCAACAACGTCCTCAACCGCTTTATGGAGCCGATGCGCCAGCGTCGTCAGGAGTTTGAGAAGGACATCCCCGAGATCTTCAACATCCTGCGCAAGGGTACTGAGGAGGCTCGCGCTACAGCCGCTCAGACCATGGACGAGGTGCGCAAGGCAATGCGTATCGACTACTTCAACGACACTGCGCTCATCGAGCAGCTTTCTGAGAAGTTCAAGAAGTAAGGAATCGGTTTTGTTAGGCAGGGCGGCATTGCAGTAAGAACATTCCCTAAAAAACATGTTCTTCATGTCTTCTTGTCTAAAAAACATGCCTTCATGTCTGCAATGCAAATATCGTCCAGGCGGTAAAAACCTGTTACAAAATAAAAATCTGTTTTAGAGAATTCTGAAGCGTTTTTTATAGGGTTATGCTGCCAAGAAGGCACGACAATTTTTCAATAAAGCCTCTTTTGCACTCCAATAGTGTTACTATTGGAAGGCAAAAGAGGCTTTATTGTGTCATAGGAGTAGCTGTATTAGAGTGTAAAAGTGGCTCTTTAACGATGTCAAGTGGCTTGTTTTTGCTGCTGAGTCTTTATATCATCTCTCATAAAAGAACAGAACCCACTGAAAAACAAGCCGTTAACGTCAACCGCTCAAAACTCGAAAATTTCGCACAAAGGATTTCCTTGTGCGCTGAACGAGGAGTATTGAGCATTAGAAATGCAAATATTGTGACGGATGACATCATTGCTAATAAGCAAACAGGAATTTATCACTTCAAATCTCGGAAGGACAAAAAAAGCGGAGACCGTGAAAGTCTCCGCTTATTATATAGGTAATATGTTTCCTTCTGAAAAAAACTATCGGATGAAGAGAAGTTCGCGATACTTAGGCAGTGTCCAGAGTTCGTCAGAGACGATAAGCTCCAGCTTGTCTATCTGGTAACGGATCTCGTCCATCTTCGGTGCCACGGTGTCGTGGTAAGCGATGGCCTTGAGATGCTCGTCCTCGATGCGGTTAGCCACCTTACGAGCCTCAACCAGTTCCTCTACGCCCGACTCGATGAGCTGAGTGCGCTCTGCTATCTCCTCAATAATCTTCTTGTTACGTGAGGTGAGCTTGTCAGCCTGATCCTTGGGGAAGATGTCGTACATGCTCTGTACGTTCTTGGCGAGCTGGCTCTGATAGTGAGTGCAGACAGGGATGATATGGTTCATTGAGAGGTCGCCGAATACACGTGCCTCAATCTGAATCTTCTTGGTGTAAGTCTCCCACTTCACCTCGTTACGGGCCTCAAGCTCCTTGCGTGTCATGACGTTCTGGCTCTCGAACATGCGGATTGAGTCCTCGTCGAGGTAGCGCTCGAACACCTTCGGGCAAGATGTCTCGCAGTCGAGACCGCGGCGCTTTGCCTCTTCCACCCACTCCTCTGAGTAGCCATTGCCCTCGAAGTGGATAGGCTTGCAGTACTTAACGTCATCACGAACCACCTCGATGATGGCGCTTATCTTGTCAAGACCGTTGGCAATGAGAGCGTCAACACGAGTCTTGAAATTCTGGAGAGCCTCAGCCACGGCAGTATTGAGGACAATCATGGCGCTGGCGCTGTTTGCCTCAGAACCTACGGCACGGAACTCGAAGCGGTTACCGGTGAATGCGAAAGGCGATGTACGGTTGCGGTCGGTATTGTCGATGAGCAGCTCAGGAATCTCAGGAATGTCGAGCTTCATGCCCTGCTTGCCAGCCACGTTGAAGAGTTCGTCCTTGTCAGAGGTCTCGATGTGCTGGAGAATCTCCGAGAGCTGATGGCCGAGGAACGAAGATATGATGGCTGGAGGAGCCTCGTTGGCGCCAAGACGATGGGCGTTGGTGGCACTCATGATGGAAGCCTTGAGCAGGCCGTTGTGCTTATATACAGCCACGAGGGTCTCAACGATGAAGACGATAAAACGGAGGCTGTCCTCAGGTGTCTTGCCGGGTCCGTGGAGCAGGATGCCTGTGTCGGTGGAAAGACTCCAGTTGTTGTGCTTGCCCGAACCGTTTACGCCTGCGAACGGCTTCTCATGAAGCAGCACGCGGAAGCCGTGGCGACGTGCCACCTTCTTCATGAGCGACATGAGCAGCATGTTATGGTCAATGGCAATGTTCATCTCCTCGAAGATCGGAGCCAACTCAAACTGGTTGGGCGCAACCTCGTTGTGACGGGTCTTGCAGGGAATGCCAAGCTCGAGAGCCTGAATCTCAAGATCCTTCATGAAAGCCTGCACGCGCTCAGGGATGGCGCCGAAATAATGGTCGTCCATCTGCTGGTTCTTTGCAGAATCGTGTCCCATAAGGGTACGGCCTGTGAGCATGAGGTCAGGACGAGCCGAATAGAGTCCCTCGTCAACGAGGAAATACTCCTGCTCCCATCCAAGGTTTGACACCACCTTCTTCACGTCAGGATAGAAGTAATGGCATACCTCTGTGGCTGCCTCGCTGACAGCGTGGATAGAACGGAGAAGCGGAGCCTTATAGTCGAGAGCCTCGCCGGTGTAAGAGATGAAGATGGTGGGGATACAGAGCGTGTCGTCAATGATGAAGACGGGCGAGGTGGGGTCCCAAGCCGAATAGCCGCGAGCCTCGAAGGTATTGCGGATGCCACCGTTCGGGAACGAGCTGGCGTCAGGCTCCTGCTGTACGAGCAGCTTGCCGGAGAACTCCTCTATCATGCCTCCCTTGCCGTCGTGCTCAATGAAAGCGTCGTGCTTCTCAGCTGTACCCTCGGTAAGAGGCTGGAACCAGTGTGTGTAGTGTGTCACGCCGTTCTCGTCAGCCCACTGCTTGATGCCTTTGGCGACAGCATCAGCAATAGAGCGGTCGAGACGTGCTCCGTTGTCGATTACGTCGATAAGCTTTTCATAGACGTCGCGCGGGAGATACTTATACATCTTCGCACGGTTGAAAACGTTCTTGCCGAAGAACTCAGAGGGTCGTTCTATCGGTGCAAGCACTTCAAGGGGTTTCTTCTTGAAAGCTTCTGCTACAACCTCAAATCGTAAATTTGCCATTGTTATTCTCTTATTTTATAGTTGTTATTCTTTTTATTGTCTTGTTTGTCTTGTCTTATTTCTTTGCCATCCATTCACGGATGCGGCTCATCGCCTCCTCGCAGTCCTCGCGGTTGCCAAACGCTGTGAGGCGTACATAGCCCTCGCCACTCGGTCCGAAGCCAACGCCCGGTGTGCAGACCACACCTACGGCATAGAGCATCTGCTCGAAGAACTTCCACGAACCGATGCCGTCCGGCGTCTTCACCCAGAGATACGGGGCATTGCGTCCGCCGAACACCTCGAAGCCCATATCGGTGAGCGCCTTGTGCATGAGGTGGGCATTGTCCATATAGTAGTCGATGGTGGCACGTATCTGACGCTTGCCTTCCGGCGTGTAGATGGCTGCGGCGGCACGTTGCGAGATGTAGGACGTGCCGTTGAACTTGGTGGACTGCCGGCGGTCCCAGAGATGATTGAGCTCTACGCGGCGGGTACCGTCAAGCGTGACAGCGGTAAGCTCCTTCGGTATGACGGTGTAGCCGCAACGCACGCCGGTGAATCCGGCTGTCTTCGAGTAGCTATGAAACTCGATGGCGCACTTGCGTGCTCCCTTAATCTCGTATATGGAGTGAGGAATGTCCGCATCGCGGATATACGCTTCGTAGGCAGCATCGTAGAAGATGATGGTGTCGTTGTCGAGCGCATAGCGCACCCACTTCTTCAATTCCTCCTTCGGGAGCACTGTTCCCGTGGGGTTATTGGGATAGCAGAGATATATCATGTCAACACGATGGTCTGGTATCTGCGGCACGAAATTGTTCTCCGCCGTGCATGGCAGGTAGTTGACGTTGCTCCAGCGTCCGTTCTCCAGCACTCCGGCACGACCGCACATCACGTTAGAGTCGATGTATACGGGATAGATAGGGTCGGTCACGCCGATGGAATTGTCCCAACGTACTATCTCGCCGATGTTGCCCGTATCGCTCTTCGCTCCGTCGTTGACGAACACTTCGGAAGGGTCAATCTTGACGCCGCGCGGCGCAAAATCGTTCTTGACTATAGCTTCGCGAAGGAAGTCGTAGCCGCACTCGGGGCCGTAACCGTGGAAAGAGGCTTTCGTAGCCATCTCGTCCACAGCCTTGTGCATCGCCTCGATGACAGCGGGGCAGAGAGGCTGCGTTACGTCACCTATGCCAAGACTGATGACACGCACCTGAGGGTGCGACACCTTGAAGGCATTAACCTTCTTGGCGATGTCGGCAAACAGATAATTGTCGGACAATTTCAGAAAATGCTCGTTTACTAATGCCATATCGTTAGATTATTTTTTTATCATGGGGAAAGCCTTATATTCAAGGCAATGCGATTTCTCCTTCAAACACAAAAGCCGCCGGACCTGTCATATAGACATGCCCGTCGGCTTCATTCCATTCAATGTTTAGTGTGCCGCCATCCATGATGATGGCAGAACGACGTGACGACCTTTCCTCAATGAAGGCAGCCACTGCTGTAGCGCAAGCGCCGGTTCCGCATGCCATAGTGATGCCGCTGCCACGCTCCCACACTCTTGTACGGATAGAACCGTCAGGCATAACCTGGGCAAACTCGATGTTGCATCTCTGCGGAAAAGCTGCGTCATTCTCCAAAATGGAGCCGAAACGAGCGATGTCGAGCGACTTGATGTCGTCAACAAAGCAGACAAAGTGAGGATTGCCCATAGACACGAAAGTGCCACGGAAGGTGCGGAAAGCTGCCGTAAGCGTATCGCCGGCAGTCTCGTCGTACTGTTCGGGAACGTGGAAAGCGGGCTTGAGCATGTCCACAGTGACACTCTCCACACTACCGTCCGTTCCTAAATGAAGATGAAGCGTCTTAACGCCTGACAATGTCTGAAGGCGCACCGACGTCTTCGTGGTAAGTCCTTTCTCATAGACATACTTGCCAATGCAGCGCGACGCATTGCCGCACATCATGGCTTCAGATCCGTCAGCATTGAAGATGCGCATGGAGAAGTCGGCGTCAACGCCCTCATCAGGATTACCAATCAGAACAAGTCCGTCGCTGCCGATACCTGTATGGTAACGACTCCACGCAATGGATGCAGCAGAAGGGTCTGGGATGTCATAGCGAGTGGTGTCGACATATATATAGTCGTTGCCTGCGCCATGCATCTTCGTGAATCTGACCATCTTGTCCATTGTCTTCATAATAATATAATATTGTGTTCTGAAGTTTATCCTTAAATCATGTTTTGTAAGACATTATGCAACGCCCGGAATGCGGACAAAAGCATAACGTAAGGCTCCTGATTTTCAGTCTTCTTTTTACCTTTTGACCTTAATTAGCCTTTTACGATTGCAAAATTACAACTATTTAAGCAACTCCCAATCATAAGAGGATTGAATTTTCAGTTATTTTATAATAATATTACAGATTGTAAGCATATTTTAGAATTATGCTTACAGATTGGAATAAAAACATACAACAAAACCAGCACTATGAAAGCATCATAAATATTCACAATTTATTATGCTATATTTTTCTTGGTTTTATTAACTTTTTGTTGTACTTTTGCAATACCGATATGACAAAACGACACAAAATAGGAAAGACAGTCATAAAATAGTTATACAACTCTGACCTATCTACAATCATTCTTTTTTTGACCATCGTCCTCCTCTTCGTCAAGGTGACGGAGAGGAAGGAACGATGAACATATAACAATGAAAAACACAAAGAAAGGGCTGACACGCCATGCATCCTAACGATGCTAACGTGTCAGCCCTTCGTATTTTTTATGCAAGACGACCCTCGAGGCGCTCGCGGATAGCTGCGATGAAGCCTGCAGAGTTCATTGTCTTAGGTTCAACGCCCTCCATAAGACCGGCGAGGTCCTTTGTCACGATGCCCTCGTTGAGAGTGTCGAAGCAAGCTGCCTCAAGCTGGTTGCCGAAGTTAACGAGTTCGGGCAGGTTGTCAAGCTCACCGCGCTTACGCAATGCGCCGCTCCATGCGAAGATAGTAGCCATCGGGTTGGTGGATGTCTCCTCACCCTTCAGATACTTGTAGTAGTGGCGTGTAACGGTGCCGTGAGCAGCCTCATACTCGTACTTGCCATCAGGAGAAACGAGCACTGAAGTCATCATAGCGAGTGAACCGAAAGCTGTAGAAACCATGTCAGACATAACGTCGCCGTCATAGTTCTTGCAAGCCCAGATGAAGCCACCCTTAGAGCGGATAACGCGAGCTACAGCGTCGTCGATGAGAGTGTAGAAGAACTCCAGACCGCGCTTCTCAAACTCTTCCTTATACTCCTCGAATACCTCGTAGAAGATAATCTTGAACTGTGCGTCATACTTCTTAGAGATGGTGTCCTTGGTAGAGAACCAGATGCTCTGGTTGGTGTCAAGAGCGAACTTGAAGCAAGAGTGAGCGAATGAACGGATTGACTTGTCGGTGTTGTGCATAGCCTGAAGGACGCCAGCGCCCTTGAAGGTATGTACAACAACCTCCTCGTGCTTGCCGCTCTCACCGTCGAATACGAGCTTAGCAACGCCAGGCTCCTCAGCACGGATCTCAACGCTCTTGTAAACGTCGCCGTAAGCGTGACGTGCGATAGTGATAGGCTTCTCCCAGTTCTTCACTGCGGGATGGATGCTGGGGATGGTGATAGGTGTGCGGAACACTGTACCGTCGAGGATAGAACGGATGGTGCCGTTCGGGCTCTTCCACATCTGATGGAGCTTATACTCGTCCATACGCTGGTGGTTAGGTGTGATGGTAGCACACTTAACAGCCACACCAAGACGCTTTGTAGCCTCAGCAGCGTCCTTTGTGATCTGGTCCGAAGTCTCGTCGCGCTTAACAAGACCGAGGTCGTAATATTCTGACTTGAGGTCAACGAACGGAGTGATGAGCTCATCCTTGATCATCTTCCACAAGATTCTGGTCATCTCATCGCCATCCATCTCTACGAGAGGAGTGGTCATCTGAATTTTCTTTTCCATAGTTTTTATAAGGATTATTAGTTTTTAATTTTGGCTTTAGGGTTGATTTGTATTATTTCTTGGCTGCTGCGTAGAAGTTCATCAAGCAGCCGTCTGCCAGGATCTGACGCTCATTAGCTGTGAGGTTCTGGAAGAAGAGGTGAAGCGGATGAACGCCGTCCTTAGCGATTACCTGTGCGTCAATCACCTCCTTACCTGAGAGGATAGCCTCACGGATGCCGGGAACGAAGATCTTGTCGCCCTGCTCGAACTTGAACTCTACGTCCTTAGCGATGGTGAACGGAACGATACCCCAGTTGATACAGTTAGAACGGTAGCGCTTGGTAGCATACTCGTAGCAAACATTAGCGTCGCCACCAAGCACCTTCTGGCAAGAAGCAGCCTGCTCACGAGCCGAACCGTCACCAGGACGATTAGCGAATACGCAAGAACCGAATGATGTGTTCTCTGCAGAAGCGCCTACAGCCTTGAGGGCTGCAGCTATGTTCTCAGACACATTACCCTCACGACGTGCGAGGTCCTGCTTCTGGATTTCCTTGCTCAGACCTACATACTCAGGTACGCGGCGTGAGAGAGCGAACTCAGAAAGCTTCAACGGGTTAGAGCGGTATGAGCTGGTCTCGCCTGACGGGATAAGCTCGTCAGTTGTGGTAACGGGGTCGTGGATAACGGCAGCAAGCTCGAGCATCATGTTCTCCTGCATCGGATACATCTTAGGCCAGTCCTTGATGTTCGGACCGTAGCGAAGCTCTGTCTCAGGACGAGCCTTGCCGAAGCCGTTGTATACGCGGCACTTGTAAATCTTATCGTCGTATGCGTAAGGCTTGTGTGTGTTCTCATACTCAACGTCTGTAGCTGCGGTGATAACGCCACCGTTAGCAGCTGTAGCAGCGATAGAGCGTGCGTCCATAAGAGCCACGAGTGAGAGCTGTCCCTGACCCGGCTTTGAGCCTTCGCGGTTGGGGAAGTTACGTGTGGTGTGGCGGATAGACAGACCGTTGTTAGAAGGAACGTCACCAGCACCGAAGCAAGGGCCGCAGAATGCGGGCTTCATTACGACGCCAGCCTCGATGAGGTCAGCTGTAATGCCTTCGCGTGTAACAGCCATAGATACCGGTGTTGACTGAGGATATGCAGAAGCTGTGAAGTAGTCGTTACCGATGCTCTTGCCCTTAAGGATAGCGCCAGCCTCAGCGAGGTTGTCGTATGTACCGCCTGAGCAACCTGCGATGATGCCCTGGTCTGCGTAAACCTTACCGTCAACAATCTTGTCAACGAGGTGTACGTCCACCTTGTCGCCGAAACGCTTCTTAGCGTCTTCCTCGATGCGTGTGAGGATACCAACCGGATCAGCCTGGAGCTCGTGGATGGTAACTGCGTTAGACGGGTGGAAAGGCAGCGCAATCATAGCCTCCTGTGTAGAGAGGTCGATGCGGATCATCATATCGTAGTAAGCTACGTTGCCCGGCTTCAGTTCCTTGAAGTCCTGCGGACGCTCATGTATTTCGTAGTGGTGCTTAACCTCTTCGTCTGTTACCCAGATAGAGCTCAAGCAAGTGGTCTCAGTGGTCATGATATCGATGCCGTTACGGAAGTCGATAGGCAGTTCCTTAACGCCAGGGCCAGCAAACTCGAGCACCTTGTTCTTGACAACGCCACTCTCGAATGTAGCCTTTACGAGAGAGATAGCAACGTCGTGAGGACCAACACCCTTCTTGGGCTTGCCTTCGAGCCATACGAGAACCACCTCAGGAGCGTTGATATCCCAAGTGTTCTTGAGGAGCTGCTTAACGAGCTCGCCACCACCTTCGCCAACACCCATGTTGCCGAGTGAGCCGTAACGAGTGTGCGAGTCAGATCCGAGGATCATGTTGCCGCACTTAACCATCATCTCACGAGCGTACTGGTGGATGACAGCCTGGTTGGCAGGTACATAGATACCTCCGTACTTCTTAGCTGCAGAGAGACCGAAAACGTGGTCATCCTCGTTGATTGTACCGCCAACAGCACAGAGTGAGTTGTGGCAGTTGGTCATGGCATAAGGAAGCGGGAACTCCTCAAGACCGCTGGCGCGTGCTGTCTGGATGATACCAACGTATGTGATATCGTGTGACATCATAGCGTCAAAGCGGATGCGCATCTTGTTGCCCTTCGATCCATCAACGTCATGTGAACGGAGGATGCCGTAAGTGATAGTGTTCTCGCGAGCCTCGTCCGGGGTAAGGGTCTGACACTCGTTTACGATTTCATTGCCGTTAAGGAGGTAAACTCCATGATTGATTACTTCTACCATAAAGTTAGATTGTTTATAGTTTTATAGAGTTAAAGGTTTTATTAATTCTTTGAGACAGCCAAAACTGCCAGAGGTTTGGGGTGATAAAATATAGTTTATCGTTTTATTCCATATCAGTATATATAGAAATGTGTATTGGAGATGTGGTGTAAGATTATTGTTTTAGTAAAAACACGTAAATACGACAACACTCCTGTTCTAAAAACACTGAATAGGACTGCTTCAATACTTACGCTCGCGCGAGTAGTAATGGATAAAAAATTCTCATTGTGTCCGCACATAACATCATCGTTCTGCGAACTGTCATTTCACGCGGTAAAGATACATATTTTAAATCAACCCACCAAAGATTTGGGGCTGATTTTTCGTTTTCGGGCTTTCTTTTAAGCTATTCTCACCCTTCTATTAAGCGTTTGCTATTTCGAGTTTTCAAATTGGCATTCTCAACTGAGAACGCCACTTATGAAGACCACGAGTGACAACATATCGGCACTTCCGCCCGGCGAAACATTGCGCTGAACGAAGCTATTGTTCATGTCACTGAGGATGGTGTCGAGGTCAGGACGAGCGGATGCCTCCGCCCCACTCCACTTACGGATTACATCGCGCGACTCTTCCTTCACCTGCCTCATCATGGCAAGCGACGTGCGATAAACGATATTGGTGTCGTCAAGGTCGCACATTATGCAGAGAAGCGTAAGGTGAAGGGCGTGCGGTTCGCCGTTCTTACGCAGACTGTCATAGAAGGGAAGCCAGTCTGCGAAGAGCATGGGATAACCTTCACGGGCATTGTCGAGCGCTCCCTTGAACGTCCCCGTTTCGGAAGAGGCTGTCTGCTTTGCCTTGCTGCCGTGCGTACCGTTTGTGTCGGGGAATGCGTAGGCAAGTTTCGTGATGGCGGCAGAGAGATTCTGCGGCGTCACTTCGGCTTCTTGCCATGCCTTTCCTGCCGCGGCGACAACGGCAAGTCCCATTGAGAACAGTGCTCCCTTATATGTATTCACGCCGTTGGTGGATTCGTACATGGCACGCTCCGCCTCAATGCCTATCTTTACGATATCCTCATGGCACGGCATTTCTTCAGCGAAACCGAGGAGAGCCAGTCTGACAAAATAAGGAAGGAGGGCGCGTATGCTGCGCGACATCAGCGCATAGTCCATATCGCGGTGCGCTCCACTGTCATGCTTGTCCACGAGTCCCGGCTTGGGAGTGGTGTCGAGTTCGGCATGAAGGGCACGTGTTGCGAGATGCGCTATTATATAAGGTATGGTGGTGTGCGGCACGAGCTGTGCGGCTTCCTTCAGACAGTTGCGGTCCATTGCTCCACGAACGCGTGAGGCGCTGACCGCCGTTCCGCCGTTCTCGAGACGCTGTATCTGAACCACGTGGTCCTCGCCGAGGCTTTGCATCATCAGTTCGTTATATCTGCGTGTGAGTTCGTCGGTGGGTTCGGTGCCGACAAAGCGAACCTCAGCACCAAGTGCCGGGGCTATATGACGACGGAAAAGATCAAGGTCGAGGAGTATCTGCGTGTCGGTGGCATCCGACAGACGCTTCAGAAAATAAGTGGGGAACGTGGTGTCGCTGATGGCATATTCGCTGCCGTCGCAGACCGTCACGTTCTTCAGGTCGGCTGTTCCAGCCACGACCATCGCCTTGCGCTCCTTGTAAGAGAAGACAGAACGGTCTTCCTTGACAACGATGACGAAGAGACTCTCCACCATACGCGCTGCGCTCTCCACAAGATAACGATGACCGAGAGTGAAGGGATTGCAGTTCATGACAATGCAACCCACATGCTTTTTATCCGTAGACAAAGCCTCCACAGCTTCAGCCTCAGCAGCCTCCTTTGCTGTCCGCTTGAGCGTCTTCAGATAATCGGCTATTCCGCCTATACCCGTCTCCATGAGTATAGCCTCCGGCGCTTCGGCAAGCATACGGAAGGACAGACTCTCGAAGAGCTGGCGGTTACGTGGTTTGGTGAAGAGTTTCACACACTGGAAACCCTCTGCGTTAGCCTTGGCAATGAGGTGCGAGACAATCATATTGGCGACCGTCTCTCCCTTGTGTCCGTCCGACACTGCCACGCATTTGATGACACCACCCTTTAGTCCGCCGCCAGCCACTATTTCGTCCGTCGACTCATCCACGACAAAAGCGTAATAGTCCATATCGTCATACCTCAGTCCGTTAGATTGAAGGAACGATTCAATACGACGGCATTGGCGGGGGATGGAGGGGGAGATGGTCTGAATTTCCATAGGTAAAGTAGTTAGTAGTGTTAAGGAAGCTATATTTTTTATGATTTATGGATGGTCTTGTTCGTAGTCTGCCACCATCTGGTTTATCTTAGCCCAGATTTCGTCCTGCGTATGCCATCTTTTTCGCATGCAGAAGCGGGCTTCATGGTCACAGACGAGACAGCGGCGCGGCTGCCCTCCCACTCTGTCGCGCGACACCGGCACACCGTTCTCGTCGATGATGTCGATATCAAAGAGGCGTCCGAGCGGATGCGTGTCCTCTATTCTTGTGGCAGTGAGCTTGGCGTCAAGGAGTGGCATCGGCGTTATGAGATACGCCTCGTAGCCGGTATGCAGGTCACGCTCTATGAGGCAGCCTTCTTCGGGAGCGAAGGCTTCTCGTATAGCGTCCACAGCGGCGTGCTCCACAACGAGCGACTGATGGTTACGTTTCACGCTTCCTGGCACGACAACAGTCAGACACACCAGTGTTTTTCCCGAATGATCAGCCAGCAGCTGTTGCTGCATAGCATGGCGTGCGTCGCGGCTCGCCAGAAGTTCGTTAAGCGTAACCATATACTGAATTTTGAATTTGGAGTTTTGAATAGAGGCTTATTAGGATTTTTAGTTTCACGCCGTAAAGGTACATATTAATAATGATACGTACAAACTTTTTTATACATTCATTATCAATAATGTCAAACCTCTCAGAAACAGTCGCTCACTACATTCTCCGGCAAGAACACATTGGAGGTCATTCCGTCCTTGGGAGGATATTTCAGGAACAGACAGTACACCACCTCCTTACCTTTAATTAACGGACATCCTTCCGTCCTTGCCTTCAAGTCAGCAAAGAGACGTTCGGCATAGTCGGGCTCGGTCCATTTACATTCGCCTATGAGTATTTTCTTGCGATCTAAAGATTCTGCCACGACATCGAGTTCTACTGACTTGTCCTTCGACACGCTGCCCCACCATCGTCCAGCCACATTCCACATAGTGCCGTCAACGACGTTACCACTTACAGCGTTCCTGCAAAGTATTTCCCAACGGCTTGCCACATACTCGTTCATGGTACGGGCGATAAGCTGTTCCACCACGTTGACACGTCCAAGGGCAATGAGCGAACGATTAGGCACCACATAGCGATAAAAGAAGCACATAAACGGATCTGCAATGCGATATACGCCACGCTTGCTACTGCGCGGACTCTCGCCGAAAGGAATCTCACGCTCCACAAAACCGAGGCTTATCAGCTTCTGCAACGGACGACTAAGTTCGGTTGCCGGCTTACCTATCTTTGCAGCTATCTCTGATATCTTGTTAACACCATTGCCGATAAGCGACAGCAGTGTTGAGGAGAGCGTGGTCTGCTGAAAGTCATCCATAAACAGTCGCGTGGGCTCTTCATAAAGAGTGCCGTTGACGTTCACTATATTATATCTTACGGCATCCTCCATACTTTGCTCTTTTTCACGCAGCTCCCAATAACGGGGCACACCGCCCCATACGGCATATTCCTCAACGGTCTGAAGCGCATCCGTCTGAAGGATTTCCTGAAGAAAACGTATGTGTATTGGTGTCAGCTTGATGATGTTATCGGCACGACCGTACAGCGGCTCGGCAGCGTCAAGCACAAGTCCCTGCATCATCTGCTGAGACGATCCACAGAGCACGATATTATAACGCAGTTGTTTGGAATCGATAAGCTTCTGAAGTATTGAAGGTAAGGTTCGGTCACTCTTTACGAGAAGCGGAAATTCGTCCATACAGATGCAGAAACGGTCCTTTGTACGATAGTTAACTTGCAGGAACAGCGATTCCCAGTCTGGATATTCCACCTTATCGAACCCTTCAAACTTCACAGCAATCAGCTTAGCGAACAATCGTCGCTGCTGTCCGCTCTCCGAATTGTCCGCCATAAAATACACATCATCGTCATTGAACACGCGCTTTATCAGCGTAGACTTGCCCAACCGACGTCGTCCGTAAATAACGCTAAGACTGGTGCCTTCCGCTTCATGCAGGCACTTATGTAATCTCTTCTGTTCTTCAATTCTGTCTACAAACTTCATAGCTGTAAATATTATGTTTTGCAAAAATAATGTTTTTAAAACATAATTCCAAGAATGCGGCGTTAAATAAATGATGCGTGGAACGAAAAAGAGGTTGCAGCAATGATTCGCCACAACCTCTTTCCAACTGTATTTTAACCCTTTAATGAGTCTGGGATTATCCCTTGATGTTCTTGATAACGTCCATTACGCTGCCGTCGCGGTTCATCACTACGCCGACCACCTTGTCGCCGAACGGCAGAGGTGCGGGGTTGCCGATGACTGAGAGGGCACGGTCGCGGAGTTCCTCGAGAGTAACGAGGTGGAGATCAGCCTGACGCATGCGCTCTGCGATGTCAGGACGAGCAGGATTGACAGCGATGCCGTATTCTGTAACGACAACGTCAACGGTGCGACCCGGAGTGATGAGCGTCGTAACCTCGTCAACGATGCACGGGATGCGTCCGCGGAGCATCGGGCAGACGATGATGCTGAGAGCCGAGTCTTCTGCTGTGTCAGGGTGACCGCCGACAGCGCCACGGATGATACCGTCGCTACCTACGAGCACGTTCACATTGAAGTTGACGTCCACTTCGAGAGCCGAGAGGATAACGATGTCGAGGCAGTGTGTTGCAGAGCCTTGCTCGTGCATGCTGGCATACTCGTAAGCAGCCACTTCCTTGTGTGTGGGGTCGTTCTTGAGCGACTCAGCAGCCACCTTGTCAAACGACTGTACGTCGATAAGGCGCTCGATGAGGCCTTCCTCGTGCATCTTCACCATGTGAGCTGTGATGCCACCGAGAGCGAACGAAGCCTTGATGTTCTGGTCAATCATGCTCTGGCGGATGTACTTGACAGCAGCCAGTGAAGCACCGCCCGAACCGGTCTGGATAGAGAATCCGTCCTTGAAGTAGCCACTGTTGATGATAACCTTGGCAGCCTGCTTAGCGAGGAGGATGTCGCGCGGGTTCTTGGTATCGCGGATAGCACCGGAAGCAATCTTTGAAGAGTCGCCTACGCTGTCCACCTCAACAACGAAGTCGACGTCGTGCTCTGAAATCGAGTTAGGAGTATTGGGATATGCAACGAGGTCGTCAGTAAGAATAACCACCTTGTCTGCATAGTGAGCGTCGGGAAGAGCGTAACCCAGTGATCCGCAGATGCTCTTTGCATTCTCCGAACGTGAGTAACCGCAAGCGTTTCCGAGGGGATCCGAAGAAGATGCGCCGAGGAAAGCCACGTCAATATGGAGGTCGCCGTTAGCGATTGCCTCGCCACGACCGCCGTGTGAACGGAACACTACGGGCTTCTCCATCAGACCGCGCGAAATCTCGTTAGCAAGTTCGCCGCGCAGACCGGAAGTAGAAATCTCTGTGATGACGCCGTTCTTGACGTGCTCGATAAGCGGAGCGTGAACGTCCTGAAGGCTGGAAGCAGCGAGGTGGAGGTTCTTGAAGCCCATTTCAGCGAGCTTGTCCACTACCATGTTCACAACCTTGTCGCCTCCACGGAAGTGGTGGTGGAACGAGATGGTCATGCCGTCACGCAGACCCGAGCGGCGGATAGCCTCCTCCAGAGTGACGAGCTTGGGGCTCTTGCTCTGCAGCTCCAGACGCGGTGTCACGTCCTTATGCTTTCCTTCTGCGTCGTTATATACACTCTTGCCCATAGCCTGGGCCATCTGACCGATGAGAGCTTGTCTTTCTTTCAGTGTGCTCATGCCAAATCCTCCTCTTTAATTACGCCTGAAGCCAATGCCAGGTCAATTACACGTTGTGCGCGGATGACCACAGGACGGTCAACCATCTTTCCGTTCACGGCGATAACGCCCGAACCCTTCTTCTCTGCCTCCTTGATGGCGGCGATAACGGCGAGTGCCTTGTCGATAGCCTTCTGTGTAGGTGTGAACACCTCGTTGATGATGTCTATCTGACGCGGGTTGATAATAGACTTGCCGTCGAAGCCCAACTGATGGATAAGCTCCACTTCCTTGCGGAATGTCTCCATGTCGTTGAGGTTTGAATATACTGTATCGAGAGCGTCAATGCCTGCTGCACGAGCTGCCACAACGATGGTCTGGCGAGCCATGAGAAGCTCCATACCCTCGGGTGAGCGCTGTGTCTTGAGGTTAGCGCAATAGTCCTCTGCACCAAGTGCGATACCCATCATACGCTTAGAAGCCGTGGCAATGGAGTAAGCGTTTACAACGCCGAGTGTGCTTTCGATGGCAGCCATAATCTGTGTGCGTCCCACGCAACCCAGTTCCTGCTCCACCTTCTCAATCTCGCGCTCCACCTCGATCACTTCCTCGGCGGTCTCGGTCTTCGGCATACGGATAACGTCGACGCCAGCCTTTACGACAGCCTCGATATCTTTCTTTCCGTAAGGTGTGTTAAGTGGGTTGATGCGGACCACCATCTCTGTCTTACCATAGTCGATGGTCTTCAGTGCGTTGTAGACAAGGAGTCGCGCCGCGTCCTTCTCCGCCATTGTCACGGAGTCTTCAAGGTCCAGCATAATCGAGTCGGGACCGTATATGAAGGCGTCCGACATCATGCCAGGATTATTACCGGGCACGAACATCATTGTTCTTCTTAGTCTTTTCATATTGATGAGGATAAAAGATTGTTCTGTTAGTTGTTTCTTATAAAGGTAAAGATGGCTGTGCGTTTAGTCCTTCCAAACGTCCTTGCCAGTAGCACGTACAGCGGCAGCTGTCACACGTGCGCGGATGGTGCAGTCGAGTGCGCCCTTGTCTGTGGCGTGCACGTCAGCCTGAGTAACACCCAGAGAGGTGAGAGTCTCAGTGATAACCTGACGGATCTGGTCACCGAACTGATATTCCACAGAACTTTGCAGTTCAACGTTCAGTCCCGGCCTGTCGGTTGGGGCAATCTGAATCATGATGTCGCCAGACTCCATTGTTCCGGCTGTAGAGGTTTTTAATTCCATAGGTATCTTATTTTAAGAGTTGGTTATTAAATGCTATGCATCCTTGTCAGCCTTAAGGGTATGATACGCGTATGGGGACGTAAATGAATAAGTGATTATCTGTTTCTACGTAAATACGACAACACTCCCTTTCCGAAAAAAATAAGCTGTTCAAGAGATGTTCTCAATACTTACGCTCGCGCGAGTAGTAAGGGGAAAAAGGTAATTTTAGTATTGTGTACGCACAAAACGCTTTGTCTCAACGTACATCGTTTTCTGTGTGTAAAGGTACATATTTTATGTGTTACCGACAAAGGTTTTAACAAAATAATTTTTCGGTGCGCATTTGTTTGGCTTCTGCTATGGGAGGCAGGGCTTTGACAAAAACCGTTATCCACAGTCCGTTTATGGGCGCAAACCCTAATCGGGTTTAAACAAAAGGCTTTACGTTAGGTCTTACGAGAACCAGTTCTCGACAACCTAACGTAAAGCCTTTTATTTGTGCACAGCACGCGCCCATAAACGGAAAAAACAAAGAAAAACACAAGGTTTACAAAGGATGTGTAACAACATATCACTCTCCTTCTGTGACGCTTCTTCTGCCGATTCCGATAACTTGTTTCTTGCCAATCTTAATCTTTGCAAGAGGAACTTTATATTCAGGATTAAACGTCTTATCATCCAGCTCCAGATTACACAATTCTAGTATTATTGCATCACTATCACCTTCTTCTATACCATACACTTCATATTTTAGCTTTTGTGTCTTATCCGCATTGTAAACACTATCACTATAAAAATTACTATTGTTTTGAACTCCTATATATAAAGATTTGTCATAACTTGAATCTATGCTATCTCCGTCTATACTTTTATAAGACGGCCACATTTGGAACTCCAAATATCCATATAAAAAATACTTAAAAGAAATATCTACCTGTTTTTCTAAAAGATAAGAAGGAACAGATGCTAAAAAGTTACCATCATTAACCTTGTGGAAAAAATATTTTATAGGAAATCCCTTAATGACCAAATCTTTATTTGCATAATTGCCTAGTTCCACCTCTACTGTTTCTGGTACTGCCTCCAAAGACGAATCAGGCCTTATCAAAAAGACTTCTCCTTTATAAATTCCTTGTTTATTATCATAAAACTTTGGAACATTGCAAATTGCTACGTCATAAGAATAGCGAGGGGAATAATAACCATCCTCCCCATAAATACACGAGAATACCATCCCACAAAGAAAAAAAATGGCAAATAACCACAACGTTTCTTTCAAAAATTTATTCATCGTACTTCATTTTTAGATAAGGAAACCTATTCTTGGAAATAGGCTTCCTTATTGTTTATTATAGAATTATTTGTCTGCTACAATATAACCTTGGCAAAAGGTAGTTATACCATTCTCGTCTCCGAAATGCTTTATACCAATAATAACTAAGTTTTCTTTTGGGAATACTGTCTTACCTTGACTTTCATGTATACACATATCGGCATTTGGATATGGAATAATCTTCACCAACTTTCCTTTATATTTCAATAAGCCTGTTTGGTATCTCGTTTTACCATTTTCATCTCCAACATGCTCTCTTCCTGTAATAATTCTAGATAGATTGTTTTTATCTTGCATCTCAGTCGTCACAAAAAAGTCTTGCGACTCACTTTGCTTATGCCATTCTGTCCATTTTAAATCTTCAACGGTAATTCCATATGCATTTTTATTACCATTTATATCTTTTGCTGTCAATGAAGAAAATACATATTTTGTAGTGCCATTTTCATCACCATAATGAGTATAAGTATGTAATATATGGACTCCAACGTGGCTAGAAATAGAAACGGCTCCCCCTTGACTTTCATTTTTTGAATCTAAGCCTTGTTTCGCCCCTTGTGACTCATCAATCACCAACAATACTTGGTCTTCTTGTATAAGCGACTTGATCATCGGACTATTATGCGATTTTGATATGATATCTAATTCTCCACACTTTTGCCACGGTCCAAGCGGCCCCGTTGTCTCTTTCCATAAACCTACTTCTCCCCAAGCACCAGCAAAATACTTCCAAACTTGAGAAGGATCAGTCAATGAAACAACGCAATTGGTTGCCACCCAATCATATCCCATATTATCCGTATAATCATAATCAAGGGCAATACCCAAGGGATGAAGTGTAAGATATTTCCCCGGCTTATTATAAAATGCATGCGAACCCTTAGCACAATATACCGTCAACTCATCCTTTTTCCCATGTACTATCTCTAATTCATTTGCTGGATAATTATTCGTACCAGTATGACAACTCAAACCTGCTTTTTTTATTTTACCATTATCATCTAATTCTACTTCTACACATTCCCAATCCCCTTGATGACTTCCGCTTCCATAGCCTGTCACATCATCCTTGGCATAATCATATCCGAAGAAGAACCAATAAGATATCTTGTTTTTATTTTTATAATGCACAATGCAAGGTACTCTGTAGTTTGGATTTGAATCACCTGTCAAATTATCATCTGGTTGCAAAAAGACTTCCCCTTTTCCAAAACTATTTGGATCCCTAGGACGAAGATTCATCAATTCATATTTTCCATAAGGAGTATGCTGATTCATTATGACATTCAAAGGAATATCATAATACTCTGAAGAATGCGAATCACCTTTCACAAAAGTATTAGTGATTTTGTTATAACCATAATCTGTACCATCTTTTACATGGCGGCGCAATCTTGATAAATGGATAAAATCTACAGGATTCATTGGGAAATATGGGTCTTCCGAATGCATTTTCACATGCAATACGATATGCTCATCAGGTTTGGTTGGTTCATCACACACAATCATTCCCAATCCATAATAAGTTGTGCCGTTTTCATCTCCATAATGATGACGTGCCGTAATTACATTATGGCCATTTGTCTTAAACCAAACACCATCCGACTCTTTTTTAGGTGCAGAGACATGATAATTGCTGATAAAAGTCGGATGTCCATTATAGAAAACTTCTCCAATGGCATAAGCTGTGCCTCCTGTTTCATCACCATAATGCCGTCTTCCTACAATTACCTTTCCATAAGGCGCATCATATCCTTCACCTGTTGACTCTTTACCATGCTCCACCCACGTTACATTCTGAACAGTAATATCAGCATCGGCAATAACTTCTCCACTAGCAGAAATTGCCTTTAAAGAAGCATATTCATAAACCGTACTACCATTCTCATCACCAGAATGAAGTCTTCCTGTCAATACCATATTCGACGGACACAAAAATGAACTTTTACTCTCGTTCATAGATTCACTCTGCATCCTTATATTTGGTACAATTATGGTTCCCTTTGATGCAGGTTCAGTAGATGGCTCCAAAGAATAAATCTTGGAATAATTATAATAAGTCCGACCGTTCTCATCACCAGAATGATGCCTACCAGTCATAACCCTTTCTGAATCCGAACAACACCAAATACCTTTTGACTCTTTGATAGAACTGGAAGAAACTCTATCCGTTGTCATGCAATTCTTACCATTAAACTGAACTATTGCTGTTGCATACCTTGTCTTTCCATTTTCATCCCCTCTATGTTCGCGCCCTACAAGAACTCGATTATTTAATGCATCAAAGCCTTGTCCTGACGATTCTTTAGACCATTCAGACCATTCTATAGATGTAACAGAAATCTCGCCAGACACACGATTGCCCAATTCATCAACAGCCTCTAATCCTGCATCTTCAAACCACGTCTTCCCATTTTCATCACCAGAATGGCATCTGCCAGTAAGAATACGATTTAAGGAACACAAGTAATGCTCTTTTGAAGCTTTTTGGGAATAACTTGTTTTTTGCCTATCCCTAGGTCTTAAAAAAATCTTTTTCATAAGCTTAAAGTTTTAAATATATTTAGTGGATTTAAACCCACGCACAAAGATAATAGCATTTCAAACATAATTGTTCTCTATTGATTGATTATTTATACTAAATTTGCCTATTTTTATCTCTTTTAGTAATGGTAAAAATGCTATGTAGGTTAAGTATTACACGGCATTGCAGCAAGAGCCAGTAAGCAGCGGGGTTCCGCGAAGCGGGACCTACCATCAGAAACCCACTGCAAGCTGCGAAGCAGCGCAGCTGTGGGTACGGACGACAACACCCCTCCCCAACAGTTCCGCGAAGCGGGACTGACACACCCACGATGATGAGGAGGACAGTACATTGGTCCCTGTTACAAGATTCTTTTTTTAACGACAATAGAGACAACTTTTGTGACAATGTATTTGTTTCAAGGCGAATGCCTGTTGTCTTGCCATGCAAATGTTGTCTCTATTATCGTTTTGATCATCTGTCTTGTCATGCAAATATCGTACAAAGAGTAAAAAGCTGTTACAAAATAAAAATCGGTTTTAGAGATTTGTCTTGCTGTTTTTGTGTGGTTTTGTTGCATTTGTGACACCCTGATTTATCAATACAGCCTCTTTTGCACTCCAATAGTAACCCTATAAGAGTGGAAGTGACTTAATACAGATTTGCTTTACACGGTTTTAACAATTCAAAAACAGTGTA
>ERZ1023617.141-NODE-141-length-34003-cov-47.626429_pt1 | contig 34003 bp, 21 predicted proteins | sample MGYA00380328_ERZ1023617 | MGnify/ENA primary metagenome ERZ1023617 (study PRJEB33179, sample SAMN07448977) | human gut metagenome | biome: Human-gut; feature: Human associated habitat; material: Faeces | host: Homo sapiens | place: India: Bhopal | collected...
ATTGTTTTGTCTAACATCTAAAATATCTAAAACGCTGCAAAGATACCTCTTTAATAATTAATAAACGAATAAATGAGCAACTATTTTCAACTTTTTTAAATATTTTATCTATCTAAGATGCATTATTACCAATTTTATTACTACCTTTGCAGTCGATAATTTTGCAAAATCATAAATTCATGAAGATAACTAAACTCTATTCAGCAGCAGTGATTATGGTCGCTGCCCTGGCTTTAACTTCTTGTAACAACAAGAAATTTCATATCAACGGTAATATTACCGAGGCAAAGGACTCTATGCTCTATCTGGAGAATATCAGTCTTAACGGCCCTGTAAAAATAGACTCCGTAAAACTGGGCGAAGATGGTACTTTCGACTTCCAGGAAAACGCAATGGATTCTATCACTCCAGAATTCTACCGACTCCGCATCGCCAACCAGACCATCAACCTCAGCATCGACTCTACCGAGACTGTTACAGTAAAGGCAGCTTATCCGCAGATGAGTTACAAGTATGAGGTAGAAGGTTCAGAGAACTGCAATACCATCAAGGAATTGTCACTCAAGCAGATGTTGCTGCAGAGCAACATCAACGGCATCGTTAAGAATCCGAATATCGGTGTTGACTCAGTAGATGTCATCGTGGCCCGCATGCTGAACGATTACAAGCAAGATATCAAGAGGAACTATATCTTCAAGGCTCCTATGCAGGCTTCATCTTACTATGCTCTCTTCCAGACTATCCAGCTCGGCAATACGAATTCCCTCATATTCAATCCGCGCAACAACAAGGAAGACGTGAAGGTGTTCGCCGCCGTAGCTACCAGCTGGGACACTTATTACCCAGGCGCAGAGCGTGGCAAGAACCTGCACAATATCGCCATCGAAGGAATGAAGGATATCCGCATCATAGAAAACCAGATGGCTCAGCAAAAGATTGACGCCAGCAAGGTACAGGTTAACGGCTGCATAGAACTTGCCTTACAGGACAATCAGGGACAGATACGCCGTCTCTCTGACCTCAAGGGCAAGGTAGTATTGCTCGATTTCCATGCCTTCGCAAGTAGCGAAAGTACCAAGCGTATCATGATGCTCCGCGAACTCTACAACAAGTACCATGCTGCCGGACTGGAAATCTATCAGGTATCAGTAGACCCGGACGAACACTTCTGGAAAACGTCTACAGCAGCCCTTCCATGGATTAGTGTACGCGACGAGAATGGTATTCAGGGGAAAAGCTTGACTTTATATAATGTACAAAGCATCCCAACCTTCTTCCTCATTGACAGAAACAACACCTTGCAGGCTCGCGATGCTCAGATCAAAGACATAGACGCAGCCATCAAGAATCTTCTATAATATAAGTAGTTAAAAGTTTAAGGTTAGGAATCGGAAGATTTTCTGATTTCTAACCTTAAGCTTCAAGCTATTGATTTCGCTCTATAAGACAACTGATATAAACAACAATAAACTTTAAACACTAAAAAATGAATAAGAAATTTTTAGCATTAGCAGCTTTGGCTCTTATCACGACAGGAGCACAGGCAAAAGTAAAGTTGCCACATATCTTAGGTGACAACATGATTATCCAGCAAGATTCAGAAGCCAACCTTTGGGGCTGGGATAAGCCAGGCACAACGGTAAAGGTAAACACTTCGTGGTCTTCCAGAGTTTATTCTACAAAAACGGGGAAAGACGGCAAATGGGCAGTCAAAGTCTTGACACCCAAGGTCAGCTACACCCCGCTCTCCATTACATTTGATGATGGAGAAAAGACTACCATCAACAATGTTCTTGCAGGCGAAGTTTGGGTTTGTGCAGGTCAGAGCAACATGGAGATGCCCGTAAAAGGATTCGGCAACTGTCCTGTTGAAGGATACAACAAGGTGGTACTTGAAGCCAATCAGTACAAGGGCGTTCACTACGTAAAGATTCCTAGCGTGATGAGCAGCAAGCCTCTCGATGACGCCAACTGCGAATGGAAGGCCATCAATCCAGAGACTGTAGGCGATGCTTCTGCCACCGGCTATTTCTTTGCGCAGGTGGTAAACAAGGCGCTAAATGTGCCTGTGGGACTGGTGATGGCGAACAAGGGCGGAAGCCGAGTTGAGAGCTGGCTCGACCGTGACTATCTGAAGAAGAACACGAAGGAAGATCTCGATTCCATCAAGATGACGAAGAATCCTAAGTTCAAGTGGGACTTCCTCTACCCTCTTCTCTGGGGCAACGGAACCTTCCATCCAATCCTCAACTACAGTGTAAAGGGTATTCTCTTCTACCAAGGCTGTTCTAACGTTGGCGACCCTGCCGGACAATACACCCAGCGCCTTGCCGACCTCGTAGCTCAATGGCGTCGTGATTTCAAACAGGGAGAGTTACCATTCTACTTCGTTCAGATTGCTCCTTATCATAATGGAGACATCAATGGAGACTGGGGACCAAGACTTCGCGAGCAGCAGTTTAATGCTGCAAAGATAATCCCTAACAGTGGCATCGTATGCACCGAGGATTTGGTGTACCCATACGAAGTGGAGCAGATCCACCCTTGCCAGAAACAGCCTGTAGGCGAGCGTCTTGCCCTCCAGGCGCTCAGCAAGACCTACGGAGTAAAGGGACTCTTCAGTGAAAGCATGACCTTCAAGGAGATGAAGATTGTGGGCGACACCGTGAAAGTTCACTTCGACAACACCTACGGAGCCTACAATCGCTTTGCAGATATTCAGGGCTTCGAAGTAGCAGGCGAGGACAAGGTATTCCATAAGGCTACAGCCAAGCATTTCTGGCAGCCAGGCAATGACCCTTGGAACGAGTGCATCATCGTAACCAGCCCAGAGGTAAAGAAGCCTGTGGCTTTGCGCTATTGCTTCCGCAATTTCCAGCTTGGCAACATGGCCAATGCCGGTGGACTTCCGCTCTTCCCTTTCCGTACAGACATCTGGTAATCAACAACATAACGGTCGATCTTTGATTAATCCAAAGACCGACCGTTCTTTAATATATACATTATGAGTCACGTATTAGATAAATTCAAGTTTTGCCCCGTTTGCGGATCCCCGAACTTCGAAATCAACAACATCAAGAGCAAGAAATGCAAAGACTGCGGATTCTCCTACTATCTCAACCCTAGCAGCGCCACAGTAGCCTTCATCCTCAACGAGAAAGACGAGCTTCTGGTAGTTCGCAGAAAGAACGAGCCTGCCAAAGGAACCCTCGACCTGCCTGGTGGTTTTGTCGACATGGACGAAACCGGAGAAGAAGGCGTGGCAAGAGAAGTAAAAGAGGAAACTGGGCTTGACACCATAGAAGTAAACTATCAGTTCAGCATCCCCAACCTCTACCTTTACTCTGGCTTTCTGGTCCACACCCTTGATATGTTCTACATTGTCAAGGTAAAAGACCTCTCTCACGTTGAAGCAATGGACGATGCAGAAGAGTCCTATTGGATTCCTCTTAAAGCCATCCATCCCGAAGAGTTCGGATTAGGTTCCGTAAGACAAGGAGTCATCAAATTTCTTGCAAAACACAAGACGAAAGAATGAAAAAAGCCCCGAAACATTTAAAAAACTAAAAAAATCGCTATATAATAAGGTATAAGCAAAAAGTTTATTTACTTTTGCAGACCAAAAGAAATTGTGTAGAAGCGTATGCAAGAAAATTTAGTAATCGTCGAGAGCCCTGCAAAGGCTAAGAAAATCGAAGAGTTTTTAGGTAAAGACTTTAAAGTAATGTCTTCTTACGGTCATATCCGTGACCTGAAGAAGAAGGAACTCAGTATAGACGAGAAGACCATGGAACCTTGTTATGAGATTCCTGAGGAAAAGAAAAAGCTCGTCACAGAATTGAAATCAACAGCGAAGCAAGCTAAGAAGATTTGGTTAGCATCCGATGAGGACCGCGAGGGAGAAGCCATCAGCTGGCACCTTTGCGAAGTACTCGGACTGGATGAAGCGAAGACAAGCCGTATCGTCTTCCATGAAATTACCAAACCTGCCATCTTGGACGCTATTGAGCACCCACGACATCTGGACATGAACCTGGTGAATGCCCAGCAGGCCCGCCGTGTACTTGACCGCCTGGTAGGTTTCAAGCTTTCGCCTGTATTGTGGAGAAAGGTGAAGCCTGCACTCTCTGCCGGCCGTGTACAGAGCGTTGCCGTACGTCTGATTGTAGAACGTGAGCGTGAGATTCAGAAGTTCAAGAGCGAACCATACTACCGCGTCAACGCCATCTTCGCCCTCATCAATGAGAATGGTGGAGCTACAGAGGTGAAGGCTGAACTTGACCAGCGTTTCAAAACCCATGAAGAAGTGGAAACCTTCCTGGAGAAGTGTAAGGACGCCAACTTCTCTGTAGAAACAGTGAGCAAGAAGCCACTGAAGCGTACACCGGCGCCACCTTTTACCACCTCAACCTTGCAGCAGGAAGCTGCCCGCAAGCTCGGCTTCACCGTAAGCCAGACCATGATGGTAGCACAGCGCCTATACGAGAGTGGACGAATCACCTACATGCGTACCGATAGCGTAAACCTCTCTACCCTATGTACCAATGCAAGCAAGGATGAGATTATCAAGGTTTACGGCAACGAATATAGCAAGCCACGAACCTATCATACTAGCTCAAAGGGAGCACAGGAGGCTCACGAGGCTATCCGCCCAACATACATGAGCGAGACAAGCATCGATGGAACCAGTCAGGAAAAGCGTCTGTATGAACTGATCTGGAAGCGTACACTCGCATCACAAATGGCAGATGCGTTGATTGAAAAGACAACCATTACCATCAATATCGACAATGCAAAAGAGAAGTTCATTGCCAATGGCGAAGTTGTTTCTTTCGATGGTTTCCTCAAGGTTTATCGTGAATCAACTGATGAGGATGAAAATGCAGAAGATGCAACTCATCTCCTGCCTGCCATGAAAGAAGGCGATGCTTTGCAGCGCCGTGAGATTATTGCTACAGAGAAATTCTCTCTGGCTCCTGCAAGATATACAGAGGCCAGCCTCGTCAAGAAACTGGAAGACTTAGGCATCGGCCGTCCATCAACCTATGCTCCAACCATCAGTACCATCCAGCAGCGTGAATACGTGGTGAAGGGAGACAAGCAGGGCGTGGAACGTTCATTTACTGTAGATTCCCTGAAGGGTATCAAGGTTACCCAGAAAACCAAGAAGGAAATGGCTGGTTCGGAGAAGGGCAAGCTCCTCCCTACAGATATCGGCATCGTGGTAAATGACTTCCTGATTGCCAACTTCCCTAGCATCATGGACTATAACTTTACAGCAAACGTAGAGCAGAAGTTTGATGATATTGCTGCAGGAAAGACTGAATGGAACAAATGGATGAAAGACTTCGACAAGAGCTTTGAGCCAGAAGTGAAAGAAGTCATGAATGCACGCAGCGAGCACAAAGCCGGCGAACGCGAACTGGGCAAGGATCCTAAGACAGGACGTCCTGTATACGTAAAGATAGGCCGTTTCGGTCCTGTGGCACAAATTGGAAGTGCAGACGATAAAGACAAGCCTCTGTTTGCCCAATTGCCTTCCGACAAGAGTATCGAGACCATTACGCTGGACGAAGCGCTGGAGCTCTTTAAGTTACCAAGAGAAGTTGGTGAGTTTGAAGGCACTACCGTTACCATCGGTGCCGGCCGTTTCGGTCCATACGTGCTCCACAACCGCAAGTATGTAGCCATTCCTAAGGAAGATGATCCACTGACCATTACTTTGGAAAGAGCTATCGAACTCATCCAGGAAAAGCGCTCCAACGAGGAAAAACGTCATATCAAGACCTTCGAGGAAGACGACAAGCTGGAACTCCTGAATGGCCGTTACGGTCCATACATTGCCTATGATGGAAAGAACTATCGCATTCCTAAGGCAAAGCAGGAAAACGTTGAAGCGCTCAGCTATGATGAATGCATGACCATCATCAAGGAAGCTCCTGAGCCAAAAGCCAGAGGTCGTAAGAAATAAGAGAATCTGCCATCGCCCCCAAAAAGAGCGATGGCAAGAAATAAACTGAAGAAATGAAGTCAATCATCATTATTGGATATATGGGTGCCGGCAAGACTACAGTCGGGAAAGCCCTCGCTAAAGAACTTGGCGTAATGTTCTATGATCTCGACTGGTATATCGAGAGTAGAATGAGAAAAACCGTGAAGCAGATTTTCGATGAAATAGGCGAAGAAGGGTTCCGAAAAATTGAACGCAACATGCTCCACGAGGTAGCTGAGTTTGAAAACGTAGTAGTGAGCTGCGGTGGAGGAACACCATGTTTCTTTGACAACATGGACTACATGAATCAATTAGGTGAAACCATCTATCTGAAAGCATCACCAGAGACACTCCATACCCACTTGAAGATGGGCAAGGGAGTGAGACCTCTCCTGCTCAATAAAACACCCGAAGAGGTTGAAATCTTCATCCGTGAGCAACTGAAGCTACGTGAACCATTCTACAACAAGGCAAAACACATCATAGACATCAATGTGATGGACGACTTCGACAAAATCAACGGGATGGTTCAGCAAATACGGAAAATGCTGAACGTATAATCGTGGCTATAATAATAAGGGTAATATCATAAATAAACAAACAGATTTCTAGCAAGACAAGAACAGAAATGAAGAAATGGACTATTGAAGACTCGAAGGAGCTCTACAACATCGGTGGCTGGGGCACTTCTTACTTTGGCATCAACGACAAGGGTGATGTCTATGTAACTCCATGCAAGGACAACACGCAGATAGACCTGCGCGACATCATGGACGAGTTGGCATTACGCGACATCAACGCTCCCGTACTGCTCCGTTTCCCAGACATCCTCGACAACCGCATCGAGAAGACAGCCAGCTGTTTTCAAAAGGCAAAGGAAGAGTATGGATACAAGGGAGAAAACTTTGTCATCTATCCTATTAAGGTGAACCAGATGCAACCAGTCGTTGAGGAGATTATTTCTCACGGCAAGAAATTCAACCTCGGTCTGGAAGCAGGCTCCAAGCCTGAACTCCACGCCGTTATCGCCGTACAGGCTCAGAGCGATTCGCTCATCATCTGCAACGGCTACAAGGATGAGAGCTACATCGAACTTGCCTTGCTGGCACAGAAGATGGGTAAGCGCATCTTCATCGTGGTAGAAAAGCTCAATGAGCTCGACATCATCGCCAAGGTGGCAAGCAAGCTCAACGTGAAGCCAAACATCGGTATCCGCATCAAGCTCGCTTCTTCAGGCTCAGGAAAATGGGCTGAGAGCGGTGGCGATGCATCGAAGTTCGGTTTGACAAGCGCCGAACTGCTCACCGCCCTCAACAAGATTGAGGAGATGGGATTCCACGACTGCCTGCGCCTCATCCACTTCCACATCGGAAGCCAGATTACCAAGATCCGACGCATCCAGACGGCTCTGCGTGAGGCTGCACAGTTCTACATCAACCTCCACAAGATGGGCTACAATGTAGATTTCGTAGATTGCGGTGGCGGACTCGGTGTAGATTACGACGGCACCCGCTCTTCCAGCAGCGAGAGCTCCGTGAACTATTCTATCCAGGAGTATGTAAACGACTGTGTCTACACCTTCGTTGATGCAGCCAACAAGAACAATATCGAGCATCCTAACCTCATCACCGAGAGTGGCCGTTCGCTCTCTGCCCACCACTCTGTATTGGTGATTGATGTCTTGGAGACTGCTTCCCTGCCGGAAATGCCAGAGGAGTTTGAGGCAAAGGAAACCGACCACCAGCTGGTGAAGGACCTTTATGAGATATGGGACAACCTGAATCCACGCAACATGCTGGAGGACTGGCACGATGCTGAGCAGATTCGCGACGAGGCTTTGCAGCTCTTCTCTCACGGCATCGTAGACTTGAAGACCCGTGCCGAGATTGAGGCGATGTACTGGAGCGTGTGCCACGAGATCAACAGTCTTGCCAAGCACATGAAGCACGTACCTGAGGAGCTCAGAGGATTGGACAAGATTCTTGCCGACAAGTATTTCTGCAACTTCTCATTGTTCCAGAGCTTACCAGACAGTTGGGCAATCGACCAACTTTTCCCTATCATGCCTATCCAGCGCCTGAACGAGCGCCCTACCCGCAACGCTACCTTGCAGGACATCACCTGCGACAGCGACGGAAAGATAGCCAACTTCGTAACCGATGGTCATATCGGCAACGTTCTTCCTCTTCATCCTTTGAAGAAGAACGAGCCATACTATCTCGGTGTGTTCCTCGTAGGTGCCTACCAGGAGATTCTGGGCGATATGCACAATCTCTTCGGCGACACCAATGCTGCCCACATCTCTGTAAAGGACGGCAAGTACTGCATCGACCAGATATTCGATGGCGAGACCGTAGAGGAGGTTCTGGATTACGTACAGTACAATCCTAAGAAGCTCGTCCGCCAGTTGGAGCAGTGGGTAACCAAGAGTGTGAAGGAAGGCAAGATTTCTCTCGATGAGGGTAAGGAATTCCTGGGCACCTATCGCAATGGTCTCTTTGGATACACATATCTTCAGTAAGTGAAGAACGAAGAGTGAAGAGTGAAGAATTCAATTGCTTTACTAATCATAAAGTTCAATGTTCAAAGCTCAAAGTTCAATGTTCAAAGTTCAAAGTAACAATATGGAAAAAGTAACAGTAGTAAAGGTTGGCGGTGCCATCGTTGAAGACAGCGAGAAGCTGGCACAGCTCTTGAAGGATTTTGCAGCCATTCCCGGCAAGAAAGTATTGGTACATGGCGGTGGCCGCCGTGCCACCAAGGTAGCCGCAGCCCTCGGCATAGAGAGCAAGATGGTAAACGGCCGTCGCATCACCGATGCAGATATGCTGGAGGTGGTAACGATGGTTTATGGCGGTTTGGTCAACAAGAACCTGGTTGCCAAGCTTCAGGCTAACGGCGTGAATGCCCTCGGCTTGACAGGTGCTGATATGGACGTAATCCACAGTCACAAGCGCCCATTGAAGGATGGCATTGACTTCGGATTCGTAGGCGACGTGGAGCGTGCCAACGGCAAGATGCTCCAGACCCTGATTAACGAAGGCATCACCCCAGTGATGGCTCCACTGACCCACGACGGCAAGGGCAATATCCTCAATACCAATGCCGACACCATCGCAAGCGAGACAGCCAAGGCTCTGGCTCCTTACTACGACGTGACATTGATATATAGTTTTGAAAAGAAAGGCGTGCTCAGCAATCCTGAGGATGACGACAGCGTGATTCCAGTGATTACCCATGCCGATTTTGAGAGATATAAAGCAGACGGTACCGTGGCAGGCGGCATGATTCCGAAACTGGAGAATGCCCTTGCAGCCATCGATGCAGGCGTGAAAGAGGTGATTATCACTCTTGCTACCGCCATTGACGGGAAGCACGGAACTGTTATTAAGTGAAAAGTGAAGAACGAAGAGTGAAGAATTCATCACTCTTCTTTTTTACTCTTTCACATGTGGTTCAAGTACGGGCTGAAGGCCCAAAAGCTCTTAGCCCAGGGTAGCCCCCTGGGGTTAGGAATGTGGGCTGCTATCGCCCTGTAAGGGCAAAAGCTTTCCACGCCAAATTTGTTAGAGATTGTTAAATAATAACTTTTTTAGTACTGGCCTGTAACTTTCTTACAGGTAAGTCGTCATTAATTATAGAGGGATGAAAAAAATCAGTTTCCAAAACGATGTTTTGCCACTGAAGAATAAACTCTTCAGGCTGGCCCTTCGCATTACTCTCAACCGGGAGGAAGCGGAAGACGTTGTGCAGGATACGATGATTAAAGTCTGGAATGCCCGCGAAAGATGGCAGGAGCTTGACTCCATCGAGGCCTACAGCCTCACCATCGCCCGCAATCTCTCGATCGACCGCATCAAGAAGATGGATAATCAGAACGATTCGCTGGAAGAGCAGACCACGGAAAGGCTCGACGAGACATCATCCACTCCTTCCGAACGAATGATTCAGAAAGACAAGCTGAGCATCGTAAGGAACATCATTAATGAACTGCCCGAGAAGCAGCGCAGCTGTCTGCAACTTCGAGACATCGAAGGAAAATCCTATAAGGAAATAGCAGACATCCTCAGCATCACCGAAGACCAGGTCAAGGTGAATATCTTCAGGGCTCGACAAACAGTAAAACAAAGATTTCAACAATTCGACAGTTATGGATTATAAGTACATCAACCAACTTTTGGACCGCTATTGGAAGGCCGAGACTTCTCTCGAAGAAGAGGAGATTCTCCGCGCATTCTTCAGCCAGGACGAGTTGCCTGCCGAGCTGAAGCCATATAAAGCACTCTTCTCTTACGAAATGGGTGAGGCTAAGCATGAGACATTGGGTGATGACTTCGACCAGAAGATGATGGCGATGATTGAGGATGAATACACCAAGGAGCCAAACAAGGCAAAGGTGGTTTCATTGACAGAGCGCCTGAAGCCGCTCTTCAAGGCTGCTGCCGTAGTAGCTATCGTCCTGACCTTGGGCAATGCTGCTCAGGTTCCTTTCCAGAACGATGTCGATAATCAGATTGAAAACGTAGGATATACAAAGAGCGGAAAGGGTGTTTCCGTAGCCATGGGCGATTCTGCTGCCGTTGATTCCATGCAGCGCACGGGCATCGACCAGGTGAGCACCACCAATGCAACTCCTACGATATTGAAGTAGTTATTTCTATGCTTTCTCTATATAAAAATCATGTTTAGTAAAACAATTATGAAACTGTGAAGTTTCAATTCTCTCAAATTTTTCATAACATACTAACGTATTAGGGCTGCCAGGATGTACTGGCAGCCCTTGCTGTTTATACAATAAGAGGCAGCCCTCACGGGTTGCCTCTTATCATATAAACCTAACAAATAAAACCTAAAAAACTATATCTTGAGCCCTATTCAATGCTTCCAGATAATAATAATCTGCATAGATGATGCTGGCATCTATCTCGCTTCCTGCAGGATGATGTCCTGTGCTATGCATCAGAAACGCTACATTCTTCTTACCACTCTGGTATTTATCGGTACTCAGCTGGGCTAGCGACTGGATGGCAAACTGCTTGTACTCCTCTCCTTTCTCGCCTCCCACATACTGCTGGAGTTCCAGTAGAGCATCGGCAATCACACAGGCTGCACTTACATCCTTAGGAGCACCTTTCACGCCTCTAGGATCATCCATGTCCCAAAGCGGAATGAGATCATCGCTGGTTTCCTTCAGTCGCTTGATGTAGATATCCGTCACCTTCTGGGCGAAATCCAGGAACATCTTGTTGCGGGTATAACGATACACCATCGTATAACCATAGATGGCCCAACTCTGCCCTCTTGACCACATGGAATCATCAGAATACCCCTGGTGGGTCACTCCCTTGACAAAGTCACCACTGATGGTATCATATACTGCCACATGATAGCAGCTGCCATCTGGACGGAAATGATTCTGCATCGTGGTCTTGGCGTGAGTTACAGCCAGATCGTAAAGCAGCTTGTTTCCTACGTTTTTGGCTGCCCAGAGCATCATATCGAGGTTCATCATATTATCCATAATCGTATTGTGCGGCCAGTTGCGAGGCTTCACTTCTCTAGGCCAGCTCAATATCGTACCCACGATAGGATTGAAGAGCGTGGCAAGAGAATCGGCGGAAGCCAGAATCACATTCTTGTATTCCTGCGAATGATTCACCTCATAGCCCTTCCCATAGGAACAGAACATCAGGAAGCCGATATCGTGGTCGCAGCAAGGACGATAGGCGATGCCTTTCAGAGACTCCGTGTATCCTTCAGCAGCCTTGCGCACAGCCTCATCCTTGGTATTCTGATAGTCCATCCAAAGGATGCCTGGCCAGGAACCATCACACCACTCCTCAGGGGTAGCCTTGCGGCAGTTCCATCCCTTCTGTTTATCACCCTTCAGGATATTGCGAGGTTCCATCGTATAATCGAAAGAGTCATCCTTCTGCTGCAACTCTGCCAGCGCACGCTTGATCTGCTTGTGGCAGTATTGTAACTGCTTTTCAACATCGAGTGTCGGAACCTGCGCAGCAGTCAGTACCTTCTGAGCCATGCTTATCTGCGATATGGCAATAGTAGCCATACAAAAAAGTATTCTTCTTATTTTCATCGTCATTGTTTTATTAGTAATACGAAGCGGATAAGAAGAATACTTATTTCAAATCAACCTTCATTTATAAAAACAAGCAAAAGATAATCTGCAAAAGTATGCAGATTATCTTTTTTCATTTTTAATCCCAACCAGGATTATTTCCCAAATCCTGTCCGTTGGACAATGTACTCAACCAGTTTCTTGGAATAGGACGAAGACTATATTTAGCCTCAGTTTCCTTACTAAGCTGAGTTTTAATCAAGCCACCAGAGATATGAGTCACATCCCAATTATATTTCAATACTCGCTCTGCCAACTTGCCTGTTCTAGTTAAGTCATTCCATCGAGGAGCTTCACCGAATAATTCCAAAGCACGTTCATCCAAGATATCATCAATGGTAACAACACCGGAATAAAGAGACAAGCCTGTCTCAGAAGCACCGTTCATGGCACGTTTACGAACCGCATTGATATATTTCAAGGCATTTGCATTATCATTGTTTTTGACTGCAGCCTCAGCTGCTATCAGATAAGTTTCAGCCAAGCGGAACAACACAATATCACGAGAGCCATTCAATACACCAGAACTACCTTCATTATACTTGATACCAGCATCCTTAAACTTATAGACAGGCAACCATGCACGAGTAGTAGAACTATTACCTTGCATACCAGTAATATAATAATCGTCATTAGAACAATCCGAGAATGAACCCTCAGGATAATTATAGATGAACTTCATAGGAGAACTGGTATTGGCTGTTTTTTGCTCTTCTGCTGAATATTTTCTGAAGCCAGTTTCACCAGGCACAGGGAAATATATGACGGTATCAGCCAACAAATCCGATGCCTTTTCAAGCTGATCAGTATTCATGAAAGCATTACGCCCTAAAGTTCTGCCATCAATAGAGGTAGCAGGGTTGCCATTATAAGGACTCATGAAGGTAACCTCTGTGCGATGATCTTTTTTCCAATCAAACAGCAAGTATGAATATTTTGTAGGCATTACACTACCATAATCATTACCATAGAAATTACTCTTGCCCAATCCTTCCCAACCTTCACGATAAGAGAACAACCAGTGCTCTGTCGAGAGATTGTTCATATAATTGTTGCTATTATTGAAATTGATAGCAAACACAACCTCATCATTAGCCTCATTAGACTGTCGATGAACCAAGGCATAATCATCCAATAGCTTATGACCTGAATTGTTTATGACATCTACAGCATCGGCAAAAGCATTCTGAAAATCAGAAGATTGTCCAAAACTTTGGTAACCACGAGTGAGAAGAACCAGCGCACGAAGATGCTTAGCTGCAGCCTTAGATACACGTCCGAAATTAGAAGCAGGTTGTCTTTCTGGCAAATCAGAAGACAAAACATCAGCCAAATCACTTAATATCTGCTCATAAAACTCAGATGCGCTATTCAATTCTCCAGTCGTGGAAGCAGAAGTTGGCTCATGGAGTATAAGTGGGGCTTGTCCCCAATTCTTGACAATCTCAAAGAGATACAAGGCACGCAAGAACTTAGCTTCAGCTACATGCTGCTTTATCAGTTCTGGTTTCATACCATTAAACTTATCCTGCTCTAAAGTCTTCACTGTCGCAGAACGGTCTATGACTGCATTTACATTTTTCAAGGATGTATAAAGATTCTTCCACAGATTATATACAGAAGAATTATCCGCAGTGTAAGTAACCACATACTGATTTAAATCAGAAGTGGTTGTACCGTTATTCTGAGTACCAAGATCTGTACCTAACTGAGTAAGTTTAAAATAGTCTAAATTGTTATAAACAGTCTTCAAAGTAGCATAAGAGCCATTCATTAAAGACTCAAATCCAGTTGCAGTCTCATAATACTCCTCTGCCGATTGACTAGACCAATTCTTCTCTTCCAAGAAATCTGAGCAAGCAGTCAGGGATGCCGCACTTACGACGAGCATTCCCTTTATGATGATATTATTTACTTTCATTTTCTTCATTATTAAAATTAACCTCTATATTAGAAAGAAACATTAACACCAAAAATCATATTGGTAGTCATAAAATCTGTACCAGCAACATTCTGGGTCAACTGTTCTGGGTAGTATACAAAATCAGCTGTCAACAAAAGTGGATTCTGCAACATGGCATATAAGCGCACATTCGACAGGAATATTCCAGCCAACCAGCTCTTAGGAAGCGTATATCCCAATGTAACCTGAGTGATACGGAAGAAGTCTGAAGATGACATCGTATGAGACACATCTGACTTTTGATTTCCCCAAGGACCAGCCTTTCCACGATAAGTTCCCATATTACCAGGCTGAGCCCACTCATTAGTAGGATTCTCAGGAGTCCAATAATTACGATTCAAGTTATTCAAATTCATATTATTGTTCTCCAAGCAATAACTTACCAAGAACTGATTTCTCAACCTTGCACCTGTCTGGAAAGCGGAACCAATAGAGAGGTCAAAATTCTTATAAACTAAGTTATTGGTCATACCACCTGTCAAAGAAGGAGTACGCTTACCATCTATCACTCTATCTGCATCATTGATAGCCCCATCACCATTCAAGTCGAGCACCTTGTACTGACCAGGTTTGCAACCATATTTAGCAGCTTCTTCAGCCTCATCCAATTGCCAAACGCCAATGGTTTTGAGATTATAATTGATATCGATTGGCTGTCCGATAATCCAAAGATTGGCATAATCTCCCTGCATACCTTCCATAGATTTTCCACGAGAGCTTAAATCTTCCTTATACTGCAAGTCTATGATTTCATTCTTGTTGTGAGCAATATTGAAAGAAGTGGACCAACGGAAGTTTTTATTTTCAATGTTCACCGTATTCAGAGTAAACTCAAAACCTCGGTTACGAACAGAGCCAACATTGGCCTTAACAGAACCATAGCCAGAAGTGATTGGCACAGTTTTGTTCATAATCAAATCTTTTGTCTCTCGATTATAGAACTCGAAGGTACCGCTAATTCTACTACGTAAAAAAGCGAAATCAAGACCTATGTTATATTCTGTGGTTCGCTCCCATCCGAGATCCATATTGCGGAGATTATTAGGAACATTACCTATCACGTCAGTCGTGCCAAAGGTATAATATTTCGCCCCACTAATCTGACCTTGTGTCTGATAAGCAGAAACATTATCATTACCCGACTGTCCCAAACTTACACGAAGTTTCAAGTTGTCAATCCACTCAAACTGCTTCATGAAGTTTTCTTCAGAAATTCGCCATGCCAAAGCTGCAGCAAAGAAGCCACCCCACTTATTCCCCTTGGCCAACTTAGAAGAACCATCCTCACGATAGCTAAGTGTAGCGAGATACTTGCCTTTATAATTATAATTCAAACGTCCGAGATAAGACAGCAAAGATGTCTGCGTATAACCTGAAGACAATTTGATATTGGCAGAACCATTCTGAAGAGCATACCAATGTGAATCAAAAGAGAAGGTACGAGCCTCTCCATGAAGATTATCGCTTACATACTTGGTCATAGAGAACACGCCGGTCACATCAAAATGATGATCTTTCGCTACATCAAACTTATAGTTTGCCAGGTTATCCCAAACCCAGTTGGTCGTAGTTGTTCTCTCATTCCAAGCCATATTGGTGCTACCCTGCATGCGCTTGGTATATTTATCTGCCCACATTCCATAGTCAACAAATCGGATATCTGGCGAGAATGTTGTACGAAGAGACAAATTCTTAATTGGATCAATCTCAATATAAGCATTCATCAAGGCATCATACTTCTTATATCTCCAAGATTGGTTCTTCTGAGTAACATAAGGATTCCACTGACCACTTCCGTATTTGAGTTCCTCTTCACCTGTTACATAGTTATATCTACCATAGGTAGGACGAAGACGCAAAACGGTTTGCAATCCATCCTCATTACCAGTCTCCTGATCGCTATGCGTTGCATAAATACTAGCACCAAACTTCACATATTTATTTGGTTGAGCATCCACTGCAGCACGCACATTATAACGTCTATAGAACTGTGGATCCAAAGTACCATCTTCATCATAGAAACCAACAGAAGTAGCATACTTCACCTTGTCGGTTCCACCAGTAACAGACAAAGAATGACTTGTAATAAAGCCTGTAGAAGTCATTTCGTCAAACCAATCGGTATAGGTTCCCGTCTCGATAGCTTTCAATTCAGAAGAAGAGAACAAGGCACTGTCATCTACATACTGTCCTTTTCCCTTGGTTGCACGACCATATTCACGAGCCAATCTCACATACTGCTCACCATTCATCATATCAGGCTTATACCAATAGTCCTTAAAGCCAACAGAACCGCTGTAGCTTACTTGAGGAGCACGGTTAGCACCTTTTTTGGTTGTAACGATAACAACACCATTGGTTGCACGAGAACCGTAAATGGCAGTAGAGGAAGCATCCTTCAAAATATCAATTTTTTCAATATCATCAGGATTAATGTTTTCTAACTGAGCACCAGGCACACCGTCAATCACTATCAAAGGAGAAGTAGAACCATTGATAGTATTAAGACCACGAATCAAGATATTATAAGAACTACCAGGCTTACCAGAAGAACGCTGAATGTTAACACCAGAAACAGCACCCTGCATTGCACCAGCAGCACTAGCTAATCCTGTTGCCACCAAGTCCTTGGTTGACACCGATGCTACAGCACCTGTCAAATCTGATTTCTTAACAGCACCATAACCAACTACCACAACTTCATTAAGCAAGCCGTTAGCCTCTTCTATCTTTATCGTATTATTTTTACCTGCAGATACAGCCTGCTCTGTTGTCTTATATCCCACATAAGAGACAACAACAACTCCCTTGGCTACATTAGGGAGTACATAGTTACCATCTAAATCTGTCACTGCTCGCTTATTGGTTCCTTTCAAAGTCACAGTAGCGCCAATAATCGGTTCACCATTTACGTCAGTTACTTGTCCTTTCACTTTCGCATCCTGCTGTACATTCTGCACAGCAAAATTATTTTCCGCAAAAGAAGGCAAAGTTACCATAGTCAAGGCAGAAGCTATTATCATAGAATAAAGTCTACCATTAGTTTGAAAAATAGATTTACTTTGCATAATTAGTAATTTATTGTTAAAAAGTTGTTTATTATTTTATTTCTTCTATTGATGAACAAGACTTAATCCAATCCACTATCACTCCTTCATCTCCTGTTTTACCAAAATCAAGGATAAGTGTTACGTTCTGTCTGCGCTTAGCAAAAGGAGTAGAGTTATTGGAACGGACACCATCTATATTGAAAACATAAATGTCTTTACCCACCCGCTTTGAATTGCTTTCTGCAAATGTCCAATATTCAGGCGCACTATTCACACTATAGCACAAGCGGAACCAGTTTTTATTGCGTTTCTTAGGCATCTTACTCACCTTCACAGCAATCAAAGGATACTCTCCTGCAGCATAATCCAAAGATTTACTCATGGACAATGAAGGAACACAGAATTCATATTCACCCTGATTAGCTCTCCAACTCAAAGAAGGAGTTTTCCAACCTTTCCATGCTTGCATCGGAAACTCGTTGACTTTTCCAGGCACAGCCTTCTCAACACCCTTGCCCAAATAAAAAAGCAGAGTTCCAAAACCAGGATTATCACATGTAAAACCCTGCCATTCCGGACGGATCAATCCCAGCACCTTGTCTGTATAAGGCATCTGTAGATGACGGCGATAGACATAGTGATTGTAAGCCAATTCGAACACAGATCTAAACTCACCACGAGAGCTTTCTCCTAGAGTGATCCAATTATTGTATCTTCCGGTCTTGTCAGTCCATGTTTTAAAAGGTACATCATAACCAAGGTTATATTTAGAGAGATACTCCATGCCCTTCATGATGCGATTATCATAAGCAGCATAAAGATCAATACCTTGCTTCCAAGCTACCTCAGCCATTTCTGAAAGACAACCGATTGCCAACATGGTGTGAGCCTGATCACGTCCACTTTCCTGCAATTGCCCCGTTTCTGCGATGTAATGCGGAAGAGCACCATTATCGTTTCCATGGTCAAAAAGCTGCAACGCCTGTTCAAAAATCTGATCATCATCCAGATATACTCCCATTGCCAGCAACATCTTGTAAACACTTTGTCCCCAGTTGCCATTGGCATAAGGTTTAGAATGTACAAAAGTATCCAACACCGGATAGAAAACATTTCTCAAAAGCCCCTCAACCTGCTTCGTATCCTCATTTTGCCAACCGTTTGAATATTGTGCAACTGGATATGTATAGCGCATCAACTCAGAAGCATTCACAAAAATAAAGCCTTGAAGTCCCGCACAAAGAGGATCGTCAGGACCATAGATCTTCTCTGTTGTCTTGGCATAAGCCCTGATTATTTCCATGGCTTTGTCAGCGTGCTTGGTATCTCCCGTAATACTCCACATCAAGGCATTATAGTAAGCAGCATTGAAATCTTCTTCACAAGGATTTTTGGTATAACCGTATTTTCCTGCTCGAGCAATATTTTGGAAAGGTCCCTGCACCTGATAATCAGCATGCGACTTTCTGTCTGCTTTCAAGATGACAAACGATCCAATAGAAGGTTCCACCTTTTGCTCTACCAAATGACGAATACGTTCTAAATCGCCCTTTGTGTGCAAGATACCTGGATGAACAAAATGCCGAGCACTCACATTCATAGACATCATGCCTGCAATGAATAGGATAATTATTTTCTTCATAATGATTATATAATGTTTTTAAGATAAGACTTCATTTCTTTCGTTGACAAATAGATATGACTTTCTACTGTTCGCTTGTTCAAATTGAGTTTAAGAGCTATCTCCTGAGCTGTCATTTCCTCATGCTTGTACATCTTATATATACAAGCACGCTTTACTGGCAACTGAGACAAGTAACGCTGTTCAAAAGACAAGAGGTCGGCAGATTCCACACGCCTTACCAGAGAGTCCTCATCCATATAGGAATTGTATTTCAAGAACCTTTCCTGAGACTGACGAACAAAAGCCCGATGTCTCTGCAAATCTATCACCATGCGTCTTGCCATGATAAAAAGTAAAGAATGTACTGATTTCTCAGGAATCACCTCTATATCCATAACCTTAATAAAAAGATCATGTAACATATCTTCTGCATCATCCATATTATGGAGACAGCTACACAAATAACGTCTCAGGTCATCTGCATACTCATTATAGAGTGATGATATGAGTTTACCATCAGGCCGAAGTTGTTTTTTTTGTTCCATCATTAATAGGTTTATTAATAAAACATTTCGATTGTCGATTGCAAAAGTAGAAAGTTTTATCCATAAAAACAAGAAAAAACGATGGAGTCTACACCAAATAAATTAGGAAGCAATCCATTGAGTTTAGGTTACTGTCAATCAATCAGTTATACTGAATACATCTAAATTTACCACACTTGTGGTGTATGTTTTACACACCACAAGTGCAAGGTTTATAACTTAACATTTCTCTTCTTCAAATACTCCATAGGTGTCATTCCCTCCACTCTTCGGAAGGTACTGAAGAAGCTCGATTTCTTAAAGCCACACTTTTCACTCAATGCAGTCAAAGTAAATCGCTTATACTCGCCAGCTTCTATCAATCTCTTGAATTCTGCCAAGCGGTATTTATTGATAAATTCGTAATAGTTTTCCTTAACATACAAACTGAATACCTGGCTCAGTTTGCTCGAAGACAAGCCTAAGGCATCTGCCAGGTCACCCATCTTAAAGTTTGGGTCAATATAGCAGCGATTCTTCTCTATATACGCTTTCATCCTACTCACTATTTCCGCAAATTCCTCCTCATCAATCTTTACTCGAGTATATTTAGGAATTTGCAATCCTGCCTGTTCTGTTTCCTGCTGTTCTTGCTCCACCTCCATCAAGGCGCCTTCTATTTCATTACGCTCCTCCAACAGAACTTTAGTATCCTTATGATATCTACGCCAAAACAGCAGCAGTATCAATGCTATTATAAAAATGACGAACTCCATGATGGCCAGCCAAGATGGATATACCAGAATTTCTATGTTACTCTCAGAACTAGCCACTCCTGCCAAACGTAGCTTCAGACGATGCATTCCCAAAAAGAGATGACTTAACGAAACCTCATCACCATCAGCAAAAGTTATCCATTTGTCGCCATCACCCAAACAATACTGATAAAGTCTGTCCTTATTGTGCGAATAATTCAAAAGTATCACTTTGAGAGCTAGTTTTGCAGACAAGATGTTCCAAGGAAGATAAATTTTCTTTGTACCGTTAACCTCATTCTCATCTGTAAAGTCGAGCAAATCACTTCCTATTCGGATATCAAAAAGTGACAAGTTAAACTTCTCGCGATGAAGCCATAGGTTTAAAGCCTTGGAATTGAGACGCATCAAACCATTTGTAGTAGCTACCCAGACAACACCATTTTGGTCAACCTGAATACCATCTACATTTACAAATTGGCACTTCAGTCCTTCCCCCGCTCCTAAATGTACAAAATTCTGCATTTGATAATCCAAACAAAATAAGCCATTATCAGTAGCAAGCCAAAAAGAACGATTACGATCATCCAAGAAAGCATAGCAGCATTTATCACTCAACTCAGCAGGAAGTTGCAACTTACCAAACAGCTTCATGTCTTGAGTTGTGAAAAAGATTTTGTTTTGCTTGAAGAAATAGATACGCCCATTCTTACCAGGAATAGCTTCTACATTTTTCTGGTTATTGAAAAAGCCCTTAGGAAAAACCGTATTATCATAACTTTCCTTTTGAGCGCTATAATAGGCCATCTTTTCAGAACACACCCATCCATTGCCACCATTATCAAAATACAAACCTGTAACAGTGCCACCAAAGCCACCGCTTTTCTTCACTATACGTCCAATTTTATCCAACACAAAAAGGCCTTCTGCCGTACCTATCCACAAATCACCATTATTGCGGCTTGCCAGAGAAATAATCGTAGTATTAGACAACACTTCCGGAGCATTAAGAATGGGACGAATAGTTAAGGAAGCAGGATCAAAAATTTTCAATCCTCCATCATAAGTCGCTATATAGAACAAGCCAAGATGATAGTAAATCTTGGTAATAATGTGTGCGCCTCCTAGCATTTCCGCAGGAAAATGCTTCACGATATTCTTTGTCTCATTGATATAATACAATCCCTTATTCGTTCCTATCACCTTTACATCCTTATTAATGTAAAAAGAACGAACATTCAACTTTTCTGTTGTAAAGTCTCCAAAGCGATATGGCTCAAAGATATGCTGATTATAATAAGAATGTGCCAACCCAAAACGATAAAAGCCTAGCCAATCATTGCCATGCCCATCCTTCATATAATAATAGACAGCATCACAAGGAGTACGATGTTCCTTGTCACCATTCATATCAAACTTCTCTTTCAATTGTCCTGTCTTTCCATCCAGCAAAAAGGCACCTGAGCCATCCGTACCCACACAAACATCCCCTTTAGATGTAACCTGAATAGAGGTTATGACATTACTTACATAAGGAATCTTTCGAATTTTCTTTGAGTTAAAGTAATAGACAAACAGTCCATTATTCTTGGTTCCAATGTAAGCTTTATCCTTCAACAAACCAAACTGACTCATCGCAGCTCTTTTAGGCATTCCTGCTACCAAATAATAAGAACTTACCTTTCCAGAAGAAGGATAATAACAATTCAAGGCATAACGGGTCAAGAACCACACATTGCCATCCTCACCAATCTTTATACTTCTCACGCTATTAGCTAAGATTTCTGTGGTAACAGACTTAACTGCCACTTGCTTAACCTTCTTCCCGTCATAAACATAAAATCCATTTGTATTACCCAGATACAGTTTACCCTCATGAACAGCCAGCGTTTCCATCCTATCAAATTCCTTCAAGATAAGCTGAAAAGAAGCTTTATTAACCTTCTTTTCAAAAACTCCCTGGGCTGTAGCAACATAGATATTTTGCTGATTATCTATACATACATCATATACAAAATTAGGCATATTAGCATCCCTGCGCATCTTGAATGTAGTAAAACGCTTACCATTATAAATACTTATACCATCATTCGTTGCAACAACAGCGCGTCCATATTTGTCCATGATGACACGAGATACGGTTTCCCCCGCCATTCCATCGTCCTTTGTCAAGAGATGAATGGCATCTACTTTTGTTTCCGCATGCAAAGCAGAAACGCAGCACCACAACAAGAGCAAAAGTCTATAAATCTGTTTCATATTCAAATATTGCAATTTTGGCACAAAGATAACATAAATATTTTAGCTAGCCAACAGAAAAGATAGATATTTATCATCTTCAAGATATTCCTCACAAAAAAGATAATCTGCCTTCCCTCTTCCATAAGAGTTCCTGCAGATTATCTTCTTTCAATTTTTTGTTTTCACATACGCTTCAACAAAACCTATAACTCTAACTGATATATAAACCTAAAGCTTATAAAAACTATGATATCCTATTCAACAATCCTAACATCTTGACTTTAACTAAAGCTTCCATATAATAATAGTCCGCATAAATTATACTTGCATCAATCTCGCTTTTTGCTGGATGATGACCCGTAGAATGCATCAGGAATGCAACGTTTTTCTTGCCACTCTGATATTTATCCGTACTTAATTGAGCCAAGGATTGTAAGGCAAACAGACTGTATTCATCACATTTTTCCTTATCTACATATTGTTGCAACTCCAATAAGGCATCGGCTACAATACAAGCTGCACTCACATCTTTAGGAGCCAACTTAACGCCACGAGGGTCATCCATATCCCAAAGAGGAATCATATCGTCACTCGTCTCCTTCAAACGTTTGATATAGATGTCGGTAACCTTTTGCGCAAAATCAAGAAACATCTTGTTTTTTGTATAACGATAAACCATTGTGTAACCATATATTGCCCATGCCTGCCCTCTTGCCCACATGGAATTATCAGCATACCCCTGATGGGTAACTCCCTTGATAAGGTCTCCATTGATGGTATCATATACCGCCACATGATAGCAACTTCCATCTGGACGGAAATGATTTTTCATTGTTGTCTTGGCATGAGTCACAGCCAAGTCATAAAGAAGTTTATTACCGCCATTCTTTGATGCCCAGAACATCAGGTCCAGATTCATCATATTATCAATAATAGTATTGTGCGGCCAATGCTCACGTTCTACCATTCTCGGCCAGCTCAATATGGTTCCCACAATTGGGTTAAAGAGCGTTGCCAAGGAATCAGCCGATGCCAAGATTATCTTCTTGTACTCAGGTGAATGATTGACTTCGTAGCCTTTTCCATAAGAACAGAACATCAAGAACCCGATATCGTGATCATGACAAGGACGATAGGCAATACCTTTCAACGACTCAGTATAGCCTTCTGCCGTCTTCTTCACAGCCTCATCCTTCGTGTTCTGATAGTCCATCCATAAGATGCCTGGCCAAAAGCCCGAACACCAATCCTTATCCATTTTTCTACAGTTCCAGCCCTTCTGCTTATCCCCCTTCAGGATATTGCGAGGCTCCATCGTATAATCATAAGAACCATCCTTCTGCTGCAACTCAGCCAAGGCACGCTTCACCTGCTTGTGGCAGTATTGTAACTGCTTATCAACATCGAGTGTCGGAACCTGCGCAGCAGTCTGTACCTTCTGCGCCATGCTTATCTGTGATATGGCAATAGTAGCCATACAAAAAAGTATTCTTCTTATTTTCATCGTCGTTGTTTTATTAATAATACGAACCGGATAAGAAGAATACTTAAAGTCGTAGTAGAAAAGCTGACAACAGACATATAAGTAATCTTCCCTTATCATACGTATCATTATAAAACAAATAAGAGAATAATATGAATAAGAGAATTACATCATTGCTTTTTTCGAGCATCTTGCTGACAACGCCTATGTCGCTCCAAGCCCAGTATCACTCGCAGGTCTGGAATCCCGATAATGGCAACGGCACTTATACCAACCCCATAATTTATGCCGACTATAGTGACCCTGACGTGGTGGCTGTAGGAGAAGACTATTATCTCACGGCTAGTTCGTTCAACTGCATTCCCGGTCTGTCTATCCTTCATAGCAAAGACCTGGTGAACTGGGAGATTATCGGACATGCCCTGCAGGAACAGGAACCCAAGGAACTCTTCGCCCAGCCTCAACACGGCAAGGGAGTATGGGCACCAGCCATCCGACATCACAACGGAGAATTCTATATTTATTGGGGCGACCCAGACCACGGCATCTTTATGGTGAAAACCAAAGACCCACGTGGCACATGGGAGGAACCCGTCTGCGTTTTGGCAGGAAAAGGAATGATTGACCCTTGTCCGCTCTGGGATGAAGACGGAAGATGTTATCTCGTGAATGGATGGGCAGGAAGCCGTTCTGGCTTTAATTCCGTTCTCACTGTTCGTGAGCTTTCTACCGATGGAACCAAAGCGATAGGCAAGCCTCGCATTGTTTTTGATGGAGGACAGAAGAACCACACCACAGAAGGTCCGAAGTTCTATAAGCGAGATGGATATTACTGGATTATGTGTCCAGCTGGAGGCGTAGAGATGGGCTGGCAACTTGCCATGCGAAGCAAAAACATATATGGCCCTTATGAAGCCAGAAAGGTGATGGCACAAGGAAAAACGAAGATTAATGGTCCTCACCAAGGAGCATGGGTTCATACATCGCAAGGCGAAGACTGGTTCCTTCATTTCAATGACAAGGCAGCATACGGTCGCGTCGTCTTCCTGCAGCCTGTAGATTGGAAGACAGGATGGCCAGTAATGGGCAATGACAAGGATGGCGACGGATGTGGCGAGCCTTATCTCACCTATCGCATACCGAAATCGACATCAAAGGTAAAGATGAATCCTCAGGAATCTGATGAATTCAACAGCACAGAGCTAGGCTTGCAATGGCAATGGCACGCCAACTATAACCAGCTTTGGGGAATGCCAACCAATAATGATTGTCTGCGATTATATACCGCAGATCTTACCGCAACAGATGAAGCTGGCAAGCCATTACCATTCAAGAGTCTTTGGCAGGCTGGCAATCTTCTACTCCAGAAGACTCCAGCCAAGGATTTCACTGCTACCGCAAAGATTCGCTTTGCATCGAAAGAGGATGATCAGTATGGCGGTGTCATTATGATGGGCAGGGATTATCAGGCACTGGTTGTCCGTCGCATGGGAGATAACTTCCTACTCCAGCAGCTTTCTTGCAAGGATGCTGATTTAAGCGGCATTGAAACAGAGAAGACACTCGCTACCTTCAAGCCATCAGAGAAGGATACCATTCCATATTCTCCAGCCATCTATCTCGATATCTATCTCCAGATGAAGGTAAAAGACGGCAAATGCCAGTTTGCTTACAGTCTTGACGGCAAGCGATACAGAAACGCAGGCGATTTCTTTATCCTGAGACAAGGCAAATGGATAGGAGCCAAGATGGGATTTGTGAGCGAGCGCAAGAACACCAAGGGCAACCGAGGATGGATTGATGCAGACTGGTTTAGAGTTAATTAAGAGCAAAGACTACAGATACAAATATATGCGCTAATCTACAATCAATATATATATAAAGGTGGATGACAGAGCCTCTTGTCAAAGAGAATTCTGCATCCACCTATTTTCTTTTTAAATTTCATTACACCATTACTTCTGCCAATATACCACATAACGGCAGTAATGGGCGTCATAGAATGGCACTAATTCAATACCTTGCTTGGTTTTGAAGTTCTTAATGTTCTTTAAGCCATCATACTTAGCCTTTTCTACTGTTGCAGCAGGTATCTTGAAGTCAAAGGTATAATAATCGTTGTACTTCGTAGGATCGCAGAAAGGATGCTCCACGGCATCGAGCTTGCCAGCCATCACGATAGGACCATATACCAAGGCTACCTTGGAAGCATCATCCTTGGTTGATTCTTCACGAAGTTTCATTCCGAAGTTTACCTCAACTTGATCGCCAGCCTTCCAGAGACGGGAGATTGCCACATAGCCATCTGTTCCCTTGACAGCTTTCACCTTTCTGCCATTTACCTTGACCTCCATCTTGGTAGTCCAGGATGGATAGCGGAGACGGAGGGTAAAGTTTCTCTGCTTGCCCTCAACTTTAAAAGTGGTCGTCGATGACTGCGGGAAAGCGGTCTGCTGAGTGAAGATTGTTCCCTCCCAATCCAACTTGGATGGAATGAAGAGATTCACATAGAGATCTTTGGCAGAATGGAAGTAGATGCTCGAAGCATACTTCATCACATGACTCTCGAAACCACTACCCACACAGCACCAGAAGCTATTCTCCTTGGTTGAATAAAGACGATAAGCACCTGTCTGCAATGGAGTAAAGTAACAAACCATACTTGTCTCTGGATCCTGCTGACCGAGGATATGATTATAAAGCGCACACTCGTAGTAATCGGCAATCTTGCTGTTTGGATTCCAAGAGAAGAGATGGTCGGCGAGTTTCATAAGATTGAAGGTGCAGCAGTTCTCACCATCATAGCCAGAGAGATGCTTACTCTGCTCGGTTGGCTTGAAGAGATGCTCCTTATCGGAAAGCTCGCCTGTTACAAAGGCATGGTCATTGACGAATGTCCAAAAGAGAAGCTCTGCCGCCTTACGACTATCTTTTGCACCAAATATCTCATAGTTTCTCGCCTCACCCAAGAGTTTCGGGACGAAGGTATTGGCATGGTTGGTGCCGAGGTCGTTGTTGCCATTCTTCAATGGGTCTATCTTCTCGTTATGATAGAAATACTTTGCCACCCAGAGATACTTCTCATCCTTGGTCAAGGCATAGAGTTCGTACATCGTCTCATTGAAACCACCAAACTCATTGCGAATCATCTTTTTTCGAGTCTCCTCTGAAAGAGGCTTGAGTTTGTTATAAGCCCAGTTGCCCATGCCCTTTGCTATCTCCAAGGCTTTTTCATTGCCGCAGAGTTGGTACTGGTCTATCATGCCCTGCACGATTTTATGGAGCGTATAGAAAGGTGCCCATACACTCTTGCCTTGGATATTTCGGTCGATGAGACCTTCGGCAAAGGCACTCAGATAGCCATCTCTACCATATGCCTGCTGCACCTCGGCAAGACCAATCACGATGCTATCCGCCTTCGCCTTCACTGCTGCAGAGCCAGTCTGTGCATAGAGCGTGGCGTATGCCGAAAGGAGATGACCTGTGGTATGACCGCGGAGATCACAATCAAGAGATTCCCAACCGCCGAGTTTCTTCACCGTCATGTAACCACCCTCACGATTTGACCAGGCACCGCTGGTATTGCGGAAGCTCTGCAAGAGTGAGCTAACAGGTATCGACATCATCCAAGCCGAATCTCGCTTCATATTCTCTTGAAAACGGGAAGGAAGGAGATGTACCTGCGACAACACAAAAGGCTGGCACTTTATTGCTTTCTGCTGATTATCTGCTGGTGTCTTTGCCTGAATTAAAAGCGCAGATGCCACCAACAAGGAAAAGAGGAAAAACTTCTTCATTTTTACTATCTTACTTTATGGAATAAATTACACTACACATTTTATAAACCCCTGCATAGACTTGCTGGCAGGTCGATACGCAAAGGCTGCACAGCACCCTTGTATCCACCATCAGCATCTGCCACAGCTACCAACCAGGCAGTAAAACTTCTACGTGGATTGTCCCAACCAGCCTCGTATGGATAAACCTCGAAGGTTGTATCGTTGATTTTCTTCAAAGGTCCGCAGATCACCTCGATATGAGGAGCCTTCTTGCCATGCACACTCGAAAGAACGTTATGGGAGGCATCGGTATAAACAGCCTTCAAATGAATACGAATAGCCTTCTTTTCCTTGGAATTAGCATTTACAGAAGAAGAATTCTCTGAAGAAGCATCCTCTATCTTGATTTGCATTCCGCCCTGCGCCTTTTCGTTGAAAGAAATCAGCTTGCCCTGATACTCAAAGCCTACATACTGCACCTTCTTGCCTGCGGTCTCCTTATAGCGAGCCTCTGTGAGTTCTGCCATTTCCTTATCAAAATACCAAAAGGCATCGTGCTTGTCGCCCTTATACAGAGCATAAGGAGCCGGTTGAGGACGGGAGGTATTGGCATTCTCTGGAGCCTTGCCCTTATCTGCACCATCCGTACCGATCATATCTGAATGGAAACGCTCGGCAAGATAGCCACCCTTCGGATTAAGCTTACGCAAACTACCATCTGCATTCAAGCGCTGTTCCAATGATTTCTGAATGAACTTGGCGATATAATCAGCAGTTCTGTCACCACAGTCGAAATGACCTCTGCCCGTATCACAAAGGAAGGAGATGCAACTTTCCGGATACATTATGCGGAAAGCCAGGGCAGGATTCACACGAGCCTCCCACCATTCATACTCGCCTTCTACCATCAAGCCAGGAATGCCATCGATGTTGCGGTTGCGTCCCCACTCTACGTTTGCCGCACCATAACCGCAGAGGTTGGTACGAGGCGCATCACCATGGAAGGAAATGATACAGAGGGTGCGGTCTGGATTCCAAGCCGCGAAATTCCAGGGGAACGTGGCTTGCGCCGAATGTCCCAGAGGAATCATAGGAGTCTTCGCTATCTCGAGATGGCCGCTATTATCAGCAAGATTCGCCATCAATTCCTCAAAGATATTCTGTGCACCAGAGTTAGGATCCCAATTGTTATTAAAAGCAGGAGCCACCCATACCATGGCAACGCCCAGTTTCTTCATCTTTGCCTGAAAACGAGGGTTCTTATAGATAGCCTCCTCTGTCATGTTCTGCTGCGAGAGCATCACTGCCTTTACTTGCTTGCAGCCCTCTGGAACCCAGAGATAAGCCACAGGTGCCTTGCCTGTTTCATTGGAAATATATCTTCTCAATTCCACAGACCACAGAAACATTCCACTGCCTCCCACACCTACGGCATGGGCTACAGAGACTAAGCCTTGCATCATCAAGGCAATAGCCAATACGCTTACACGCATCATTATTCTTGTTTTCATCATTGCTTATTTTGATTTATCTGATTCTTTTATTTTATACGTGCAAAGATATATAAATACGTAATAATCGCTAAATATTCCCACAAGAAAAAAGCCTCGACCACCCCACGGGCAACCGAGACTTTGAACTAACATAACGCTAAAAAACTAACTCTCCATTATCTTATTGGAACAAATCGCAGGGCTGCACCTCCTGAAGCCTGCAGATGAAGCTTCAGCTGCTTACCTGCCTTGACAGTCATCGCAGAAGCTACTACCTTGGTACGGGTCTGCAAAGATGGATCATCATTGTAGATTTCTACACGATATTTCTTGCCTTTCTGCAGGAAAACGGCAGTATTGAGGGTGATATCACGAGCCTGCAAGCCATTCATCGCTCCCACAAACCAATCATTACCTGTGCGGCGAGCCTGAATGATGTACTCTCCTATCTCGCCAGCCAGAGCCTTGCTCTCATCCCATACAGTAGGACAATACTTCCAGAAATCCAATTCCTTCTCGCCCTTGTAGACATTTGGCAAATCGTACCAATACAGGAAAGTAATCGGACTGTAATATACCACAGGCATTGCCAACTGATGAGCCTTCGTATTCTTTACTCTGCCATTGAAATAACAAGGAGTATAATCAGCAGGACCACAGAGAAATCTTGTGAATGGAAGAATCACATTGTGCTCTGCATTCGGCATTTCCTCATTACCACCGATGCCTTCCTGAGTCATCAGGTTAGGATAAGTGCGGCTCCATCCCGTAGGGCGATATTCATCGTGAATATCCACCATGATATGATAATCGGCACATTTCTTTATGGCATCGTGCATCCAGGCTGTCCACTTCTGGGAGCCCACCTGTACAAAACCGAACTTGATGCCGCTGACGCCCCACTTCTGATACAAAGGCAAGATGCTGTCCAATTGCTGGGAAAGCGCACGCTGATTCACATAAAGCCATACGCCAATGCCCTTGCTCTTTGCCTGCCTACATAGCTCAGGCATATCAATGTCACGAGTTTCCAACACCTTCAGGGCAGATGAAGACATTTTCCATTCCGGTCCATACCAACCTGCATCCAACTCGATGTGCTGCAATCCGCGATCTACGGCAAAATCAATAGCCTGCAAAGCCGTTTTCATATCCAGTCGACATACACGGAATGCCTTACCAGGACGAATCCAGGAAGTATCAGCTATCTTGCAAGGTGCGTTCAAGTTAAGCATCAACTGCTTGTTGTTTATCAGGTCGATAGCTCTTTCTGCAGCCATAACAACGCGCCATGGCATGTCGTAAGCCGTGATAACACTTGCCGTATCAAACATCGACATCTGAAGTTTATTGTCTGCAACCAACTTTATCTTTCCTCGTGAAAAATCAGACAAGGCAGCTTCGCCGATGGAAGTATAAATGCCGTTCGACAACTTCAAGACCAGAGGTCGGTCTGATTCTTCCTTCCATACAGGTTCACTCTTCAAGAGTTTTACCTTCTTAGGAGAAGCTTGTGCCCATGCAAAATGATAAGCCTCAGCACCTGGTGCCAACTGGAAAGAAGTCAAGTCTTCCGTAATATTCATAAACAAGCCATTCGTTGCCTCAGGGAAGTGATAACGGAAAGCCACTCCCTCATCGTATGCTCTCACTATAATATCGAAGAGATACTGCTGGCGTTTGTCATAGCCATTATCATTGAAGTTTCCTTGTTTTCCACCTTTCATCAAATGGATGGTCATCTCATTGTAATGGTCACGGATAGTTGCATACTCACCATAGGCCGGTTTCCAAGTATTATCCTTGGCAGAACGCTCCACCTTGATTACTTCCATACCAGCAGTCCAAACCCGGTTGGTATCCACAGGAATTCCCATCGCGGCTTCTACCAGATGATTATCTATGTTTACTCCCAGTTCACCTTCCTCCACAACAGGCTTTCCAGCATAGCTGAGATGATAGACCAATCTTCCGCCTTTCTGCTCAAAGACAAAATTGTATTTGCCATCAGGCGACTGCAATGTTTCTGCAGCATGAGCCGAAACAAAGACCAAGATTAAAAAGAAAAGACATAAATAGCGTTTCATATTTACAAGAATTATATTGTTTGTTGTTTATAAAAGTCGTCGAAAGATATAGATAAAGTCGTTCAAAAAGACGGGAATAGTTATCAGAGAATACTACTCCTTCTATCGCACATCAGCTGTTGTGCGATTGCATAACAGTCGATATGCGCTTGCACAACACGTGTTGTGCAAGCGTCACCCAGCCGTTGTGCACTTATTCAAAACTAACTTTTCCATTCTCCGAGCATACGATGCGCTGCTCAGTTCCATCCTTCAGCTTCACAATGATGCCCACGGCACTCGGCTCGCTCGGCGTAAAGTAATCTACCGATGCTATATCGCCCGGTTCCGTATCAGAACTTGGTTCATATACGCAGACGAAAGGATGATTCCACGCCTCACCCTTCTGGCGAGCCACGAAGGTCAATACCGGCTGGTCGATTATCTTATAAGGCTGGTTAGGCATACGTTCGTATTCTCTGTTTTCAGGAGAAAGCGCCTGGAAGATGGTGCGGTTTGCATCAGCCTTCATCCACATCGTCATCGTAATCTCCTTCTGATTGTCCATCGCTGCCACCACCTTCTCATCTTCTATCCTGGTTACAAACTGGGTCTTTACAGAAGAGGTCATTTCGGCACTCACCTTATTATATATATAGGAATAAGCATAGAGATGACCGCCGGCAAAGGCGAGTTCCTCGGTAGGCTTCATATCGAGTGCCTTACCGCTTGCCGCATCAATCACCTTCATCTCCTGTCCCAGGTTATGATAGAAGTAATCGTGGGTCTTGTCGCCCCCTTCCTTCTTTCGGCTGCGGAACACGTCGATGTAATAACCGCCCTTATCGCTGGTCTTCACGATGGCTGTGGTACGCTGCTGCTCTGCCTGCGTTTCTGGCTCTATGAAGTTTACGGTAGCATAGGTCATATTGCCCAAATTCTCTACTTTCGCATCAGATTCTTTCTGAAAGGAAATCTTCTGCTCCGAGAGTTTCCTGCTGACAGGCTGTTCTGCGCTTACCTCAGGAGATGAAACCACTAACTTGAAAGCATGCTGCGACATCATTACCGGATAGCTCGATACGCCATCTACCACCACCGTGTTATGGGCTGGCATTTGGGAATAATACTCAGAATAATCCAGTCCGCTATAGAGATTCTTGCCGATACCTGCATCAGGCCCCAATACATAGCCCTTGCCATAAAGCTCCAGAGAGATGCCGTTGGCATGGGCGTGGTTGCCCAGACTGGCATTGATGGAAGCCATCAGGTCGTGCTGCTTGTCCATACCCGTACGCATCGCAATCCACGATACATTAGGAGCATAGAACATAGTACTGGCATATTTCTCTATTTCTGATACCGGAGCATCGCTTGAAACGGCGTTCTTGAAGAGATTCATATCTGCGATAAGACTCTTGTTCTTATGACGGGTGGCATATTTCAGGATGTTATTGATGCCGCCCTGGTTCAGATAGTCCGGATGGGTGTCGCCGAAACCTACTATCATGCGGTTTGGGAAGAGATATTCGGCAGAGGCCTTCACGCCATCTATCAGGATAGGACGCTGCTTGAACATATCGATTCCCGCCTTTTCATCGAGCATATTGGCAAAGTCGCAGATGCAACTAAGCACCGTGGTACTGTAGCCGGGAGATTCATACCAGATTTTTGCCTTCTGATCGAAACCGAAGTCGATGAGCTTGTTCAGGCTCCACTGTCGGATGCTGTTCTGATTCACCACGTAATCCAGATAATACTGCTTGCCCTTGCCGTCGGCATAAGCCTGGTTATCCTGCAAGATCAAAGCTATCTTTACGATGAAATCTGCCTGAAAGAGGTCCCAGTTGTTATGAGGCACACCATTGGCGATGATATTCTCTGCCCACTTCTTGAAACCTGCCTCGATGATAGGCTGGTCTTCCTTGATGAGATTTCGGATGAGTGGATACATCTGGGTGAGTTCATTGATGATATCCTCGTGGATAACCTCGAAGGTAGTCATTCCCACCAGTGTCTGCTGATGACCGTGGTTCAGGTCGATAGGCACATTGCGATAGGCGATGCCTTTCATATAGACATCAAACACCTTAGCCGCCATCTTGCCGTAGCGCATATCGCCGGTAGCGGCATAGATGCGGGCTGCATCTCTGGCAATGCCCATAATCTGTCGGTTCATGCTGGCGATATTACAACCCGTCTTGGCTGGCGAAGTCTTCTCCATCTTGCCTGAAGCCTTGCTTACATAGGTTACATTGCCCAATTCATCGTCATCGAAAGGAATCATATCTTCCAGGCTGGGACGATTGTATTGCGAAGCCGTTCCACGGGTTCCGTTATATTTCACGGTGGGTTCCGGGGCACGTTCTCCCCCCACCTTCGCAAAGGTTTCACCATTTACGAAGACATCAGAAGCGTGGGTGTTCCAGAACATCTGCAATCGGGAGTAGAGCCAGTCGGGCTGTGCATCTACCTTCTGCATCACGTTTTCTATCTTCCCCTTGAGCTTGGTTATCTCTGGGTCTTCCGCCTTTTTTAGGTCTTTGGCAACACCATCAGAAGCATTTGCCAGGAGCAGGCAAGCCACTAAAATCATGTATAAAACTTTCTGTCTCATGCAATATTTTTTTATTTTATTTGCTAATAATACGATTGAAAAGGGAGATATACGTAGTCTTTTATAGACTTCTTAATTGTGTTAACAAACCTAACTCGCTCTAAATTGGACTTTGATTGAAAATCAAGAAGTTGGGCGTTTGCCTATATTATATAGGTAACAATATGGAAACGAGCGGACTTCTGCTCGTTTCTGTATTTTGCAATATGCAAAGAACGCCTCAATTCGGGGACAAAGATACGATATTTTTCTAAATCTCGCATAGCTTACAAGGAGA
>ERZ1023617.142-NODE-142-length-34002-cov-15.699591_pt1 | contig 34002 bp, 21 predicted proteins | sample MGYA00380328_ERZ1023617 | MGnify/ENA primary metagenome ERZ1023617 (study PRJEB33179, sample SAMN07448977) | human gut metagenome | biome: Human-gut; feature: Human associated habitat; material: Faeces | host: Homo sapiens | place: India: Bhopal | collected...
CGTCGTCCAGCCTAGGCTGGACGACAAAGTAATACTACATGCTTACTTCATACGCCTCAATAACCTTACACACGAAACTACATATCATGGCTGTAGATATTGATTGGCAGGGTTATTGAATATAGCCTGAGTTTGAGGTTGTTGCATACGGAAACCAGGCATGTGAATTCGGGATAAGCCCTCATTCACATACCTGGCTACCTTATATCACCCCTAACGGGTAGGGGCAAAAAAAAGAATGCGGCAAGGCAAAACGATGAAACTATAAAAAAACGAGGATTGATAGTATAAAATAATTTTGATTACCTACTTACCAACTTAAAAATATTACCTTTGCAAACAAGTAAACTAACAAGCAAAACCCATTGTTAAACTATCCACTCTTCGCATGTTAAATAAAAAAAGAAAGGTTAGATTCTATACTTCAAAAAAAATAAATGCAGTGGTATGCGCCACCTACGTGGTGTTAATGATGCTGCCCGAGTTATTCATGCTCAACACCCACACCTGGTGGGATGCACCTGTTGCCACCTTATTTAACACAGCCTATTATGGAGTCTTTTTTTGGATATTGTGCGCCATTACATCACTAACCAAACGAAAAACCGAAATCATTATTCACGCCACGCTACAAACCGTAGTTGCAGCATACAGCATAAGCAACTTGTTTATGCTAATAAAGTTCAACCGTCATTGGGATGCTTATTCATGGCAGTTTCTTTGCGAAACAAATACACGCGAAAGTTCCGAGTTTTTTTCATCTTACATTCTCACCCTCCCAACCTTAGGCATATTATCTGTCTACACACTGCTTTTTGTGGCAGAAATAAGTTTGAGTCAACGTGTCAAACGCTGGCGCATATTCCCATCACATCGTCTTTCAGCTACAGCCTTTGCCGTGTTGTGTGTGGTAATGATGGGACAAATTGTTTTTTACGGTCCTAACGTAGAAACCAACTATAACCGCGTGGCAAAATTCAAATCGCCTATAAAAAGGAATGCTATGTGGAATATATGGCAGTCTGCACTAACCTCTATCGAGTTTCGCAATGAGTTTACTCGTTGCGCAAACTCTCTACAAAGATACAATGAGAAGGTTACATGCAACGAGCAAGAGTCTGACTTCGTGCTGATTGTGGGCGAATCGTTCAACCGACATATGAGCAATCTCTACGATGGCACTTACAACACCAACCCAAGGCTAAAAGCTCGTGTCAATCAAGGCAACTTGTTCATATTCAACGATGTGATAGCATCCGACAACGGAACAACACAGAACTTTAAACAATTTCTGTCGCCTGTAGCTGTGGGCGACAGCTGCAGTTGGTGCGATGCGCCACTATTCCCCTTCATATTGCGCCGCTGCGGATATAATGTTGTGTTCTATAGCAACCAGTTTGCTGGCATGGAGATGGACAAGGAGTTCAATGCCTCAATGGGATTCTTCAATGCTCCTGGAATTGGTCCATACATCTTCAACCACCATAACACACACACTTTCAACTACGACATGCAGCTATTGAACGATTATTGCAAAAAGCGCAACGAAATAGAAGCTACCAAACAAAACTTTATCATCTTTCACCTATACGGACAGCATGCCACTTATAGTGAGCGCTATCCTACTGAGTTTGCCAAGTTTAAAGCATGCAACATAAAGAGTCAACTTCCGCTCAGCAAGGAGCAGCGCAGTGTAGTTGCCAACTATCTGAACGCTACACGCTACAACGACTTTGTAGTAGACAGCATCATAAGCATGTTTTCGAACCGCGATGCCATCGTGATGTATTTCTCCGACCATGGCGAAGATGTATATAACTACCGTCTGCAGCAAGGACGCACCGACCTAAAAAACGATGATTTGCGTGCCATGCACCATCAACTCGACATTCCCTTCTTCAATACGTCTCACCCCGCTATGCTGCAAAACATCCACAAGTGGTGGAGAGAATAAGCAAGTCGGTTAATCGTCCCTTTATGACCGACAATCTTCCACAAGTAATATTCGACTTGCTTGGTGTACATACACGTTACTACAACCCTTCGCGCAGCGTTATCAACGAGAGGTATCATCCACAAAACAAACGCAAACTACAAGTGGGAAAAGTGTATCATTGAGAAACACGTTTTATGAAAAATCCCCCCAATAAAAAATCATGGCATTTTTAGACCCCATATAAAATATGGCCAGGCATGAGCGTTCGGGCACAACCCTTCTCCTCATACCTGGCCATATAGTGCTTATTTGCCTTTCGGCATTACTTTTCTTCTTCTAAATCTTCGTCATTTTCTGCTTCATCAGCATCTTCTGCATCTTCTGCATCATCTGCTTCTTCTGCATCCTCCACCAATTTTTCAACATCCTCAGCTACCTCAGCATCCTCAGGAGCTTCGGCAGGAGCTTGTGCATCTTCGGCATTCTCTTCAGCAGCGGAAAAGCCCTCGCCTACCTCAGGATTGTTAATATTATCGCGAAGGTTTTGAAGTTGACGGTTAAAAGGAGCAATAGCAAGTCCCTCTTCCACAAGTTCAAGAGCTTCTTCCTTGCGACCAAGCTTATTGAGCGCAATACCCTTTTGCCACAAATAGAACACCTTGCGCGAGGTTACGCCACTAATTTGCGAATCGTTCAAAATTTCATCTACCATTTCAAGGAACTTATCATAGTCCTGAATGGGAAGATAATAGTTCAGCGCAAGGAACTGCTTCGTTGTGAGGTTATCGGTAAGAAGCGAGCGATGCTTTTCAAGGAACTCAGAAGCCTTACGGCGTTCTTCGCTTTTCACTTCAAAGTCGTCAGACTGTTTGTAACGCGAAACATAGAGTGTAAGAAGGTCCTTCACACAACTTTCAGCCTTTTCGTTCGCCTCAATAGCCTTTAGATATTGTTCCTCTGCCTTGTCATAATCCTTTGCCAAATAAGCTTTTTTAGCTTCGGCATAAATGGTGCAAGGGTTATACTGCGAAGGCTCAAAACTCTGTGCAGGACGCTGCTGAGGTACAGCCGATTCTATGTCGCCCATCAGGTCAGACGCATCCTTATTGTCAGGATAAACATCAAGAACATGCTGCAAAACGCCACGTGCCAAGTGCGGATGGCGAGCTTCGTAAAGATCCTCAGCCATGTCGAGCAAATCGTCAACCGTATGGGGCAAGTGTACACACTCAGCAGTAGGACCTTGGTTATTACGGCTAATCGTATAAACAACCTTCGTACCCTTCACAAGGTGACTATAAAGGTCGTTGTCGGCTACCTGCTGAATATAGAAGTAGAGGTCGGAGTCGGAAGCAAAATCATGGATAAATCCAAAACGCTTTGTTGAGTTATAATACGTAATGCGGCCCTTTGCCGACACATAAGGCTGGCGTTGGAAACCATTGCCACCCCACGCATTGTCTTGCAAATTGTCACGATATGAGTTATTGTTGGCATCTCCCCCTTCGTTTTCGTTAGGTTTGAAATATTTGCGACGCGCATACCGCGGATCGATGCGTTCAAGGTCGATGTGTCCAACCACCTTAGGTTCAGCCACCACGTTAGGGTTACCTGTCAGTTCGTCGGCCGACTGAACGGGCTTTTTCTTACCTAAAAAGTCGCGTAGTGTTTGTGGCTTGTCTGCATCTTCGGCTCCCGCAGTTTCTGCGTTATCAATTTCTTCATCCTGCAATTCCTCGTCTGCAACATCCATTGTGTCTGTTTCCTCGTCATAGGCAGGTGCTTGCGTAGCACAGGTTCCATGCTGCGGAACCATTGTTACCGGACTTGCTGCGGTGAATGTGCGGATGTCGCTGGCTGCGATGCCACAAATTTTTCCGTTGGGCTGACGAAGCACAATGTACTTGTTGTTTACAAACTCAATGCTACCTGTAATCACTCCTTCCGAGCAATTTACTTCGATGGGGTCTCCCACCTGATAATTTGTTTTGATAAATGCCAACATAAGCGTATCAATTAAATATATGTTATTAAAGTGAGGCTATTCCAAATTTGCCAGCTTAATGCTCTAAGCATAATCCGAGTGTCATACGCTTTTTTTTGAATGCTATCAAAAAAAGAAAACGGCATTCGCTCTTCAGCTTCGAGACCTATAAACTTGTAATTTTTGGAACATGCCAAAAATAAATCGCACAAATGTAATATTTTTTTGACAAAATAAGGGGAATACGTAGATATTTTTTTAATTGAAAGGAGAAAATAATGAACAATGAATAATGAACAATGAATAATGAACAATGAATAATGTAGCAAGCCTTGCACATTATTCATTGTTCATTATTCATTGTTCATTTATTCATAATCCTCGTCAGTAGCGCACGATTCATCGGGGATAAGTTGCACGCTAACCTCATCGTCGCCTGAGCAGACAACGTAGAGATGTATTTGATTACCTAAGTCGTAAGTGATGCTTTCTTCTGACGCTCCGAGTTCTTTTAATCCTTTAGATTTTAACAATTTACAAATGCTTTCATACACTGCCTTTGCACCAGAATGAAGCTTAATTTCTGCACCTATTGTGTAGACCAAAGCCTCAGGATTGAACTGCTGACCATTAGTAGAATATATAGAAATGTCATTATTGAATTCGAGGTACTTATTTACGCGCACCATGTTAGAGAGTTTGCACTCATAGTCTGCACGGCTACGATAGTAGCCATAAGGGGTATCTGAGGGTTTCACGCTGCATGTGGCATCCTTTTCACCCTTTTCTGCAAAGACGGGAACAGCCTTAGTGGCTGGAGCCCAAAGGTCGATGCCATACATCTTCTGTCCATCAAGTTCGAGCGAAGCAACAATGCGTTCTACGTCTACATATCGACTTTCCACCCATTGATCGTGTTGGGGGAAACCTATTTCAGCAATGTTCACACCCTTGTCGAGTTTCTTTACTTCACCCTTTTCGTCAATAAATCCGTAGTCGTGCTTTCCAAGTTGTGCAATGCGTGTGCCGTCCTGAAGCGTGTAACCATTCTCAAAACGCTCCTTGCCTTGAATCTCATCCTTTAGGTTAATAAGCACAATTTTGTCTTTATTCTCTCCATTTCTGTCGAAAGCCCAAAGCAAATCATCGCCAGCCCACTGCAGCAAGAAATATTTGCCACGTATCAGCACCTCGCCGTCCTTGTCCATAACGCCCATTCCGTCTTCGCCACTATAGATAAAATTGTTTCCGTTTACAGCAATAACGTGCTTAATTCTCTCAGAAGGTTGCAGCACCCACTCGCCTTTCTCATTGATGAGACCGCCTCTACCGTCGGCATCATAAGCACCAAGCAGCCCATTAACGAATTGCAAACTTTCTTTGGTCTTTGCGCCTTCAAAGTTGATTTTACTTGTTTTAAATTCTCCCAGGGTTTTACCTTTAAGACTGATGATTTGCAGAACCATCTGGTCTTTTTCAGCATCCGCATATTTTTTTTCAAAAGCCAAGCACTTACCTTCGCCAATATACTCAAGTCCCTTATATTTTCCTGGGGCAACAATGGTCTTTCCTCCATCGTCTACAATGCCTTTTGTGCCATCTTCAGTCTCCACAATGGCATAGCCTTCGTAAAGTCCCTGGGCAGCAATAATGGTCTTTCCATCTATTTTTGAAAGATCGGCAACTTGCTCGCCATCGCGGTTGATAATGGTAACGGGCTTTCCTTCTTCGGCAGCAAGAGCTAACCCGCCACTAAAGTCACTCACGTCTACCCATTTCTTTTCGCCAACTTGTTGTGGCTTTGCATCAGCCGTGTAGAGTTCATATTTCCCATCATTGTTCTCGATAAAGAAACGTCCGCAATACGCGGCCTGCGGCATGTCGTTGAATTCGGCATCAAATAGAACTTTGCCATCTGTAGAGATCATGCCCCAACGACCATCGGAGCTACTCCTAAAGGGAATATACTCTAATTCTGCGCTTTTCTGTCCGCAAGATGAAAGCAATGCTACTAACGTAAGAAGCAGACAACTTAATTTGTTCAAGTTTTTCATACAAAATGAGTTAGATAACGTTCCATTTTAAGTTAGGCTTTTTGTCCTGTTTTACAAAACGTTATGGGGTTAATACAAAGGGTTAATGTGTGGCAAATATAGCATAAAGTGTGAATAACTACAAATTAAAATGTCAAAATCAATCTCATACGTGCTAATATTATTACTAAAACCGTTTTTTCTCATTAAAAATAGTGAAGCAAAGACGAAAAAATGAACAATGAATAATGTAGCAAGTCTTGCACATTATTCATTGTTCATTGTTCATTATTCATTATATTTCACCCAAACTTTTTTTCCTGCCACGACATACAATCCAGGACGTAATACTTTTGTGAGATGCCTTTTATTTACATTTCGTTTTATAACAGTGCCATTGAGCGCATAAACAGTGACGAAAGTCTCTGCTTCATAAATGCCTTTTATGCCCGTTGCCATAGTGCTACCATAAACAGTTACATTGTGTGCTGGCATGGTAGCTGGTATGCTTTCCCATCCTGAGAATGTTTCATTTTCAGAAATATCTACCACTCGCGGACTGATCGCAGCTCCATAAGCCAAACTGTCTTCTGCAAAAATGGTGTCATTCAACACATATGTTAACTTATAATAGTTCACTTTGTAGGTGGCAGTATACACCACATCGTGCGCTGGGACAGTTGCATCCACAGTAGGCGTCCAGCCTGTAAATGTGTAACCAAGCTTTTCAGGATGTTGTGGAGCTGTTATGGAATCGCCATAGCATAAATTTTGAGTCTGCTTAACGCCATCCATAACAAAGGTTACACCATATTCGTTCTTTACATTCAGCAAGAAGGGGCTACTTGGAAAGCCCATGGTTTGTTGCGATTGAAAGGTTATGGTTTCGGTTGCAAAAGCTTCTTTACCCGTTGCAACATCCTTCACCCTAAAACTTATGGTTTCGCCTTCAGCCTTATTGCTCCTAACTCGCAAATAAATATAAGGGTGTGCTCCGTCTGTTTTGTGTACAGCCTTTCCACGACATTCATTGTTACAGAATGCTGCAATTTGATAGGTCGATTTGTCTGCTACGCTTTTACCATCTATGGATAAAATGTCAACATACACCGTCATGTCATATTGAAAAGCGTATGGATTAAAATCCCAACTAAGTTCATTTGCATTTGCCTTCATAGCCAAAGCCACGAAAATGAGCATCCAGTGTAATATTTTTACTTTCATATCTTCTTCTTTTTTGGGGGTAAAGAGCTGTTTAGTCCTTTACGCTAAGTCAACAAAAAAACATTTCAATATTTTGAAGCATACTCTTGAGCATATCTCAAGAGCATGCATCAATGAGACATAAAGCGTGGTTCTAAAATTCTGATTTTTTTATTTTATCATGAACTTTTGACCATCAATGATGTAGATGCCACGTTCTAACTTCTTAAGACTTTCAATAGTTGCATCAGCATCAATAAGGATGCCTTCGACATTGTAAATTCTCATTCTGCGAGTAGCATCTCCATTCACGTTGTGCACACCAGTGGTTTCAGAAAGTGTTAGGGCATAAGGCACCTTGCGACTTCCTATTACCTCAGGAGTAAAGGTTAAGTTTTGCTGAGCAATGTACGTGTTGCCATTGCTCTTATCCTCCACAACAAACGAAATGTTGGTTGCGTTGTCGCCATAAATTGTCAAATAATGATTATTGCCAACCCAACGGCTTTCTCCGCGACACTCATTTCCTGCGAAAGCATAGATGCGGCATTGCTCGTTGTCGATGCCCAAAGGCAATTCCACAATACGTGCAATCACATTCATTGTTGAGGGATACTTGTGAACATCAACCGTGGTGAATGCAGACGCGTTGGTTGCGTGGTCTGCCTTAGGCAATTTTGCTCTTGATGTTCCCTTTGCAGAGAAGTCAAAAGTCAGCGTTTTGTCAGTACCCGACTTGTAGATGTAGCCTTGTCCAGGGACAAGAGTCTTTAAGGTACCCTCCCAATAACCATCAGCAAACGCTGCGAATCCGAGTTGCGAAGTCAAACAATCACTCTCAGCAGCGTTGGGCAAAACGTCATTCACGTTTCCTTCTTCCTTATTAGGATAAGAAATCCAATTCCAACCAGCGCGTAACACAATGGGAGTGTCTGCAAGACTGTGAAGGTGACCTTTAAAGCTCTTCATTAACCCATAAGAGGCAAGCATTTTGTATGCCTGTCCTGGTTGCAAAGTTTCAACATCGCCAACATTTCCATAAGCAGGGTCGGTGATGGTTTCATCAAACTGACTGACTACGCGTGTTACACCCCCCATAAAGTTACTAACCGAAATAGGTTCATTCACGTAAGTAGAAACCCAATTCCAACCTCTTGACAACGTTAACGATTGCAAGAATATTACACGTTTGAATTTAGCTTCAATATGCTTTACTTCATTAACCTTGGTTGTGAGTTGATGGTCTTCAGAAACTTTTTGGTCATTCACATACCAACCTTCAAAGATGTAATCTTCGTCGGCATTTGCTGTTAGACGTAACACATCGCCATACGAATAGACGCCCGACGCCGAACCCGTGATAACACCTCCCTCGTTAGGCTCATCAACCGCTACAGCGTAAGTCTTTAGTGAATAGTTAGCTATGATGTCAAGATTCTCGAGTGCCACGTATTCAAGTATCTTATCTGTAGACACAACTTCACCATTCACCGTCCAATTCTTAAACGCATAACCCTCATTCGCCTCAGTTGTCAATTTCAACAACGTGCCATATTTCACGCGCATAACCTGGGGCGTTTCTGCTTCAACAGCATCTTGTACCTTTCGTATGCTACCTGCCGATTGCGGATAGGTTGAAGTGTTGAGGTTAACCATGCCTTCGCGGAACAGAATCCAACCCGCCTGCTTGCCATTTTTTCCAAAATAGCCTTCTTGGTCTTTAACTTCAGCCGTGTTAACAGTGAGCACAAAGTACCCATTTTCAGCATGCTCATTCAGCAAAGTGAAATCGAGCGTAAAGGTTTTATTGTCCTCGGTTGAAATGGCTACCGAAGTTACATCTTGCTTCACACCTTGCACGGCAAGCGAGATGTCGGCAGTTGTGAAAGTTGAGGGGTCTACACACTTATTAAACATCACCCGAACCTTGCTTAAAGGCTCTGTGCAAAGTGTGCCTTCGGCAGGGATGCCCTCAATCGTAGCAACCTCGAGCTGCAAATCAGGCACAGGTTCAAAGGTGAGCAAATACGTTTCGCTATTGCTTGAAGTCAGATTGTCTGCAAAGTGAATTTTATTTTCATAAAGAGGATCTTTACCATCGCGGAGCGTACAATCGGTTTGCCAGAAATTGCGCAAGGGCATAAGCTTACCATCACGCTTTCGGACTACCGACTTTAAGGTAGCCATGCCATAAGTGGGGTCAACTACGTTGCCATAATTCCAACCGAGTTCTTCGGCAGAAACAGTCAGCGCATAATCCGTGTCAGACACCTTTTGCATATTAGCTACTTGCGCCAAGGCAACCGTTTCAACCTCTCCATCCGACAGATAGAGCATGTCGGGCGTATCGTTGGCATCAACCATATCGTTGGTCATAAAGCCCACGCATTTGCCATTGCCATTTTCAACCTCTAAACTGCGAATCAGTTCGTGAATTGTAACGTCGCCAAGGAGCGACAAATCAGCATTTCCGTAGCTCGTAACATGGGTTGCCTCCACATTGTATTTTGTGAAGTGTCCAAGCAGCGAACTCTTAATCCACCACTGCGCATAGGCAGTGCTCTTTGCAGGGATGGTGCCGAATTCCGTTTCAACCGTTCCCCCAAGGGCAAGTGTTTTTTCAGTGCCATTAAGCTGACTGCTCATCAGTTCAAAGTCTATGTTTAAGCCCTTTTCGTTGTCAATAATTTGGGGTTGGTCGGTATACATTCTTACATCAGTAGCATCGCCATAGCCCGTATTGTTAATAAGGAGCGAAAATTCAGCCTCTTCGCTTGGTTCAGTTTTATCGGTAAGCGGATTATCGCCCTTAATGTCGCGCTGCATAAAGTAGGTGAGGTCGAGATTGGGCGAAGGCTTCACAGTGAGTGTCACAGGTGACAAGTCGCGTTTTACGGAGAGCCCAGTGAATGGGTCAACATACGATAAGCTACCTCCAAACGCGTAGTACTTGCTAACCATGGGAGCTGCATACTTGGTGGGGATGAACAGTATGGTTGCCACACCTGTTTGCTGCGCATCCAAGGTCCAACCGTCGTCTAAAGAAAGTTTGCCATTAAATCCTTTTAGAGATTCAGGATTGATTTGGAATTCATGACTGGTTGCTACATTGCCCTTTTCATCTTTTACGGTTAATGCCAACTTCACATCCTTCATTGCTGTGGATTCGTTACCATTAAACACAGTGAGCGTACCACGGAATGCTTGACGAGTCATCACCATTTTTTGAGAGAATTGCAAGGTGATGGATGCACAAACTGAAGAAGACTGCTCTTTGTACTTGGCTGCACACACATCGTAGGCTTTAACAAATCTGTCGGAAAGAGATTCAAAGCCCATGGCAACAGCTGCTTCATTCATTGCCACGTTTTTGTTGATGAGTTCTCCAAGTTTTTCGCTGTTTATTGCATGCTCTTCATCCAAGCCATTCAATCGGTTATACAATTTCATTGCTTGGTCTATGGTTACAGAAGTAGGACACATCGAACGAATTTCTTCCTTTGTAAGATGCTTATTGCCTGACACTGCAACAGCAAAAGCCAATTTATTTTCGAGGTCACTACCCAACCAAGTAGCATCTCCAAAAATCTCAGCAATAATATTGTAGAAATTTTCTAAGTAGTCTGCTTGCTTAGCAGCAACTTCATCATATTCCTTCTGCCAACTTCTTTCATCAGACTCTTTTGACTTTACTCGCGCCAAACTCTTTTGATTTTGATCTTGCTCAGGATCAGGACAAGGTCGTGAAGAAATTTTTATTACCTTAATAATATCCCATATACCCTCTCCTAAGTCATACATGTCAGACACAGGTAAACCAGTTCGATAATCAAAATAATGCTTTGCAGCTTCAATAAGAGCATCTCTTAAATTTTCGAGTTGCGACTTTGTAACAATCAAAACTTGTTTTTCCTGGTTACTCTTATTTTTTCCGATGTCATAGCTTACATTCATTGCAGTGTTTACAGGAGCCAGGAAGGTTTTCCCAATAAGCACTTCGAACAAATCTTCGGCTTTCTTCGCATCACATGGATTACACATGCTAAAGGTTTGTTTCGTTACGACGGGATAGACTGTACCTGCATTCGATTTAGAGTTAGAACCGCCTAAAGGCGCACCTATACCTCCACCACCTCCACCTAAGATGCCTGAAATATAGTTGATAATCGTAGCACCTGTTGCAGCCGTAGCACACATTTTCATTGCCATTCTCTCGATAGACTCATTATGCTTTAATGAATCACCACAAAGTGCCTCGTAGGTATCTCTGACATGAGTCATGCAGTTAGAGAAATTATTGACTAATTCTTCGCCAGCCGATTTTGCTCTTACACGAGCTGCACCACCATCCTTTAATCTGGTAATGCGCACAGGCACAACAATTGTTTGCTGTGCGGGCAAATCGGCAGGTTCAACACTAACCAAAGGCTCAAACATCCATTCGTCGGTATTATCTGGCAAAATAATCTTGTTATTCAATGCCGTGATCAATCCCTTGTTGGTAGCTGTAATATAGATTAGCGTGCTTTCACCTGCTTTCATATTATCGCCATCAATTTTCTCAGGAATACCAAGAACTACCACAGGCTTAGGAACATTGGTTTCATATTCAACCTTTGTAACCAACTTATATTCGTCCTTAACCTCTGTTTCCTCAACATTCCAATTGTAGGTAATGGCTGTGTAGCTCATGTTCACTACAACCTTGCGTGTACGCTCAGGATCTACATACACATTAAGTGTTTCACCATTATGCTTTGAAGCCGTAACACTCAACGCATAGTATCCCTCAGGAAGTTCCATTTCAAACACACCCTGTTGGTTTGTAGTGCCAGTAGTTATCACCTTACCCGTTGTGGGATGCTTAACCACGACCTCAGCCCCCGACACATGAGGAGCCTCACTTGTGTAGTAGGTAAATTCATCGCAAACATCAACCGCAAGAACACCTTTGGCAGATGACACGGGTTCGATGTTGAATGGAATAGAAAGTCCATTGCCATTGTCGCAATTCACAGCAATATTTCCTGTTACAGGAACATTCGCTTGCATATTATCATTGGTACTAATGATGAGAGCCAAATCTTTGCTTTCGCCTAAAGCAAGCGAATTGATAGTTTGAATACCTTCGACACGTATCCATGAAGGGGTTGAGAAGGTGATTTTTCCGGTTTCAGACTTTCCGATATTCGACAAGGTGATGCGATACTCGCGCTCACCACCAATGGTAACTGAAGTGTTAATGCTAACAACATTCGACTTAATTTGTGCCTTTGGTTCGCGAATATAGTAGTTGATGTCTGAGGTGGCTGTTGCTCCCTCATCGCTGGTAAACATCACTTGTAAAGTTTGCCATGCCAACTCTGGTGAAATGTCAATACCTTTCACGCTATATGATATTTCTTTGCTCTCACCGCCAGTAAGGTTTACGAGAGCATCACCCAAAGTTATTTCTACATTAGAAAGTTCTGACACCAATTTAGCTCTTACATTATTCAATGGAAGAACACCACTGTTTGTCAAATTAAAACTTGCGGTGAAAGTTTCACCTTTGAGCACATCGCATGTACGTGATGAATTCTTCACTTCAAAACCATATACATCGAAAGCACACTGTTCAACCTCTGTTTTTTCGTTATGGAAACATGAGCCAACTACAAAGTGTCCATTCTGATTTTCGAAAGGTTTGTATGTAACTGAAAATTCACCTTGAGCATCAGTTTGGGTTGTAATTACATGACGATAACCCTTGTTTATTACATATACATCAACATCTGTATGCGCAATGTTGCGTCCACTTGCCTTGCCACTTATCACAATTTCCTCGTTCTTGCCCAATATAGGTTTTGATACAGAGGTGGAGGTACTAAATGGAGATAGAACATTTATTGCTGATATAGATGACGAGTTGTTGTTGTAATCTAACTCCGAGTTTCCCTTATTAGGATTTACTTTAACATAGAACGAATGCTTACCAATCGACATATCACCCTTAACACACAACTTAACAGCCAATGTGTCGCCAACAGGAATAGCCTTGTTGGTATAAACATCAGCAATTGCGTTGTGCGTGTCGGCATTATAGAGTTTTACTAATGTGCCAACAGGTAACAAGGCATTACCACTATTTAAAATTGTGGCATTAAAAGTAAGTTCATCGCCATGAACGTAACGATCCTCTACCGAAGCAAACGACTTTATTTGTGCATCAGGCAAAGTTTGGTCGCTCACTGCGAACCATACATTACCCGTAGCAAAACCTTCGGCTGTGGCTTTAAGCACAGCCGTAAATCCATCGTCAGTTATGTCGTTACCCTTTGACTTTACCACAAACGAGGTTTCAGCATTGCCCGCAGAAATAGTAACCGTACTTGGATACTCAAGGTCGGCATCATGATCGCTACTAATGTTAACGGTCAAAGAATGGGTCGTAGCTGTATTACGCTTAATGGTTACAGACATTTCACCACCCTCTTTTAGCACGGATGCTGAAGAAGTGCATGTTAGTGTGGGACCATCGTTGTCATAAACTGTGAGTGGCACAGACACAACACCCCCCGATGCGCCATTGTTGGCATTGCAACTACATGATGCAATCCATACTGCAGCCGAAATGTTATAAACGCGCTCACCATCCACAATGTTATTGTCGATAGGACCCAAATTTAGAGTAACCTCTTCAACACCCTTTTCCATTTTAATCTCTTGATGACCATAGTATATGCCACCATTTGAATCGTCGGATAGTTTAATGGTTACAACCTTTTCGATGTTATCGATTCGTTTGAGTGTAGCTGTTACAGCCAACGGACCTGCTGCCTCTGATACGGCTTTCGGCGTTATGGCTAATTGCAACGTTGGAACATCATTATCTATTAAGAACGTATTGATTGATGCTGAATTATGTTTTGCAGCAGTAACTGTAAATGTTACGATTTCATCAACGTTTGGCACATCATCCTCTAAGGCTTCAACCGTAACATCTACACTTGTTTGACCCGCAGGAATAACGATTGGGGTTGGGATGCGGAAACGAGAAGCCATGTTGCTTGTCATTTTTATCTCAACATCGCTATGCGGTGCTCGCTGTGTGCTTACTTTAAAAAGGATGCTTCCTCCTTCAGTCACTTCTTGGTCGTTGGTTGACAAACTCAATGAAGGATAAGTGTCGTCTTCGATGTGGATGACTGATGCTTTTTCAGGATAACCGTTTCCCGATATTTTAAAATGAACCACAGAGTCATTATCAAGCACTCCATTAGCTGAAACTTGCGCATAGAAATAAGTGTTTGCGTTGCCTTTTTCAATAGTTACTGATTGTGGCAAACTGATGCGACTATCGGCATCACACGCAAGCGTAAAGTTTTCTGCATTTGCAACATCGCCACTTCTTGACAGTTGAAAACGAATTGTTTGGGGACGCGACTCTTCGACACTTGCTTGCTCAGGAGAGAGCAAGAGATACTTTTGCACATTGAGCGTGCTTGTAGTTTCGGCTGTATTGTTATTCTGTAGCCACGATGGTTCGCCAGCATCGCTATTGGGAACGAGCTTTACAACTACCTGGCAGTTTCCATCCATACCTAAAATAGACGGAAGTTTTATTTCAGCATTCCGACTGACAACTCCTTCTACATTTAATGCCTCATCATGGTATAAGGTACCTAATAGTTTTGTGGCACCTTTGTTGTTCTTCAAAAAAATTTGCTCACTCCATCCTGCTGTAGTAGGCTGTCCACCGATGTTGGCAACTGTCCAATTTAAACTTATATTTTCTTGGGGAGCTACAACAGTTTCTTTTGCCTTTACTTGACTTACCTCCAAGTCGGGAGATGTGGCAACTCTTACTTTTCCGGCACTAAATCCTGTTGCAAGATTAGAACCATCATGAGCTGCAATTACTACATCCGACAATGTAAGCGGATAAACCATTCCTTCTTCAACTGCGTTCGAGGCTGTTAAAGGCACAGACATTATTTGTCCTGTTCTACCTTTTAGGGCTGTATTCTTTGATGAGAATACCATTGCCACATATTTGTTAGAACCTACATTTTTTAAAACAACCGCATGCCCATCCGAACGTTCCGTTAGTGTTGCAGACGATGAGTTAACCGAAATTCCATCGGGCACTGTGAGTGTGAACTGTAAAGCCACAACGTCTGCTGTATTATCCAAATAAATTGGCAAACTAATGGTCTTGCCCTTTGCAACAGTAACATCGGGAATCGTTAGCGTGTTATGCTGTGCTAAAGCTGTTGATAGTCCTACCAACAGTATGCATATAACTAATAAAAGACGCTTATAACTCATAGTTTATTTGTTTTTGAAGATTTTACGCATTTTACCATCTTGCCTAATGATATTTACTCCATTACTAAGCGTTTCAGTTCTATATCCTGAGACATTGTATATTTCAACGTTATCCAGGTCTGAATTTGATGCTTCATTGATGCCTGTTGACATGCTGTCATCAAACTCTACGGATATAGCCTTTGCATTTGCATCAGACAACGATGCTGAAAGCATTTTAATGTGGGTAAACTCACCTATCACAACATCCTCATCATTAGGTATTGTGGTTCCGTTGAGCGAATATGCCACAACATTGCTATTATGCGTTGATTGCTGTAATCCCATTGTCTCAAAATGCCAACGAACATCTCCTCCTGCTTTTAAAGATAGTGAGGCTACAGGGATATTTGAGTTTAGATAGATTTTACCATCTCTCACAAAGATGCGTGCTTGTGCATTTATCGGCTCTTGCCCCCATGCGTTATGCGCATATTGATGTTTTGCCTTGGCAAGACTTTCATTGTTTGAGTTGAGCAAAATATGAACCGTGCATACCACGTCTTGCACATTGATACATGCATCCTTATAAGTATTTGCTGCGGTGAAGTTAAATGGATAATTTCTGTAAGCTCCAAAAGCATACAATATGGTTGCTTGTAGGTCGGTAGCATCAACTCCATTCACAAAATTGGCATCTCCAGGGGAGAACAATAGCTTAATTTTGAAACGACTGCCATCGGTGCTTTCGTTGCTTGTCATGTTCAGAACTTGCAACGTGTCTCCAGTCTCACCATAATACGCATTTTGAGTTGAAACATACGGAATGGAAATTTGATTGTTTGCTATTTGTAATTGCATAGCCCACTCTGATGTGTCATATTTATTGAACGTATCTAAGTCTGCCTTTGTACAAAGCAAATTGATGGTTGTGCTATAACTATGGTTGTTTTTATCATAGAGCAAAATTGTTGGCACCTTGGTGCCTATATCCTCAAGATTTAACTTTGACATATTCAGCTCTACCACTCTGTCCATTTCTTGATGCGAAACGTCTAAATCAATAAGTGTTGCAGGAGGTGCGGGATATAAATCCTCGAACTTATTGTTTGACACATTCAGTGAAGAAAGACTCGAAATGCAATTAGCCAACAAGCCAACATTTCCGCTATATTGGTTATTGCTGATATTCAGTTTTTTCAAATGGCTGAACACCGCTGCATTTTGCATTTTCATTCCAGCTACAGCTGTTGAGAGGTCGCCCTTTAGTTTGTTACCCGATAGGTCTATTTCCTCTATTTTGGGGAAGGCTGCTAAAGATGCTGGGAATAGTCCCGACAACCCTTTATGGGCTATTGAAATGCCTACGACATGTCCCTCTCGAATCTTTAATTCTTTAAAACTACCTACGTTCTTGGCTCCCTCAGTCATATTCCAAGGAAGGGTAACGCCCATTTGCTGAAGTTCTGCAAACAAGATGCCTAATGCCTGCCATTCGGCTTCATCCATTCTGTAAATGGAGAAAGTTCCTACAAACTCGGTAGGTTTACCATAATAAAGTGTACCATCGGCAATCTCTGCATACACATCATAATGTCCCTCGTCTTTCGGAGCCTCAGCAAGTGCTGATGAGTCGTTATGCAAGGTGTAAGTGAAAGTTACCTCTCCCACCCCATTATTCGTTACTGCCATAGCTCTATGCGGAACTCCATCATACGACACATCTGCTCTGGGTAATGTAACAGTGTAGAGGTCTGCCCTTAGAGGGGCCTTGTCTATAAAGAAGGTCTTTGTAAGTTCTGATGTATAATTACCTATACCCTTTACGGTAACTGTTGCAGTACCTGGGTTTATATTGTCTGTGTAAATAAGTTTATAATCTACGCCCTCTTTTAATGAGGAATAAATAGCATTGGTAAATAAGCATTCAGGAGTATGTTGTTGACCATTATACACCAAACTACTGTCAATAGCTAAGCTAATATCTCCTGTAAGAGGGGCTGGATCAATCTTAAATGTCATTCTTTTCCTACCTATTGTATAAGGAAAGACGCCCTCAACACAAAACGATGCTGTGCCTGCATTTAAATTGTTGGCATATCTACCCGTTGTGAATGCTAAGTCTGCAACATCCGTACACACCACGTCTTGATAGATGGAATCGCCCGTATAGGTTTTATCTACAACACCTGAGTATTGACAGAATGACACGTCTACATATTCTATGGATGGTAACAAAGCAGTGTTGCCAACATTGTCTTTTGTTCTGAAACGAATTACATGCTTCTGACGAGTGGGATCGAATCTAACTACAATTGTATCGTTGAATGTGCTGCCTGAGGGAATCATCTTGGTTAATGGTTGCCATTCCTCGCTATCTTCAACGGCATACTCAATCACACCATCCAATCCTGCTGGACTTTCATAAGTTCCCTCTAAAGTTAGCTTATGCGAACGGCTCAAATCGTTCCATCCTTCAGCATCGTCTGGCGTAGCCTCAAATGTTGAATTGGGCTCAAGGTTTACCTCGCCAACACCTATTAGATAAGAAAATACCACCGTTGTGTTCGCTGGAATAGTTCTGTTTTTCCAACACCATCCCATACCACTGTCATACGAGCCGTTTTCTTGCATATAGTCACTTCCTGAGGCATAGTTCCCCACCATCTGACTCAAATCTCGATTAAGGGAATAATGACCAAACCAGAAATCGCTTATGCTTGTAACACCAGCCAAACCTGAGCCAAACAACACACAAAGTTGCGCACCATCTCCATCTTTCATCGTTACACCATAAGTGTTCCCCATTGTGTCTATTCGTTTTGAGATGGGGGCTCTGTCGTTATTGCCAATCATCACATCGGCATGAGTTCCTAATGACACAAGCACATCCTCATTATTAGCATTGGTAACCGTGTAGCAAATTTTTGCCAACTCTCCTTGCTGTTCTATGGAAGTGTTACAAGTTACATTATTAACAGTCGTACCATTTAAACAATCAACAGAAGTTACTGACTCGTTGTTAACCTGCATCGCAAGGCGATAGCCATAGTTGCTAAAAGTAGACCCATAATACAATCCATTAAAACAACCTTGAATGTCAATAGATGAAGTTGTCTGCTGATAATACAACATGGTGTTTCCCACTTGCGCATAACCTGAAGGAACGTAACTACTTACCGAGTACTTACGAACATCTTTCGGCTTTTTTTGCGCATGGATAGGAACTGTCATGACAATTCCTAAAGCACATAACAACATCACACATCTTTGAAAACGAATGCGCCTTGTTGCTTTTTTAAAAGTGAAATGTTTCATAGAATTTCATTTTTGTTGATTACATAAAGAATGGTGTTTAGGGGCTATCTCTTTCTTAAGATTACCCAATGTAAAAAACATGCTAAGTAGGTGTTCAATTGAATTGTTTTTTCTTGATTTTGAATACCTACTTAAGAACAAAAGCTATTTCTCTTAAAGTGGGGAGGGACTAAAAATTCGGATAAATTGATTTATGCCCTGCCATAGGGTATGTATTTATATAAGTTAGTGAATAGAAAATATCTGTGACAAATGTACGAAAGTTTTTTGGTTGCACACACTTTTTAGATAAAAAAATGGAGCACTTTGTTGAATTTTTTACAAAATTACTTCAAAAAATGTAACACTTTAAAGTTTTGCTTCAATCGATAAATAACAGAACTTATAAATTCGTTGGTGTATGGAAATCCCTTATACTATATGGTGTACAAAATGTTTTGATTAATGTTGTGTTGTATGAGTTAAAAAAAATCCTGTAAATCTTTCGACTTACAGGACTCTGTGCGGAAAGAGAGGGATTTTATACCACTCTACAAACTTCTGTAACTTGTTGATATTCAAGTGCCGTCTTTAGGCATTTTCGCTTGTTTTGCACGAAAAATGGCGCAGAACTGGCGCAAGACAAAACGTCTTAAAACACTGTGTATGAATGACTTTTGTTACACATTTTAACTATTTTAAGAAATTTATCGACTCTATTTTCTACTCCACCCCTCAAATCTTTGAGGAGATTATGGCATTACGACACTCGCTTCTTACTTTTAAACAAGTCGGTTGCCATTGTTTTCTGTTTATCATCTCATTGCCTTTGTATTATGTTTATGAATTGCCCTTATGAAAGGGGGATAATACTACGCCATGACCACTATCTTACCATTATTATTCAAATGCCTATAAGTCAAATATGACTCTGAAAGTTGTATCTTCATATAGCATTATTGATTTTCAAAATGTTACATAACTTTTATAGGCATTGAAATATGTTGTCTACTTGTCATTTATATTTAGCAAAAATCATCACTGGCCTATGCTTAGAAGCTCCACTATATATCTCCATCACTTTAGTCACACAATCTCTTGATACCGTGAAGCAACCACGGCTCTCTGAACCTATCGGGATATAATCGTTTTTACCCGAAAATCTCGTCACCTTTCCCGCCGAATGAATCAAGATACCACGAGTCTCGGCAAGATAGTTGGTCTTGTCAAGCCCACGAAGACGGATGCTCTTCTTAAACTTACTTCCCTTTCCTACCATCACATATCGTCCAAGGCTAGAGCATCCGCTGCCAAACTCATTGCTGAACTTAGGCTTGGCATCTGTGTTGCCCTTGCCACTGCCGTGCATACAATAGCTGCTCAACACACGCTTTCCATGCTGCAAGTCGTAGATGAAGAACCGCTTCTTGCCCGATGGAATGGAGAAATCCACCAGGATATAATAGTCCGTGCTATACCCTCGTCGCTCGCAATAGTCTCGTACTTGCGAGAGATTCTCGCAATCCACCTTGCCATACCATTCCTTGCCATCGACGTAATTCTTATACAATGGCTTAGTGTACCTGTTATAAATGGGAGGCACAAAAGGGATGCTAACAATCAGCAGCACTATGACAACCAACAATATGATATATATCTTGTTCTTTTTCTTCATATAGTTTGATTTTTTGTTTGGTGATAGGGTGGTAATTTATAGGACCACCCTATAGCGAATAATACAATTGTTTATGGTTATAGACAATCTATCTTGTCCAACCATCATTAAGAATTATTGTATCTCCTTTTATGGGAACGAAAACAGATATATATGATCCATCCCAATCAGGAACCTTTTTGCCATCAACATCTACCATTCTCCGATGCATCCCCTTTGTTCTGTCGAAAGGAATTGCTTCAGGGTAGATATCATATCTATATCCAGTAGAATCCTTTTTCCAACAACATGAATCGGTCTTGCATGCTTGGTCTAAACGACAAAAGAAATCTTTATCCAATGGCTTCACAGGTATAAATTTTATATTCGTATTATAACCTACTAATCCTCCATCCGAATAAATAGAATCCACAGGGATTATCTCAGGGAATTCCACTCCTGTTACCTTTTGCAAGTCGTCAGCATTATGATAGTCAATTTGAGTAGGTACGCCTGTACCGTCCGACAGGCAGGAACCAACCAAACCCACCAAACCCACAAATAGTAGTATTATTATTAATAACATTGGCATAGCAATAATAATGCCGAAACTCCATATCAATGAACCTAACCAACCTTTTATATTCTCAATAGCTATATTTTCTTCCGAACAATCGTCAGAGTTTCTCTCAATATATTCTCTTACCAATCTGCGCTTTATCATCTCCTTTTTCAACGAGTTGCCCTTTACCTTCTCCAATTCGGGCGCAACAGCCTCTTCTGCCTGTTTCTTCAACAGACAAAGATGCTCCTCTTTCTGCTTCTGCTGCAACTTGTGTAACTTCACACACAACACGGCAAAACAAACTGCACCGATACCTACTACGCCTATCAACCCATTCCAACCCAGATATTTGATGCCGTCAAATAATAAAAACCATACCATAACCGCAAAGCAAACGCATGGCAAGGCAATTCTAATAAATTTCTGCATATCGTTCTCTTTTTTATTATTTTTATTACAAACAATACTTCGGTAAATTTTTACCGAGAAATTAAGTTTATAACCAATGATTTTTATTAATGATTTGTTTAAATATTTTATTTGTATTTTCTAATGAAGTAAAAAGTTTCATACATAATCTGAATTTTATAACATCAGCTCCAAATATTTCATAAGGAGTTTTATCACTATCAAAAACAGCTTGAGTTATTTCAATTAAATGTTTTCCAAGATAAGGATGTTCAAGAAATGCTCTTGCTTGGTTTCTATCTGGAATACCATAAAATTGTGATCTTTCTGACTTACCCAACCCTTTCATTTGTGGAAATATCCACCACATCCAATGAGTTTCTTTCTTACCATTCTTTACCTCCTGAAGTGCTTGGGCGTACGTTTGCTTATATACTGGTATATATCTATTTACATACCAATAATCTAATTCTTCTTCTGTAAGTTCACTATATATTAAATCTGCAACACATCCAGAAAGTTCAAGTGTATTTGACTCTTTATTAAAACCAAAATAAGGAAATTTTTTGGGACATGTTAAGAGTTTTTTATATACTTTATTAATAATTTCAGTTATACGTGATTTAGTACAATATGGAATTATACCACCAAACCATCCATATAAATGATATTTAATTTGATTCTTTATTTCTTGCTGAAATTCTGCAGCATTAGTAGCACGATTGACAATGTCGTCCAGTACTTCATCTTCCTTGGATTTGAGTGTCTTCATATTTTATATATTTAAATGTTAAAGTTCTATCTCTATAGAGAATTAAGCCCCGCATGAGAGAATACAAAAAATAGAAGATAGCTTTTTACTGAAGCAATAGAAATGTTAACTTCATTTTTTCAATACTCGCTCATATGGGACATTTCTAATTCAGCTTACTGCTTTGTTACAGTAGCCTTGCGCATGTTTATGTTGAACGTACCAAGTGAGGTCTTCACCTTGTACACACCGTTCTTGGCGGAAACGAGCTTGGCAGTCATGCCCATGAAAGAGAAGCTTCCGTCTTTATTCTTGTTGATGTTGTAACGGCCGAGAGGGGTGTTCACCACGATATGGCTCTTGGTTACTTCCACCACCCCATAAGTAGTGCCCGAAGGAGCATCCTTCACCTTCTGAACCACTTCCTTGGCAGCAGTCTGTACATTGTCGTTACTACCCTTTGCAAAACTTGCTGTGCTGGTTGCTACAACCATCAGCAGCATAATCATTAACTTTTTCATTGTCTTCTATTGTTTTTTAATGGTTTTGTCTTATTGACAATGCAAAGGTAGTGTGGCTTTCCTGAAGCGAGAAACTTTCCGAGGTGACTTGTACAAGATGCTGGGTTTATTGTATATCTTGGCAATTATCGCTTCCTAAGCACCAGCCAAGGAGCTACACCGTGGTGCTTATCCGTACGATACTTTGCGGCTCTCTCCGTGAAGTAAGCGGTGCCGTCAGGAGCACGATAGAAACCGCTTTCGTTGCCACCGGTAAGATAGATAGCATCTACATAGCCATATTCGCGCAAAGCATCGGCGAAGTCCCACAGTGTTTCGGGGTGAGGAGTCTCGATGATGCAAAGGCGGTCGTCCGTGGTACGTGCAAGGGCTTTGCGTTCCACCTTGCCATGCAGGAAAAAACGCTGAGGAAGTTCGCCGTTGGACACGAGCAAAAACTGGCGGAAGTAAGAGCCGTCACGCTCTACCATGTGCTCACACATATCGTCAAAACGAGATATGCCGATGACCATATTGCCCTTGGCTATGGCGCAATAGCCAAGACGCGACGCATCGCTCCGTTTCTGCTCGCCGTCGACAACCAACGAGCCGATATACTTGCCCATGGCGGTATAGTCGGCAGTACGGGTGTACATCAGCACACTATGGTCGGCGGTGTCGGGTTCTACAAGCGTCAGTTCTGCCTTCACGTTGTGCAACTCGTAGATGTTAAGCGCAACACCGAGCACAGAGTCGGTTTTAAGCACGACAGACGATGAACCGTTCTGCGCCTGCATGCTGTCCAATTTCTTGATGTTCTCCTTCGGCGATACCGAAATGCTTACCCCTATATTATAATAATAGTTGTATAGGCGTATAGCACCATAGCTGCCAAATACAAGCACCACGGTTGCCACAAACCACATGATAGCCAAACTCCACTTCGGCAACCCACCTCGCTTTTTGATGGAATCCGATGAAGTATTGTGCTTCATTTCGCTACTGCTCTCTATAATAATCGTGGGTTCGTCGAGAAACTCTTGCGAAGAGGTGCTGTTTTCATCATTCTCTATCGCGAAAATAGGCTTCTCCTGTATGTCGTTACCTTCTGTATATTTCATAATCATTTACTTTTCCTGTTCCAAAACTTTCTTTAATTCCTTGAGTGCTTCCTTTGAAGCTTTTAACCTAAACCCTTGAATCATGCGATGATCCATGAGCTTCAAATATTGGTTGGTAATGTTGATGGCGTAAACATAATTTGTGTTTACTATCAGACTCTTGCCAACACGCATAAAGAAATTCTGCTTCAGCTTATTAAAGGCTTCCACAAAGTAGTGCAACTGGAACGTCATCGTCACCGACTCTCCGTTGAAGAGATGCACGTCACAGTAGTTGCCAGAAGCTTCTATATAGGCTATGTCGTCCGTTGGCACCCTAAACAGTCCAACGGATGTGATAATTTTAAGTCTTTCCATTTAATCCTTACAAATTGTACATAGTTATTACTTCAAAAGGTCATATAATATATACGCCAAAAAACGAATAATATTATATCGTTTGTCAATAATATCTCAACTCATTCCTTCCAAAATGGAATATTGAAACAAATAGCATACTCTCATCGCCGTCAAAAAAGAACCAAGGATTAGATATAGGGTTAGGATTTCTCACGATATGCAATTCGCGTGCAGGTGTATTGCCTTCAGCACACATAATGGCTACTTTTTTGCCTTTGCGAGCCACATCAATCACTATCAGAGCATGTCCCATTCCTTCCAACTTGCGAGCTGGATAGACGAGCACATCGCCGGGTCGCACATCACTTATCTTTCTTGGTTTCGTCTCACGGCTCACAGAAAAAGTGCTGCACACTCCGTAGGCTTTCTTCAAGAATTTCTCCAACGCTTTGCGCGAAGCCCCACCTTGATATTGAAGCGTATTGCCATTTACGTCCTGGAAACGTATCTCCGAGTAGCGTCCATGACTGAACAGGTACTCAGCCCTCACTCTCATGGTCATATCAGCACACTGCTCCGAGTTACTGAGCATCGGTATGTCGATTACGCCGGTTGAGAGAAACTGAAACCGCGCATCACCACCCGTATAGAGCTGCACCTTACTTCCACGTTTCTTCAGCGGCAAACTGCGCATAAACTCTGCATAACTGCCGTCTACACGGGTATATCCAACAGGAGTTGAAATGTCTCCAATCGTCGTAGCATTCCATGGGTTGCTTGTGCGAGAATACCACCATACGACACCAACTAAAATCATACCAGTCAAAACTAACACTCCAACAACTATTAATACTTTCTTCATTGCTTTTTTATACAAAATTAGGTTATGTATATGCTATAAGCAAATCGTTGCAGATGGTTTGTATGAAATGATATAGAAAATGTATAAACTACACTATTGGTCGTAAATGTAATTTTTGAAGGGTACGCCAAAATTATAATAAAAAAGTCCTGCAAATCTTTCGACTTACAGGACTCTGTTGGCGGAGAGAGAGGGATTCGAACCCCCGGTACCTTGCGGTACGCCGGTTTTCAAGACCGGTGTATTCGACCACTCTACCATCTCTCCTTACAAATGGTAGCCGTCGTTTTTGGCTTATTTGCGAGTGCAAAGGTAGGGGGTTTTATTTGAATAGCCAAATTTATGAGCTATTTTTTTCGGTTTGCATTAAAAAATAATGGATTTTACTAAGGGAACTCACCTATAAAGCACGTTCTCAAAAAAACTGAAGGGCTTTGAGTGGAGGGGCAATCAGACTGACAGGTTGATTTGTACACTATTGTGTGTGTGGATTTTTAAATGTACGAAACGCTGTAGTTAGACAATTTTAAAATCAGATTTATTTTTAAACGATTGCTATTTAAAAAGACGTACGTATCTTTGCATTACAATTAGAACCCCACTAACAAAAAACAACCCCAAATGACCTCACCCTTACGCATTGCCATTATTGGTGGTGGCGCAGCTGGCCACTTTGCTGCTATTGAAGCGAAACGATGCAACCCACATGCCGACATTACCATTTTTGAAAAGAACAAATCTGTGCTTGCTAAAGTGGCTATTACAGAAGGCTTTAACCTGCAAGCTGCTTGGAGCATGGGCTAAGTAATAAATAATAAATAATAAGTAATAAGTAATAGGTAATAAGTGACACTAATAAATGCACGCCCTAAAAGGGCAACAGCGCATAGCACTGGGCAACACCCTGGGGCAACTAAAAAACCATTGGGACGATTGATTATAGCATTTTTGCTGTTATCAATTACCTTAGGCGTAGCCATATCGTATGTTACACGTTACGCCCAATCATTTACGCAAATTACCGAAGCCGAAAACAAGGTAATGAAACAACGTCGCGCCACCGACCATTTGCTCACACAGCTACTCAATGCTAGCACACAAGCTGAAACGCTGAGCATGCTATATGCCGATGATGCTGAACTAAAACGCTACATGCAAGCCATGAAGCAAGTGGAAACGGCTATTACCGAACTGAAAAAACTTGTTACCGACCCTCAACAAAAGGCACGCGTTGATTCGTTACAATATTTTGTTGACTTGCGTCGCGAAGGAATGATCAATCTCATAACTGCCTTGCGTCATGAAAATAACAAGGGAAGCAACCTGCAACGACAAATTGCGAACTTGCATAACAACCAACGGGCTGTTAACCTTAAGGTAGGTGTTCCAGTGGTGGAACGTGGCGAACAAGTGGTGATTGAACGCAGAAAGCGCGGTTTCTTTCGCAGATTAGGCGATGCCTTTAAACGTGCCAAGGATGACACCGTGCGAACCCAACTCACACAAAACGAAAGGGTGAGCGACACTACACAAACCCAAGTAAACATTGCCGACACTTTGGCAGAAGTGCTGACTGGGGTACACAAAAGTCTGCAACGCGACTCATTGGCTCAAGCCAAACGCCTCTACCGTAAGTCAGACCAACTGCGTGCCACCTCTGCAGAACTGTCGCAACGCATGGCTTTGTTGGTTGACAATATTAACACGGCACAACAACAACACATTGCGCAAGTTTCGCATCATGAACAACAACACCGATCGGCTGCAGCCCGCAAACTTAGCAATTTGGCTATTTGTGCCGTTGTACTCTCGGCTTTACTCATGATGTGGTTGTGGCGCGACATCCGACGCTCTAATCGCTATCGGCGTACGCTTGAACGTGTGATGTTGCAACGCGAACGGCTGTTGCTTACCATATCGCACGACATCAAAGCCCCCGTTAACAGCATTCTGGGCTATCTTAACTTATTGCCCCCAAGCACCGTGCAACAATCTAAGGAGCTTTGTGCCATTGCAACTTCGGCACACTACTTGTTACACTTGGTTAAAGCCTTAGTTGAATATTACAAACTCGAAAATGGGGATGTTAGCATTCACGCTCAACCCACTAACATGCACAACTTGCTCAACGAGGTTGCAACCATTTTCAAACCATTGGCTGAGCAAAAGGGCTTACAATTTGTTTGCACCAATAAGCACCCCCAGGAAGTGTGTATAAACACGGATGCTTTTTTGCTGCGCCAAATCATTGAAAACCTTTTAAGCAACGCTATTAAATATACCCATACGGGCAAAGTGAGCCTTACTGCTACCTGGCTCCCCGACAACATTTTATCTATCACGGTGCAAGACTCTGGTTGTGGCATGACTCAGGCTGATGTTGAACGCATCTTTCAACCCTTTACACGCGTCAGGGGTAGCGAAGGGCAAGAAGGCGCAGGCTTGGGATTGAGCATTACGCAAAAGCTTGTCAAACTCCTTGATGGTAACTTAACCGTACACAGCGAATTGGACAAAGGCAGCCAGTTTACTTTTGAGATGCCCGCTACCCTAAGTACATGCGATGACGTGGCTGACATTGAAACTGAGGCTGAGGCTGAAGATGAAGCTGAGGGCAAGGCTGATGCTGAGGAACAAATGAAAACGGCTACTGTAACATCCCCTATTCAGCCCTTTGTCCACAAGACTGTTTCCACAACTGCTCAAGCCACACACATAGCCGTGCTTGATGATGATGCCTTGCAAATGCAACTCACTGAAGCTATGTTACACAATGTGTTGCCTGCCGAGGTTCAGATTGCGACCTTCAGTCAAGCCGAACAACTCATTGCATGGATTAAGCAAGGCAACAGCCCCGCATTGGTAATGACCGACATCGAAATGCCCTCAATGACTGGCTACGATGTGCTAACTACCTTACGCCATAATCACCTTTTGCCCAACAACGTGCAAGTTGTGGCAATGACCTCACACACGCTGCTCCCCGCAAGTCACTTTAAGGATTGTGGATTTGCCGACGTGCTGTTTAAGCCTTTTACACAACCCGACCTATTGCATGTGTTTAAGAACACATGGATAATAAATGGGGAGAAGAATAACTATGAGGACTACTCGGTAAACGAACCTCCCATTTCTCCTCAAGTACAGTCCATTTCTACAAGTTCGCATGGGGCGTTCGATGCGTTGTTAGTCTTTGCCGAAGGTGACAGCCAAGCGCAAAAAACTATTTTGCAACAATTTGCCACCGACTGTCAACAACATCTCACTGCCTTGCAAGCTGCATGCAAAGCACGCAACAAGGCTGAAGTTTGTCGCATAGCCCACAAAATGTTACCTACCTTCACCCTTATACAATCGACAGCCGTTTCTGCCTTGCAAACGTTAGAAAGCCAACGCGCTAACAACTTTTGGCAAGATAACGACGAGGCGCTTTGCCAACAGATTACTGATGAACTAAAACAAGTGCTCGAAAACATTAAACATGTGCTTGAAAACATCAAATAAGTTCTTGATAACATCAAATAAGGAAAATCATTGACATCCCCCACCCTCTTATAAAAACATGTCAACACACATTCTTATAATAGAAGACGACCTAACTTTTAGCACCATGCTAAGTGCTTGGCTACGTAAAAAGAATTTTCAGGTCACTACCACATCAAGCGTAGCAGCAGCCATCAAACTGTTGCTACAAGCTGAACATGCTCCTCAACTCATATTGTCAGACCTCCGTTTGCCCGACCACGATGGACTTTATCTGTTGCAATGGCTACACAGCAAACAAATGTTCATCCCTTTTATTATGATGACAAGCTATGCCGAAGTGCAAAATGCTGTAGAAGCCATGAAGTTGGGGGCTACCGACTACATTAGCAAACCTATACAACCCGACCTCTTGCTGCAAAAAATCAACGAGGCACTTTCTGCATCCACTCAAACAGTTTCTAACGCTAATGCCTCACAAACTGATAACAACAGCAAGTCGCATCCCACATCGGCTAAAGGCAAAACGGCCTCCCCTTCAACCTCAACAGTCAAGCCCCACCCTGGCATTGAAGGACATTCACCCATTGCCCAAGAGCTTTACCGCTTGGCATCTTTGGTAGCCCCAACCCCCATGTCAGTACTCATCATTGGCGCAAGTGGCACAGGCAAGGAATATGTGGCACACCGCATTCACGAGCAAAGCACACGCGCCATGGGTCCGTTCATTGCCATGGACTGTGGTGCCCTAACCAAGGAGTTAGCACTCTCTCAACTCTTTGGTCACACCAAAGGTGCCTTTACAGGAGCAACCGACAATAAAATAGGTGCCTTTGAGCAAGCCTCGGGAGGCACCCTATTCCTTGACGAAGTAGGAAACCTGAGCTATGATGTGCAAGTGCAACTATTACGAGCTTTACAAGAGCGCTGCATACGCCCTGTAGGTAGCACCGAGGAACGCCCCATCAACATTCGCTTGATATGTGCCACTAACGAGAACCTTCCTCAAGCCATACAGCATGGAACCTTCCGCGAGGACCTTTACCATCGCATCAACGAGTTTACGCTGCGCATGCCCTTTTTGCGCGAACGTGGTACAGACATCCTTGAGTTTGCCCGCTACTTCTTAAAACAAGCCAACACGGAAATAGGCAGAAACATTGCTGACTTTACTACTGATGCCCAACAAGCCTTGTTACATTACCCTTGGCCTGGCAATCTGCGCGAAATGCGCAACGTTGTGGTGCGTGCTGCCTTGTTGGCTGAAGATGCTCCTTACCTATCGGCTGCCCAACTCTGTTTGCCACAAGCCACCACTGCCCAACCTACGGCAGGCTTATCCATGAAGCCTACTGCTGACGAGGAATTGGCACGCATACACGAAGCGCTGCAACTCACAGGCGGAAACAAAAGCCGTGCTGCACAGTTGTTAGGCATCGACCGCAAAACCCTCTACAACAAACTCAAACAATGTGGCGAATAATCTCTGCCTATGTGAGGATAACGCCTCCGTTTTATTAAGGGATAGAAGCTACCATGCCCATTTTGGGGAATGCCAACTAAAGGTTTTGGGGAATTTTTCCACACTTTCCACACATCATTCCACACTTTCCACAACTATGTGGATTTGGCACAAAACACATAACACGTTCATAATCAACACAAAACATCAACCACTCATGTTTTGGCACGGCTATTGCGCTTTATTTAAGCAGAAACAATAACATAAAACAAACAACTCAAAAACAATTACGATTATGAAAAAGTTCACAGTTTCTGCCATCATGGTAATGGGCGTTGTAACATTGAGCAGCGCAGCTTTCGCAGGTTCTACTTCAGCCGCTTTCCGTGGCATTGCAAATGCTTCTGCATTAGCCACTGATACCGTAGTGCCCACCGACACAGTTGTTCCCGAGAAGACTGACCCCGAAACTAAACAACAAGAGCAACTATGGAACTTCTCAACCGACACTGTTGTACCTACCGACACTGTTGTTCCTGAAAAGAAGGACCCCGTAATTGAACAGCAAGAACAACTTAGCTTTGCAACAGATACCGTTGTTCCCGAAAAGAAAGATACAGAAGAACCCGAGAAGAAGGAGAGTTTTATATAATTAGGTAGATAGTAGTTTCTTGGAAATGTAGCCAGTAGTGTTAAACGAGCCACACTCGTTTGTACACTGCTGGCTACTTTTTTTGTATGTATCATCCTTTGCTCCTCGTGCTTGGAGGGAGTCATAAAGTATTAAGTATTACATACTATGGAATAAGGGGGGGATATGCCGTGTGTGGCACGTGAAATTCTTTTGAAAGAAACATTTCAACAATGCTCATTCCCCCTCTTTTGTGGCACCACTGCAAAAAAAGTCGTACCTTTACACCCGAAAACAAAACAATTTCATTAACAATAACCCTAAAGACTATGATTTCTTTTAAAAAAGTGTGTCTGATGTTGGTTTGCACATTGGCTGTGCAAATAACCTCGTGGGCACAACAAGTGCAGGTGTCACCTGTCCCCCAATCAGTAACCTGGGGCGAAAAGGCATTCACATCTGCCGAGGCTAAGTACACCCTTACAAAGTCCGAAACGACCGATGCTTATGCCGTGGCTTTGCTGCAAGAGAACCTCACCCTTACCAATGAGGGAGGCATTCACATTACCTTAGGTAAGAAAGGCGAAGCAGCAGTGAGTGCTGTCGAAGCTAACATTCCCCAAACTGCCGAAGGCTACTATCTGAAGGTGACGGCCGATGGCATTATTGTGGCAGGTACCGACGATGCGGGTACCTACTATGGTGTGCAAACCCTCTTGCAAATTTTGGCACAGCCCGAGGTTATGGCTGTTGAAATTAAAGACTACCCTGCTTGTGCACAGCGTGGTGTGATTGAAGGTTTCTATGGTAACCCTTGGAGTGATGCTGACCGCAAAAGCCAATTCGACTTCTATGGCAAAAACAAGATGAACATCTATGTTTATGGCCCTAAAGACGACCCCTACCACCGCACTAAGTGGCGCGAAAACTATCCCGAGGATAAAGCTGCCATTATACGCGGCTTGGCTGAAGCTGCCAAAAAGAACCACGTGTCGTTTGTGTGGTCTATCCACACCGGAGGATCAATCTCGAACAGCGAAGCCGACTTCAAAGCCGTTGTTAAAAAGTTGGAACACGTTTACTCATTAGGCGTGCGCAACTTCTCTATCTTCTTCGATGACTTTGGCGGTGCTGATGCTGACTTGCAAGTGGCTGAATGCAACTACGTTTGGAAAAACTTTATTGAGAAGCACGACGACCTTGACCGTCTCTCCATGTGCCCCACTAAGTATAATGCAGCTTATGCCAGCTGGAACCAAAACGATGCTTACTTGCGCGGTTTGGGTAACGGACTGCACAAAGGCATTGAGGTGATGTGGACAGGTGCTGGCGTAGCCGACATGATTAACCAAAGCGACTTGGATTTCTTTAAAACGGCTACCAATGGTATGGCTCCTTTCATTTGGCTCAACTACCCTGTCAACGACTATTGCATTGGTCACATGCTTATGGGTAAGTTCTATGGCAACGACCAAGGCGACAATGCCTTTGGTGGTAAAATGACAGCCTTCACAAGCAACCCCATGGAATATGCCGAGGCTTCGAAAGTTGCACTCTATGGTGTGGCTGACTACGCATGGAACATGAAGGACTATAACCCCGAGGCTAACTGGGAACGCGCCATTAAGTATTTAATGCCCAACAATGCCGAGGCATACCACGTGTTCTGCGAACACAATGTTGACTTGGGTTGGACTGTTCATGGTATGCGTCGCGAAGGCGAAAGCCCAAACTTTAATGCCGATGGCACTTTGGCTGAAAAGAAGGCTCAGTTCGACTTGATGGTTACTTCTGCCGATGCACTGCTTGCCGACACTTATAACCCCGCACTCATCACCGAAATCACACCGTGGTTGCAAAAGATGAAGTATATGGGACAACGTGGACAGAAGATTGTGGAAATGTGGGGCTGCATTGAAAGTGGCGACACGGCTACCTTCCTTCAAGACTATCGCGACATACAAGCTATTTTACTAAAGGAGGACGCACTTACTTCGCGCGACTTTGCGGGAACCATTAAGATGGCTAAGCCCGTTGTGGCAAGTCAAAAAATTGAGCCTTTCTTGAAGCAACAAGTTAACGAGTTGGTCATTGCCTACAAAGAGCGCTACACCGAGGGTTGGGAAAACTTCCCCATGCAGGTGCTTGAATCGGGCACTTACTACATCAAGTACAACGGCAAGTACCTCTACAACAAGGATGCCTCAGCCGACCGCACGGGCGACTTCCCCATTTGGGCTGACGAGGTGGACGATGCACAACCACAAAAGTGTGAGTGGAACATCAGTATTGATGCTCAAACGGGTCGTTACAAAATTACCAACGCACAAGATGGTCGCTATCTGAACGAGAATGGTCAGTTCTGGGCTAACAAGGTTACCAACGCTTATGATGGCGAATGGAATAGCTACAACATCTTCCGTGTTAACGGCAAGTATGCTATCCAAACTCCCTCAAAGGCTAAGAACTATTTCATGGGTGCTAACGACAATCGCATCATCTCGAACAACAAGCCTTTGAGCATTGCTAAGGATAAAACTCCTATTCTCCACATCAACGATGCTATCTTCGAAATTATCCCCGTTAAGGGTAACAACACGGAGCATCCCACCATTGTGAGTGGTAAACGCTATTACGTTAAGAATGCCAAGGGTGAATATCTCACTACTACAGCTGCTCTCACAGCATGGAGTCGTCCTACCTTCCAAGCTAAGGCGCAAACTGAACCGAAGCGTCAATATCAGCAATGGACCATCACCATCGATGACAACTCAGGTCGTTGGAAGATTTCTTTTAACGACAGCAAGTTCCTTGATGAAGAGGGTCGCATCAACAAGAATGCCTATTTCTCAGAATGGAACTCTGTTATCATGAACGAGGTTGGTGGTCATTGGGCCATTCAGAGTGTTACTCCCGCAGCTAATCCGCGCACATGGGGTGTTACCACTGACAACAACATTAACTATGCCGACACAGAGTTGAAGGATAGCTATGTATTTACCATTGCCGATGTTGCAGCCGACGACTTGGCAAGTAGCATCAGTACCCCCGTTATCAGCCCCGCCCAAAAGAGCAACACAAGTATCTACGACCTCTCAGGTCGCAAAGTTAAGCGCACGGCTAAACACGGTGTTTACATCAAAAGTGGCAAAAAGGTCATTAAGTAATTTGCCTCTGAATAGATAGTTTTTAAAAGTCCCAGCCTTTTTCAGGTTGGGACTTTTTTGATGGGGAATGGGAGGGGTATTATTAGAGGAACTGGTCTGCGTTATCTTAAAGGTAACCATCCGAAATAATTGAATTTGTTAAGTGTGTAAAAAAACACAAGGAGCAGGAAGCGGAGGCAAAACGTGAGGAACAGGCAAGGCAAGACAGATACCAAGGTGTACTTGATCGATTCATCAACGAAGGTCATGAACAGCTCAAAGCCTTTTCGCAATCAAGCAGAATAGATTTCGATGAGAAAGAAGCCAAAGCAATCTAT
>ERZ1023617.145-NODE-145-length-33821-cov-14.206776_pt1 | contig 33821 bp, 29 predicted proteins | sample MGYA00380328_ERZ1023617 | MGnify/ENA primary metagenome ERZ1023617 (study PRJEB33179, sample SAMN07448977) | human gut metagenome | biome: Human-gut; feature: Human associated habitat; material: Faeces | host: Homo sapiens | place: India: Bhopal | collected...
TCCGAAGAGCCACCAAAGTAAGTTTCCTATTATGCGCATAAGATTATTCTTTTATTTCTTTGTTAATATCTTGCCATTCCTGATGCTCTTCCAAATAATTGGTCAACGCCCAGACTCTCCATGGCTTTTACAACAGAGGCATCATCAATATTCACGATGACACCTCCATAATCAAAAACGAGAGTTTCTATCTGTTTCATGCTCACTTACCCTATACAGAAAGGTTACTTTCCCACGCAAAAGTGTTTGAAAATATTGCCTAACACCTCATCGGTGGTAACTTCGCCAGCAATGTCGTTGAGGTGGAAGATACACTCACGGAGGTCTTGGCTCACAAAGTCGCCTGAAAGACCTTGGTTTAGACCATCGATAACACGGTCGATGGCAATGAGGGCAGAAGAAAGGGCTTCGTAATGACGTAAGTTGCTCACAATGGTGCCTGTGCTGCTGTGCTCTTGTCTTAATTGCGCAAGGGTGTCGGAAAGCAAGGTGCGTAATTGCAAAATGCCTTCGTTATGCTGCGCACTGAGCGAAAGCAAGGTGAAGGTTGGGTGGGAAGACACCGCAGTTGTTAATTGCTCATTTAAATATGCTTGGGCTTGCGCAAGGGTGGAGGCATCAACCAAGTCTTGCTTGTTGAGTAAAACAACTAATTGCTTGCCTTGGGCAGCGGGGAGAATGCTTGGAGCAAGAGCAGTGTATTGTTCGCGGTAAGCAGTGAGGTCTATAAGCCAAAGCACAATGTCGGCTTCGTTAATTTTGGCAAAGGTGCGATCAATGCCCATACGTTCTACAGTATCATCGGTTTCGCGTATGCCTGCAGTGTCAATAAAACGTACCAGTGTGCCCCCCACATTGATAGCCTCTTCAATGGTGTCGCGTGTGGTGCCGTGAATGTTGCTAACCAAGGCACGCTCTTCGCCTACCAAAGCATTGAGCAGAGTTGACTTACCCGCATTGGTTTCGCCCACAATGGCTACGGGTACACCACGCTTAAGGGCATTGCCTAAACGGAATGATTGGCAAAGTCCTTGTATGTGGTTGTGAATTTTTTGAGCTAAACTGAGTAGCTCGGGACGTGAGGCAAACTCTAATTCTTCGTGATCAGAGAAATCGAGTTCTAATTCGAGCAGCGAAGTGATGTGTAGCAGTTGGTCGCGTAACTGACGCAGTTCTTTACTAAAGCCACCCTTCATTTGCTGCATAGCCATGCGATGGTTGGCTTCGGTAGTCGAAGCAATGAGGTCGGCAACGGCTTCGGCTTGACTGAGGTCCATCTTTCCATTTAAGAATGCACGTTCGGTGTATTCGCCTGCACGGGCTAAACGGCAACCTCCTTGCAAAAGTAATTGCATAACACGATGGAGAATGTAGTCTGATCCATGGCATGATATTTCGGTGCTGTCCTCTCCGGTGTAGGAGTGGGGAGCACGGAACAGACTAACCAACACTTCATCAATAACCTCGTGTGTTTGTGGGTCGATAATGTTGCCAAAGGTGAGTGTGCTACTTTTTTTTTCGTGCAAGGGTGTTTTTCCTTTCGACTTGAATATGTGAGATGTAATAGCAATGGCTTCGGGACCAGATACTCGGATGATGCCGAGTGCTCCACCCGAAGGGGTTGCTATGGCGCAAATTGTTTCCATTGTTTTGTCTTTTTTTTCTATTCTGCAAATTTACATCTTTTTTTAATGGAAAAAAATAATCAGGTATGAGAGATTGGGGATAAACCCTTCTTCTCTCATACCTGATTATTTTAAATCACCCCTAAAAAAGGGATCATCAGTATTATTTTTTTACCTGAGGCTTGCGTCCACGTTTGGCAGGAGCCTTCGTTGCCTTAGGCTTATCGTCTTCGGCATTAACTTCAGCTTCGGGAGCCTCCTTCTTTTCGAAACGAGCAAGCATGTTTTGAAGTTTCGAGATTTCGAGGTTCTTTCTCTGCAACTCATCACCCTGGTTCTTGATGGTGGTGAGCAAAGAGTTAAGCTCTTCGTTGTCGATGTCGAGCGGGTAGCGTTCGTTAACGCGCGTAATGAAGTCGCCAAGAATGTTCATGTAATTAGTGAAAGCATCGTAGGGCGAATCATAAATGCCTCGGTAACCTCCATAACTATTGGGCTTAGTGCTCATAAAGCGGAGGTTGTTAGAAGCCTGCAGATAATCGAAGTCCTGCATTAAACGGCGGTCGCGGCAGATGCGCACACGGTCGGCAATAGAGTAGAGCTTGTTGAAGGCTTCGCGTTGCATAACATTACCCAACCAAGGAGAGAGGTCGCGTTCCTCGTCTACCCATGAAGTGGGATAAGTAACAGTGAGGTCGCCTGCCGACTTTACGCGTTGACAAATTTCAGAGGGTGTGCTAAAGGTGATGCCACGCTGCTTGAACTGTGCAGGAAGTGCCTTCATAAACTCTAAGATGTTAGAAGACAGCGGTTGGAAGATGCCCAATGCGCAAAGTTCCATGAAGATGTTAATAACCTGTTCCTCCTGCGGGAGTTGTGCAATCCAGTCAGCATAGTTGTCGGCAAACAAGGGATATTCGCTCCATGAAGAGTCGTTGAAACGGAACGAGATGTCTTCAGAGAGAGAGTAGTCGCGCAACAAGAGTTTGAGTTTAGGATTGCGGCAGCAGTTGTAAACGAAGTGAGGGCTCTTCCATCCCAACACATGTTTAGCTCCTTCAGCCAACATACCATTAAAGCCCATTGAGGCAACGAGTTCGCCAATATCGTCAGAGTAGATAAGGCAAGAGTTGCGGAATATTTTGGGCTCCTGACCAAAGAGCAACTTCACCTTCTTGCACAAGCGCTGCACTTCGTCGCGGAAAGTCTCTTCGTTAATCAATGAAGAGAAACCGTGAGAGTAAGGCTCAGCCAAGAATTCTACGCAACCTGTGTCGTTGAGCTTTTGTAAAAGTTCGATACATTGCGGAGCATGGTTTTCGAGTTGTTCGATGGCACAACCAGAGAGTGAGATGGCACACTTAAACTCACCAGGGTTAGCTTCAGCCATTTCGATAAGTGTCTGCAAGGCAGGCACATAAGAGCGTTCGGCAGTCTCGGTAATAGAGCGTGCGTTTTCGTAGTCATCGTAATAGTAGTGGTCAGTACCTATGTCGAAGAAGCGATATCGCTTCAAGTGAATATTCTGATGTATTTCAAAATATAAGCAAACTGTTTTCATGATGTGTGGTATTTGAGTGCTTTACAGCGAGAATGTTGCAGTTTATTTGTTTGAAAATGATAGCTCCCTCATAGCGAGGGGGTGTGAAGGAAAAATGTTAGTGGATGAGACTGTTGTAAACGTCGTAGATGCGTTTTCCAACTTTCTCCCATGTAATTTGGTCCACCTCGTTTTTGCCTTCAACCTTCAAATACTCATGAAGCGACTCGTTGGTACAGATAGAGTACATGGCATCAGCCATGGCATTGATGTCCCAATAGTCCGTCTTAATGCATTTGTCAAGAATTTCGGCACAGCCACTTTGCTTAGAAATGATAGACGGTACACCACATTGCATAGCTTCGAGCGGAGAGATACCAAAGGGTTCACTAACCGAAGGCATAACATAAACATCAGAGTCTGCAAAAGCCTCGTACACCTGTTTGCCACGCATAAAGCCTGGGAAGTGGAAACGATCAGCGATGCCACGATCGGCAGCCATGTTAATCATGTCGTTCATCATATCGCCCGAACCAGCCATGCAGAAGCGGATGTTGTGAGTGCGCTGCAACACAAGCGAAGCTGCTTCGACAAAGTATTCAGGACCCTTTTGCATTGTGATGCGTCCGAGGAAGGTAACCACCTTTTCTTTGCGGTGTGCGCGTTCCTTTCTCTTTTCCTCAACCATGTCGAGAATCTCTTGTGAAAGGGGATACACGGCATTGTGCATGGTGATGACCTTTGCGGGGTCTTGGTGATAGTGGTTAATAACCGTTCGGCGTGTTAACTCAGACACACACATAATGCAGTCTGCGTGGTCCATACCATCTTTTTCAATGCTATAAACTGTGGGGTTAACATGACCGCGTGAACGGTCGAAGTCGGTGGCATGAACGTGGATAACCAAAGGTTTGCCACTCACACTCTTGGCATGGATACCTGCGGGATAAGTGAGCCAGTCGTGAGCGTGGATGATGTCATATTCTTGCTGACGTGCAATGACGCCAGCCACAATAGAGTAATTATTGATTTCGTCTTGCAAGTTTTCGGGATAGCGTCCTGAAAATTCAATACATCCCAAGTCATCTGTCAGACGATAGTTAAAGTCGGCATAGATGTTGTCGCGCAACTGGAAGTAAAGCTCAGGTGTCATGCGATTGCCTAAGCGTTCTTTCACATAGTCGTAGTCAACGTCTCTCCATACAATGGGAGTTTCGCTCAGACCAATGATGTTCATAAAACTCTTGTCTTCGTCGCCCCAAGGCTTGGGAAGGCAGAATGTGATGTGAACGTCAGGTTGTGCAGACAGACCTTTTGTTATGCCGTAGCTGGCTGTTCCCAATCCACCGAGGATATGAGGAGGGAACTCCCAGCCAAACATGAGAACTTTCATAAAGATATGATAGGTTGGTTAGTCTTGGGGCTGTGCGGGCAAGGTGAGTGTTGTGCATCTGCCTATCGCATTAAAGTCCTCAGACACTGTGATTGTTATTTGGGTGGTTTTAGAATTTTAAATTCAGATTTTTAGAACTACCCATTATTCCATGGCGTTGTTATACTTCTCAAGGAGGCGTAATGCACGCAAGATGCCGCTAACGTTCATGGCAAACGAAATAGCACCGCGTCCGTGGAAGGGTGGGTTACCATCAAAGAGTTCGGGGATGGTACCGATGCAGTGGTAGAAGAGTTCTTCTTCAAAACCAATGAGTTGACGTTCGATGTAGTTAACACCGCTCATGCGATATACGCGCAAGTAAGCTTCAAGATAGAAACCTGTGAGCCAAGGCCATGCTGTGCCTTGGTGATAAGCTAAGTCGCGTTGATTTTGTGGACCTACATACATAGGGTTGTATCCACCGCTCTTGGGCGAGAGTGAACGAATGCCCTTGGGTGTAACCAATTCCTTGGTGCAGATGTCGAGCACAGCCTTGCGTTCCTTCATGTCGAGTGGAGAATAGTCGAAGGCAATGGCAAACAACTGGTTGGGGCGTACGCTCCAATCCATCATTTGTCCGTCAACATAGTCGAGCAAGTAGCCATATTCGTTGAGGAATACCTCCTTAAACGATCTTGCCATCTTTTCGGCATCTTGCTTAATTCGGTTCTTAACGTCTTCGTGTTCTTCCTTGTCATTTTCTTCGAGCATTTGTTCAAAGAATTTCAAGGCGTTATACCAAAGTGCATTAAACTCAACAATGTAGCCCGAACGGGGAACAACAGGGCGTCCACCTTCTTGTGAGTTCATCCATGTAATGGCATGGTCGCGTCCGTTGGCATAGAGCAAACCATTTTCGTGAATGAAGAGGTTGGGATGTAAGCCATTCCAAATGAATCCCATAATGTCCTTTAGCAACTTGCCATACTTTTCATAGCACTCTTTGCGCGAGGTGTATTTGGCATATTGTTGAATAGTCCAAGTGGCCCAAAGCAAGGTGTCGGGTTGTTCCATCTCGTAAATGTTAACCGACATGGGCTCTTTGCGCATAAAGTTATAGAGTGCTTTTTCGGCAGTAGCCATATAAGCTTCAAAGCGTTCTCTTTCGCCAATGGCAAGCGTGAGACCAGGCATAGAAATAAAGGTGTCGCGTGCACGAGGCTTGAACCAAGGATAGCCTGCAAGGATATACGACTCTTTATCTTTATTTACTCTGAATTGGTGTGCTGCATTAACCAAGCAATGATAGAAGCTGTCGCGATGGTCGATGTTAGCAATTTCTTTTTCGAGCATTACATCAATTTGTTTGGGCTCGATAGGAGCCACGCCAGCACTGAATGTAATGGTTTCGCCTTTATGAATAGGCATTTCAAAATAACCAGGTACGAGCAAGTCTTCGGTAGCATAGTATCCACGTTCGCGTTCTTTGGGATAGTCCATGCCTCTATACCAATCGGGGCAGTAGTTCCATTGGGCGGGTTTTGACGTTTGCATGTACAAGTCGGGGTATCCCTGATACAAGCACATACGTATGCCGTTCTCCACCTCATCATAGCTTCGATTTGCCACATTATTCTCGTGAATCCATTGACGTACACTGCGGAATGCCAAGAAGGGGCGCAAGCGCAAGGTGGTTTCAGAGTGAGCGTCGAGCAAGGTATAGCGAATATAGATGCGATAGATAGAAGTGTCAAAACTAATTTCTTTTTTTAGTAAAACGCCTCCTACGCGATAGGTCCAAGTAGGTACCTGTTCCCATTCAAAGCTTACGATATACTTGTGCCCTTTTGGACTATAGTTCTCACCCTCATATTTATGGAGACCGAGGTTAAATTCAGCACCATGCTGAATAATGGTTTCGTCGAGCGAAGACAACAATACGTGGTTCTCGTCATCCAATTCGGGAACTGGAATAACGAGCAGGCCATCATATTTTCGGATGTTACATCCTACTAAGGTAGTAGAACAGTAGGCACCCGATCTGTTGGTGATAAGCATCTCCTTATAGAGCGAATCTTGCAGATTGGTCATCTGGGCCTTATCGAATCTGAGATAGCACATGGCGATATGTGATTTTAAGGTTTGAATTCGTTTCTGTCGGACGGATTTTCCGCTCGAACTTGTTTGCCTTTTGTTAGCAGTTGGTTGACTGATTTTAAATCGGCTCTCAAAAGTAGAAAAAAAAAATGGTTCATAATGTTTTTTTGAAAAAAAAATGAATAAAACGATGTTTTTATATGTCAAGTCAGCAAAATCGCTCGAAAAGTCTTGTTTATTTTTAAAGATATAGGTAAATTTGCCTTGAAATAGGGACTTGTAAATAAGTCGTTGATTTACCTGCTGTGGCTTGAAAACGGTGGGTATTACAAAATTCTTAAAATAGGGGCTTGGGGAATCCTTGATGGATTGAATGGTCCTAAAACTAAACTATCTAAAGTTTCAAGGCTTAAAGTAATGCCATGACAAGATTAGACAAAATTGATAAAGTGAATGCAGCATCTCAGTTGGTGGACATTTGGGATGTGTTGGATGATAAGGAGCGCACCGTGTTGGTTGAAAATTGCTGGGTTGAACGCTTTAAGAAAGGTGAGGGTATTTATCAAGAAGGTGATCAGCCCGACCACCTGCTCTGCTTGTTATCAGGAAAGGTAAAGATTTATCGTAATGGCGTGGGTGGTCGTAGTTTGATTAACCGCGTGCTTCGTCCTATACAATATTTTGGTTATCGTGCATCGATGGCTGGTGAGGCTTATGTTACAGCGGCATCGGCTTTCGAGGAGAGTTTGATTGTGTTTGTTCCCATGCGCACCATTTTTAAGCTTATGGAAAAAAATGCACGTCTTTGCCACTTCTTTATTCATTCTTTGGCTGTTGACTTGGGCAAGGCTGACCAGCGCATTGTGAGCATTACGCAGAAGCATGTGCGTGGACGTATGGCTGAAACTTTGTTGGAGTTGTTGGATGTGTATGGTTATGATGGCGATGGGCAAACGCTCGACTTGCACATTACGCGTGAGGATATGGCTAATTTGTCGAATATGACTACAAGCAATGCCATTCGTACTCTTTCTACTTTTGCCGATGAGGGATTGGTTGAAATAAATGGCAAATTCATTAAACTGCTTGACGTGGATGCTATTCAGCGTATATCTGATATAGGATAAGGAATTAAGTATTAGGTATTAAGTATTACAAACTAATGAATATCAAGTAATAGGTAATAAGTAATAGGTAATAAGTAATTCATGAATCATCATTTATGAATTTCAATGAGGATATTTGTGACTATTTTTGTCCCCAAAAAGTCTATTGATTAACTCGACCAAGTTAATTGATTAACTTTGCCTTTTCTATTGATTAACTCGGACGTGTTAATTGATAGTCTTGAAAAAGGGGGATTGAATACGGATTTTACTGATTGGATTGATTCCTTTCTTATCTGACTGAAAGGGATGAAATGGAGATGGAATTTTTGCAGAAAAGATGTTTTTATCGGGAGTCTTCCCTAAAACCAAAAGTGTCGGAAAAAAGTATGTTGACTTACTTTGCCAAGTATGTTAACATACTCGGACATGTTAGCTAACTTTTCTGAGGGTAGAAAAAAACAAGATGCGTGTTCATTGACATTGTATTATAGAGGTTATAAATTATCACTCATGAATAAAATTGAATATTTAATCATGCTTTTCTTATGTAAACGGCTGTTCGCCTAGGCCCAATTGCACACCTACGGCGTGCGTAGTTTGAGGTTGTTGCATACGGAAACCAGGCATGTGAATTCGGGATAAACCCTCATTCACATACCTGGCTACCATATATCACCCCGAATGGGGTGAGGTTAGTGCATGAAATTTCCTAATAAAACTATCAAATCTCATGTAGAAAAAAATACGGATTTTGAACACCCTACCTAATGGGGTGAGGCTGGCGCGTGAGTCATGATTAATTCTTACTCATATAATCAGACACAGAATTTTACTGGTGAACCCCAAAATGTACCAAGTTATTTTTTACATATTACTTACTTTTCCTCGCGCGCGCGTTCCTATATATATGTATTACCTATTCCTTGAAATTCAATAGTATGTAATACTTAAAATTTTCCTTGAAATTCAATAGTATGTAATACTTAATACTTATTACTTAATACTTATTACTTAATACTTATTACTTAATACTTAATACTTAATACTTAATACTTAATGTTTGTGGTATTAAGAAGTCAATTTCTTCTTGCATAATTTCGATGTCAGCAGTTTGGGCATTAGCGTGATACACACGTCCATCCAAACTGATAGGAGCGTGCGAGAGTTTGCTGAACTTAATGTGTTTGGTTCGCCACACCTGTATGCCTCTGTGACTGAGGAAACGCCCCGTAAAGAGTAACCATAGTCCATGGAATATTTGGAAAATGGCAGGCTTCGACACTAAAGTAACATCCAACAAACCATTATAAGGCACAGCACTCGGTGTTTGACCATAACCATGTGCTGAACCCACACAAATGCTCATGGCATTTTGCTGAATGTTTTCGCCACTCATGCTAAAGGCAAAATTAAAGTTCATGCGTTGAAACAATAACAAGAGGGCCGACATAAAGTAGGAAAGACTCTTGAAACCCAACAAACTGCTCGTTTTACGACGCAAGTTCGTGATGGCAGATCCAACGCCCATGTTTACGCAATTCAAAAAATAAAGTTTTTCTTCACCTCCATCAGTTTTCCCAATGCGGAGCGTACCCACATCTACCTTGCGCTTGTTTTGGAAGACCAAAGCATCAATGGTCGCTTTGTAATTGTCGTGATGTAGTCCCCAATACTTAGCAAAGTCATTGCCAAAACCATTGGGAATGACACCCAACACAGGATGTTTCCCCTCAGGCAAAGGGGTATTCATTATGCCACAAAGCGCATGGTTGAGGGCAGAGTCGCCACCAACCACTACAATAGTGCCAAAGCCAGAACGTGTGAGCATTGATGCCAAGCGTTCAACAGAGCCTACGCCCTCGCTTTGCACATACTCAAAATTTACGCCCTTCTCTTGCAAATAGGCTTTAATATTCTTCCAGCGTTTGTGTGTACGCGTTGAACCTTCTTTGGGGCAATAAATCACAGCCCATGAGTTTGCTGGCATAATAATGTGGTGTTTTTTGTAATTTCAAAGAGTGTTAGTTGCGAAAGCACCCTAAATAGAGTGTGTGGCAGCTTCAATAGCTGTAGCCGAAACCTCCTCAGGTTTCATCCAATGAATATCAATGCCACGTCGTTCCATGCCACGGAACCAAGTCATTTGTCGTTTGGCAAACTGATGAATGGCAATTTCAAGTTGGCGGAACATCTCCTCGTAACTCATTTTGCCAATGGCATAGAGCGTAAGAAACTTATACTCCAATCCATAATAAATTAAGTCATCGGCAGGGATACCTTCAGCCAACAAACGTTTCACCTCGTCAACCATGCCATTGTCAAGACGCTGTTTGAGACGGGCAGAAATGCGTTGGCGACGTGTTTCGCGGTCCACATCTATACCTATAACATAAGAGGTTAGGGTAGGGAAGGGACGATCGTCGATGGGAGTGTGTTTGTAATATTCGGCAATCTCAATAGCGCGAATCGCTCTTTGTGCCGAATCAACGTCAGTGGTATTGTGCAGTGTTTTATATTGGCTCAGAATATGCGTAAGTTCTGCTAAAGACTTACCGCTAAGATTTTCGCGCAATTCAGGGTTTTGCGGAACAGGCGAAAGACGGTAACTGCGCAGCACACTCTCTAAATAAAGTCCTGTACCTCCACACACAATAACCTTTTTGCCTCGCGAACGGATATCGTTGTATGCTTGCAGAAAATCCTTTTGATATTCGTAGACATTATATTTGGTTCCCGGCTCGGCAATGTCAATAAGGTGGTAAGGAATGTTTTTACCCTGGATGCAATAGTCCTCAAGGTCTTTCCCAGTGCCCAAGTCCATGCGTCTGTACACTTGTCGGCTATCGGCACTAATAATTTCAGCGTCGATTTCAGCAGCCAATTTTACAGCCACACCCGTTTTGCCAGATGCGGTAGGTCCGAGAATAGTAATAAAATCCGTTGTAGGCATAAAGAAAATTATTAAAAAAGCCGCTGCAATACGCATAGGGTATTACAGCGGCTTAGTGTTCAATAATGCTTGAACTTAGCTAATTAATTAGCCGTTTACCTTAGCCATGTGAGCGATGAGTTCGAGCACCTTGTTAGAGTAACCGATCTCGTTGTCATACCAGCTGATAACCTTTACGAAAGTATCAGTGAGGTAAACACCTGCGTTAGCGTCGAAGATAGAAGTGTTAGTGCAGCCGAGGAAGTCGCTAGAAACAACAGCGTCTTCAGTGTAGCCGAGTACACCCTTCAATTCGCCTTCAGAAGCTTCCTTCATAGCAGCGCAGATAGCTTCCTTAGTAGCGGGCTTAGCCAAGTTAGCAGTCAAGTCAACTACAGAAACGTCCAAAGTTGGAACGCGCATAGAGATACCAGTCAACTTACCGTTGAGTTCGGGGATAACCTTACCTACAGCCTTAGCAGCACCAGTAGTAGAAGGGATGATGTTGCCAGAAGCAGCACGGCCACCGCGCCAGTCCTTCAAAGAGGGACCATCAACAGTCTTCTGAGTAGCAGTAGTAGAGTGAACGGTAGTCATCAAACCGTTTACGATGCCGAACTTGTCGTTCAAAACCTTAGCGATAGGAGCCAAGCAGTTAGTTGTACAAGAAGCGTTAGAAACGAACTGAGTACCCTTTACGTACTTGTCGAAGTTTACGCCGCATACGAACATAGGAGTGTCGTCCTTTGAAGGAGCTGACATAACTACGTACTTAGCACCAGCTTGGATGTGAGCCTGAGCCTTTTCCTTAGTGAGGAAGAGACCTGTAGATTCAACTACATACTCAGCACCAACAGCGTCCCACTTAAGGTCAGCCGGGTTGCGTTCAGCAGTTACACGGATGTGGTTGCCGTTTACGATGAGCTCGCTCTTCTCTACGTCAGCCTCAATAGTGCCCTGGAATGCACCGTGCATAGTGTCGTACTTGAGCATGTATGCCAAGTAATCTACGGGGCAAAGGTCATTGATACCTACAATCTGGATGTCGTTGCGAGTCTGAGCTGCGCGGAATACGAAACGGCCGATACGACCGAAACCGTTAATACCTACTTTAATCATGATTTTAAAAAAGTTATGAATTAACTATTTAAGTGGTTAATATTCAGTGAGTTATCTCAATGTGGAGTGCGAATTTCGGTGGTTTTGCTTTCAAGACATTGCCACTTTTCTCCGTTTTCCACCGCAAAAGTACAAAAACCTTTTTATTTTTGCACTAAGTTTATTGATTAAATTTTCAAAAATATGAAAAGTTCCTTCATTCAAGAGTTTAAAGAGTTCGCCGTAAAGGGTAATGCCATTGATATGGCGGTGGGTGTTATTATAGGTGGAGCTTTCGGAAAAATAGTATCGTCGATAGTTAACGACCTTATTATGCCACCTATAGGTTGGCTTATTGGTGGTATTGACTTTAAGGACTTAAAGTATAAGTTGCCTATCAATCCGCTTAACGAAGGTGGTGAGCCTGTAAGCATTGCTTATGGCAATTTTTTGCAGACCTGTCTTGACTTTCTCATCATTGCCTTCTGTGTTTTTATGCTTGTACGCCTTATTATGAAGCTTTCGCGCAAAAAGAAACAAGAGCCTGCAAAGCCTGCTACACCTGCTGAGCCTTCGGAGGAGGTTAAACTCTTACGCGAAATTCGCGATGCTTTAAAGAAAGATGCGTAACACTTATTAAGTGGGTGTTCAAAATGGGGGTTAGTAATGTTTAAAAAATAACTTCCGCAATTTTTCTGTTGCAGTTTATGCTTAGTTCTATTGCCAAATACCTGACAAAAGAGCCGATTTTCTGCGGAAGTTATTTTTTGAACATTACTTAATTATGCTATTTTCATTGCTTACTGTTGTGATATTAAGCAGTTGCGATGAAGTGAAAGACTCGCCCCTTTTGTTTAAGGCTACTTCAAACACTAATCCTGAATATATAAGTGTCAGCTATTATCCCGAAGAAATAGGTTATACTCTTTACCCTAAGGAATCGAAATACTTCATCTATTCGTACACTTATATTGATGGCGATTTAGAGCTGACATGCACTAACTGCGACAATATTAACTATTCATTAGATTGCAGTTTTGGAATAGTAAAAACAATAAAGGGAAAAATATCTCTGCCACCGAGAAAGAGGTCGGTGACTCTGTGAAAAATACCGATAATAAGACACTTCGCATTCACTTTGCCAAGTTGAAGGATGAAGATTTGCCGTCGGGCTTCTTAGGCGCACGAGCCACTATATATATGGTCGAGTAGGAGGAAAAGATGTAACCACAAATATTTCGGTTTATCGCTCAAATCTTCGTAAGCAACCTGATGATGACATTAGTAAAAAGTAAAGACATCAAAGACTATGAAACTTTAATGAAGTGAAATCCCTCCTAATTATCCTTTCAATAAAGCTTTTATCTTGCCAACGCAGGATGCTTAGCACCCTCATGGATTTTTTATGAATATACTTTTACTGTATAACTTTCTTGTTCCCCTTTATATAAATATGTTCTTTTTGAGGTACAAGAACTTGCTTTCCAGAAAGGTCATACAACGTAGAGTTTCCTTTTTCTTCTATTTGTGGAGTACGCTCTATCCCAGTTGTTTGTTTCGTGAAATCACTATCCTTAAAGATACATTTTCCATTCTCATATACTGAAACTAAAACTTCATAGTAAGAGCTTAGTTCATTGGAGGTATATTTTGTACTACTCAATCCGATACCCTCTACAAGATAACTTTGGTAATTGTAAGTACCATAGTCAACAGTAATTCGTTTATGTTGCACATTGTCTATATCTATGTAGTCAACCGAAATGACGCTACCAACTTCATTGGCTTTATCTCCAACGCCCAAACAGAAATCCAGAAGCAATTTAGTTTGCTCGCCATATACGCCATATACTTTTGAGTCCTTTTCAAATACTGCATAGGCTGTTTGTATACTGGGAGTATCATGGTAAACCTTTACAAGTTTTTTGCACAACAGTCCATTGGCTATAGTATCTCCACAAACAGTAACCGTATATGCTCTTTCGATGTCTTCATGCACATACATTCTTTGCACAAAATTCCAAACCTTACCATCAGACAACATTTGTGACTTACAAGGGAGCATGGTAAAGAATGCTCCTAATAGAGTTAAGTATATATTCTTCATTGTTCTATAATTTTATATATGTCTAACGAGCATAACTTCTATTTATTGCCTAAGTTTAATATATACCAACATGAAGTGGTGAAGAAATTTCTGATATACTTCACTCTCCATACCCAATGTGGCAAGATGCGTGGGGTAAGGTGGAACTTCTGCTTGTAATGAGGGTTGATGAACCAAAGTTTTTGGTCAACCACAACAAACCCACATTTGTGTATAAGACTTTCGAATAACTCAATGCTTGTGCGGCATTCTTTGATGCTCATCAGTTCTTTTATTGTACCTGTTTCTTCATTACACGTTTTTAGTAACTCCTTGTATAAGGAGTTTGGCAACAAGTGAATAAATGGAAAAATTTGGGAAGAAGTAGAGAGTTTTCTATCCCTACTTCTTCTCAAAAAGTTATTCTTTTATCAGTCTCTGATAATCAGCAAGTTTCCCATTGACAAACAAGGATACAATATATATTCCAGAGTTTAAGGAGGAAATGCTTGTTGAAGCAGTGGGACTTTGTGGTGATACAGTCAACTCTTTCTCTCGGCTACCCATAAGGGAACTTATTATGATTTTTGCGCTTTTGACGTCATTGTCCAATTGAGTTGTGATTGTGACGAATCCATTAGTTGGATTTGGTGAGCAACTTAAAATTTTGTTGTTGGCATCACCTATGAGCTGTGTTCCCTTTCCATTAGACAACTGCTCTATTCTTTGTGCCTGTGTCTCTACGGTAGCTTGTAATTCTTGCACAGCTTGCACTAACATAGGAATGATAGCTGTATAATTTATCATCTTGTGTCCTTCCGCATCTGTCTTTATAGCATCAGGAAGAACTTCCTCGACCTCTTGCGCAAGAAAGCCATATTGCGTTTGGTCATCTTCCACAGGTCCATAAGCGACTGTTGATGTTATGTTTTCTTTCTCTGAAGGTTCAGAAGAAAGGGATTGTACGACAGCTTCGCGTTTCCATTTGTAGGATACAGGTCTAAGACTGAGTACAGAGCTTAAACCAGATTTCAAGGTCTGCACATTTTCTTTTGCTCTCGCATCAGAATAGTTATAGACATTTGCAACTTGAATACTGTTGAAAGTCTGGGTCTGGGTGTTATAAAACACCACTTGGTTTTCTGTTCCTGCTATTCTTGGGTTGGCAGGGGTCAAGTCAAATTGTAAAAAGTTACTTGACTTGCATGTCATATACATACCTGTCCAATCTTTAGCATTAAAGCTGTAGAATGTGTTGGTTGAAGCATTGTTGATACCTAACTTTCCGCCTGTATAAGTAATCTGTGCGGATGTTGTCACTGCAAATGAAACCAAAAGCAGCAACAAAAGTGAAGACTTTAACTTTTTCATTTTTCTATAATTTATTCGTTTGACAATGTTAACTTAACGTTATTAGAAATGGTGCTTGTTGGCTCGATAGTTATGCTTTTTGCCTTGAGCTTTATCGTACCACTATTCAGAACAACAGGTCCTTGTGCTTTGGATGATGTCACTGCGGAGCCAACTTTTATAAGGTCTGCCTCATAACTTTTATCTGTAGCTATTGTTTCGTTTTGAATGTTTATACATGTAGCTTGTCCTATGTACGGAATGTAGTTTTGTTTCGTGATACATACTGACACATTGCAGTTTACATTAGAGAATGACGCTTCTTTTACATTTTTTTGAATGCTATAATAAGAAGCACCATTATCGGCTGTACTCATTACGCAAATATTGCATCCATCTACAGCTGAGTTGACTTTTATCCCATTGCCTTCTGCTTTTATTGTTGCGCCAGAGAATTGTAAAGGTATGGAGGTAAAAATCGGCATTTCTGGGTCACCTATAGGGTTTAAACCAAATTGAACCCACCTAAAAGGGTTATTGCTTGTACTTTTACTTATCATTGCAGCTTTAGCCACAGCAACAATTGCTCCATAATTTTTATTCTCAACAGACGCAGAGAAGAGGCTTTGATAGAACTGTGCCTCATATTGCAGTGAAGGTCCGAGGCTACTTGTACCACCAGGATATCCCCATCCGTATCTTGAACAACCAAGGTAGGCAACAACACCATTGTTCGCATTTCTCATGAATGCCTCGCTAAGACATGGCTCATAAGTTGGAGAATCAAATTGGTTTGTTTGACATGCCATTGTAGTTATGATGGTAAAACCGTTACTTTTCATACTAGCAGCATCTGATGTATAATATCTTCTAGACTCTAAAGCCCATAATTTTGGGCTACCATGAGTAGCTATATCGAAGAAGTTATATCCATTAGCGAATTGCTCCTGTAGATTTGCAGTGTTCAAAGTATAGTCTGCACCTCCAGTAAAATCAGTATAGGTATCATAGAATTTCTTTCTTGTTCCTACCCAATATGGCTTGATGAAATTTGTATAAAGATTATCACCTTTTGCTTCTGCGTCACTTTGTGTGGAAGAATAATTCGCCCAAAGTTGTGTACCAGACATTAATATGTTGTTACCCCAACCCCCTTTCAAAGGGGTCTTTTCATAGGCTAATAACTTGGTGGAAAAAGCTACTACATCTGTAGATGTACGTATTGGAATTCTTGTTACATATATAGACGGTGACATATCAATCCCGTCTGTAGTTTCACCATAGATTCCATTTTTGTTGCCATCCCAATCAAAATTACCATCAAAGCATGCAAAGAAAAGGTCAGTTGGCATCTCATTCTCGGTATATCCTCCTGCTGAAACATAACAACTAGCCTTAGGCACAATAGTGTCATCGCCTCCTAATAAGACATATTTCAAACCATTGTTTTTGTAGAGGTCATAAAGACATGATTTAATCTTATGGGGAGTTGTTGCCCCAGTATAATTTGCCTCGATGTCTTCAAGAGCGATAATCTTAGACGAAATACCTTTCATTTTCTTCCATTGGGCTATTGGTTGAAAATAAGACGATAATGCACGAGAGGTGATTATGAGATATTCTATATTTTCACTAGCACTATTGGTTGACGCATTCTGCGTGGAGATATTCCGTGCATCAGCTTCTTCACCATTAATGACCAAACTTTTTATGATGTCACTAATGTTCTTCCCATTCATAGGAAGTGTAGTTATCTTTTCATTGGAATTTTCCAAATTGATAGACAATGTTATACTTTCGTTTAGGTAAAGTTTCTTTGAGCTTGCATCATATTCAAAAGGAGAAACCAAGAAGTTTAGAATGGTGTAACCATCCATGCAAGATGTGCATTTATATTCTACAGAAGAAATTGGGTAAACCTTGTTAGCATATTTAGGCAAACCTTTAGTAGCCTCTTGTGCAAAGTTGATAGTGCGCATCATTCGAGGGTTTGTAGCAATAGTCACATTCTCTCGAATAAGACTTTTATTGGAAGAAACCGTTAAACTTGCAAAAGAGTTACCTTCTGGTATCAGCACGTTTACAGGGATGAGCGGTAGTCCTGGTTCAGATGTATCTTCACCATAACTAGCTACATGTTTGTTAGATATTATGTCTAACAAACCACTAGAATTCATTGTCAACGTAAAATCATTCTTGTTAAATGTCACGCTGATCTTTTTGACGTTTCCTGCAAGGCACATTTGCAATGGCACAAGCAGCATCACGATAAAATTAAATACCTTCTTCATATCAAAAAAAGTGCTATTTTATATTAATTTGCCACAAAGATAGAGGACTATTTTTATGTTGCAATGGAAATTCTAACGTATATATGGTAAATTTTAATATTTAGCTAAATTGTGCCATTTTTCTTTTGGAATTTACTATAATTTTGTTTATCTTTGAAGAAACTATAATTTTAGAATATGGATAAGCAAACTCTACAAACAAAAAAAATCGTGCGTAACAACCTCAGTTACTTACAATATGACTTGCCTATACATCAAGCCAGAACATCTTTCTTTGATATATCGCCCCTCGCCTTAGTAGAAAAGATGCATCCCGAAGCTTCGCAAGAAATGCATTGTCATAATTTTTATTGCATTTTTTGGTTCTATTCTGGAGAAGGAACTCACATCGTAGATTTTAAAGAGTATGAAGTTGGACAAGGAACTGTTTCTTTCTTATCTCCTAAGCATCTTCACACATATCGTAACCTTAACAACATAGATGGGCTTGCTATTTGTTTCACAGAAGATTTCTTGTTGAAATTAGATAATGAGTTGCATGGAAGAATAAAAGCAAAATTGTTTTATCCTGCAAAAGAATTTTCCCATTGCAAAATAACAGAAGCAGCGAAAGAAAAAATGAAGCCTATTGTAAAGCTCTTACAAGAAGCTTCTATCTCGCAATATGAAGATAAATCTTTGCAAGCGAGTTATTTTGCTTCATTGCTATCTTTATTGTTAATTGATATGATAAGATTTGGAGAATGGGATGAATCTTCTTTAACTAATGTTTCATCTGATTCATATCAAATTTATATGAAGTTTATTCAAATGGTCGAAGATAATTTTACAGGATATCATACGGTAAAAGATTACATAGAGGCTTTAGGTGTTTCACAAACCACGCTAAATCTTTATACTCAGCAGTATGCCAAAACGACACCGCTTAAAATTATCAACAACCGTATCATTTGGGAGGCAAAGCGTTTGATACGCTATAGTACATTACGAATAAAACAAATATCCTTTAAGTTGGGCTTTGAAGACACATCTTATTTTATAAAGTTGTTTAAACGAAATGTAGGAATGTCTCCTGTTGAGTTTCGGAAATTGGATTAGGTATAAGTAAAGTAACCATAAAAACTTAAAAAGTCTTTATGGTTGCGCATTCTTTTGTGAAACGTGAATGTAACTGAAAAGTATTTTGTACTTTTGCAACCGAAAAGAGTTGTTGGACAGCAAATTTAAGCATATTGCAGAAATTAGAACTGTTGCCAAATCATTACCTCTATTGAGGTGAAAAAACTTGTAAAGTAACGGTTAAAAAATAACTTGATACATTTTTGTGTCCTTTTTATGAAGCAACACATGATTAAAGGATTAGTAAAGGGACATTTTTCACGAAAAACTCCATGAAAAACAAAGAAAAAGCGCGTAAAATGAAAAAATAGCAGATAAACATTTGTCATGAATTAAAAAAGTTGTACTTTTGCACGCCGATTATTATCTGGCCGGCTCAAAAAGCCTGCCGCACCGCGGATTAATAGTTGCATCCGTTTTCATTGGCCAGGGTGTAATGGTTAGGTAATATCTGCGGTAAAAGATAAAACATTAGTAGTTACAATTTAAAACAAACAAAAGTGGACACTTTAAGTTACAAGACCATTTCTGCTAACAAAGAGACTGCACAGAAAGAATGGGTAGTAGTAGATGCTACTGACCAAGTTCTCGGTCGTCTTTGCACCAAAGTTGCAAAACTGCTGCGCGGTAAGTACAAACCCAACTTTACTCCGCACGTAGACTGTGGTGACAACGTAATCATTATCAATGCCGACAAGATCCAGCTCACTGGTAAGAAGTGGACTGATCGCGTTTATCTCACTTACACTGGTTATCCTGGTGGTCAGCGTGAGCACACTCCTGCAAGCATCATGGCTAAGCCTAATGGTGCTGACAAGTTGTTCCGTCGTGTAGTGAAGGGTATGCTTCCTAAGAATAAGCTCGGTGCTAAGGTTCTCAATAACCTCTACGTTTATGAGGGCGCTGATCACAAGCATGAAGCACAGTCTCCCAAGGCAATTGATATTAACCTCCTTAAATAAGCTTAGCAGTAATGGAAATGATTAATGCATTAGGCCGTCGTAAGAGCGCCATCGCCCGTATCTACGTAACCGAAGGTACAGGTAAAATTACCATTAACAAGAGAGACCTCACTGAGTATTTTCCCTCTCCCATCCTGCAGTTTGTTGTAAAGCAGCCCCTTAACCTTTTGGACGTTGCTGAAAAGTACGACATTAAGGTAACCCTCTGCGGTGGTGGTTTCACTGGTCAGAGCCAGGCTCTTCGCCTCGCTATTGCCCGTGCACTCGTGAAAATCAATGCTGATGACAAGAAGGCTCTTCGTGCTGAAGGCTTCATGACTCGCGACCCCCGTGCCGTTGAGCGTAAAAAGCCCGGTCAGCCCAAGGCTCGTCGTCGCTTCCAGTTCAGCAAGCGTTAATATTCTGCGCTGCCTGAAATCACACAATGTTATATTGAATGTTGCATGATCTCAGGAATGCTGCTGGATTTACGTTTAGTATCTAAACCAAGTGGATCTTTGGGGTGGATGTGTTATGCAAACAAAACATCTCGTCTAAATGGGATGCAATGTACGACTCCTATATAATATATAGGTGTAACACAATCCTTAAAAGCTACCTCTTGGCTGGTTGAACTAACACAACTAACAAAGAAAGTAAACGAACAAAACAAAAAAAGAAATGTCTAGAACATCATTCGACACCCTTTTGGAGGCCGGTTGTCACTTCGGTCACCTCAAACGTAAGTGGAATCCCGCCATGGCTCCCTACATCTTCATGGAGCGTAATGGTATTCACATCATCGACCTTCACAAAACTGTTGCCAAAGTTGACGAAGCTGCTGAAGCTTTGAAGGCAATTGCTAAGCAGGGCAAGCGTGTCCTCTTCGTAGCTACTAAGAAGCAAGCAAAGGACGTTGTAGCTGACAAGGCTGCGTCTGTAAACATGCCTTACGTAACTGAACGTTGGCCGGGCGGTATGCTCACCAACTTCCCCACTATCCGTAAGGCTATCAAGAAAATGGCCAATATCGACAAGTTGATGAGCGATGGTACTTACTCTAACCTCTCAAAGCGTGAAATTCTCCAGATTTCTCGTCAGCGTGCTAAGTTGGAGAAGAACCTCGGTTCTATCAGCGACCTTACTCGTCTTCCCGCTGCTTTGTTCGTGGTTGACGTATGCAAGGAACATATCGCAGTGAAAGAGGCTCACCGCCTCGGTATCCCTGTGTTTGGTATTGTTGATACAAACTCTGATCCTAACGTAGTTGATTACCTCATCCCCGCTAACGATGACTCTAATAAGAGCGTTGAAGTAATTCTTGACGCTGTTTGCGGTGCTATCGCTGAAGGCGTTGAAGAACGCAAGGCTGAGAAGGTTGACGCTGAAGCTGCTGGCGAAGGCGAAGGCAAGTCTCGCAACAAGCGTGCTTCTAAGGCTCGTGCCGAAAAGGCTGAAGCTGCTGAAGCTAAGGCTGAGTAATCCACTCATACCTAACAAAAGAAAGTATAAAGTATAAAAGTATAGAGTATTATAAAGTATAACCCCTTTTCGAGATTACACTTTTGTGCCTTATACGTTGTACTTTATACTTTTCTACTTTTAAAACAAACCATAATCCACTAACACATCTATATTTCCAAAAACAAAATGGGAGTATCATTAGAAGATATCAAGAAGCTCCGCACCATGACTGGTGCTGGCTTGGGCGATTGCAAGAAGGCTCTCGCTGAAACTAACGGTAACATCGAAGAAGCTATTGAAATCATCCGTAAGAAGGGTCAGGCTGTAGCTGCTAAGCGTTCAGACCGTGACGCTGCTGAAGGTTGCGTACTCGTTAAGAGTGAAAACGGCTTTGCTGCTATCCTCGCTCTTAAGTGCGAAACTGACTTCGTTGCTAAGAATGCTGACTTCGTTAAGCTTGCTCAGGAAATCCTCGATGCTGCTGTTGCTAACAAGTGCAAGAGCCTCGACGAAGTTAACGCTCTCCCCATGGGCGCTCACACTGTAGCTGAAGCTGTTACTGATCGTAGCGGTATCACTGGCGAAAAGATGGAGCTCGATGGCTACAACTTTATCGAAGGTGACAACGTTGCTATCTACGACCACATGGGCCGTCACATGCTCTGCACTATGGTTCAGACTAACAAGCCCGCTGAAGAACAGGCTCACAACGTAGCTATGCAGGTTGCTGCTATGAATCCTATCGCTCTTAACGAAGCAAGTGTTCCCCAGTCTGTTAAGGACGAAGAGCTCAAAGTTGCTATCGAGAAGACTAAGGAAGAGCAGGTTAAGAAGGCTGTTGAAGCTGCGCTCAAGAAGGCTGGTTTCAATCTCTATATCGCTGAGAGCGAGGAACACCTCGAAGAAGGCATTATGAAGGGCAACATCACTGCTGAGCAGGCTGACGAAATTCGTGAGCTTAAGAAGACTACTGCTGAGCAGAAGGCTGCAAACCTCCCCGCACAGATGATTCAGAACATCGCTAATGGTCGTATGAACAAGTTCTACAAGGAATCTTGTCTCTTGAACCAGGAGTACATCCAGGATAGCAAGATGTCTGTAGCTGAGTACCTTAAGTCAACTGACAAGGATCTCACTGTTACTGACTTCAAGCGTTTTACTCTCCGCGCTGAGTAAGAAATTGAGTATATAAAATACTTTTCTGATATAGGCAATTTGTTGGCAATGTCAACAAATTGCCTTTTTTCGTTCTATGTGTTTGGGGTGATTCGTTTATTTTCAATAAAAAAGAGTATCTGCCAATGACAGATACTCTTTAATAGTTGTTTTAGTAAAAGATTCAGAAATCTTTACTTTTTGCTTCCCACAAATTAGAGGTTGTTCTTTTCGATATCTTTGAAGTACTTGTAAGTGCCGTGTGTGATGCTTTCGCAAGCAGCCTCGTCACAAACGATGATGCCGTGTTCGTGCATCTGGAGTACAGAGATAGTCCACATCTGAGTAACGGGACCTTCAACTGCAGCCTGGAGAGCGCGAGCCTTGTTGTGACCGTTGCAAAGAATAAGAACTTCCTTAGCTGACATTACAGTGCCAACACCTACAGTAAGAGCAGTTGCAGGAACACCTTCGGGATCGCCACCAAAGAAACGTGAGTTAGCGATGCGAGTGTCAGTAGTCAATGTCTTTTGACGAGTGCGGCTTGTGAGTGAGCTACCCGGTTCGTTGAAGGCAATGTGACCATCAGGACCGATACCACCAATGAAGAGGTCGATGCCACCTGCGTCCTTAATCATTTGTTCGTAGTGAGCGCATTCAGCAGCCAAGTCTTCAGCGTTACCATTGAGAATGTGGATGTTCTCCTTCGGGCAGTCGATGTGGTTGAAGAGGTTGTTAGCCATGAATGAGTGGTAGCTCTCGGGGTGAGACTCGGGGAGACCTACGTATTCGTCCATGTTGAAAGTGAGCACGTGCTTGAAGCTTACGCGACCTTCCTTGTTGGCTTTAACCAAAGCCTTATACATACCGATAGGAGAAGAACCGGTGGGAAGACCCAATACGAAAGGTTTCTCAGCTGTGGGGTTTGCTGCATTGATTTTGTTAATAACGTACTCAGCAGCCCAGTTAGACAGCTTTTCGTAATCGGGTTCGATGATAACTCTCATGTCTTAAGTTGATTATATTAGGTTTGTTTGATGTTTGAGTCTATCTAAATGTTAGCTAAAATAGGGCTCGCATTTAGATTTATCGCAAAAGTAAAAAAACTTTATGTACTTTGCAAGCGTTTCGACTTTTTCTTTCTGCGAAAAGCACAATTAACACCTTACAAGGCTTTATTTCGTGCTTTTTTTGTAGCTTTGCGCAATACTTGTTCAATATATATATATCATCATCTTAATCTCCTATGCAAGACTTTGTGCATCTGCACGTACATACGCAATATTCTATTCTTGACGGACAGGCGGCTGTTCCTAAACTTGTTGATAAAGCCATTCGCGATGGTATGCGCGGCATGGCTGTGACCGATCATGGTAACATGATGGGCATAAAAGAGTTCTTTAACTACACGAACAAGGTGACGGGAAAGGCTAAAGGTGTTGTGAAGAATACTGAGGCTAAATTGGCTTCGTTACAGGATGGAAGTTACACGCCTAAACTCGATAAGGATGGTAAAAATCCTGACGAGGGTAAGAGTGTGGAAGCGTTAATTGCCGAATGTGAGGCTACGTTGAAAAAGCAACGTCCCATTGCTAATTTTAAACCTATCTTTGGTTGCGAAATGTATGTGGCACGCAGAGGTGACAAATCGTTGAAGACTGAAAGAGTAGATCAGTCGGGTTGGCACTTAATTGTGTTGGCAAAAAACGAACATGGTTACCATAATTTGGTGAAACTTGTGTCGCGTGCATGGGTGGATGGTTTTTATATGCGTCCGCGTACTGACCATAAGGATTTGGAGCAGTTTCACGAAGATCTCATTGTTTGTTCTGCCTGTTTGGGTGGAGAAGTTCCCCAAAAAATTATGCAAGGACGCATTGAAGAGGCTGAAAAAACGGTGCAGTGGTTTAAAAGCATCTTTGGCGACGACTATTACATTGAGTTGATGCGTCACAAGGTGACAGACCCATCCATCAGAGCCAATCGTGACACTTATCCCGAGCAAGAGGCGGTGAACAAGGAGTTGCTGCGCATGGCTGCAAAATACAATGTAAAGTGTATTTGTACCAACGATAGTCACTTTGTGGACGAAGAAAATGCCGAAGCTCACGACCGATTGATTTGTTTGGCTACGGGTAAAGACTTGGACGACCCTAAGCGTATGCTCTACACCAAGCAAGAGTGGTTTAAAACAAGGGCAGAGATGAACGAGGTGTTCTCTGATTTGCCCGAAGCTTTGGCTAACACTTGCGAAATTTGCGACAAGGTTGAAACTTACACCATCGACCATGCGCCCATTATGCCTAACTTTGCTATTCCCGAAGACTTTGGCACTGAAGAGGAATATCGCCAACGTTTGACGGAGGAAGACTTGTTTAACGAGTTTACGCAAGACGAAAATAGTAATGTGGTGATGAGTCGTGAGGATGGGTTGAAAAAGATTAAAAAGTTGGGCGGCTTTGATAAGCTCTATCGCATTAAACTTGAAGCGGACTATTTGGCAAAGTTGGCTTATGAGGGAGCTAAACGTCGTTATGGTGACCCTCTGGACGAAGAAACTGAAGAACGCATTAAGTTTGAGTTACACATTATGAAGACCATGGGTTTCCCTGGCTACTTCTTAATTGTGCAGGACTATATCCGTGCAGCTCGCGAAGAACTGGATGTGAGTGTAGGTCCTGGACGTGGTTCGGCAGCAGGTAGTGCGGTGGCTTATTGTTTGGGTATTACTCAAATCGACCCTATTAAGTATGACTTGCTGTTTGAGCGTTTTTTGAATCCCGACCGAATTTCATTGCCTGATATCGATGTAGACTTTGATGATGATGGACGTGGGCGTGTGTTGAATTGGGTAACGCAAAAATATGGTGCCGATAATGTGGCACACATTATTACTTATGGTACGATGGCTACCAAACTTGCCATTAAGGATGTGGCTCGTGTGCAGAAGTTGCCTTTGGCAATTTCAAACGACTTGTGTAAACTCATTCCCGATAAATTGCCTGAAGGACCTGATGGTAAGGTGCCTAAGATGAACTTGACCAATGCCATTGCGGCTATTCCTGAATTGCGCGAAGCCGAAACTTCGTCAGACACTTTGCTGCGCGATACCATTCGTTATGCCAAGATGTTGGAGGGTAATGTGCGCAACACGGGTGTGCATGCCTGTGGCTTCATTATCTGTCGTGATAATATTTCGGACTGGGTGCCTGTGTCTACGGCTAAAGATAAGGAAACGGGCGAGGAACTTCATTGCACGCAATATGAAGGTCGTGTGATTGAGGAAACAGGCTTGATTAAGATGGACTTCTTGGGGCTTAAAACGCTCTCTATTATTAAGGAGGCTATCGAAAACATCAAACTCTCGCTTGGCATTGACCTTAATATTGACGAAATTAGCATTGAAGACCCTGCTACGTATCAACTATATTGTGATGGTCGCACCATTGGTACGTTCCAGTTTGAGTCTACGGGTATGCAGAAGTATTTGCGCGACTTGCAACCTTCAACGTTCGAGGACCTTATTGCCATGAATGCCCTCTACCGTCCAGGTCCTATGCAATACATCCCTTCGTTTATTGCCCGTAAACATGGCGACGAACCTATTACCTACGACCTTCCTTGTATGGAAAAATACCTTAAGGATACGTATGGTATTACGGTGTATCAAGAACAGGTGATGTTGCTCTCGCGCGAAATTGCTAACTTTACGCGTGGTGAGAGTGATGCCTTGCGTAAGGCCATGGGTAAAAAGCTTATTGAGAAGCTGAACCACATGTACCCCAAGTTTATTGATGGTGGTAAGGCGAATGGCTATGACCCTAAGGTGCTTGAGAAAATTTGGAACGACTGGCGTGCATTTGCTTCATACGCATTTAATAAAAGTCATGCCACTTGTTACTCGTGGGTGGCTTATCAAACTGCTTACTTAAAGGCTAACTATCCATCGCAATACATGGCAGGTGTGATGAGCCGAAGCTTGTCGGATATTACGACCGTGTCGAAGTTGATGGACGAGTGTAAGTCGATGGGCATTAGTACACTTGGACCTGATATTAACGAAAGTTACCTGAAGTTTAGTGTCAACCATAGCGGTGATATCCGTTTTGGTATGGGTGCTGTGAAGGGAGTAGGCGAGGGTGCTGTGCTGCAAATTCTTGAGGAGCGTAAAAAGAATGGTTTGTTTAAGTCGGTCTACGATTTTGTGGAACGTGTCAATCTGTCTACTTGCAACAAAAAGTCGCTCGAAAGTCTTGCACTCTCGGGGGCGTTCGATAGTTTTGGCACCATTACGCGCGAACAGTTTGTGGTGCCTGATGAGAATGGCAATACCTTTTTAGATGCTTTGGTTAGTTATGGTAACCGTTTCCAAATTGACCGTGCTGAAAATAGTATGTCGCTCTTTGGTCCGTCTGAAACTTTGGAAATTTCAAAGCCCGAACCTTCAAAGCAAATTCAGCGTTGGAGTGATTTGGAACGATTGAACAAAGAACGTGACTTAATTGGTATTTATATATCGGGTCATCCGCTCGACTCTTTCAAGATTATTGTTGACAATGTGTGTAACATGCACATGGAACAATTGGAGGATGTTACACCATTTGCCAACCAAGATGTTAGTTTGGGCGGCATCGTAACAGATGTGCGTGTAGGACAAACACGTAATGGTAAACCTTATGGCATTGTTAAGATGGAGGATTACAGCGGTGCTGGCGAAATTCCTCTCTTTGGCGATGACTGGGCAAACTTTAGTGGCTACTTCCAAGTGGGCAATACGCTCTTTGTGACAGGTAGGGTAGAGGAACGCCAATGGAAAGAAAACTCTTATGAGTTGAAAATTGGACGTGTAGAATTTCTTGCCGATGTTAAGGATCAAAAGATACGTTCCATCACCATTTCGGTAGATGCCGACCAACTGTCGCAAGGCTTGATAACCGAAATGGTTTCAATCATGAAAAAGTCCGAAGGACCTACGGAGTTGTATTTCAATGTTCACGACAGAGAAAAACAACAGCAACTGATGCTCCAAAGTCGTAGCATACATCTCTCTGTAGACAGTGAGCTCATTGAGTTCTTAAAGAAAAACGAAATAGAATATAACATTAACTAATGTTGGGTTGCCAGCTGTTGAGCAAGTTGTTGATGGCAATAAAAACAAAAGTTTTTATGCTTTTGTTTTGTATTGCGATTGTCTTGCACTATCTTTGCATAAGATAGGCTGCGAGCTTTGCAAAAGATAGACTGCGAGCTTTGCAAAAGATAGGCTGCGAGCTTGTTAACAGCTTAGCAATTTCGAAACATTTCAAACAAAGGAAATATAATGGAAAAAGTTATTACAGACGCTAATTACGAAGGTATCGTGGCAGAAGGTCTGCCCGTAGTTCTTGACTTCTCAGCCACTTGGTGTGGTCCTTGCAAAAAGATTGGTCCCATCATCAGTGAGTTGGCTGAAGAATACGATGGCCGCGTAAACGTGGGTAAGTGTGATGTAGATGATAACGACGAACTCACTGCAAAGTTTGGCATTCGTAACGTTCCTACTGTACTCTTCATTAAGAATGGCGAGGTTGTTGATAAGCATGTAGGTGCTGGTAAGAAAGCTGAGTTCGTAGAAAAAATCGAAAATCTTCTCAAGTAATGAATCTCGACGAAGAATTGATGCTTGATGCGCAGGAGGATGCTGCTGCCGTGAGCTACATTAAGTCGCATTTGCCTCAGGAACTGCAAGAGAAGTTTACCGAAGAACAACTTTACTATTTCTTAGACGTAATTATTGAATATTACACTGAGAGTGGTGTTCTTGACGCTCAGCCCGATAAGGATGGCTATGTCGAAATTGACGAAGAAGCTATTGCTGCATACATTGCCAAAAAAGCTTCAAAAGAAAAAATGGGAAGTTTCGACCCCGAAGAGCTCTTGTTTGTTGTACAGGCACACATGGATTTTGAAGAAGAACAAGGCGAATAATTTTGTTGTCGTCTCTTCATGTAATACAAAATGAACTGCAGACATCTGTTTGGTTTCAAACGGATGTCTGCAGTTTTTGGTTGCTATGTAGCTATCTTGACTATTTTTTTTCACCCCTATTTAACGGAGTAAGGTGAGTGTGAGAAACATTGATTAGTTTAACCTCTCAATGATAAATAACTCCCCTCAACTTTTAAACTCTAATATTTTCAACTTATAAATCCTTTTTTGTACATTTGCACAATGAAACATTTTATACTTTATTTGGCAACCGTACTTTGCATGCTGACGTCGTGCATTGGAAAGGTGGAAACAACCGCAAATACAGACATCGTAAGGGTGGGGCAGAAGTTACCACACTTTGAGGTGACAATGAATGATGGGACACATATTAGTAGCTCGTCATTACAAGGTAAAGCATCGGTTATAGTTTTCTTTAATACGTTGTGTGGAGATTGTCGCCGTGAATTGCCTATTGTGCAAAAGGTTTTTGCTGACTATGGTGCCAAGGTGCAGTTTCTTTGTGTTAGTAGGGCTGAAGGTGCAACGTCTGTTCAAAAGTTTTGGACTGAAAACGCGCTGACGCTACCTTATTCGGCACAAGAGACCAAAGATGTTTATAGTCTTTTTGCAACAAGTACTATCCCCCGTGTGTATGTTTCGGACGTTAGTGGAGTTGTTCAGAAATGTTTTACTGAAAGCGTAAGCGAGAAAACACTGCGAGAGGCGGTAGGGGAAGTTGCAAAGGATTATTAAACTCTATGAGTTATTGAGTTGTAATATGAAATAACTTTATGACTTTTGCCTATCTGTAATCCTTTGATATTTAGCATAAAACATTCATATATCTCAATTGAAAATATAAAAAAATACATACAAAAATGATAAACACTTCAAACTTGAAAGTTCGCCTAATTGTGATGAACTTTCTGGAATTTGCCGTGTGGGGTGCTTACCTCACTTCGATGGGCAATTATTTGGGAAAGGCTGGAATGGGCGAATACATTTCGTGGTTTTATGCCATCCAGGGCATTGTTTCAATCTTTATGCCTACGTTGATGGGTATTGTGGCCGACCGCTACGTACAACCTCAGCGTTTGCTTGGTATTTGCCATCTTGTGGCAGGTTTGTTTATGATAGCTCTGTGGGGTATGGGCGAACAAAGCGCTATGCCTAATATCACCACTTTTATGACGCTCTACACCTTGAGCGTGGCATTTTATATGCCAACACTTGCACTCTCTAATACCACTGCTTTTATGTTGCTAAAAAATCATGGACTTGACACGGTTAAAGACTTTCCGCCCATCCGTGTGTTTGGTACCATAGGTTTTATAGCCACCATGTGGTTTGTAAATTGTGCAACAACAACAAACTCATTTGGTCTTACGTTGTTAGAAGATAACAATAAGTTTCAACTTACCCACATGCAATTCTTAGTGTCGGGTGTTTTGGGTATCCTACTTTTTGCTTACTGCATGACCTTGCCTAAGTGCCGTTTGCAGAAGGCACAGAATCAGTCGCTCTACGAAGCTTTTGGTTTGGACGCTTTCAAGTTGTTCAAGACTAAGCGTATGGCTTTGTTCTTCATCTTCTCATGTTTGCTTGGCATGTCATTGCAGGTAACCAATGGATATGCTACCCCCTTCATTACCAGCTTTAAGGAAGTGGTGCCCGATTCGTTTGCTGCTAATAATGCCACATTGCTTGTGTCAATTAGTCAGGTGGCTGAGGCTGTTTGCATTCTCTTTATCCCCTTCTTCTTACGTCGTTTTGGCATTAAGGTGGTTATGTTGATTGCGATGTTTGCTTGGGTGCTTCGCTTTGGATTCTTTGGTTTGGGTAATCCAGCCTTCCCAGGGGTAATATTATTTGTACTCTCATGTCTTGTTTATGGTGTGGCTTTCGACTTCTTCAATGTGTCGGGTGGTCTCTTCGTAGACAATGAGTGCGACCCTAAAGTAAAAGCTTCGGCACAGGGCTTGTTCATGCTTATGACAAATGGCTTAGGTGCGACAATCGGAACGTTGCTTGCGGGTAAGGTAATTAACCACTATTGTCAGTGGAATGAGGCTGGACACCTTGTGGGCGATTGGACAACTTGCTGGTTGATATTTGCAGGCTATGCCTTGGTGGTATTTGTGCTGTTTGCCCTGATGTTTAGCGAAAACAAAAAGGAAAAAGAAGCATGACCACTTATAAACAAGAGGAAATAACCCCTTATAACAGTACAGAAACTAAGGGTGTGCAAGTAGAACGTATGTTCGATGGCATAGCTCACTCTTACGATTTGCTTAATCACACCCTTTCATTGGGTATAGACAAAAAATGGCGTCGTGAAGCCGTTAATTCGTTGAAGCCTTATGCACCGCAACGCATCTTAGATGTGGCAACAGGTACGGGCGATTTTGCCATGCTTGCTGCACGCGAGCTGAAACCTGCTGAATTGGTTGGAGCCGACCTCTCAGAAGGCATGATGAATGTGGGACGCGAAAAGGTGAAGGTTGCAGGATTAGACAAGGTTATTCGTTTTGAAAAAGAAGACTGCATGCACCTCACCTTTGCCGACAATTCGTTTGATGCGGTAATGGTGGCATATGGCGTGCGTAACTTTGAAGACCTTGATCGTGGATTGCGAGAGATGCGTCGTGTGATGCGCTCTGGTGGACGTTTGGTGATTATAGAATTAACCTCGCCCGTACGTTTCCCTATGAAGCAGTTGTTCTGGCTCTACTCACATGTGCTAATGCCTACGTTGGGAAAACTCATCTCTCGGGATAGTAAGGCTTATGCCTATTTGCCTGCCACAATGGAAGCGTTCCCACAAGGCGAGGTTATGCAAGGTATACTTGAAAAAGCTGGTTTTAAAGATGTGAAATTTAAGCGTTTTACATTTGGACTAAGCACGATGTATACAGCCGAAAAATAAAAACAGAAGAATGACAGAAAAGAAAGACTTACGTATTGTATATATGGGTACACCTGACTTCGCGGTGGAACCCTTATCAAAGTTAGTAGAAGGTGGCTATAATATTGTGGGTGTAATAACTATGCCCGACAAGCCCATAGGTCGCCATCAAAATGAACTTTCGGCTTCGCCCGTTAAGAAGTATGCTGTGGAACATGGCTTGCGTGTGTTGCAACCTGCTAAGTTGAAGGACCCTGAGTTTGTTGAAGAGCTGCGCTCATTGCAAGCAGACTTGCAGATTGTTGTAGCTTTCCGTATGTTGCCTGAGGTGGTTTGGAATATGCCACGCTATGGCACCTTTAACTTGCATGCTGCATTGTTGCCCCAATATCGTGGAGCAGCTCCTATAAACTGGGCTATTATCAATGGTGATACCGAAACAGGTATTACTACTTTCTTCCTTGATCATGACATTGACACAGGAAGTGTTATTCAGCGTGTGCCTGTGCCCATTCTCGATACCGATAATGTGGAAGATGTGCATGACAAGCTGATGCACTTGGGTAGCGACTTGGTGGTAGAAACGGTAGATAATATATTGGCAGGTACGGTAACTCCCATTCCGCAGTCGGAATTACAGACCGATGAACCTTTGCGTCCAGCACCCAAAATATTTAAAGAAACATGCCGTATAGACTGGACACAAGGCGTGAAACGCACTTACGACTTTGTACGTGGTCTTTCACCTTATCCTGCTGCATGGACTGAGTTAACCTATAATGGAAAGACGTCCGTGCTGAAAGTTTATACCACAAGTAAGGAATTCTGTGAGGTGTCAGAACCCATAGGAACCGTCGTTACTGATGGTAAAACTTATTTAAAGGTAGCACAGGCAGATGGCTATCAACATTTGCTTACCATTCAGTTGGCAGGAAAAAAACGAATGCAAACTGCTGATTTCTTGCGCGGTTTTCATGCCGAAGGTGAAGTTTCGGTGAAATAAGCTACATTTAAGTCGAAAAAACACAAATATCTTTTTGCAAGTTAGCAAAAGATGGTGTAACTTTGCACAAGAAAAATAAGTATTCTATTAAATACCAAAACTCAAAACATGGAATATTCACACGAAGTACAGAACATGTGTTGTGTTGCCAAAGGCCCCAACCATGGTCCCGCTCCTATCCCTGAAGAAGGCAAGTGGGTACAAGCAAAAGAAATCAAGGACATCTCAGGTCTTACTCACGGTGTGGGTTGGTGTGCTCCCCAGCAGGGCGCATGTAAGCTGACCTTGAACGTTAAGGAAGGCGTTATCGAAGAGTGCTTGGTTGAAACCATCGGTTGCTCTGGTATGACTCACTCAGCAGCTATGGCCAGCGAAATTCTTCCTGGCAAGACTATTCTCGAAGCTCTTAACACTGACCTCGTTTGCGATGCTATCAATACTGCAATGCGCGAGCTCTTCCTTCAGATTGTATACGGCCGTACTCAGAGCGCTTTCTCAGAAGGCGGTCTCGTAGTAGGTGCTGGTCTTGAAGACCTTGGTAAGGGTCTCATCAGCCAGATGGGTACTCTCTATGGTACTAAGCTCAAGGGTACTCGTTACCTCCAACTTACTGAAGGTTACATCACTAAGATGTACCTCGACAAGGACGACCAGGTTATTGGCTACGAATTTGTTCACATGGGCAAGTTCATGGACGCTATCAAGAAGGGCGTTGATGCCAACGAAGCTCTTAAGAGTGTAACAGGTCACTATGGCCGCACTACTGCTGAGCAGGGCGCAGTTAAATCTATTGACCCACGTAAAGATTAAGGAGGAACACAAAAATGATTAGAGAAGTAAAGTTTGAAAGCCAGGACCGTCGCATGAAGCAGATTCTCGCTGCTCTTAATAAGCACGGCATCAAAGATATTGAAGAGGCTAACCAGATTTGCGAATCTTACGGCATTGATCCTTACATGGAGTGCGAAAGCACACAGATGATCTGCTTTGAGAACGCTAAGTGGGCTTACGTTGTAGGTACTGCTATCGCATTGAAGGAAAAGGCTAAGGACGCTGTTGAAGCTGCTGAGTACATTGGCGAAGGTCTTCAGGCATTCTGCATCCCTGGTTCTGTAGCTGACGATCGTAAGGTTGGTATCGGTCACGGTCGCCTTGCAGCACGTTTGCTCTCTCCTGAGACTAAGTGCTTCGCCTTCCTCGCTGGTCACGAAAGTTTTGCAGCTGCTGAAGGTGCTATCAAAATTGCTCAGATGGCTAACCAGAGCCGTCCTGCTGACAAACCTCTCCGTTGCATCCTCAACGGTCTTGGTAAGGACGCTGCTATGATTATCAGCCGTATCAATGGTTTTACTTACGTACAAACTAAGTTCGACTACTACACTGGCGAACTCAAGGTTGTTAAGGAAACAGCTTACAGCGATGGTCCTCGCGCTAAGGTAAACTGCTATGGTGCTGACGACGTTCGCGAAGGTGTTGCTATTATGTGGAAGGAAGATGTAGACGTTTCAATTACTGGTAACTCTACAAACCCCACTCGTTTCCAGCATCCTGTTGCAGGTACTTACAAGAAGGAGCGCGTACTCGCTGGTAAGCCTTACTTCAGCGTAGCTTCAGGTGGTGGTACTGGTCGTACACTTCACCCCGATAACATGGCTGCAGGTCCTGCTTCTTATGGTATGACTGATACTATGGGTCGTATGCACTCTGACGCTCAGTTCGCAGGTTCTTCTTCAGTTCCCGCACACGTTGAGATGATGGGCTTCC
>ERZ1023617.149-NODE-149-length-33502-cov-15.149072_pt1 | contig 33502 bp, 26 predicted proteins | sample MGYA00380328_ERZ1023617 | MGnify/ENA primary metagenome ERZ1023617 (study PRJEB33179, sample SAMN07448977) | human gut metagenome | biome: Human-gut; feature: Human associated habitat; material: Faeces | host: Homo sapiens | place: India: Bhopal | collected...
ATCATTTATTTTAGTTACAATTTTTCGATACACCAATAGTCTTTATTTCATATAAATGTTAGAAGCTCAAGAGTATGCCTAAACTAATAAATAAACTTAAATTAATAGAACAAAGATATGGACACTTACCAAGAGGGCACAAAATACAAACGTTACGCGTTTATAAGTTATAGTCACAAAGATATAAAAGAAGCAAAATGGCTTCATAAACATCTTGAATACTATAAACTCCCAAGTGATATTTTTAATGAATATGACGAAAAAAATCGATACCTTCGCCCTGTTTTTCGCGACAAAGAAGACATAGGCACAGGAATCCTAAAATCGGAATTACGTAAAGAACTCGAAGCTTCAGAATATCTTATCATAATATGCTCTCCAAATTCTGCCCAATCAGCATATGTAAACCAAGAGGTGCAAGTATTTATTGATCAGGGACGCATTGATCATATAATACCATATATAATAGATGGTATACCTAAAAGTGGTGGTGAGAAAGAATGCTTTCCTGAATCCCTTATTAATCACGTCAAGAGTTTCCCAGATGATGAATTATTGGGTGCAAATATAAATGAAGTTGGAAGACAAAAAGCATTTATACGGGTTGTTAGCAGCTTATTAAATGTTGAATTCGACACTCTTTGGAAACGACATAAAAGAGAACGGAAAAAGAGAGCTTTCACTTTATCGCTCCTATTTTTGTTTTGTATCCTAAATTTTTATTGGTTTGCGATACCAATAAAATTATCCGTTAAATTATTTGATGAAACACATAATCTCCCTTTACCTAAAAATGCAGTCTTAATTGTAAATGGGATTGTACACCCTATAAGTTCTTTAGATACAACTATTCGCATAAATAAGATACCTGGTTATATGAGACTTCATGATATAGATGTAGAATTCAAGGCTACTTACTATAAACGAACGTTTGATAGTGTTACATTAGGATACGGATTTAATAATATTATGAATGTATCCCTTAAACGTGATAGTACTTTTGCAGTATTTTCAGGAAAAGTTGTATGTAAAGAGTGGGTGCCTGTAGAAAACGCAAGAATTAATATAGGAAATCGTGTAACTTTCACAGACAAAAATGGTTATTTTAAAATTATATTTCCAATAAAAGAACAAACGATTTTCAAAAAGATTTCTGTTGAAAAAGAAGGCTTTACCTCTATTGTAAAATCATCAGAATGTCCGAGTTCGAATATTGGATACATCTTAAAAGAAAAGTGATTTATGGAAAGATTATGTTTGCTTATTGTATGTTTTCTGTGCTGTTTACAGGTAGATGCACAATTTACGCAATATGGTAGGACGCTTGAATATCATGGACGTCAAAAAAAGACGAACTATATAAGTCCTGTTTCAATATCATTCCAAGGATGTTCCTCTACTACTAATGACAAAACAGGACATCTATCTTTAGTATTTCCTAATGCAAAAGCAGGTAACGTTGTGTCGTGTACTGATTTGGAAATTAGTAACTCTAAATATGTCGTATTTAATCGGAATGATTTTGAAATTTGGACTTTAGGAGATAGAACATTACCTATTGTTTTATGTGAGAAATCTAAAATAGATAATTATGAAGCAATCTATACTAAAGTTCAAATGGAGGCAGCTAATGCTAAATATGAATCTAAGAAAAAAGAACTTAAACGGAGCGAGTTGGATAAACAAGAATTATTAAAGAAGATAGAACAACTTAAAAGGGAACATTCTGAAGAAATAAAGGAAATAAAAGAGAATGCTTTAATATTTGCTTATATAGATGAAGAAAAATTGGATTCTCTTCAATATCAGCAACATCTTTGTATATTAAACAATGATATAGAAGGAGCTGTTAGACTTGGAAAACAAATCGACTTTAAAAATAACATGGAAAAACAATTGTCAAACTATGAGAAAAGCATAGCCAAAACCCAGGAATTAGGATTAAAGCTATTTCAGAAAGCAGAAGCTTTATATTTGCATATTACGAATTGCGAACTTTTATCCACAGAAAAAGATTCTTTGAGAGAAGATTATGACATACTAATAAAATGTTATCGTACATTATTAAAACAATATCCCAATAACTTTAAATGTACAGAGAACTTATATAATAATACTAAGACAAAATTAGGCAATATATTATATAAATATGCAGAATTGTATCTCGATTTTTTGACTTACGATGATTGGTTTCCGAATGATTTTTATAGAGATCCATGGAGAGAATTTGAAAATAATCCATCTTTAATAGATTCAATGGAAGAAGAACTTGTTTGGAAAGTAGATTCTCTTACATGTAGTTATATAAGAGAAGCTTCTTTATACAAGAATTCCAAAGCTATTTTATGGATAATTTTTAATGGAAAAAATTACGATGAGAGAAAATTATATGCAAAAATATTACTTGATGGTTTAAAAAGTGGAGAACTAAATATTCCCGATGAAAAATATTCTTATTATGACATAAAAGACATATGCGAAAGTTTTCCTGATTTTCAAATAGAAGACAATGAAAAAATACTTTATTATTCAATAATTAGTGATAGTACAGTATCTGTTGCCCATTTCTACAACAAGAGTCCTCGATTAAATAAAGTAAAAATACCACGTGTCGTAAAGTATCATGGTAATAAATATATTGTTACACAAATTGGTGTTGCTGCATTTGGAGATACGAGTTATGAAGCATTGTACTTAAAACCAGGTATTCATAGAGGTGAGTGGAATACGATTAATAATTATTTTGAACAATATAATGATACTATAAGTACTACAATTACAGATTCTGGAAATGACATTTGTTTTGAACAAGATAATGATACCATAAGTATTACTATTACAGATTCATTTAGTATATATCTTCCAAAAACAATAGAATACATAGGAGCGGGAGCTTTTAGCCCACGATTATCGCGCTTTAGTATAAAAATAAATAAGATTCCTAATAAATTAAAAATTCTTCGTCATAGTAGTTTTTATTGTTGTAAATTTAAAAAGAATATAGTAATACCGGATAATATAGAAATTATAGAACCAGATGCTTTGCCAGATTTTTATTCAATTTATTTGCCTAAATCTTTGAAAAAATTAGATTGCTTAAATGGTTTCTGGGGTGGTAATTTCGATAATAGCATAGGAAAAATAGAAGGAATAAATAATAACCCCAATTTTAGAATGATAGATGGTGCTTTATACACAGCTGATAGCTCTTATGTCTATTTAGGTACTGTTGGACATCATAATAAAAGGCTCAATGTAACAAAGAATCAAAAATTTGATGAGTCTTTTTTTGAAAGATTGCATTATACAAGATTATGGCATGAAACAGAATTTATAGATAGCATTAGTATTGATGAACGTAATCCATATTATTCATATTATGATCATTGTATTTACACCAAACAATTAGATACTTTGTTATATATATTACCATCTGTAGATAAAGTACAATTGTCCGAAAATTTAAAACAAATAGATGTTTATGATACGCCATCAACCATTTATTATAAAATTCCCGATGAAATGTCTCCAGAAGGACTGAAAGAATGTTTGGAAGTATTATTTACAAGTAGCTGTAAATTTGAATTATACGGAAAAGAATATAAAAAAGAATCCGATAATGATATTAGTAACATCGATTTTTTAGATTCACTTTTAATAGACAACAAAAAGAGTACAAAATTATTATGTGTAAAAGCATTATCATACTTAGAAGATGATAAATTCTATCAAGCATCTGATCTATTAAATTCAATAGAAGTTTCAGATGCTTCCGATGATACAAAACTAAGTTGTTATTCTTTACTATTGGATTCATGTCGCGCATATACTAAGAGAATAGACACATATATGGAGGAATATAAAAACACAAAAAGTAGTAATCATGAAAAAATGGTTGAAATTTGTCTAAAACTAAGGGATTATTATAATAACACAGCTGATTATCTTAATACTGAATTAAGCATTTATGAAGCTTTTTATATAAATTGGGTGTTAGGTGCTCAAGCTTCATATAGCGAAAGATATAATAGCCTTTTCTATATGGAAAAAGGAATATCATACGCATTAAAATTAGTAAACGAATTCGATACGGATGAATATAAAAATGAAGTATCTGACTTTTATGTTTCACTTGCAAATGTTGCATTGCATAACAATGACGAAGGGTTAAAAGCACTTCAATATGCAAATAAATCATTAGAATTAAATCCTCAAAATATAGAAGCTTATGAGGCCTTGGGAAGTTATTTTTATAACTACGGTGGTGTAGAAAAAAATAGGAAGATAAAAGAATTAATCATAAAAGTTGAAAAATTAGATTCTAATTATAGTAAATCTAAAGATAATCTTTTGTATCAACTATTAAGCGGTAAAGAAGACTTATAAATATTAGCAGTTGAAAGTCTCAATTTTTTATTATGATGCATCTTTATGAATACTAACCATCAATACACAAATATTGCTTTCATTTCTTACAAGCGTGAGGATGAAGCATGGGCTAAATGGCTTCAAAAGAAATTGGAACATTATAAACTTCCAACTGAAATACTTAAGAAAAATCCAAATTTGGAGTTTTATGAATGTCCACGTTATATATTCAAAGATACAACCGATTTAAGTGGTGGAGTTCTTGCAAAAGCAATCAAAGCAGGTCTTGATTCTTCAAAGTTTCTTATAGTAATCTGCTCACCTCGTGCTGCAAAAAGTGAATGGGTATGTAAGGAGGTACAAGACTTCATTAATTTAGGACGTGAAGAATATATTATACCATTTATTGTTGACGGGGAACCTCATTCTGTTAATGCCGAAAAAGAATGTTTTCCTTTTGCATTGAAGTCTCTTTCAGGAGAGCGTGAACTGCTCGGCATTAATATAAACGAGAATGGTCGAGACTCTGCGGCTGTTAAAGTGGTCGCACGCTTGTTTGATTTGAAGTTTGATACTCTTTGGAATAGATTTCAAAGAGAAGAAAAAAGAAAGAGACGGATTATATTTGGTGCCTTTATATTTGCCATATTGTTTTTGCTTTGCATAATTGCTGGTGGTGCTTATGCATATAATGAAATTCAAAGAGAACGTGATAGGGTTTTGCAGAATCACGCAAGAATGGTTGCTGAAAAATCAAAAGAAATGATAGCGAAAGGTGATGTATACAATGCTATCATGGCTTTATTGAATTTTGTCCCCCAAGAGAATTCTATCCCATATATCCCAGAAGTCGATGCGACACTAAGATTGGCTCTTGATTCATTAGACAGCATGCGTTGGACATATTCTCTCATTAGCGATAATTGTTATGACGCTTATTTTTCAAACACAGGGAAATACATTATTGCCCAAAATGAAGAGAAAATATTAATACTGGATACAAAGTCATATCTACCAATCACTTCTGTTCCGAAAAAAGAGAAAGATTTTTATAAAACAAGTCTATCAAAAGAAGATGACACATTATTTGTGGAAAATGATGATTATTGTTCAGCCTATTTTGTTCCTTCAGGGAAAATGGTGAAAAACTTCACAAATGAGGATTATGCAAATGATTCTATTTTGCTATCATCTGATTTCGGTGTATGTATGCCAAAGAATTCTATCGTTCGATATTTCCCGAAAGAGTCTTTTTTGATTTACAAAAAAGTATATAAACAAGATGATTTTGATAAAGAATATACTGTCATCTATAACAATTTGAAAACAAGGAGAAAAATCTTTGAGAGATATGACGATAATGAAAACAACTTGTTTGTAGATCCTGGATGGGGCGTAAATATGACCTCATTGTCTGCCAATAACAAATATATAGCCGTTTCTTATCATGATTGTGTAGATATAATAGATTTGGAACAATACCAAGTCAAAAAAATGCATAGTCATCTAGATGATTGTGATCATTATTCTGAAGAATGGAGTTTTGTTGGTAATGACACCTTATTACATACCTCAGATTTCCATATCCCATATTTTTATGATGTTAATTCGGGTATGTTACTAGATTCTTTGAATCTGCCGACAGAAGGAATTGTTCGGGGGCTGACTTTTGATACAACAAGACAAAATTTTCTCATTGTTATAGATGGTAAATGGCTGTATATGCTAAAACGTAACAATTATAATGTTTCTAATGGTTTTAGATATTATTATACAAAAAATAAAAGGAGTACTAACAAAACACTTGTAAGCAACAGATTCAAGATAGAAGTCAATAAAGGCGAATTAAAAGTGAATGATGATTTTTGGGGAAAGGCTTGGACTTATTCGGGTAGTGATGGAATAAAATTGGTAGATATTATAGTTGACAAGTATCTTGTTGCAGAAGAAAATATTGACCATGGACGCGGATGGGAGGAGCATTCAGTGATTGTCTTCGATATTTCTTCAGGGGTTAAGATAAAAGTCATTCCGTCTGACGAAAATAGGTATGTTAGAACTGGGGATGCTTTTGTGCTAACAGGAAATAACGCCGAATCGACCTACGAATACCTATTCCGTTCATATGAAGATGTAATTAAGAGATGCAAGGAAGTGGTAAAAGAAATGAAACTGACAGAAATGGTTAAACGTCAGTATTATATTGAGTGATATGAGAAAACCGTTCGATATTAATAAAAGCCAAACTTTTTAGCATTTCTATGAATATTCTAAAAAAGAAAATTGAATTCATTATAGGTTACTCAATTATATGGGCATGCATATTGGGGTATCCGATTTATCTTAGTCTATTCAACCCTGATGTTTTAGATGATAGTAATATAAAAATCAGCTCGTTCATTTTGTTCTTTTCATGTTCTATATTAACAACGATGGTAATGTTGATATATGATTATAAAGTACATAATCAGCTTTCAAAGTTAAAGGATGATATATTGGTATCCTACAGATTGAGAAAAGTTAGCTATTACGTTAACAACGTCTTAGTCTGTGTATTTATACTTTTCATAGTAAGCTCATTTTCTTCGCTTATTACGAAGTCCGAAGTGGCGGTGTGGTTTGGGATTTTTCTATTTATATATATGGCTATTGGCTCTTGGAGTCTTGGTGCATTTCCTAAAAAGCCCCAAATAGTTTCATTAGATGTGTTGGAAGACAAAGAATATATACTTTATTTAAGAGCTTTTTCCGAAGACGAAAAGACTTTAAAAAATAAAGCAATGCCATATCTTGGAGAATTTAGAGGATTTACCGAGGATGCATTTCTTTGTTTTTTCAAAAATGCAGTTGCAGTGGGTCAACCTGGAGAACTATTTCCTCCCACTGCTTCACATCGTATTTATTTCAAAGAAGAAGATTGGAAGAAGTCTGTTTTGAAAATGATAAAGGAGTCAAGACTCATCATTTTACTAGTAAACTCTAACATGAATTGTGTATGGGAAATATCCAATATAAAGAACTATAAGAAGAAAACCATTTTTATAGTTGACAATATCGAAGAATATAATATAGCAAAATCTATGATGTCCGAAAATAACATATTACCCACATTTACGAATATCCGAACACCTTTTTGTTTCTATTTCGATGAAAATGAGAGGATTAATACCATTAAGTTCGATAATGACAAACTGTCTTACACTATGGTAGCCAATACAATCTTACAACATTTTAAAATGGAGGCTAAAGATAAATAATTTAAGTTTCGCAAGTGAAGGTAGTTATAGGAAGTAATAGGAAGATAACTCGCTTCGCTCGTGAAGTTAATGGCCAAATGTCCTATTGTTTAAGCAATAAAGCTATTGTCCGTTAATTTCTTGAACGACCAAAGGGAGTGGTAACTTCTTTTATTCCATTAACTTTTGAACTTGCGAAAGTTTAATAAATAACATTGCTTAACAAAAGGCGATTAAGAGAAGTAAGCTTGGGGTTACGAGTAATTATACGAATAAAAGAATATTTAGAATATGGGATGTCCGATAAACTCAATAAAGGAGCTCGAAAATGGGTTGAGATATAGAAAGCAAAAAATGGTAGTTGTGGTATTAGCAAGTGCTAATAGTGATAGTTGTGCAACAGATTTTGTTTTACGCAATTTCCATGAAATGGATATGTTGTCTGATGATGTAGACTTCTACCTTCCTGGATATGGGATTAATCAATACAATAAGCCCCTAATACCTGAAACTGCAATTAAATGGATAAGAGAAGAAAGTAAACGTCTATTTCCTGATTTTCATTACAATAAGATACGCTCCTTTTGTCATTGTGAAAAAGATATAGCAAGATGTATTGATAGTCCTAGATTAGGACGAATAGTGTTCAATGTTGCAGAATTTACAGATTTTGTATTGGAATTTACACGACGAATAGATGGTTACCATTATCTTGGGGGATGTCAAATGGTTTTACTAAGACCAACTAATGAAGGAACCCCGAATTATGATGAAGCTCGTGTGTATGATTTGGATAATATAATCAATTCTCAAAGCGGATTATCTTTGGATTCTTTCTTGTTCAGAACATTCCAAGCTATCAGAAACGGAAGTTTCGAAACAACTAGGCAATTTAGAAATCCATTATTGAGAAAAATCTTCACACATAATAAATTGTCTAAATCTGCAATAATACATGAGATAGATGATTTGTACGATATGGCTACAAGATATCATGACGCAGAAGGACATTACAACATTATAGTACAGAATATTATTATAGATATGAATAGATGCCTTCATTGGGATATGAGTGAAGAGGATTTTTATTTTATTAGTTATTCAAGTAGAAATGTTATGCAAGCAGAAACATTGAAGCGCTTACTTCAAGATAATAACATTCATGTTTGGATAGCTCCTGATGGTATTCCACAAGGGCGTGAGTATCCATTGGTTATTCCTACTGCATTGAAATTAGCAAAAACATTCGTTCTTCTCCTTACTCCAGATTCTGCAAAATCCCAATGGGTTAGAAGAGAACTTGCTATTGCAATAGGTAACAGCGTAAATACCAAAGTAAAAGTTATACTTTCTGAGGGATTTACGGTATCGGATATAAGAAACGACAACGAATTGGAATTCTTACTTGATAGAGTCCAAGTCAAATATGAATATTCGGATTTAATACATTCAAGTGACATGTTAAATTCATTTATCTCTGAATAAATTTATATTTCCTATTTCATTTGTTACATTAGTTTAGATATGCCTACCAAGCCCTACGACATATTCATTAGCTACCGACGAAACGGTGGTTACGAGACAGCACGACATATATATGATTTGCTTAAGCGTGACGGATATTCCGTCAGCTTTGACCAAGATAATCTTATGAATGGCAACTTCGATAAGGCTCTGCTTGACAGAATTGCCAATTGCAAGGATTTTATTCTGATATGTGATGCCGATGTGTTCCGCAGGACCATCGAGGAACAAGGTAACAAGGAACGTGATTGGCTCTTTGTAGAACTAGCTGAAGCTCTAAAACTCGACAAGAACGTTATTCCTATTATGTTGCATGGTTTCACAGGGTTTCCAGAAGGACTGCCCGATGAAATAAAAGATGTAAGATACAAAAACGGTCCACAATATGATACGGCATACTTTGATGCCTTCTACGAACGACTGAAACAATTCTTCGTAGAGGCTTCTGCCGACGATAATATAGTTATCAAAGAGACTTCAGAAAAGATGAAAATAAGCCTGTTATTAGAACATGGATGGCATTGCTACAATCAAGGTAAATATAATAAAGCAATGGATTACTTTCTTGAAGCGGCTGATATGGGATCTGCCAATGCCATAAATGCAATAGCCCTCTACTACTTTGAAGGACATGGATATGAACGCAATCTGCAAAAGGCTGCTCAATGGTTTCGATATGCAGCTGAGATGGGATATGCCAGTGCACAGCGTAATCTAGCTGACTGCCTATTGAATGGTTGGGGAGTAACTCCCAATGAAAAAGAAGCATTTGCTTGGTATATACGAGGGGCTGAAAAAGGTAATAGCAAATCACAATATATGGTAGGCGAATGTTACGCCAATGGTTGGGGAGTTGAAACAAAATTGACAAAAGCCAAAGAATGGTATGAAAAAGCTGCTTGTCAAGGATATGAACCTGCAAAAGAAAAATGAAGTCTCACAAAAAAAGTGTAAGAAAAAAAGTAATCAATGTCCAACCGAAATTATAAAATATTCATCTCCTATCGTCATGACGATACAGCCGACAAGGCAGAGCATCTGCTTTCTTTGTTGGAAGCTTCTGGCTATAAAGGTCTTGTAAGTTTCGATAGGGAGAATCTGGACGGAAGGTTCGACCTGGAGATTATGAGACGACTGGATGCCTGTACCGACTTTATTGCCATCATAGGAACCAGTACCTTGGCGAATATCAATGAGGAAGAAGCACAATGGTACCAGAGATTGGCAACTTGCTCCGTAGAGGACTTTCCTGCCCTTGAAGCTGCCTTCATAACAGAGAAATACGAACGTCGCAAGACTACTGGTGAGAAAGTAAGGGAGGAAGACAAACGCATTGACTTTGTGCGTTTGGAGATAGCGCGTGCTATCTCCAAGGGGAAAAACATTATCCCTGTGGTTCCTGTTAATTCTGACATCTTCAACTTTGACAAGTTGGAATTGCCGGATGACATCAAGTTGTTCAACAAATACCAAGCCCAGAAATATCAAGACAGCAAGAATTTCCTGTTCAAGGATATTCTGCCAAAAATAAAGAAACATTTGAAGACACGCTTGTATAAGCATCGCTTGCTTCAGATTGGTACGATTGTGTTGATAACAGCCTTTGTGCTTGCTGGTGTATTTAGTGGCTTGAAATGGGTGACGGAGAAGAGAACGTTTGAAAATCTGAGAAGCATGTCTGATTATGAGAAATTCCAAAGTGAAACATGGTTCTATGGCAACCAATGTGCTGACAGCATTAAAGAATTCGTATCACTAAAAGGAACTGGTAATGTACCTATCAATGATGCTATAGCAAGAAAAAGCAATGACTCCATTCGTATTGACTGGAACCAAGATTGTTCCTTAAAACAATTACGAGTATTGCGGAAAATCATCAATAACATGATGCTCGTACCCAAGGGTACTTTCATGATGGGAACAACGAGAGAAGAGGGCTTGGAGAATCCTCTTCATCAGGAGACTATAAAGAACGATTTCTATATGGCTAAGTTTGAGTTGACCCAGCGTGAATGGCATGTCGTGATGAATGATTCTGTAACAGGTAGCGACAAGTTGCCTATGGTAGATATCTCATGGAATGATTGCATGAACTTCATCAATCGGCTGAATCATCTTACAGGCTTGGTCTTCAGTCTTCCAACGGAAGCCCAATGGGAATATGCAGCAGGTTATCCAAACAAGAACTTTCAGAAGAATGGATTTCCATATAAGGCGAAGATGCGCTATGCTGGTAGTGACAATCCTGATGACGTGGCTGTATATGCCACGAACAGACTGATGGAGATAGGAAGCAAGAAACCATGTGAACGAGAAATATACGATTTGTCGGGCAATGTGGCGGAATGGTGCGCTTGTGAAGATGCCAACAAAAGGAAAAAGCATATTCGTGGTGGCTATTTTCAATCTATTGCCGATGAGGTGACTATCACATACGTGGATTCGGCAACTGGAAATGAAGGTAGCCCCACCATAGGAATGAGACTTGTACTAATGCGATAAAAACTATAGATATGGTAAAAAGAACAATTATTACTTTGATATTGTATGCATGCTTTTATGCAACAGCATTTTGCCAGAGTGAAGATTTCATGAAGATATATAAAGCCTGTCTAAAGGCACAATCATCTATGAGCGATGATGAAGGAAGCAAAACCGAGATAAAGGAAGCTCTGAAACTTATCACAGATGCCAAGTGGTCGATGCTTATCATGCAGAATGAAGATGTGAGGGGGGAAGCTAACATAAAAAAGCATATGGTTTTCACCTCAAGTTTCTTCAATGAAATGAGCAAAGGAAACAATGTGTTTAAAAAGGCTAAAGAATATGCCAAGGAACAAGCAGCCGATGCAAGAGGGGGCAATGTGTATCTTGGAACAAAATGTGTCGGGGCAGGCAAGAAGGTGACATACAAGATGAACCACATGGCAAAGACCTTGCGTGTTGGAGCTGTTGCAGAAGTGAATGGTCTTATCAATCTTTCCGTAATCGTCAAGGATGCCAGGGGGCATGTCTCCAAACCCTACAAGGTTACATCTGATGAATATCGCGGAGCGCCAAGCAGACTGCTTGACGAAATCAAAATGCCAAGTGGGAAATGTGTGGTGTATATTACCATCGAAAATAAATATAGAGAGCCCAAAAGTGTGGCTATCATCGTTGAATAAGCAAATTTGTAAATTATGAAAAGAAGTACTATCTTCATAGGTATGTTGCTGTCTGCTGCTTCTGTCATGGCGCAGACTGAGACTGCAAAGACTTTGTATAAGGAGGCAACAGCCGACCGTTCCAAAATGGAACAGTTTCTGAAGCGTGACTTCACTGCGGTGGATTCCACATCCATACGCGACCTTGCTGTCATGCTGTATCGTGACAAGGATTACCGCTCAGCTGGAAGATGTTGGGAGATAGCCTTGCAAAAAGTCAAGAAACATGGTAAAGCGTATGAGCAAATTCTCAACGCCATGTCATCCGCATATACAGAACTGGATGACAAAAACAAAATCCAGATGGTGATGGAGTTGATGGAAGAACACAATCAGTATGAACTCACTCTGCCTTGCAACGATTACAAGTGCAAACTTGAACGTGCACAATACTATATCATGCATGGCGATGAGTCAAAAGGACGCGAGTACATACATGAGAGTTTGAAACTTTGCCAGACAGAAGAACAACGTATTGAGGTAGAGGAAGCTTACGCAAAGATATTGTTTGATGTGCGTGATTTTCTTAGTTGTGCACAATATTATCTCTCAGCCTCTAATCGTTGGAAAGAACTGGGTACGAACCCTGTACACATGGGAACTGATATGTATTGGGCTGCACAGAATTATATGCTTGCTAGCCAATATGACAAGGCTGAAATTTGTTCAAGAGATGCAGTAGATTGTTTCAAGAAACAAAAGGATGAAACCGAAAAGAAATTCTATCTGATGGGCATTCTTAGTCTTGGCGATGCTTTGTATTGTCAGCAAAAATACCAAGAAGCTCTAGATACTTATCAAATAGAACTAGATGGGTATTCGGCTTGGAAACCTAAAAGCGAAAAACATGCCGACGCTCTAGAGAATATGGCAAAAGTGGAAGTGAGGTTGAAGAAATTTGAGGATGCCAAAAAGCATTATCAAATGGCACTAGACATATACAAGACTTTGAACCTTGATACGAAATACTCAAATACCTATTCCTCTTTAATGGTGTGTTTGCGTAAAGCTGGTGACAATGATACCGCTGACAAAATGGAACAAGATGCCGAGAATAAAAGCAAGGCTGTATACCAACGTCTGTTGGACAATGAATTGCCTTCTTTAGAAACTACAAGGAAATATTTGGGTTCTATGACATATACTAACTCGCTCAATACGATTGCAGGTTGTTATTTCGGAGTCAATAATTATATAAAAGCATCGGAATTCTACTCTTTATATGCTGATAATCTGAGAAACATGCTCCGTGAACGTTTTGCATTGATGACAGAAAAGAACCGCAGTAGGGTGTGGAAAGAGCAGCAGCAGCACATTGATGATTTCTGCTATGACATTGCCACATTGCCAGACACGGCAACAAACAAAATGCAGTATTTTATCCCGACATTTTATAATCTCGAACTATTGTCAAAGGGCATCATGCTCAAATCCAGCATTGAATTTGAGAAAGTTTTAGGCAGCATGTCTGACAAAAACTTGAAGAATATCTGGCAACAAATAAAAGTAAATCAGCAAGAGATAGATAGACTACAAACAGAGGCTTCTGACGAAAACTTGCAAAAAGTACTTGCCTTGAAAGAACAAAACATTCCTTTGGAACAAAAGCTAATGAAAGGTTGTAAGGAAGTGAAAGACTATACTGAATACCTTTCTTATACATGGCAAGATGTACAAAAACATCTTAATGATGATGATGTTGCTATTGAGTTTACTATGGTACAGATGTCTCCACTCGATAAAGACTCATATTTGTTAGCTCTTATCCTCAACTCGACAGGTAAGCCCGTGATGGAAGTAGTGAGCACACGTGCCATCATTAAAAACCTAACTAGTAGAAATGATCTCTATGACAATGACACATATAACAGATATTTCTGGGGTGGAGCTTTGAGAAAGCATCTTGACGGAAAGAAGCGTATATTCTTCGCACCCAATAATATGCTGAGCAATGTCGCTGTAGAATACCTGAAGGATGGCGACAAGCCTTTCTCTGAGAGATATGAAGTGTATCGTGTCTCTTCTACCAAAGAACTTTGCAAGGAATACCATATCTCCACAAGCAGAACTCTAAGTGTTTTTGGAGACATTGATTATGAGACAGCAAAAGTGGCTAAGAATCGTGTCGGCTTCGGACAATTGAAATATTCCCGTCCAGAGATTGATGCGGTAGAAAAGGCGATGAAAAAACAGTATAAGGTGAAAGTATATGACAGAGCCAAAGCTACCGAATCTGCTTTCCGCAGACTATCAGATAACTGCCCTGCAATATTGCACATATCTTCGCATGGCGAGTATAAGGGAGACAGCAAGACCGGTGAGGATGAGGCCATGCAAATGAGTGTGCTGGCATTGGCTGGAAGCAACCAAACGGAGAAGCTTGAAGATGAGGACGGATATGTTTCGGCTGCCGACGTGGCAAGCATGAATCTTCGTCAATGCGATATGGCTGTATTGTCAGCATGTTATACGGGGATTGGCGCACAAGGAATTGATGGTATTTTCGGATTACAACGTGGTTTCAAAAATGCAGGTGTACATACTTTGCTCATATCTTTAAAATCAGTATCAGACGAGGCTACTTGTGAGCTGATGAAATGTTTCTATAAGGGATTAGTAAGTGGTCTTTCTAAACGTGAAGCACTTATAAAGGCTCAACGCTATCTTCGTGAACATGACTTCGGAAAAGGAAAAGATTTTTCAAAGGGTGAAAAGTGGGCACCATTTATTCTGTTGGATGCCTTTGATACAAAAAAAGAGAGCAATTGATAGATTGTTATCTTTTGTTTCCTCTCTACATACAAAAAACTAATTAAACATCACGAACTATGAACAAAAACAACTACACACCACACCCAATCGATACGAAGGACGTGGCTCTGCCTAATGAACTGAATGCATTGGCAGAGAACATAGCCAAGAATGTGCATGAGGTATGGTCGGTTGGACGTATGAAGGATGGTTGGACCTATGGAGAGGAGCGCAACGATGCAGAGAAGAAACATCCATGCCTTGTACCTTATGAAGAATTAAGTGAAGAGGAAAAGGAATACGACCGCAATACGTCTGTTGAAACAATTAAACTCATATTGAAATTGGGCTTTAAGATTACAAAGAACTAAAAAAATATAAGACGTTAAGAAAAGAGCGAGATTTGGGAATAAAGAAAACCAAGTCTCGTTTTTTTATTATTGTTTGATAGGTTTTGATGGCTTGCAACATCTCTATTATAAAACGATTAGAAGTTGCGCCCGACACGGATTAGGGAATCTTAATATGAGAGAATTTTTATCGCCACATAATGTTCCTTTTTATTGGGGAGATAGGTTAAAAGAGGAAGAGGGGTACACTCTATATGTTAGTGATTGCTTTTGGATGTTGGCAACGAAAGATTTTTATGAGTTTTACTATAACCCGATTCATACAATGGGAAAGATTCGTGTAAGTCAAATGCCACAAATAGTGATAGAACGCATTAAGTTCTGCTCTGCAATATTTCATAAAGAGGATATTAAATTTGAGTGTACCAAGGCCACATTGAGACCTTCACCAGTTTGTTTTCATAAAATAGAGCGTGATATGCGTATTGGCAACTGGTTTCATGCACAAGGTCAAAACTATGCAACATGGAAAGGATATTTCATCTGCGACGATATGTATATGCCAAACTTGGAAAGATCCTGTCCGATAAAACACATTGATGGCGCCTTAGTGTTTGATATGATACGAATGGGTTGTCAATCAAGAACTGCTCATTACATTAAAAGTGTATTTGACCTAAAAGTTTTTAGTAATGTAAGGACGACAGGAATACAATTGTTGGAAATTACTGATTAGATAGCAAAAAACAGGTATTGAATTATGGGATTATTCGACTTTTTCAAACATATAGGGAACGATACACAAAAGAAACTTACTTTTGAAGAATGTATTGTAAAGATGTTTTCTTCGGCAGGTATAGTTCCCAATCGAGAAGGCAACACATTTGCAACAGAAGTAGAAGGCAAACATTGTGTATTTAATGTTGCATTAACCAGTATGGACGGAAATAGACTACTTGTGTATGTTCCTTTCCCTATACCTGTAGATGCTAATGTAGCATTTGCTGCTAACTACGAGATTAAAAGAATTGGTAAAGAAGTTGCTGGTGTTTTGCCTGAGGCACAGGTTTATTTGTCAGAAAAAGAAGACGGTTATAATATTATTGTGACCACAGTGAAAGAATTTGAAGAGTTGTCAGACAACACTTCAGATGAAATTCAAAACTTAATGATTCGTTCGGTCGATATTCTCGATGACAAAAACTTCGAATCGTTGGCTGCCGCTATATTCGGATATGAGTCATACGAAGAAGCAAAGATGAATATGCACGCAAAATCTACAGGTGGAAATAATGTGTCAATCAAACTGAAAGATGGATATAACGAAGTTTTAGGTGATGCCTCCAACCTAAGTAATTCACGATTTGCTGGACGGCTTATGGCCTGTGCGATGAACATTATTGCCGAGAAAGGTAATGATGAAATATCGGAGCAAGCAACCGAAGCGATTCAAAAATCTTTTGACAGTTACATTCAGATCGCTTATGATATTGCGAATGAAGAAGAACGTGATTTGATAAGAAAACTCAGATACCTTGCTAAGGCTAAGAATAAAGATGATACAGATGAAAATGATTTTGTACAAGGTAAGATGGAGGGGTTAGTAATCTGTAATGATAATCCATGGGATTTGGTGTATGAAGAGGGAAAGTCCAATGATATAGATATGTCAGAAGAGGAAAAACTATATAGAGAATTATGTTTATCACAATATCAAGGTCTACCACTTGTACAAAATGATTGGGGGGAAGATATGGCATTAGTGACTCAGGTGATTGGGCGGTATTGGAAACCACGTTACTTGATGGACAAAGAGGCAAGATGCGCATACGAGTTCATGTCTATTGATGAGGTGCTGCAAATCGTGACAGATGAAGATATTGACTGGGATAGTATGAAAGGGCTTCCACAAGATGCTTTTGATAGAGCGAAAGCGCATTCGTTTCATTTTCCTGGTCATGTATATCAATATAAAAATGGCGTGGCAGAAGTAGAATGGCAGCTTAATCCTGATGGTATGTACTATCGTGATGAGGACGGTTTCGGTATGACAGATGATGAAGAAATCAATCTTTATGGTGCTATTGACAGAAAAGGTACGGTTGTAAAGAAGTTCACTTTGAAAAGATAATCAATCAGCAGGATTATTCTGAAAGAATAAAAGAGCAGAAGGCTATGTAGTTTGTATTCCATGGTCTTCTGCTTTTTGTTTTCCACGCAGTTTTTTGATAGTAAATGGTTACTTCGGTACTCTATATCTCATAAACAGACAAATAACAAACTTAGAAGTTGTGCCCGACACGGATTAGGGTATTGAGATATGAAGTCAATTATTTGTACTTTGATTCTTTTTGTTTGCGCCATTACATCAGTAAACGCTCAAAATTATCAGAATGTTGTTTGTAACAACTGTAGAGGAGCTGGAGGATGGATGACTATGTATGGGGCTGTAGCTTGTCAAGCATGTAGAGGTTATGGTTATGTGTCTGTTCCTGTTCAAAATCCTACCTCATTTAGGGGGCGCAACATCAGCAATAGTTCTACAGTTCCTATTTACTCATATTACAATGGTTGCTGGAATATAGTCACCCGATACGCCACGTTGTATAAAGATAAAGAAGGAGTGTGGAAAGTACGATTGAACAATGTTGATTATATAGTTCAAACAGGAAGAAACTTCTATGGTAGAACTCAGTATATCTACATCGGCATGGGATATTACTACTATTTATAAAAACAGATTATCTAACAATAAAAAGAAACAACAATGAAAAAAAGTGCTTTACTTATAATCCTTTTGAGTGTTATTTATTGCTCATGCAAATCTCGTTTGGAAAAGTATATAGATTGAGTATTGTTAGGTTACTTCTTTCTCATAAACGATATAAAAATAAAAACAAAAGACAATGAAAATTAAATATGCTACAATCAGCAAGACTGGTCGGCGAAGCAATAATGAAGATTGCTTTAGCGTCTTGGAAATGCCAGAGCACAATCGCTTTATGGGTATAGTATGTGACGGCATGGGCGGTCATTCTTTTGGCGAGGTGGCAAGTGAGGTTGTCTGCGATGCCATTTCAAAATACTGGCAGGATCATACAGACACTCCAGACAGTGACCAAAAAGTTGTTATGGCTTGCAAAAAGGCTTGTAATGCCATCAACCAGAAATCCTACGACCTCAGCCATGCAGAGATGGGTACTACGATGGTCATGGCTAGCATTGAAGGTGACAAGGCGACAATAGCCCATGTGGGCGACAGCCGTTGTTACCTGCAAAGGCAAGGTGAGGGATTACTTTACCAAACCGAAAATCATGTGCGTATCGACTTCGGATGGGAAGTGGTGTCACGCTGTTTCTTCAGCTACCGTCCAGAAGTCGCTGTTCCTGACATCAGGCAGTTCACCATTCAGAAAGGAGACAGGATATTACTCTGTTCTGATGGCTTGTACAAGAGCATGGCACCCGACATACTACAAGCAAGGATCTTGGACGACAAGCCCTTGGAAGATATACTCGATGTATTTGACTTTCTCTGTCAAAAACAAGGTGATGACAACTATACGGCAATATTGATTGAGATAGGATAAAAGAGAAACAAGATGAGAAAGACACTATTAGGAATTGATTTGGTTATCTGTTCATTGTGGACTATAGCCGCATTGGGAAGCAGAATAGCATGGGTTGATACCCCTGCAACATGGATTGTAATGTTACTTATTATGTCACGTCTGCTGCTCTCGTTCACGCTTTACCATAGGGAAAAGAAATCATGGATTCCAGGACTGCTGTTCATGGGATTGACAGTCTTTGCTATCAGTACAGAACTTGACATAAAACTTAGTGAGCTCGCCTCAAAAGTATTTCCATTGTTGAACCTTGACTTTAACCGATGGTGGTATGTAGGGCTTACTTTAGCTGTGGCTACATGGTTGTGGGTAGTTCCTTTGGTGGTCTTTCTCGTCAATATCTTCCGTAAGGGTTGTCTGACAGACACCTTGACATGGACAGACACACTTGGCAAACTGCTTTGGACGGATAAAACCGCAAGGACATACTGTTCCCTACTGTTGATAACAATAGGCACATTGTATAGTGGTCTCACTATGAATGCGAGGCTATGTCTGTTCGCCTGTGTCGTGGCTCCGACACTGAGTTTCCATCTGCTTAAAAGATATTATGGATTGGAGAAAGGAAAAGTGTGGGTGTTGGTTATATCCATGTTGATATTCTTCTTTGCCCAACCCCATGCTGGACTATTGCGTATGGTCATGTTGGGCATCAGTTTTAGCATGGTGATCTATGTATGTAGTTTCTTCTACCAGGACAAGAAAAAATTGTTACTGTCCGTTCTGTCAGCCATCTATGTGGGCATATTGTTGCCAAGTTTGGCAATAGGCAACAACCAATATACTTGCTTCAATGTAGGAAGAACTGGATATTATTCCCTTGACATCTATCCAGGCATATTCAGCATAGAGGACAAGAAAACAGGGAAGATAGGACTGCGTAGCAGATATGGTCTGTTGGTGAAGCCTGAGTATGATGCCTTTATCTATCATACATCAAGACATTGGTTTGGCGAGTTGGAACTGCGTAAGAACGGATATTACACTCTCTATGACATCTGTAATAACGAGTATCGTAAAGACAATCATATTAGCCATCAATTACAGGACAGTATCTGTCAAATTGTAGAAGAGCATCTCCTGGAGTACGACTATAAATCTGATGAAAGACTGGAAGTAAGACTAATAGAAGCAAAGAACAGCCAAGTACGCACCCATATCAAGGTTTTGAAAAACGGATCTTTCATTTACGACTACGATGACAAGGAAGCGTTTATACCAACAGATTCCATTTCATATACTCCAGGAACAATAGTTTGTGACTCCTTAATCATGTTAAAATGGTGTCAGTTGAAATCACTTAGCTATGCACACAGTGCGACCACAAATGATTCCGCTGTCTATAACATTCAGGTGACGCTTGCGAGAGAAAACATGCCCAAGCCAAAGGAGGCAGAATTGCTTGTGCAAAAAATCTCACGTTTTCTGAGGTGCATTCTTCCAAAGAACTAAAGCAAGCCATTGACAATATCCGTAGGATAAAGAATGTGGATGAGGTGGCAAGAATAGAAATTAAATAACAAAAATGAACAACATGAAAACTACTACAATATTCAAAATGTCGGTATTGTTTCTGTTTGTCCTTTCCGTAGTATCCTGTAAAGGAAATAAAGGCAGATTGGATAATCAGGAATCCGATACTGTGATGGTTGCTAAAGACAGCATTCCATTTGTCTTGAAACATCTAGATGTTGACAAGAAAAAAGTGATGGCATACGTTACTTGTTCAGAACAAACAATCGACTCTTTACTGGCAATTGCTGATACAGCGTACAGCAAAACTTACAGCTATAGTTTGGAAGATTTGGGCATGGACAATAAAGAGTATAACAAGTGGATTACAAAAGACTACAAAGACTCCATTTCTATCGTTATTGCCCTGTTCGATTCATACGCAAGTATGGTCAATTCGGGTATGGATGAAGCCAGCGCATCCTTTGTTTGGCATGAGGTGGCACGACAGCAGATGAAACACTTCTATGTAGAAACTGGTGGTGAATGGCAAGAACCAGACAGTTACGAAAAGCTATTCCATGTGATTGATGGAGTCATGAGATCATACGATGGTGGCGGCCAAGCAGATATAAATATGGTAGCCTGGCGTTCTGTTATGCTTATTGACTATCGACTGATAGAAGCATACAAACAACTGGTAGGCCTGTGTACTGACAGGGCAATGGTCAAACTCATACATGATGACTATATGTACACGCTAACCACCTATCGAGCACATAGTGAAGCCATTGAAGAATGCTACTCAGACCTACCTCGGGAGCAAGGTGAGCTGTTTAAATGGCTGCTAAGTAGCAAACTCGAAAATATCAATCTGCTCATCAAGAACTACAAGAGAGGAAAGATAGACAACAATACTGTCAAGAAGAACTTGCAGGAACATCTGTGTCTTGCAAACAAAAGGCTGGTAAAACTGACCAAAGATTTTCTTGATAGAAAAAGAGATGATTTTCGATGATGTCAAGCCAATGAAATGATAGATTAGAGGTTACTTTTCTCTCTCTATTATCATAAACGAGACAAAAGGAAAGACAATGTTAGTGATACATCCGACAGATAGAACGACCAAAATGCTCTCAATCCTTTATGAAGGGGTGGGAGCACGAGTGATAGAATCAGATTGCTCCAACAAAGAGATGGGACACCTGCTTCACCATACGTCGCCAAGTGAGCGTATCATGCTGCTTGGTCATGGTTCGAACAAAGGCTTGTACTTCCGCATGAATGATGAGGAGGAAGACTTTGACGGTATTATCGTAGGGCATCCACAAGCCTATTATCTTCGCAAACATTGTGGAGGTATCATCGGTATATGGTGTCATGCCATGGAATTTGCCAAGAAGGAAGGGCTACATGGTTTGTTCTCTGGTATGATCATATCTGAGATGAGTGAAGCAGAAGAATATGGTGTGGTTACTGATAAGGATAGCATGGACAAGACAAACCGTCTCATGTTTACACAACTCAGAAGGCTTCTGGACAACGGTACACCACTGCATGAGATACCAGAACGTTTGAAGGCATTGGACACCACGCAAAGCGACTTGTCACGGTTCAACTACGAGAGGTTTTATTATGTGTAATCAAAATGAGGACTATGAATACAAAAAACATTATGCTGGCTATATGGAATCAGTTGACGAGAAAGGGCGCATGGCGAAACATTTTCGTCACGCACAATGCTTTTGGCATATTCAGTCAATATAGCCACATATCCCAAAGAAGTGGTAAGCCTAAGGTGGCATATCCATCAAAGTATGTTGCGGAAAAGGCTGCAGAAGCAATGGAAAAGAAACATGGCGTTCATTTCTCTGTCTATAAATGCGCATGGTGTGACGGATGGCATATAGGCAAAAATAGCGAGAATAAAATTCCAGCTTTGAGAGTAGAATAATAAACACGGGACTAACAGAGAATGGTATGAATATCAGCAGAATACTTACACTCAACATTCCTGACATTCATCCTGCATACGGAGGTGTAAGGGGAAAGACAATGTCATCACGCAGTCAGGGCTATGCTTGGCCAGTTATCAAGGATGCAGGCGTACATACTATCATTGACCTTCGTAATGACGGCATGAACCAACGTATGCAAAACCTTTGTGAAAAGTACGGTATGGAGTATTTTTACTATCCTGTTGATAACCGTGCCGATGTCGTTGAAAGCATGGTGTCGTTGTTTACAGAGTTTTGTGAGCGCATCGACCGAGGCGGTTTCTATATCGCTTGTGCCATGGGGTTGCACCGTACAGACATCGCTCTCAGCACCTACTGGGTGTTCTATGGCGCAGATAAGGGAAAGAAGCCGCCGACCCTGCAAGGCTACCTGACGGGAAGCGGCCACGGCACCTCAAAGATATTGCGAGTACTTAATGCATTCTATGACAAACTTACGGAGAGAGAAGGCAAAGAACCCTTGCCCATCGAGGAGTTCAAGCGAAGGAAACAAGTCATCAACGAGCAAAGTAAGAGAAACAACAAAAAGTAATAACCTCATAACAAGAATAGTCATGGAACAGAAATATACCATTTGCTTTGTCTGCACAGGCAATGCTTGCAGAAGTCCATTTGCCGAGTGTGTACTCAAATCGATGCTCGAACAAGAGGGGATGAACAATATTGAAGTGTTCTCTCGTGGCACATTGGACTGGGGAGAAAACCCTCGTGATGCTAATATGGTACGAATTGCCAGCGAACTAGGCTATGCCCTTAAAGGAATGACCACACCCATTACTCGTGAGAATTTGCAGGAGGCAGACTGCATTGTTATCTTTGATGTGGAACACCGTAATGCCATTTCCCGTGTGCTTGACTATGCGAATTGGGAAAGGATTGTCATGTTCGACAAACTGGCATTTGGTACAGATACCGCAGTTATGGATCCGCACTATCAGACTGATGACGTGTATCAGAGTGTGGCCTCGCATATTGTGGAAGGGTGCAAGCGGATGATTGAACTGTGGAGGGATAATTCACCGACTCACAAGGCGTAAAGATTGCAGGACAACAAAAAATCTTTCAGTCTAAAGTGAAAATTCTGATATGGCAAAATCCTGAGCAACTTATTGTTGCTCAGGTGTTTTTAAAATATTAGAAACTATAATGTTGCGGAATTAAGGTAAAGGAGAAATTTGAACAAAAGCAAATAGAAGAAAAGAGAAGAAGAATTGGATTTTAATAAGTCTCTCCCATACCTGGCTACCTTATATCCCCATAATGGGGTTAGTCTTGCGCATGGAATGTTGATGATTAGTTAGCCTCACAAGAATTGGCATTTCTTCAACATAAAACCATACAAAAAACTGATAGTTTGGTTACTTTTCTTCTCTCTATAACATAAAATGTATAACGATAAAAGATTAAAAATATGAACAAGTCAAGTATTATAGACTCAAAGGTTTTGAAAGACAAACTGCAGGAGTATGCAAGAAAAGTGGGGCGTATAAGTGCTCGCCCTGTATTGTTGCTTTATTTTATCATGACGAGTAAGGACACACCGAAGCGTGATAAGTTGATGATATTGTCAACCTTATCCTATTTGGTGTTGCCTATTGACTTGATTTCTGCTAAGCGTCTGCCTATCATTGGGTGGTTGGATGAGGCTTTTTCGCTTTCTGTTGCTTTTCAGAAAGTAAGCAAGAACATTACGCCTGAGATTGAAAGAAAGACGGATGCTTTGCTTGACAAGTGGTTTCCTGAATATACCAATTATGTTGAAATCGTTGAGTGATGGTGGTATTGCATGGATTGGGATATGAAGCCGTCTTAACTTTTCTGACGAAGAATAGACGACTTCAATATGGCTACCTATGGGAAGAAGATTTTCTGAGTTTTTCGGTATGACAATTTAAACATATAAAGATATGAATATGAATAGATACATTAAGTTGGGTTTACTTGCTATTGTCTCAACTTTTTTCAGACTGAGTTCTGTGGCTCAAAATGTGGTGGAAGCTGACTCTATTGATGCTGAAGAAGCTTTTGGAAAGAAACAAATTACCCAAATTCCATTGGAGCAATGCGAACGAGTAGATACTTGTAGCATTGCAAAGTTTGCCATCGTTACAAAGGATGGCAAACGGGGTATTTATGACTTGGATAAACATGAAAATGTTACGGAGATTGTTTTTGATGTTGCTGGTTTTTCTCGTCTTTATGTTTCGGATGAGGGGATTGAGGTGTTCTACTTCTATGTAAAGAAGGGTGTGGAATGTGGAACGATTGGTGTGGTTGGAGATAATAATCAGACTATTGGTGTTTGGATGGATAATCCTGAATACGTTGCAAAGCTTGACGAATGCACAACGATTGATAGGGTGATGACTCAAAAATGTCAAGATGTTTTGTCGGAGGGATTGGAATCGTTAAACGGTGTATATGGACAAGTTGCTGTTATTGATGCAAAAACTGGCAGATTGAAGGCTTGGGTGGCATTGGAGAATGAGGGTGAGAATTATGCTGAGGGTAAACTGCTGAAACAAGCATGTAGTTCTCGCATTTTGGCTCTTTTGGGAATTACGCCAATGCTAGCAGACATCAATGGCTCGCTGAATGAGAAAATAGACTTAGACGGTGGTATCTATAATATAGGTGACAGCATTAGTATTCGTGATCATAATTGGAGGTCGGGTGGCTATGGCGTGATGACGTATCGTAAAGCATTGACTCATAAATCGGATGTGGCAATGTTTAGGATTTTACAGGCAAAGCATGGTGACAAAGCTTTTGGTATTTGGAAGAAAATGACGAGCGACGAAAATCTATCAAATACGATGGAACTGGCTGCTATCTTTAATAGTGCCTATCAGAAGAATGTTCTAACTTTTCCAACGTTGCAAGGTGACTCTGTTACTGAAGAGAGTTTCAAAAACATTACTCCTTTGGGGCGAAAGTATATGAAAGATGTTGTGATTGGTTTGAATAAAGGGGATGGTATGCAAGCTACGTATGCTCCCAAAAAGATGGATTTAGCTGGTATTTATGGTAATTATCAGGGCAAGGAAATTGAAGGAGGTAAACATAAGCTGGCTGAAATGTCTTTTGTCGGAGTTTTTCCTGCTAAGAAGCCTCGTTATGCTTTGGCGGTGTTTATAAAGAGACCGAATGTGCCAACATATGGTCCGAAAGATTTGGCGAATAGCATTGTGAATGAGCTTGTTGAATGGTTGACTAAGTATTAAGTAGGTAAGTAGGTATTCAATATAAACTCATTTTGAATACCTACTTAAAATTGGATTTTTATGGTGTCTGTTCTCTCATCGGTCGTGTAGCTTGCTACACGACCTCTTTAATGCCCAAAATCGCTAAAAAAAATAAAGGCAAATCTTGAACTTCATAAATGTTTAGACGACTTCAAAAAAAGAAGCTTGAACTTGCAGGCCCCAATAAAAGGATTTATCTTTGTGGACTGTAAATTCAAGTTTCGGATTGAGGGGGTAAGATTTTATCGCAGAATTTATGAAATAGAATTTTTCGATAAAGCTTGAACTTTTTACTACATTACTCCGAAACATAAGTTTTGAATAGCTTATGCAAAATACGAATATTTCGACTGGTGTTTATGAACAAATCATTAACCGCCTTTTTCTGTTGAAACTGAATAAGGTGGATGCTGAACGTTTCTACATTGGTAAAAAGCTCATATCGAAGGACGATGCTGTGCATATTCTGAGTAAGTATTTGCAACATCTTATAGAGGTTGCATTTATAGGTACGCCCGAGGATCAGGATGTTGACAAATATATTGAATTTGTAAATTCGGTAATTAGAACTTTAGGTAAGGAGTTTAATGTAGACGATACGGATCTAGACTTGGTTGATGCACAGAAGAGTATTTTGACAGCGGTTATCGACCGTACTAACTGCGAGTATCCCGACATTGAGAAACATCTAAGAGCCATAACACCTGTCACTTCGTTAAGTCGTAGTGCATTGTTTTTTGGAGGTAGAGGTCCTGCCGACATGGAGAGCGAACTAAATAAGGAAATACTCTGTGCGGATGAGATTTGTTGGGTAGTGTCGTTTATCAAAACAAGTGGCTTGAATTTGCTTTGGAATAGTTTGAAGAAATTTACGAGCGAGGGTAAATGTTTGCGAATCATCACTACGACTTACACGGGAGCTACCGACTATGATGCTATTGCCCGATTATCGACTTTACCCAACACGGAGATAAAAATTTCGTATGATGGTACGCAAGATCGTCTACATGCAAAATCCTACATATTCATTCGCAACTCGGGATTTCATACAGCCTATATTGGTTCGAGCAATCTGTCGAGCTATGCGCTGAAAGATGGTAAGGAATGGAACTTTAAGGCTACGCAATTTGAATTACCACAGGTGATTGAGAATGTGCGTAATTCATTTGAGAGTTATTGGTGCGATGACACGTTTGAGTGTTTTGTGCCTGGTGTGAGCGATGAGCGACTGAAGAAGGCATTAGGCATTGATTGGGAGACGCCATTGCTTGATTTTTCGGCTCTCGATTTGATGCGTGCAAAGGATTATCAGCAAGAAATATTAGAGAAGCTTGATGTGGAGCGCAATGTGCATGGACATTTTCGCAACCTTGTGGTAGCTGCTACGGGTACGGGGAAAACTGTAATTGCGGCGTTTGACTTTAAACGATATCGTGAGGCACACCCCGATTGTCACTTTTTGTTTATTGCTCATCGTCAAGAAATTTTACATCAAGCCATGCAGACTTTCCGCATTGTGCTCGACGATCCTAACTTTGGTCGCATCTGGGATGGTAACAATGAGCCAAGCAACTACCAACATGTTTTTGCAAGCAAAGATACATTGCGCAATCGTGTAGACACCTTACAACTCAGGGCTGACTATTACGACTATATGGTGGTGGACGAGGTTCATCACATTGTAGCACCTACTTATGTAAAGTTGATGACTTGCTTCAAACCACAAATTCTGCTTGGTTTGACTGCTACTCCTGAACGTACAAACGAGCAAGAGGACATTACTGTTTTTTTTGATGGACATATTTCGGCTGAAATACGTTTGCCCGCTGCGTTAAATGCAGGGCTACTTGCTCCGTTCTATTATTATGGTATCCCCGACAATGTGAACCTCTCGGAAGTAAAGTGGAGTGGACATGGCTATGACATTGCCGAATTATCGCGCATTTATACACAAAATGACTACCGCACTGGACTTATACTCAGAAAAATGCAGGAGTACATAGGTAATAACCAACTGCATAAGGTGCGTGCACTCTGTTTCTGTGTAGACAAGAATCACGCAAAGTTTATGAATGCAAAGTTCACTTTAGCTGGGCTGAAGACGGACGTGTTGACGAGTGATGACGATGACCGACATCGTAACATCGTGAAAAAGAGACTTCAAGCAGGGACTATCAACTATCTTTTTGTTGTAGACCTTTTTAACGAGGGTGTGGATATTCCAGAGATAGACACCATACTTTTTTTACGTCCTACTGAGAGTGCCACCGTGTTTTTGCAACAGTTTGGTAGAGGCTTGCGTCTGCATAAGGATAAAGACCACCTAACTGTGCTCGACTTTGTAGGACATTCGCGTGCTGAGTTTAGCTATAAAGAACGCTTTGAAGCTTTGATAGGTAGGCATTCGCAAAACATAAAAGATGAGATTGAAGGTGGTTTTGCTAATGCTCCTTTTGGCTGCAAAATTATTTTGGAGGAAAAAGCCAAGGAGGAAATCATTGCAAACATCGAGGGCTATTTGCGTAGTCTGAACAAGGGCAGAATTATAAAGGAAATAGCTGCCTATTACAAACTGGCTAAAGCTGCTTTCTCACTAAAGGGATTTTTATTTATAGTCATGTACCTTTTCATAAAGTGTATGGAAGCATGACGTGGGGTGAACTATGCCAGTTGGCTGGTGTATGTAAGGATGTATCGGTACATGCTGCGCAAATAAAATATGCTGTCAAAAAGAAGTGGCTTGCAACCGATTCGTTTTCTTACTTCAAACAGTTGTTACGCTTTGCCGATAGTGGCTTTAAATGCGACACGACAAAGTTTACTGAATTGGAACAACGTTATGCTGTGATGCTCTACTACGATTTGTATGATAAAGCGGGAAGCTACACAAGCATCGCTCAAATGTTTAACGATTTAGCTTCAGATGCCTTGTTTGTTCAAGAGTTTAAGGAGGTAGTGGAATATTTAAAAGACAAATGTGTGGCGCCCGAAAAGGAAGACAATTCTGTTTATAAGAATTGGAATCCATTGCGTTTGCATGGGGTCTACACTAAAGCGCAGATACAAGCCGCACTCGGACTTTCTACGCTTGCACGTAAGTCGCCTTCGCGTGAAGGTGTGGAGCGTTTAAAGGACATTAAGCTCGAGGCCATGTATGTGGACATCATTAAAAAGCGCGAAGAAGGCTCAATGACTGCCTATAAAGATTATGCTCAGAATAGGGAATTCTTTCATTGGGAGACGCAGAATAGAGTGAGCGAAGGTAGTCGCGAGGCTGAAGCATATAGAAATGGCGAGAACAATATGCTTTTGTTTGTACGACAACAAGTGGAGCATCCTGACTTTGGATGTAGAATGGGGTTTACATATCTTGGACAGGTCACAATGAATAGCATTGAAGGCTCGAAACCTATGCAGATTGTGTGGCACTTGAATACGCCCATGTCAGAAGCAACTTACGCTTTTGCAAGTCAGTATAAAGCTATTGGATGATTATAGAACACTCTAAAAAAAGGAAAATGAAAAAAATAGAAGTTGTTGCAGCCATCATTTGCGATGGTGACAAATTTTTTGCTACTCAGCGAGGTTATGGTGAGTGGAAGGATTGGTGGGAGTTTCCTGGCGGAAAAATAGAAGCAGGAGAAACTGCTGAAGAGGCTCTGCAAAGAGAAATACGCGAGGAGTTGGCTACGGAGATTGCAATTGATAAACTGATTACAACCGTAGACTATGATTATCCCAAATTTCACCTTACCATGCATTGTTTTCTGTGTCATGTGCAATGTGGACATCTCACTTTACTTGAGCACGAATCGGCACGTTGGTTAAAGCGTGAAGAGTTTAACTCTGTAAAATGGTTACCTGCAGACGAAGTGGTTATTGAACAATTAAAATGACTACTGTGAGTCATCATAAAGTAAACATGCTCTCTGCTTAATCTTAATACAGATATTGAAGTCGTCTAAACTTTTATGAAGTTCAATATTGAATCCACTTGAAAAAGTCAGCAGAGTCGACCTCGCCCAAAGAATTATTGACGTGTTCGAGAATAACCCGAACACGCAATTAAATCATGAGATAGTGAATGAAATATTTGGATTCGCTGCTGATGCAGCATAAAATTTAACGAAGTATTGTTTAAAATGCGGCCAAATTACCAACCAAAGAACTTTCCTCCATCATCACAAGTTTTCTCCCAATCGGATTTGCCCCACAACGTTCGTTTGTGGCGTTTCTTCGTTTTGTCGTGTTTTGCAATGACAAGCAACACTGCAATGGGGATTAAAGACGTTTGTTCAATTACCTGAAAAATTCTGGCGCAGATTTGGCGCATCCTTAAACGAAAAATCAGCGCAACTTGTTGTTTTAAAACTCGTTACGCTGATTTTGGCGGAGAGAGAGGGATTCGAACCCCCGGTACCTTGCGGTACGCCGGTTTTCAAGACCGGTGTATTCGACCACTCTACCATCTCTCCTTACAAATGGTAGCCGTCGTTTTGGCTTATTTGCGTGTGCAAAGGTAGGATGTTTTATTGAAACTGCCAAATGTTTTGCAAAAAAAGTGTGTTATGAACTTATTTTTTTGCATTTTCTGTGGGTAAGAGGTGAAATGTTTGCCTAATATTCATGTTTAGTTAAGGTGCATTGTGTCAAAGTTGTGTGTGAAAAGAGTAGGGGAGCGGTTGTTAGGAAGTCAACTTTATGAATTGTCCTAAGAACAGAAGTTTTAGTTTGCTCTTATATTTTAAGTTCAACCATACCTTTCACAAATGCCTTGATTATAAGTTCGGTGGTGTTGGTGGCATTAAACTTTGACAACAAATGCGCCTTGTGTGTATTGATGGTATTAACCGAAACGTGAAGTGCATCGGCTATTTCGTTGGCACGCAGTCCACGGGCAAGCTGACACAACACGTTCTTCTCTTGCGAAGTGAGATGCTCGCTGGAGTCGGGGATGTGCATTTCAATGTGTCGCACCAATTGCTGAAAGCGCTTGCAAAAGTATGTGTCACCATTCATTACGCTTTCTACGGCATATTGTAGTTCGCAAGGTTCGCAACTCTTAAATACTACCGCGTCTGTGCCCGAATGCATCACCGCATTGATGTTCCAAATTTCCTCGTGTGAGGTGTAAACCAATGTGCGGATGTTGGGTTGCAACTGTTTGGCATAGGCAATAAGTTCTATGCCCGATCCGTCTGGCAGATCGAGGTCTACTATACAAAGGTCTGTTTTAGGAACATCTTTCAGTTGTTCCATGGCATGACGCATGGTGTTGCTGATTTTCACATCTTTCACGCCAGGAATGCGCATTAAGCAAACCTTTAATCCCTCAAGCAGAATAGCGTGATCGTCGCAAATCAGCACCGAAAAATCTTTATGCTTCTTTTCTTTGTTCACAATCATGTTGCAAATTTAACCGATTGTTTCTGCATGTATTTCATTAGAAATAATGAAAAACGCATAAAACGCTCTAACATTTTATGCAAACCACGTGTTTGTGCTCGCTATTTGTGAAGCTTTTTGCTTCAGCTTCGATACTTTTAAGGCGTTCGGTTGTAGATTGCAAACCTATGCCACCATGGTTTTGTGGTGTGTTGTTGTTCTCGGTTTGTTGTGCATCGTCAATGAGGTTGAGCACCACGGTGCTCTCTTCCATCTTAAGTGATATTTCAAGGTGTTTGAGGTTGGTGTGCTTAATGAGGTTGGTAACAAGTTCTTGCACAATGCGATAGAGTTGGTAACCTTTTTGTGCGGGGAGTGCTGTCCAATCGCACGTGTTGTCAATGTCTGTTTTTATTTCAAACTGTTGCATTTCGCTCAGTTTAAAGGCGAAAGCAGAGAGCAGTTGATCGATGGTGGAGAATTGCATCTTGGGTGGCATTAACTCGTGCGAGATGTGGCGAATGTCATTGCGCACATGGTGGAGTTGTAGTACTGCATCGTCTACATTCTCAGAAGCTGAAAGTTTCATTTCAGCCACGAGCAAGTCGTTGCATACGCCATCGTGCAGTTCTTGAGCCAAACGTTTGCGTTCGGTTTCAACGCCATCGATATAACGTTTAGCTTCGTTAAGTTGTTTGATGCGGCGTTGCTGGCGCGTCCATAATATGATGCCAACTCCACCTAAAACAATTAGTGTTAAAGCACCCACAAGTCCTGCGCCCAAGCGCCATTGTTTTACTTCAGCTTGTGCGGCATCCTTCTCGAGTTGTACAATTTTAAATTGCTTTTCTTTAGAGTCGTAACGTGCAGCAGCATCGGCTGCTTGTTTCTGGATGTTAAGTTGTTGTATGGAGTCTGCTACATAGTAAGCCTCGCGATAAAAGTAGCAAGCGCGGTCGGCTTGTCCAACGCCTTCGTATGCTCGAGCCGTCATGAGCAGAACCTTGTCGCGTTCTGATGAAACGGCAGGACCGTTGTTGTAGAGAACTAAAGACGACTCAAGGGCGAGTTTCCATTGTTTGGTAACGAAATAGAAGTTTGCCTTAGCATGCTCAAGCTGCATGCGTTCAGTTCCATCAGGGGCACATTGTTTCACGATGGAATTGGCGTGAGCAATGAGTTTAGGAATTTCATTGTAGCGTGCGGGGAGTTGTGTGAGCAAGGTGATGAGAGGAGACAAACAGCTGGCTTCTGCTAAGGGTTCGTTGGCTTTTTGTGCAATTTTAATGCCTTTGCGCAAATAGGTTTCGGCATCCCCAAAGGTGGCAGGATTATATGTCAGAATGGTGCCCAAACCTGCATATACCGACACTCGTAAAGAAGGCTCGGCTGCGTCTTCATATTTCAAGGCATTGAGCAACATGCTTTTACAGTCTTCTGAACGTCCTACTCTGCTACACAGGGCAGCATAGTTTTGATAGCCTGAAAAGGCAAGCTGTCGGTTGTGTTTAAGTCCGTAGTTAATGACTTGTTCGTAGCATTTAATGGCTTTGTCAAATTGTTGCAAACGGCTGTGGCAAATACCCATGCTGCACAGTTGGTTGTATTGCTCGTTTTGATTTTTTTGTTGTACGGCTATTTTTTGTGCGCGTGTAAACAGTTGTAAAGCTTCTTTTGTTTTTCCTTGTGCCATATTTGCTTCGCCCAATGCGGCATATAGCGTTATAAGGTCGGTACCTTTGGGGCTTTTGGCTTGTGCAAGTTTTGCGTAGTGTATGGCGGAGTCGGGTTGTGAGGTACTAAAGATGCGTGCCATTTCGGTTAGTAAATGGGCTGTAGCACCTTTTTGTTTTATTTCTTTTCTGATTCTTTCAGTCTGTGGTTGCGCATACAGTGCATTTGTTCCAATAAATAGGAGTAGCGCGAAAATAGTGACAATCTTTTTCATGAATGTTAGGTTTTAGTTGTATGAATAATGCAAATGTAATAAAAAATGTATAACAATGAAAGAGTCGTTATTTTTTTATTGAAGTTGTCTAAACTTTTATGAGGTTCAAGGTTTGTTTTTTTTGAAGTGCCTTTTAGCTTTGAAGAGGGATTGTAGCGAGCTACACGACCGATGAAAGAGCAAAAAAAGCGGTCAAAAAGAAAGATGAAAATTAAAATTAGAAGAGGTAAAACTTAATTTCATTCTATGTCAGAAAAGCTTAGACGACTTCTTTATATTATTTGCTCCCTTCGTCCAGCCTAGTAGTCTGTAAAGTCTAAAAGGTTAGTAAAGATCGTCCAGCAATAGGCTGGACGAGAGAGTAATACTACATTCTTTATATATACGCTT
>ERZ1023617.153-NODE-153-length-32620-cov-37.743375_pt1 | contig 32620 bp, 23 predicted proteins | sample MGYA00380328_ERZ1023617 | MGnify/ENA primary metagenome ERZ1023617 (study PRJEB33179, sample SAMN07448977) | human gut metagenome | biome: Human-gut; feature: Human associated habitat; material: Faeces | host: Homo sapiens | place: India: Bhopal | collected...
TGATGATGCGGAAGGAGATGAAAGGAGTCTTGTAGATGTGGCAGGTCTGTGCGATGGAGCAGCTTTCCATATCCACAGCCATAGCGTGAGGGAAGTGCTCCAGGATAGAGCGCATCTTCTCCTTGCTATCTACGAACCATTCTCCGCTTACAATCTGTCCGGCATGAATCTTTGGATGCTGGTTGTCTGGCTGTTCATTGATGGCAAGCGCCTTTTCTACATACTCCTTAGGGGTCTTGAAGAGGGCAGGCATACCGAGAATCTGTCCATACTCGCATTCGTCACCGCAGTAAGCATCGTGATATACACAGTCGGTAGCTACCACCACTTCGGTAACATTGAGGTTGATGTCAGCGCCTCCAGCCACACCCGAAGAGATGACGAGGTCTGGGTGGTAATTATCAATCATTTCCACAGCTCCGATGGTGCTGTTCACCTTTCCGATGCCGCACTGCTGCATCACTACTTCATTCTCGCCGATTTTTCCGATGACGAAGTCCTTATGATTCTTTCGCTCAGTCTGCGATTCTGTCAATAATGTCTTGAGTTGCGTGAACTCCTTGTCCATCGCAACGATAATTCCTATTTTCATATCGATTTATTTCTATTCTGGGTGCAAAGTTACAAAATAAATCCCATAAAAAAACATTTCCCCACCTATATTTTATAATAGGCAGAGAAATGTTACATGATGATATTGCAAACTACGAAAAATGTAGGGTTCTGTTAGAAGTTCACTCCAAAATTGAGCAAGAGGGCTCCATTGTGCGATTTGTCAAAACTGTCGTGGCAGATGTTGGCAAGGCCGATGTCGTAGGTGAGGTCAGCATAGAACATATCGTAGCCGATGCCGCAACCGATGCGCAGACCGCCATCCAGACGGCGGAAGTTGTCGCTGCGGAAGGAACTCTGGGCCTCTCGCTCGGCAAAGTTCTTGATCTTGCCACCTACACCCACGGCGAAGTAACCGCCGAATTGTGGCTGGATGGAGAAGTGGTCATCTACATCATACTTGTATTTCAACACCACAGGAATCTGCAGGTAGTTGAGGTCGTAGGTCATCTTCTTGCCGGAAACCAGATCCTTCTTGCCACCTTTTTCTATATAGGAGAGACCCGTCTCCAGATATAGAGGCGCTGTATCCGTGAGCGGAATGCCGGCAACAACGCCTACGTTGAGGCCCGTCTGCCAATCACCGCCATCCAGACGGGAATCATCCGAATTCACGTAGGTGAATGCCGGACCGATGCGGAAACCGAAGTATGGAGCACCATAACTGTGGTTGTATCTGTAGTCGAGATGTCCCGTTCTCTGGTTGTAATATCTACTATTCTTATAGTTCTGAGCTGTTGATGGAATCACTGCCAGGAGTATTGCCATCATGATAAATGCGATTCTTTTCATATTGATGTGATTTTAATTATTATCTGGTGCAAAGGTATGGATTTTCGGTCATCTTGCAGCGTGAGAATCCCTATAATGATAGGGGGAAAACCCTATTGCGTCTTTTCTTCGATAAAAAAAGTAAAAAGTTTCTTCTATTATTTTGTAGTGTCTTCATTTCTCATTATCTTTGCACCAAATTATAAACGTTTATAGAAAAAGATGAAATTATTGAAGAAGTATCTACTGGATATTCTGGTAGTGATTGTTTTTGCAGTGATCTCTTTCGTGTACTTCATGCCTGCCGACATGGACGGACGAATTCTGTTCCGACACGACTCGGCGGCGAGCAAGGGATTGGGACATGAGAAAGAGCTTTTCCAACAGCAGACTGGCGAGACAACCCGTTGGACCAACTCTGTGTTTGGTGGTATGCCAACCTATCAGATGTCGCCTTCGTACGGCAGTACCCAGGTGCTCAGCCAGGTAACGAAGGCTTATCATCTGTGGTTGCCTGATTATGTATGGTATGTGTTTGTCTATCTCCTGGGCTTTTATATCATGCTCCGTGCCTTCGATTTCCGACAATCGCTGGCGGCGCTGGGTTCCATCATCTGGGCATTCTCATCCTACTTCTTTATTATCATTGCTGCAGGTCATATCTGGAAGGTATGGGCTTTGGCCTATCTGCCTCCTATGATTGCGGGTGTGGTACTGGCTTATAGGGGTAAGTATCTGAAAGGTCTGCTCCTCACCGCCATCTTCTCGGCTTTCGAGGTGAATGCCAACCACGTGCAGATGACCTATTATTATCTCTTCATCATCCTCTTCATGGTGATTGCCTTTCTGGTAGATGCCATCAAGAAGGGGGAACTCGCCCGCTTCGGCAAGGCGACTGCGGTATGTGTCGTGGGTGCCCTCATCGGTATCTCGCTCAACCTCTCCAACCTGTATCATACCTGGCAGTATGGTCAGGAAACCATGCGTGGAAAGAGCGAACTGGTGAAGAAGAATACTGCCAACCAGACCAGCAGTGGTTTGGATAGAGACTATATCACCCAGTGGAGCTATGGTATTGATGAAACCTGGACGCTTTTGATTCCTGATGCCAAGGGTGGTGCTTCCGTACCTCTCGCCCAGAATACGCAGGCGATGGAGAAGGCGGATCCTAACTTCGTGCAGATTTATCAGCAGCTAGGACAGTACTGGGGCAACCAGCCTGGTACGAGCGGTCCTGTATATGTAGGAGCATTCGTATGCATGCTCTTCATTCTCGGTTTGTTTATTGTCAAGGGTCCGATGAAGTGGGCATTGCTGGCTGCCACCATCCTGAGCATCCTGCTCTCCTGGGGTAGAAACTTCATGCCGTTCACCGATTTCTTCCTTGATTACATTCCGATGTATGCCAAGTTCCGAACGGTGGCTTCTATCCTCGTGATAGCCGAGTTCACCATTCCGTTGCTTGCCATGATGGCTTTGAAGAAAATCATTGATGAGCCGGAGATACTCACCAGTAAGATCAAGCTGGTATATGCCAGCTTTGGTCTGACGGCAGGCTTCTGTCTGCTCTTTGCCCTGATGCCGGGTGTCTTCTTCTCTGATTTCATTTCCGTTCAGGAAACTCAGGCGTTGCAGCAGTTGCCGGCAGAATACCAGGGACCACTCATGAGCAATCTCATCGAGATTCGCAAGAGCATCTTTACTTCTGATTGCTGGCGCTCGTTCTGGGTCATCGTCATCGGTTCAGCCTTCCTGCTGCTTTACAAGATGAAAAAGTTGGGTGCTGAGTATATGATTGCCGGCATCGCCGTACTCTGTCTCGTAGATATGTGGATGGTGAACAAGCGTTATCTCTACGATGATATGTTCGTAGATAAGAACGTGCGCGATACTCCTCAGCAGATGACGGAGACCGATAAGATTATCTGCCGCGACAAGGCGCTCGATTACCGTGTGCTCAATCTCGCTTCCAATACCTTCAATGAGAACGAGACCTCTTATTACCACAAGAGCATCGGTGGTTATCATCCTGCCAAGCTCCGTCGCTATCAGGAGATGATTGATGCACATATCGCTCCTGAGATGCAGAAGACCATGCAGGCTGTGGCTGCTGCTGGCGGCGATATGACCAAGGTAAATGGCGACAGTATCTTCCCTGTATTGAACATGCTCAATACCAAATACTTCATCCTGCCTTTGCAGGGCGGTCAGACGGTTCCTGTACAGAATCCATACGCCTATGGCAATGCCTGGTTCGTGGATGAGGTGCAGTATGTCAACAATGCCAACGAGGAGATTGATGGCGTGGGCAAGGTCAACCTCCGCCATGTGGCTGTGGCTGATGCTATGTTCAAGGAGCAGCTGGCTCAGAGCGTGAAGCAGGATGATACTTCGGTGGTGAAGATGATCCAGTATAAGCCAAACAACCTCACCTACGAGGTGAAGTCGAGCAAGGGGGGCGTCATCGTCTTCTCTGAGATTTACTATCCTGGATGGACTGCTACCGTAGATGGTCAGCCTGTAGAACTGGGACGTGTGGATTATATCCTCCGTGCCATCAACGTGAAACCGGGCAACCACAAAGTGGTACTCGATTTCCATCCTCAGTCGCTCAAGAATACAGAGATGGTAGCTTATATCGGCTATGGTGTTCTGGTACTCCTTATTATAATAGGTATAGGAGTGGAAATCAAAAAGCGCAAGAAGACTGATGCTGTTTCGAACAGAAATTGATATTCCGAAGGCCGACTTCGAGATACAGCCGGCAGAGCAGATGCTCTTCGTGGGTAGTTGCTTTGCCGACAATCTGGGTCGCCGATTCGTGGAGAATCGCTTCCGTGCCACGGTGAATCCCTTCGGCGTGATGTATAATCCGGCAAGCATTCTCCATACGGTAGAGAAATGCACCGAGGTGCATCCTCGTGTGGCAGTCTTTACGTTGGGTACGAATCACGTGTATATTCTGAAGGAAACGGGCGAGATTGTGGATAACTGCCAGAAGCGCCCCCAGCGCCTTTTCGAGGAAAGGGAACTGAGTGTAGAGGAATGTGCTGCGTATCTGCAAAAGGCGATTGATTTGCTGAAGCAACGAGGTTTGAAAGATGAAACATCGGAAGATGAAGCTTTCGATACCGGCTTGAAGGTAATCATAACCGTAAGCCCCATCCGTTATGCCAAATACGGCTATCATGGAAGTCAGCTTTCGAAGGCTACGCTTCAGTTGGCTGCAGACCGCTTGGTGAAGGCGAATCCTGGTGTGTTGAGCTATTTTCCAGCTTACGAAATCATGAACGATGAACTTCGTGATTACCGTTTCTACAAGGAAGATATGCTGCACCCGAGCGATCAGGCAGTAGAATATATCTGGGAGAAATTCCGGGAAACCTATTTCGGCAAGGCTGCCGAGCAGTTCCTGGAAGACTGGCGTCCCATCCGGGAAGCCCTCGGACACAAGCCCTTCAACCCCGATAGCGAGGAACATCAGAAGTTCGTCGCCAGAACGGAAGAAAGGAAAAAATGGTTCGAGAAAAAGTATGGGTTAGTGACGGGCTGAAAGCCCAAAAGCATAATGTAGAACATTTAAAGTATTAAGACAATGACATATACTATTGAAAAGGTAACCACACTGATAGGTGCGCGTCGCTATGGAGACAATGATACCAACATCGGTTTTATCCTGACCGATAGTCGTTCTCTTTGTTTCCCGGAGGAAACTCTGTTTTTTGCACTCAAGTCTGAGCGCAATGATGGTCATAATTACATCCCTGAACTGTATCGCAGAGGTGTGAAAAACTTTGTGGTAACTGATGTCCCTAAGGGCTATGCTTCTGATTATCCGGAGGCTAACTTCCTGAAGGTGGTCAATACGCTGGAGGCTCTTCAGCGTCTGGCTGAGCGCCATCGTGATGAATTCAATATCCCTATCGTGGGTATTACGGGTTCCAACGGCAAGACGATGGTCAAGGAGTGGCTCTATCAGCTGCTCTCGCCAAGCATGTTCGTTACCCGCAGCCCTCGCAGTTACAATTCCCAGATAGGTGTGCCATTGTCTGTCTGGCTGATGAACGAGCAGACCCAGGTAGGTGTCTTCGAGGCGGGTATCAGTCAGCCTGGCGAGATGCTTGCCCTCCGTGACATCATCCAGCCTACCATCGCCGTTCTTACCAATGTGGGTTCAGCCCATCAGGAGAACTTCTCTTCCCTGGAGGAGAAGTGCCGTGAGAAGCTCATCCTCTTCCATGATGCTGAAACCGTGGTTTATGATGGCGATGATGAGGTGATTACCAAGGTGGTGGCTGAATATCCTGATTATAAAGGCGAAAAACTCTTCTGGTCGCTCCAGAACCCTGAGGCTCCTTTCTATGTCAAGAAGATTGAGAAGCAGCAGAGCGTGAGCGTCATCACCTATATATATAAAGGTGTAGAGGATAGCTTCTCCATTCCTTTCATCGATGATGCTTCCATCCAGAACTCCATCGTTTGTGCTGCAGTCGCTTCCAAGATCGGACTCTCTGCGGAGGATATCGACAAGCGTATGGCACTGCTCGAACCGGTTGCGATGCGACTGGAGGTAAAGGTGGGTCAGCATGGCTGTACACTCATCAACGACAGTTACAACAGCGATATCAACTCACTCGACATCGCCCTCGACTTCATGAACCGCCGTCCTGATCATCGTGGCCGTCGCCATACTTTGATCTTGAGCGATATCTATCAGAGCGGTCAGACTCCTGAGGCGCTATATAAAGAGGTGAGCGATCTTGCCCGCAAGCGTGGCGTAGTGAAGTTCATCGGTATCGGTCCGGAACTCTGCAAACAGCATGATACGATTCAGATTTCAGAAAAGTTCTTCTTCCCGAATGTGGAGGAGTTTATCAATAGCGAGGTCTTTGCCTCCCTCCGCGATGAGGTCATCCTCCTGAAGGGTGCCCGCCAGTTTGGTTTCGATCAGCTTACCGAACTGCTGGTACAGAAGGTGCATGAAACCACCCTCGAGGTCAACCTGAATGCGGTGGTTGCCAACCTCAATTACTACCGTGCCTTCATGAAGCCGGAAACCAAACTGGTCTGCATGATCAAGGCGGATGGCTATGGCGCCGGAGCGGTAGAGATTGCCAAGACCCTGCAGGATCATCGTGTAGATTATCTGGCTGTGGCTGTTGCCGATGAGGGTGTCACCCTTCGCAAGAACGGTATCACCAGCAACATCATGATTATGAACCCGGAAATGACAGCCTTCAAGACCATGTTCGATTACGACCTGGAGCCTGAGGTGTATTCTTTCCGATTGCTCGATGCGCTCATCAAGGCTGCAGAGAAGGAGGGTGTCACCGGATTCCCTGTTCACATCAAACTCGATACCGGTATGCATCGCATGGGCTTCGATCCTGAAAACGATATGGAGGAGCTTATCGGTAAGCTGAAGCATCAGAATGCCATCATCCCTCGTTCTGTCTTCTCTCATTTCGTGGGAAGCGATGACGATAGTTTCGATGATTTCTCTGCCCATCAGTTTGAACTCTTCGATAAGGGAAGCCGACAGTTGCAGGCTGCCTTCGACCATAAGATCCTGCGCCATATCTGCAATTCGGCAGGTATCGAGCACTTCCCGGAGCGTCAGTTGGATATGTGCCGCCTGGGTCTCGGACTCTATGGCATCAACTCCCGCAACAACAAGACCATCAACTGCGTGAGCACCCTGAAGACTACCATTCTCCAGATGCACAACGTGAAGGCTGGCGATAGTGTGGGCTACAGTCGCAAGACCATCCTCGATAAGGATAGTGTCATCGCTGCCATTCCTATCGGATATGCTGATGGCTTGAACCGCCGTCTCGGCAATCGCCATGCCTACTGTCTGGTCAATGGTCAGAAGGCAGATTATGTAGGCAACATCTGTATGGATGTGGCGATGATCGATGTCACCGGCATCAACTGCAAGGAAGGTGATAGCGTGGAAATCTTCGGCGAGCATCTTCCTGTTCAGGTGTTGAGTGATATTCTGGAGACAATTCCTTACGAAGTGCTGACTACCATCAGCAACCGAGTGAAGAGAGTTTATTACCAGGATTAAAGATGAAATGAGTACTAGTTCAATTGAAATTTAATGATAGAAGCGCAACAGACTATTTGCCTGTTGCGCTTTTTCTTTGTATTTATAAGGCATTGGGTATTTTTTGCCCCTAAAATACGCAAGAATAAATAAATTGGTTTAAAATATTTGCACGTATGATTTTTTTTTGTAACTTTGCACAAAACTTAGTATATTACTTAAACTTAAAAAAATAATGAAGAAAGCAGTTGTGGTTATAGCTTTACTCAGCCAGGCTCTGGGCTTGACTTATGCCGACGATCAGACCGGGACAAGGGGTATCGGACAGTATCCGGGACGCCCGTCTCAGTTTACGGCTCCTCAAATGGTGAAGGATGATACCTATAGGAACATTGCCTTGAACCGTATGGTATATACTTCTTCGAATGCCGATTTCAATCTTACAGGTCATCTGGTAACAGATGGTATCATCACCAGCAAGGCTCCTTCCTTCCTGAGTGTAAGAACGAATGAAGGCGAGTTGTCCAACCGTGACAAGGAGAAGATGATTGATGGCAACACGGTCACCAGTCAGTATATCAAGGGCGAGAAGGCTTTTGCTGAGTTCAATTGGGAAGCCATGAAGGTAAACCTCAGAAACCTGAAGTTTACAGGTGAATTGGCTTACTATCAGGACAAGGCTACTCAGGGGTATGTGATTCGTGTGATGGGGTCACACAATGGTACGAAATGGGAGGTGCTGGGAGAAGAGAAAGGTACCGGACTTCCTGGTGAGGCTACCAAGCAGCAGGTAAGTTCCGACCCAAACAAGTTCCAGGATGTGGTGCGCCTGCCGCTCCGCAAGCTGAATGTTTCCATTCCTTTGAAGAAACCGGGCAACTACGAGCACGTACGCATCGAATTTACTATGCCGGGTGCAGCGTGGTGGCGCGTCAAACTCATCGATAATACCACTTCATGGCGTCCATCCATGCACTTCTCCAGTGTGTGGAAGTCTGAATTGGCAAAGAATGCCCAGTGGCTCTATGTAGATCTGGGTACTGTGGCTGATTTCGATCAGGTGAATCTCTTCTGGGTCAACAAGGCTCGCCAGGGCAAGATTCAGGTTTCCAGCGATGCCAGAAACTGGAGTGATATTGCTACCCTGGGTCAGCAGAAGGGCTTGACCGAGAAGGTGGCTTGCAAGGGGCATGGCAGATATGTGAGATTGTTGCTTACCCAGCCGGATGCTTCTGGTCGTTATGCCTTGTCTGAGATGCAGGTGATGGGTAAGGGTGGCTTGCGTGCCGAGGCAGCCAACACTTTGGCTTCTAAGAATGGCAAGCTGATGCTCAACCAGTGGCAGCTGCGCCGTGAGGGAAGTGATGCCTGGATTCAGGCTACCGTTCCTGGTACCGTGCTTGCCAGCTATATGAATATCGGTGCGGTGCCTGATAACCGCTACGATGATAATATGCGACAGATTTCCGAGTCGTTCTTCAACTCTGATTTCTGGTATCGTACTACCATCAACCATCAGCCATCTGCCAACAAGAACCAGCATACCTATCTCAACTTCGATGGTATCAACTGGAAGGCAGATATCCTTCTGAATGGTGAGAAGATTGGCAGAATCGACGGTGCCTTTATCCGCTCTCGCATCGACGTGACCAAGAAGTTGAAGACGGGTGCCAACAAGCTCGAGGTGCATGTCATCAAGAATGCCCACTTCGGCGTGGTGAAGCAGAAGAATCTCCAGAATACCGACCTCAACGGTGGTGAGTTGGGTGCTGATAACCCAACCTTCCACGCATCTATCGGCTGGGACTGGATTACCAATACCCCTGGTCGTGAAATCGGTATCTGGAATGATGTCTATCTCACCCACGATAACGGTGTGAGCGTTTCCGATCCGCTGGTAACATCTACTTTGAATCTGCCGGATACATTGGCAACCATGACTCCATCTGTCTTCCTGAAGAATGCAGATGCCGTGGCTAAGACTGTGAAGCTTTCCGGTTTTATCGGTAAGATCCAGTTTGAGCAGGAAGTTAGCCTGCAGCCAAACGAGAAGCGTGAGGTGGCTTTTGCTCCAGCTGATTATCCTCAGCTCAAGAACCAGCGCATGAATCTCTGGTGGCCTAACGGCTATGGTTCTCCTTATTTATATGATGCCGGTTTCAAGGTGTCAGACAAGGCTTCAGGCGAGGTAATCTCTGAGGTCAACTATAAGGCGGGTATCCGCCAGATGAGCTATGTCGACCTGGATACCCAGACCAAGATCTATATCAATGGCAAGAGATTGAACCCACTGGGTGGTAACTGGGGATTCTCTGAGACCAACCTCAACTACCGTGGACGTGAATACGATGCTGCCGTTCGCTACCATAAGGAGATGAACTACAATATGATTCGCGACTGGGTGGGTCAGATTGGTGATGAGGAACTGTATGAGGCATGCGATAAGTATGGTATTATGATCTGGCAGGACTTCTGGTTGGCTAACCCATGGGACGGACCGGATCCTGATGACGACAAGATGTTCCTCGAGAACTCTGCCGATTACATCTCCCGCATCCGCAGCCATGCTTGTATCGGTATCTATTGCGGTAGAAACGAGGGTTTCCCTCCTGCATCCATCGACAAGGTGCTGAGAGAGCAGGTCAAGGATATCCATCCACAGTTGGGCTATATTCCTAGCTCAGCCGACCTGGGTGTCAGCGGTCATGGTCCTTACCAGATGAAGTCGCCATCTTTCTACTTCGCTAACCAGAGCCATAAGCTGCATTCAGAGCGTGGTATGCCGAATGTGCCTACCTTCGAGTCTCTGAGCAGAATGATGGAACCGGAGCATCTGTGGCCTCAGAGCGATGCTTGGGGACAGCATGATTATACATTGAAGGGCGCCCAGGGAGGTGAGTCTTTCAACAACATCATGGAAAAACGTTATGGCAAGCCTCAGAGTGCTGAGCAGTTTACCAAGTGGGCACAGTGGCTTAACTATGATGGCTATCGTGCGATGTACGAGTCTTCTCAGCAGGACCGTCTCGGTTTGCTTATCTGGATGAGTCATGCCTGCTGGCCAAGCATGGTATGGTGTACCTACGATTATTACTTTGAGCCAACTGCTGCTTACTTTGGTGTGAAGAAGGCTTGTGAGCCATTGCATATCCAGTATAATCCGGTGAAGAAGGTTGCCGAGGTGGTCAACTTTGCCGGTGGTGCCAAGGATGGCTTGGTTGCCAAGGCTCAGGTCTTTGATATGTACGGAAAGTTGATCAAGGAGGAGAGTAAGGAAGTGAATGTGGCGGAAGACCAGACCCTCGATGCCGTTAGCGTAAGCGAACCGGATGAGGAGGTTTACTACATCAAGTTGACTCTGGAGCAGAACAACCAGGTGGTTTCTGACAACTTCTATGTAATGGGTAAGGAAGAGGATAATCTCCAGGCTCTCTCTAAATTGCCAAAGGCAGATGTTGCTGTCAGCGGCAAGCGTTTCGTTCAGCAGGGCGAAGAGTGGGTTGGCGAGGTAGAGATCCGTAATACCGGCAATGTACCTGCCCTCTTGGTTCGCCTGAACCTGAAGGGGGGTGATGGCGAACAGATTCTGCCTGTTATCTACAGCGACAACTACTTCAGTCTGATGCCGAATGAGTGCAAGACTATCAAGGTATCTTATCGTGATGAGGATGGCAGAGGTCAGGCTCCATACGTGGAGATTACAGGTTTCAATAAGTAAAACTGAAAGTAAAATAAAAAAGCGCATCAGATTCTGATGCGCTTTTTTATTTACTTGAGGAATCCCTGCTGCTTGAGGGCATCGAGGAATCCGATGCTCATGGCTTCGCAATCCTTCTTGGTATATCGGATATCGGTGAAAACCTGGGCTAATGTTTCTACGTTGTTGATGCGTACAAACTCCTGGTTCTCTTCCAGTGCTTCCTTCTCGGCATAGAAGTCATCAATCTTTTCTGGGGTATAATCCTCGAAATGCTCGTTGTGGATGATGCTTCTCAATGGCAGACGGTCGCTCTGGGCAGGCTGTTCATCCGGCCATCCGATGGTAAGGGTAGCCACTGGCATTACCAGCTTCGGCAACTTCAGGGTGTCGATGATCCTTTTCGGCATATACACCGTGGTGCCCAGGAAGCAGGTTCCCAGACCCGCTTCTTCTGCCAGATTGGTAAAAGTCTGCGTGAAGAGCAGGGCATCGGTAGCCGCATTCATAAACGAGAGGATGTTGTCGTATCCCGGGGTTCCCTTGCGGTTTTCTGCCCAGAGGGTGGTGCGGCGGTAGTCGGCGCAGATGGTGAGTACCACAGGGGCACCTGTTACCATCGGCTGGTTGAAGTGGGCAGGTGCCAAAGCCTTCTTTCCCTCTTCGCTGCGGGTTACCACTACGCTGTAGAGCTGCAGGTTTCCCATGGTAGGAGTTCGCATAGCCTCTTCCAGCAATCTGTTCAAAAGTTCATCTGTTACCTCTCTGTCAGCATATTTGCGAATCGAGGTTCTTTTCTTGATTGATTCCATATCTTGTTTCTTTTTTATATTTCTCTTATCTTCTGCAAAGATAATGAAAGTTTCCCAAAAAGAACACGGTTCTTTTACATTTTTCGCTTCATAATGAGCTTTTCGTGCGTTTTTTGATGAAATATCTGCCCAAACGTTTCATATTTTAGAAATATTGTTTTAATTTTGCAGCTAATTATTAAACGTTTAATATGGAATATACTGAAAATATGACTTTCGAAGAGGCGAGCCACGCCTTGATGAAAGATTTGAAGACCCGATTGGCTGAGCTGCACGGGCATTTCGATGCTCAGAATGTCGATTGGCATAAGCTCCATCAGCCATTGGCGAAACTTGTTTCCGAAGAAACACAGAAATCAATCGGCAGCCCGGAAGTGGTTGAGGTTCGACCTAAGGAATTGGAGTGCGATGTGGTAAGATACCAGAACAATAAGGAGAAATGGGTGGCTTTGGTCGGATTGCTCAATGGTCATCCCTACGAGATCTTCACCGGTTTGCAGGATGAGGATGAAGGCATCATGCTCCCCAAGTCTGTCACCAAGGGCAGGATCATCAAGACGGTGCTCCCGGAAGGACAGAAGCGATATGATTTCCAGTTTGTCAACAAGCGTGGCTACAAGATTACCGTCGAAGGATTGAGCGAGAAGTTCAATCCCGAGTATTGGAACTATGCCAAGCTCATATCCGGCGTTCTGCGCTATCGTATGCCGGTTGCCCACGTCATCAAGCTGGTCAATCAGCTTCAGCTCACCTCCGAAACCCTCAACACCTGGCGGGTGGGCGTGGAAAGAGCCTTGAAGAAGTACCTCTATGAAGAAAATGGAATAGATAACTTGGAAAACGGAATAGATTATAAGGAGACTGAAGATGAAATTGATGAGCAGTAAGATATACCTCAGGAATGTGCGTTTCCACGCTTTCCATGGCGTATTGCCGCAGGAAGGAATCGTTGGCAACGATTATCTTGTCAACCTGGTGCTGGATTATGACTTCTCTTCTGCCATGAAAACCGATGATCTTCAGGGAACCCTCAATTATGCCGAGGTCTATCAGAAGGTAAGAGAGGAAATGGCGGTGCCCAGCAAGCTCCTGGAGCATGTGGCAGGCAGAATCGCCCATAGACTCTTTTCCGATTTCCCGGAAATCCAGAAACTCCAACTCTCTATCACCAAGGTGAATCCACCGATGGGGGCCGATAGCGACGGCGCAGGGGTAGAGGTTGTATTAACAAATGATAAAACTTATAGTTAGAATTAGGTTTTCTGATAATAAAGTAGTAATTTTGCAAAATCATCAGAAAGTATGTGTAAGAAAGTAACACTGATATGGGCTTTGATGTGCATGTTTGTAATGACATCGTTAGCTGCCAATAAGCGATTCACGCTGGTCATCGACCCTGGTCATGGTGGCCATGATGCCGGAGCACTCGGAGCCATATCCAAGGAAAAGAATATCAATCTTGCCGTTGCCTTGCGCTTCGGTAAGTATGTGGAGCAGAATCTCCCGGAGGTAAGAGTCATCTATACCCGCACGAAGGATGTCTTCATCCCGCTCAATGAGCGTGCGAATATTGCCAATCGTGCCAATGCCGATCTCTTTATCTCCGTGCATACCAATGCCTTGCCGGCAGGAAAGGTGGCTCGTGGCTTCGAGACCTATACCCTCGGTATGCACCGTGCCAAGGATAATCTCGATGTGGCGATGCGAGAGAACTCCGTCATCTCGATGGAGAAGGACTATCAGCAGAGATATCAGGGTTTCGATCCCCGATCTTCTGAGAGCTATATCATCTTCGAGTTCATCCAGGGCAAGAACATGGAGCGCAGCGTAGATCTGGCTCGAATGATTCAGCGAGGTGTCTGCGATGGTGCCAATCGTCCCGATAAGGGCGTGCATCAGGCAGGATTCCTGGTCTTGAGAGAGACTTCTATGCCGGGCTGCCTCATTGAGTTGGGATTCATCACCACTCCTGATGAAGAGCGCCTGCTCAACAATGACAGCAGAGTGGATGATATCGCCCGTGGCATCTACGAGGCTTTCGCAAAATACAAGAATAAGTACGACAGATCGGTTTCCGTTCCTTATCGTGCCAAGGATTCCGAAGAAGTGAATATCCCGAAGATTGTTCCGGATCAGGAACCGGCACCTAAGACTCGTGTCGTAACGAGGGGAAAGCAGCCGAAGCGTGAAGAGGCAACGCCTGAACAGCCAAAGCGGGTGGAGAAGAAAGTGAAGAAGGCAGAGGTAGCAGATGCGCCGGTCTTCAAGCTTCAGATTTTCGTAGGTAGTAGAAACCTTCGCAAGGGCGATGCTCATTTCAAGGGCGAAACCAATTACGATAGTTTCCAGGAAGGCAATCTGGTGAAATACACCCTGGGTGCATCCACCAATTACAACGAAATCTATCGCCTGCGCAAGGAAAAGCTGGATAAGTTTCCGGAGGCTTTCATCATCGCCTTCAAGAACGGACAGAAATATGACGTGAACCAGGCTATCCGGGAGTTCAAGCAGAACCGCAACCGGTAGCTCCTTCCCTTCTCGGGCAGCCTGTGATTCGCACTATATAAATAGGTATAATAAAAAGAACAAAAATAGATAAATATGAAACTGACAAAGGAAATTAGGATAGCGTTGGTCGCTATTGTAGGTATCTTGGTGATGTACTTCGGAATCAACTTTCTGAAGGGCATCAACTTGTTCTCTACCAATAACACCTACTATATGACGTTTGATGACATCCAGGGTATGGGTGCTTCTACCCCTATCTATGCCGATGGCTACAAGGTGGGTACCGTGGATCAGCTGGATTTCGACTATTCAGGAAAGGGTCCCATCAAGGTCAAGGTGGATATCAACAAGGATCTGAGAATCCCTGCGGGTAGTACCGCAGAGATTTCTAAGGATATCATGGGCAATCTCCAGGTTAGTCTCCTGCTTGCCAACAATCCTCGTGAGCGTATCGAACCGGGCGGCATCATCCCTGGTATGGTGAATTCCGGTATGATGGGCAAGGCTGCCGAAATGATTCCGGTAGTTGAGAAGATGCTGCCTAAGCTGGATTCCATCCTCACCAGTGTGAATGCACTCCTGGCTGATCCTGCCCTGGCTGCTTCCCTCCACAATGTGGAGACCATCACCAGCAACCTCACCGTTTCCACCCGTGAGCTGAATACCCTGATGGCTGGATTGAACAAGCAGGTTCCGGGTATGATGAAGAAGGCGAATGGCGTTCTCGACAATACCAACCGACTCACCTCTAATCTGGCGAGCCTCGATGTGCAGGGCACACTCGACCGTGTGAATGCCACCCTAGATGGTGCACAGAAGTTCACCGAGCAGTTGAACAGCGGAAAGGGTAGCCTCGGTCTCCTCATGAACGATACCCGCCTCTATGAGAATCTGAACTCAACCATGTCGCATGCCGACTCTCTGGTCATCGATCTCAAGGCGCATCCAAAGCGCTATGTTCACTTCTCTGTTTTTGGAAGGAAAGACAAGTAGAGACTCGGATATGCCGTTTTAAAGGCTTCTTTGAGGAAAATGCCAAAATAAATTTTGTCTAAATAACAAAGGCAATGTTTCACGCCCCGGAATAGCTACAGAACTTGTTGTTTTTTAGCTATTTCGGGGTGTTTCAAAATTGTTTCACCGCCCCTAAAACGCAATTGTGGATAACTTTCTTAGTTGCTTGATTATGAGATAGTTATCAGGTGAGTCTTAAAATATTATAAATAGCCCGATTTGCTACTTTGGGCTTTTTTTTGTAATTTTGCAGTCGATTTGCATCAGGTGGTGCAATCTGATGTAGTGTTAAGGTAAAAAATCAATTAAAATAAGTAGTAAATAGTGTCAATGTTAGCAAGTCCAAAAGCGCTTTGGGACAATAGTCTTTTGCTTATAAAGGATAATGTGTCAGAGCAGCAGTATAATACATGGTTTCGACCGATAGTCTTTGAGTCGTACAAGCCTTCGACCAAGACTTTGTTGGTTCAAGTTCCAAGTCCATTCGTATATGAATACTTGGAACAGAACTATGTTGGCTTGTTGAGCAAGGTCCTTCATCGCAATTTCGGCGATGGCATCCGGCTCACTTATCGTGTGGTAACGGATAAGGAACACAGGTTGACCCAGGATGTGGAAGCTGATCCGGCTGATATTGATGAGGCTGAGCGCAAGAGATTGGCACAGCAGCCACAGACACAGGCTAACCCGGCAGAACCACAGCAGCTTGAAGACATTGATACCCAACTTGATCCGAAACTCACCTTCAATAATTATATGGAGGGTGACAGCAACAAGCTGCCACGTTCGGTGGGATTGTCTATTGCTGAGCATCCGAATACCACGCAGTTCAACCCGATGTTCATCTATGGTCCTTCTGGTAGCGGAAAGACTCACCTGGTGAATGCCATCGGTCTGAAGACCAAGCAGATGTATCCGCAGAAGCGTGTGCTCTATGTCAGTGCCCGCCTCTTCCAGACACAATATACCGATGCGGTGCTGCATAATGCGAGCAATGATTTCATCAATTTCTACCAGTCTATCGATGTGCTCATCGTGGATGATGTGCAGGATTGGGCAGGCAAGGCGAAGACCTTGAATACCTTCTTCCACATCTTCAATCACCTCTTCCGCAATGGAAAGCGTATCATTCTGGCGAGCGATCGCCCTCCGGTAGAACTCAAGGATATGCCAGACCGACTCATCACCCGTTTCTCTTGTGGACTGGTGGCGGAGTTGGAGAAGCCGAATGTGGAACTCTGCGTCGATATCGTGAGCAACAAGGTGCGCAAGGATGGACTGAAGATTCCGAAGGATGTGGTTTCCTTCATCGCACAGACCTGCAACGGCAGTGTGCGTGATCTCCAGGGTGCCATCAATGGTTTGCTGGCTTATAGTATCGTATATAACAGCAGCATCGATATCCGACTGGCTGAGCGTGTCATCAAACGTGCCGTCAAGGTTGAGGAGAGCAACAAGGTGCTCACCCTCGATGAAATCGTGGAGGCGGTCTGCAATCATTACAAGGTAACGGTGGCTGCAGTCAACAGCAAGAGCCGCAAGCGTGAGTACGTGGAGGCGCGTCAGGTGGCGATGTTCATGGCTCAGAAACTCATCAAGATGCCTGCTTCCAGAGTGGGCAAACTCATTGGTAATCGCGATCATAGCACGGTTATCCACAGTTGCGCCAAGGTAGAGGAGCGACTGAAGATTGATGCCGAGTTCTTCGATGAACTCTCTAGCATCGAGAATGGATTGAGAGTAAAGAGATAATTAACATAGATAAGCACGGAACCTTGGTATAGTGGTTCTCGTTTATATAAATGAAATAAAAGGAAGTCGGACAAGTTTGTATTTGTCTTGGCTTCCTTTTTCCGTTTCTTTCAGCCTATACGCAAATTTTGCGTAAGTTTTCTGCTATTTTTACATCTTCTATCTTTCTTTTTTGTATATTTGCAGTTGGATTATGTTTTACCCAAATTACTGTAGATATGGTTATGAAGATTTCACGTATTTGCATTTGGGTCCTCATGCTGGGGACTGTCATGGTATTCTCTTCTTGTGCGAATGAGCATCCTAAGGAGCAGCTCGACGGGAATGCCATGTATGGTTCTGCGTCTGAAATCTACAACCATACCGTATCTTCTCTCTATCAGGACATAGACTTTGTAGAGCATAGCGAGGAGGAAGACTCGCTCTATGCAGTGTGGAGTCATCTCTATCAGGTGATAGGAAAGGCGAATCAGTCGCTTGATATCATCGATTACAAGTCTGATTTGCTCTCTGTGAATCAAAAAGACCAGTTTAAGGCTGAGGTGCGTGCCATCAGAGCTATGATGTATTACGAGGCGATGGAGCTTTTTGGCAGGATTCCCGTGATTCTGTCTTCTGGCGAGGCGGCCATCTATGAGGCGGCTTCAGGCATTGCCGTGGCTTCGCTTACCGATGTCAATCTCTGTGCGCAAAGCGAAAGGAGCGAGGTGTTCCGCTTTATCTTCAGTGAGTTGCAGCAGGCGCTGCCTTATCTTCCGAATGAGCATAGCGCCAATGCTGGAGTTTATGAGGGAAGAATCACGCAACCGGTAATCAACTTCCTGTTGGCAAAGTTGGCTTTCAATGCTGAGATCTATACGTTTGATGATTGGACCAGAGGATATAAGAAACGTCCTAAAGGTAAGAAAATCCACTTTGTGGTTCAGACGGCCGATGGTGCTTCTCTGCTCAATGGTGGAACGGCTGGTGAGAATCGCAGCAAGGAATTGAATGCCTGGGAAACCTGTATCTTCTATTGTGATAAATTGGCCGCAGAAGGGTATGGCTTGGAGGAGAATGAGATATTCAATAGTTCCACTTATGCAAGGTTGCTTCGTGAGAATGGCGGCTCCCATCTGGTAGAAACGGAGCATCTCAAGCCGCTCTTCCGTTTCTGTTATTCCGATGTATTGTTGATGAAGGAGAAGGCAAAGGTCTGCAAGGGGGATAAAGCCAGTATTCTTTTCCCGATTCCTCAGAAATGCATCGACCTGAATCCCAAGCTCGTGCAGAATAAGGGGTATGAGAAGAAATGAAAGTTAAGGGAGTTAAAGGAGTTAACTCCCCTAACTCCCTTATAACTGATAGAACTTCGTGAAAGCCTTCACGCAGTATTCGTGATCAATCACGCTGCCGGTTTCGCGGCAACTGTGCATGGCGAGGATGGCATTACCCATGTCCACGCCCTTCAATGGAATGGAAGAGGCGAGGATATTGCCCAAAGTGCTTCCGCCAGCCACATCACTATGGTTTACGAAACGCTGACAAGGCACACCGGCTGCCTCACAGATATTCGCAAAGATGGCAGCAGATACCGCATCACTCGCATACTTCTGTGCCGCATTGAACTTGATGACCGGACCGCCCCCCAGCATCGGATGATTCGTAGGGTCAAACTTCTCGCTGTAGTTAGGATGCCAGGCATGCGCATTGTCCGCAGAAATCATAAAGGCACGCTCCACTGCCTGATAATACGCCTCCTCCGTTCCGCTCTGTGCAAGAGCGATGCGCTGCAGCATATAAGAGAGGAAAGGACTTCCCGCCCCCTGCTTGGTCTGCGAACCCGTCTCCTCATTGTCGAAAATCGCCAGCACCTGGGTCGTATCCTGGGCATCAGCCGCCGTCAAAGCCTCTACGCCCGCCCAGCACATCGACAAATCATCGAGTCTTCCCGAAGAGATAAACTCATCGTGCACACCGAAGGTGCAGGCAGGAGTGGCATCAGCCAGGTAGAGATCGAAGTCGAGGATATCCTCCTTCTGGATATTCAGTTCGCCGGTAATCACGTTCATCAGCAGATTACCCTTCTCCAGTTCATCATGGATGATGCCGAGGATAGGGAGCACATCCTTCTGCTTGCTCAGCTTCACGCCATCGTTCACCTGACGGTTGAAGTGGATGGCGAGATTACTGATCTGCAGCAGAGGTCGCTGGATATGGAGTAGGAGAGTCTTCGGATGCATCGCATCCTCACCCTTTACGATCACTCTACCCGCCAGAGTAAGTGGACGGTCGAACCAGGTTGACATAATCGGACCGCCATAAACCTCGGTATTCAGTTTCACGATACCGCCCTCGCAAGTCATCTCAGCGTTAGGCTTGATGCGGAAGGTAGGGGAGTCGCAGTGAGCGCAGATCATGTGGAAGCCGGCATCCGCCAGCGCCTTCTTTCCGATTTGGAAAGCATAGATAGAAGAGTCGTTCTTGGTAACGAAGAACTTGTCACCCGCCATAACCTTGCCCAGCGGCTCCTGAGGGTTCAATCGTCTGAACCCATTTTTCTCCAATTCCTTGGAGATATTCTTCACTGCCAGGAAGTTCACTGGCGAAGCGTCTAAAAAGGATAATAATCTTTTGATCATAGTCTATATCTTATATATTAATTATGCTGCAAAGATAATGCAAAATTTTCATTTAATCTCATATTTCTACTTGTTTTTTCCATAATAGTTAAATATCTACAAGAATCCCCCATGATGTTTGGTGTTATGTTTTGAAAGCATTAATTTTGCACATCATAATTTTGGCAGATATACAGAATCATTTAAAACAAAGATAAATGGAAATAGTAATAGGAATCGTTATAGGTCTTGCCATCGGATTCTTCGTTGGCAAGCTGATGGAAGCCAAAAAGGCGGGAGAGGAGAAAACTCAGCTCATAGCAAAGGCTCAGGTGCTGGCGGCAAACATTGACCAGAGCAATCAGCATCATGCTTCTGAACTTCAATCCTTAAAAGCCCAGATGGAGAACGAACGGCTGTTTGCCGAAAAGCTCCGTGCAGAAAGCGACCAGCAGTGGGCGCAGAAACTTGAAAGCCTGAAGCAGGAGATGCATCGCATGACCATCGAACAGCAGAAGGCTGCTGCCGAACAGCTCGCAGCCAAGCAGTCTGCCCTCCAGGAAAACAACCGACTCCAGATGGATGAACTCCTGAAACCTATCAAGGAGCAGTTTGCTGATTTCAAGAAATCGGTAGAAGAGAGCAAGACCCAGAACGAGGTGAATAAGAAGGAACTGCAGAGTACCTTCGAGGCTACGATGAAACTCTTCCAGCAGGAACAGCAGCAGGCTGTAACAAGTTTGAAGGAGCAGACTTCGAAGATCGGCTCCGATGCCGCCAACCTTACCAAGGCATTGAAGGGAGACAGCAAGATGCAGGGCGACTGGGGTGAGATGGTATTGGAAACTATCCTGGAAAACAGCGGTTTGCGCAAGGACGAGGAGTTCTTTATCCAGGAGAACACCAAGGATGAGAACGGCAAGAACTTCCGTCCCGATGTCATCGTCCGCTTCCCGGAAGGCAGGAGCGTGGTGATAGATAGCAAGGTATCTCTCACCGCCTATACCGATGCCTTGGCGGCAGAGACCGATGAGGAGCGGGAGAGGCTGATGAAGTCGCATGCCCTGAGTGTGCGTAAGCACATCGATGAGTTAGCGGAGAAGGATTATTCGAAGTTGGTAGAAGATGCTATCGGCTTCGTCCTGATGTTCATACCTAACGAAACGAGTTATATCGCAGCGATGAAGCAGCAGCCGGATTTGAGTCGTTATGCCTATCAGAAGAAGATCATCATCATATCTCCGAGCAATCTCCTGATGGCGTTGCAGCTGGCGTATAATCTCTGGCAGTATGACCGTCAGAACAAGAATGTAGAGAAAATCGTGAAGACGGCAGCCGATCTATATGATAAGGTAGCGACTTTCGAAGATACCTTTACAGGAATCGGCGATTTGATAACCCGCCTCTCCGGTACCTATGATAAAGCGAAAAAGCAGCTTTATGATGGTACCGGCAATGTAATGAGAAGGGTAGAGAGTCTGAAGAATCTGGGTGTAACTCCCAAAAAGCAGATCAAGGCATTAGAGGAGTAATTTTAATAAGCGTTTTTATCCGGGCAGATAATACTCTTTGCTGTCAGGAAGATAATACGGATGTCAAGCCAGAACGACCAGTTCTCGATATACCAGATATCACGCTTGATGCGCTCCTCCATCTGCCAGAGCTCCTTCGTCTCACCACGGAAACCCGTTACCTGGGCCCAACCGGTAATTCCAGGTTTTGAGAAGTGGCGAACCATATACTTATCAATCAAACTACCATAAACCTCAGTGTGATACAACATGTGAGGTCTAGGACCCACGATACTCATGTCGCCCTTCAATACATTGATAAATTGAGGGAACTCATCAATATTCGTCTTTCTCATGAAGTTGCCGAACGCAAACTTTCTTGGGTCATTCTTCGTCGCCTGAGCCTTGTCAGAATTCTTGTTCACATGCATCGAACGGAACTTCAGACACATGAATGTATCACCATTCAGACCCGTTCTAGCCTGACGGAAGAAGATAGGACCCGGACTTTGAATCTTGATAATCAGCGCAATGATTGGAATGAAAGGCAAGAAACAGAGACAGATTACCCCACTCACGGCGATATCGAAAGCACGCTTGAAAATACGGTTTGAGAGAGAAGACAGCGGCTCACGATGGTTCGTGTAAACCGTCTTACCCATAAAGTTCTTGGAATCCAGATGCAACTTATATTCGCCGAACAGACGAGGCAGATAATAGAAGTGTATCACGTTCTTGTCACAGAAACGCATGATCTTCACAATCTGGTCAGATTCCTTATGCGACAAGCAGCAGAAAGCCTCATCCAGGCCATAAGCTGAGCCGTTGATGGTATTGTTCAGCTTGGACTCTAAAATTCTGTTAAGATCCTGCATGGTACCCAGTTTTTTCAGTTTCTGAGGCGCTCCAGCGATGTCATCATCGGCATAATAGCCTTTTACGATATAACCCGCAGAAGGATCTTCTGTCATGGTAATGTACATTTCTCTTACGGCAGGATCGCTACCCACGAAGATCACGGTACGACTGTTTCTACCTCTGGCACGGTGATATTTCAGAACCTTGAGCTCGATGATTCGACTGATGATCAGAGCAAGATAGAAAGAGATGCCGAAGTAGATTCCGAACGTAAATATTTCTCCCTCATGACTGAAGAATTTCAGGAAGACCATGAAACAGACGGTAGTACAAAGCGTCAGAAAGAGCGTACGTTTAAGTACTTGCTGCAAACCGATTCGTCTTATATGAATGATAGTACTGTAGTTGTATTCGCCAATGGCGAGAGCAACGTTTGCTATAAAGAATGTAATCTTTGTTTTCTGATCTAGGTAGTCGGGAACATGAAGGAACTCTAAGTTGATAAAGCCCAATAGTAAGCTATTGAGGATGATGAAGTCAGCGAAAACCACCAACCTTCTAATCAGTACGTTACCTTTATAGATGTTTTTTTCCATAAGAGGTTATATGTAATTTAAATTATTCGATTTCTCTTCTTAGAAGAAAATAAATTCCTCGTAAATTCGACCGCAAAGTTAGCAATAAAAACTGAATTCCCCAAACTTTTCCCCATCTTTTTTCTCGCAAATTCCTCCAGTCCTCCCCTCAATAATCATATTATAATTAAGGTGTTCCCATTGTTTCCTTTATTTTCTAAGGAATTTGTTTTTTTTTGTTAAAAAACACCTTTATAAAGCGATATATTCTTTATTATCAATAAAAACCATTAATTTTGCAGCCGGAAAAACTCTACTCTGGCCGCAAACTCGCTCAGAATAGGGGCACCCGCCTTAGAGGTAGAGCTCCCTTTGGCTAAAGGGAGACGGAGGGATTCGAAAAAGCTCCCTTTGGAAAGGGAAAAAGTGATTCGAAAAAAATACTATCATTTGCTGATAAAAAATAGATTTAAGAAAAGAAAAAAGGTATATGATAAAAAAAATGCATTATCTAGATAAAAAAATGAAATTTAGTAAATTCATGCTGTTAGGAGCCCTAGGGGTAGCGCTCTTAACCGCTACATCTTGTGGCACACCAAAAGACGTAGCCTACTTTCAGGATTTAAACAACAATCCTGATACCGTTATTACCCTCCAGAACAAAGTCATTACAGTGAAGCCTACCGATAAAATCTATATCGGTGTCAAGAGCAAGGATCCGATGATTACACAGCTCTTCAACCTCACTGGCGGTACCAACAACTCCAGCAGCAGTACAAATATCGCAAAAGATGCCTTTTATTATACGGTAGATAGCAAGGGAAATATCGATTTCCCTGTAGTAGGAACCATTCAGGTAGCGGGATTAACCCGTGAGCAGATCGCAGAAAAGGTGAAGAAATCACTCCTTGACGCAAGTCTCGTCAAAGACCCAACAGTGACTGTAAGTCTCAGCAACCTCCATTATTCCATGATGGGCGAAGTGGCAAAGCCAGGTCAGTATGCCATTGATGAAGAAAAGGTAACCATCCTCGATGCTCTCAGTAAGGCAGGTGATCTCACCATTCAGGGACGCCGTCAGGACGTGATGGTCCTGCGTCAGGAAAACGGACACCAGAAGATCTATAAGATTGACCTCTGCTCCGGTAAGGACATTTTCAATTCACCAGCTTACTATCTCCAGCAGAACGATGTGGTATATGTAACACCAAACGATACCAAGAAGCGCAGTTCTACCCTCAATGGTAACACCGTGCAGTCAACAGGCTTCTGGTTGAGTGTTTCATCCCTCCTCGTCACAGTTCTCACATTCTTGAAGGTAAATTAATATTAGAAAAATGATACAGAATACAACACCGGCCAATCAGCCGGTACAGCCAAATCCGATGGCTCGCCCTAACCAGGCTGAAGACTTTATCCGTCTTCAGGATCTGCTCTATCTCTGTCTGGCAAAGTGGCACTGGTTCATCCTCTCCCTGGTGGTTACCCTCGGTATCGCCACCTATTATACACTTACCACCCCTAATGTATATCAGCGTACCGCATCCCTGATGATCAAGGATGAGAGCAAGTCGCAGAGCATCAGCAGCGATGTGGCTTCCATGTTCTCGGATATGGGTATGGGTAATATGAAGAGCAATGTATATAATGAACTCATTGCCATTCAGTCACCAGCCGTTCTCCTCGAGACCGGTAAGCGATTGAAGCTCGATGTAGATTATGCCATCGACGGTACCTTCCATAAGCAGGCACTCTATGGCAACGACCTCCCTGTTACCGTAGATTTCATCGGCTTCACCGATGAGCAGAGCGGAAGCTTCAAGCTCCAGCTTCACCCTGACGGCACTTATGAGGTTAGCTACTTCAAGGGCGCTACCAACGACGGTACCCCAGTAGATACCGATGGCGAGTTGAAGGCGAAGATTGGACAGATTATCCGCACCCCATTGGGTAAGATCAAGGTAGATAAGGCGGCATCTTTCTCTCAGTTTGTCAAGAATGATGAAGCTCCTATCCTCTATGTATCCCGTACCAATGTCTATGCGATGACCGACCGCATCAAGGGTTCCCTCTCTGCCAGTCTGAACGAGGTGAAATCTACCGTCATCGACATTACTTATAAGGATGTGCTCCCTAAGCGAGCAGAGGATGTCATCAATACCGTCATCACCGTTTACCGCAAGAACTGGTTGGATGATAAGAACCAGATGACCGTATCCACCTCTCACTTCATCACCGAGCGTTTGGGTGTCATCGAGCGTGAGTTGGGCGATGTTGATAAGAATATTTCATCCTTCAAGAGTTCTCATCTCTTGCCGGATGTAGAGACTGCGGCACAGCAGTATATGCAGAAGAGCAGTGATGTAGATAAGCAGATTATGGAGCTCCATTCTCGCTTGTCTATTGCAGAATATATTCATCAATATTTGACAGGTAAGGTAGGCAAGAACCAACTTCTTCCATCCAATACCGGTATTGATAGCCAGGGTATCGAGCAGCAGATTGCTGAGTACAACAAGACTCAGTTGGAGCGCAACAATATTGTGGCTAATTCCAGCGAGCAGAACCCGTTGGTAGCTGATTACGATCAGAGCCTTGCTGCTATGCGCAAGAGCATCACTGCCAGTCTCGACAACTTCGTCATCTCTCTGAGAACCCAGTTGGGCACCCTTCAGGCTAACGAGGCTGCTACTACTTCTCAGATTGCCAGCAATCCTAACCAGGCGAAGTACCTGCAGACTGTGGGTCGTCAGCAAAAAGTAAAGGAGGCATTGTATCTCTTCCTTCTCCAGAAGCGTGAGGAGAACGAGCTTTCCAAGGCGTTCACCGCTTATAATACCCGTGTGATTACCCCTCCAACAGGCGATCTCAGCCCAGTGGCACCAGTTCGTCGCAAGATTATGCTCATCGCCTTTGTCTTGGGTCTCCTCATTCCGGTTGTCGTGATTTATATCCGTGAGAAGGCAAACACCACCGTTCGTGGCCGTAAGGATCTCAAGAAGCTCATCGTGCCATTCCTGGGTGAGATTCCATTCTCTATCAGCCGCAAGAATATGCCAACTCTGAAGGAGCGCATCCAGTTCTGGAAGAAACCAAAGGAGGTTCGTGAGATGGTTGTGAAGGCAGGCAAGCGTGATGTCGTCAACGAGGCATTCCGTGTATTGCGTACCAACCTTGAGTTTACTATCGGAACTCATCCGGAGCAGAACGTCATCCTCTTTACTTCTTTCAATCCGGGTTCTGGTAAGAGCCATTTGTCTGCTAATATGGCGATGTCACTTGCCATCAAGAAGAAGAAAGTTCTGTTGATAGATGGTGACCTCCGTAGAGGTGTGGCATCCCTCCTTGCCGGCAGTCCTAGCGAGGGATTGAGCGACTACCTGAATGGTAGAGTTGACGATATACACAGCATCATCTGCAAGGGTGAAAACTGTAAGGATTTGGTACCGGGATTCGATGTGCTTCCTGTAGGAACCCTTCCTCCAAACCCAACCGAGCTTCTCTTCACTCCACGTTTGGAGGCGATGATCAAGCAGGTACGTCAGGAGTATGATTATGTCATCATCGACTGTCCTCCTATCGAGGTAGTAGCCGATACCCAGATTATCGAGCAGTTTGCCGATCGCACCATCTTCGTGGTTCGTGCCGGTTTGATGGAGCGTAGCATGTTACCAGAAATCGACGCACTCTACAAGGAGAAGAAGTACAAGAATATGACACTTGTATTGAATGGAACCAAGGCACGTGGTGGCCGTTATGGCAAACACTATGGTTATGGCTATGGTTATGGTTACGGTTACGGATATGGTTACCATTATGGTAATGATAAGAATGGGGGGGGCAAAATCTTAAATAATTGGATTATAGAAAGATAGAGAAAATGTTTGGATTCTTCCAAAAACTATTTGATAAAAGTGTGCCATCAGGGGAGCGAGAGCTTCTCCCTGGTGGCATTGATTTTCATTGCCACATCCTCCCAGGCGTGGATGATGGCTTCCAGGACCCGGAAAAGAGTCTGGAGCAGTTGAGAATCTATGAGGAGAGCGGCATGAAGGAAGTGTGGTTCACCCCTCATATCATGGAGGATGTGCCGAACGAGACCGCTGATCTCCGCCGTATCTTCGAAGATTTCAAGGAAAAGTATCTTCAGGATTTTGCCCAGCGACATCCGGGATATCAGGCAGAAAGAGCGAAGCAATCTTCTGCGACTGATGCCGAACCGTTGCGATTGCATCTGGCTGCCGAAAACATGTTGGATGCCCTTTTCGAGCGACGCCTAAAGGCGAATGATGTACTCCCGTTAGCGGAGAAGTATCTGTTGGTAGAGACCAGCATATTTGCTCCACCGATGAATTTCCGAGGTTTATTGGAGCGTATCAAGAACCAGGGTTACACCCCAATCCTGGCACATCCCGAGCGTTATTTGTACATGACGAAGGAGGATTACGAGTCACTGAAGTCTCAAGGCATCAAGTTCCAGCGCAACCTGTTCAGTTTGAATGGACAGTATGGCAAGCGGGTCCAGCAGCGTTGTCGTCAGCTCCTGAAATGGCAGATGTACGATTACGTAGGCACCGATCTCCACCGCCTCTCGCAATTGGAGTAAAAATGGCAGCCGAGGTCGGTGACCGTTGGTTTAGGGCGTATGGGTGTGGCTTATGACACACCCTCTTCTTTTTATCCTCTGCAGGATTGGACACAAACTGCAGAAGCTATTGCGGTTAAAACCGTAATAATCAAATTGATAATCTTTTTAAGAGTTTCTTTTTTCATAGGCACAATCAGATTTATAGGAAAATAATCATTCATCATTAAGAATCATAAAGTAATCAGAAAGGAAACAATTCTGCCGCATTAAAGCACGGACACTCCTTAGGAGTGGCACCCGGCAAATCCCTATGCCCAACGATTTCAGCCTGAGGAAACAGAATCTTCAACTGTAGCAGCAGATGACGAATCACCCTGTACTGAGCATGCGTCAGCGTGTTGGCAGGGCGACCCTCCTCATCCAAGCCACCCTCGTAGCAGATACCGATAGAACATCTGTTGTAAGGTCTGGCATGAGCACCCACCTCCAGCAGTTTTCTGAACTGCGTCAGGCTGCCATCCTTTCTGCAGTAGAAGTGATACCCCACGGTGCGGAAACCACGAGCCTTGTGGTCACGGAGAAGCTGCTTCTCCGTATAGTTGCGGTTGCATTTCGTTGCACTGCAGTGAATCACCAGAAAACGGACACTCTGGGGAGAATCCATCATTTTGCCGTCTTCGTTGTAGGCAAGGAGAAGGTGCTCATTGAGCACCTCCTCATCACCAATGGTCATAGGAAATTTTTCAGTTACCATCGTTTAGAGTTCTTTAAGATTCATTCAATCAATCAGTTAGTAAATCTAGAGACTTACGTTATCACCAGATTCGGAACCTCCCGATCCTCCCTGCGAACCGTTCGGATCGGTAGTAGTACCGCCACCACCATTATCAGAGGCATTTTTCTTCTTCTTCTTAGGTGCATGTCTCTTCAGGTTAGCATCCAAGTTCAGATTCACGAAGCGGAAGTCGCCGGTAGCACGTGCTCTCATTCTCACGCCCAGAACATTCTTGAGCACCGAGAAATCATCCTCAGTAGCTGCACCCTCCTTGTTCTTGATGCCAATGTAGAAAATGGCGAGGTTGTCCAGTTTCACGTTCTTACCAGCGAGCAGAAGCTCCTTGATGTGTACCACGGCATCAGTCAGGATGCCCTGAATGGTGCCGGCAGAGAAAGGCGAATTGAAGGTGTGCATCTGTTCTGCCAGAGCTTCCAGGTCAATCGTCTCAATAACGTGAGGCTTGGCATAATACTTGCCGTAAGCCTTCTCGTTCTTCTTGTTGTTGTTTTTCTTTAAATCGTACTCGATCATAAGGCATTAAAGGTTTGGGTTGTTGTTGTGTTTCTGTTAAGCGCTGCGCTATGAGACAGAGTACCGGCGGAAGGGCCCGATCCGCGAAGTGTTTCTGAATCACGATGCAAAGATACAACATTGCCAACCCCCCAAAGTACGATGGATATACGATGGTAGTACGATAGTCACCGAAATGGGCAAAACCACTTTTCTGAGTACGGTTTAAGGGTGGTCAGCCCCCTTATGGCTCGCCCAGATACTCGTAGATCAGCATCACCATCCGTAGGCTGAAAGTCTTGTCCCTGGGATGATAGCCTTCGTTCTTGAGCGCCGTTACCAGTGGAGTACAGTGGTTGATGAGTCTCATCAGATGATTCACAGCCACATGCTTGGATTGCATAGGATAGTAGAGCCATGCCAGCTCAAACTTATTGTATATTTTTATCTTCATGTGATAGGTATTTCTTTGAAATGATACTCTTCATTGTTCAAGACGTCACTGAGGGGTCATCAGAACGTCTCCAAGAGGTCGTCAGAACGTCACTGAGCACCCCTCAGAAGCATCCTGACGCATCGTCAGAAGCATTCCGGCGACCTCTCAGAACGTCACTTACTTTTTCTTCTTCTTATCATCCTGCATTTTGATAGTCAGATCCATCAGATAACTATTCTTCTGGCATCCGTCCCATTCCGATGGCGAGATGATCGCCTCGATGTTGATTTCGCCCGGCTGCTTCTCTATCACCGCCCATCCGTTGCCGTAAGAGCGGTGAATCTTCCTGAATCCCAGACTGATCATCACGCTCGCCAGGTTCTGCTGAGCCAGATTGTGGTTCATCGCATTGCAGCAGCCGATGCGCTCCATGATCTCGGAAGAGAAGCGGAACTTGATGAGACTCGGATCCGTGTCAGGCTGAGGTACACGATAGTAGCGCAGGATCTGGTCGGCCATCAGGTTCACGCCCATGAACATCTCGTTGTGCGCCTTCATCTCCTGGATGTCCTCGTTGGTCAGCCAATATACCCAGCCGTCTTCCTTCTTCTTCTGTCGCTCCATCACCTCCTTGCCCAGAGCCACCGCCTGACTATATACGTGGGTATAGTCGATCGGGTTGCTGATAGGGCTCACGATGTTCTCCACCAGCCAAGGGCAGTAGCGGCGGTTCTCAGGGTCCGTAATCAGGTGCATCGTATTGCTGGTGCCGCAGAGCGCCGCACGGTGCATCAGTTCTGAGCGGTACTTGTCGTAGGGGCGACGGATGGAGAACACCAGTTTGGTGACGTTGCTCTTGAAGGCACTCTGGTTCTTTCCCGTCACCTGGTCCAGCTCGTCGCAGCACATCAGCGCCTTGCTGGCGAAGGCCTCCATCACATCCTTGTCGGTATAGTTGGCTGTAGATTCATTGATGAAGTACTTGCGCAGGATAGGAGGCAGGGTGTAGTAGAGGGAGGTAGTCTTGAAGATGCCGCCCCTGCCCACGAAGATGAGCATGGTCTGCGCCACCACGTTCGGCGTTACCCATGCCACCACCATCGCCACAAGCCATTTCTTGAAGTAATATCTGAATCGCTCCTGGGTATGACCGTAGCCCGGACAGTAAGCCACTGTCACTCTGTCGGCAAGTTCAGAGATGTAATCCTTCTTGCCGTCCCATTTAGGCAGATTCGAAAGATAGTCGTACATCGGATCCCAAGGCTCGCTGAAGTCGCTGTTGATCACGGAGTGCAGCTTCTGCGGGGTAATCGCCAGCCCCTCCTCATCCATCTTCGACCAGATGGAGTTCTCGATGTTGTCGTCTATCTGCGTCCAGTGATGGAACTTGCCTTTCAGGCTCAGGCTGAGGATCTCATAGTATCCGGTCACCATGTTGTGATGGAACTCATATCGCATGCTGAGCCACTGCTTGATTACCTTGGCAGAAGGGCGTTTGCCGTAGGTCTCACCCTTCTCGTAGAAGTGCCAGGTGCCTTTTCTCTCCACGTGCTTGTAGCAGGAGTTGATTACGCTCGCCGTATCGGGGTAGTCCTTGCTGAAGTGCTCGGTGGCATAGTTGAGCACCTCCTGCTGGTCGATGCCGTATCTCAGACAGATGTTGCCGAAATGGCAGACATACTCGTTGTGGCTGTTACTTTGGAAGATATAACCCTGTTCATCCATCATTTTCAGGATCTTTTCAGCGGCTTGTTCCATACTAGGCACACCTTTTGCTAATAGAATCATTTTCTGGGATGGCTTTTTGCGGGTGCGTTTCGCATACTTCGCCTGCAGCGCCTTCTTGGTATAGAGCTTCTTCAGGTCTTTCAGATTCAGGCTAAAGGTCAGGGCATTCCAGTTGAAATAGGCATGGGAGTCGTAGGCAAGTCCGCACATGCGGGTGATGTCCGTGCACTTGTCATCGGCAGTGATGCCGAGCAGCGCATTGTAGTACTCCATCGCCTTCTGCAGGTTGGCCTCGAAGAGTTCCAGAGCCGAGAGCTCATCATCATCCACGCTGTCGTAGCTGGCGATGATGCGGAATCCACGGCCGCTTGCCGTAACGAAGAGCACCTTGGTGTGCGGATCCGCCTTCGCCTTGCGGATGCACTCCTCCATGAGCTGTGCGTCCACGTGGTCGTAATCCAGGGCGATGTTGCGAAGCACCTTCTTGATGTTTCGCATCTCCTTGCCGTAACCATCCATCAGAGCAGCCACAGTGATGCCCGGCATCTGGATTTTCACCTCCTGTGCAAGCTGCTTGCTGATGGCGAGGCGCTGACGGTACTCCAGGGTACGTGCCTGGGTGAGAGGATCCTTGGTGATGATTCTCTCTAACTCCTCCCAGTTGGTGAGAGGACGACTTTCACTTGATGCGATAGCGTAGAAGAAAGAGGGCAAGATAGCCTCTGTATTCTCTTGATTGTTTGTTGTTGTTGGTATCATCATTACTATTGTTTAAAATTGTAAGTGTTTATGCTGATAAAGGCATCAAGGATACAGGTGTGTGAAGGGGGTATATGAAAAAACTAGCGTTAAAGCACTGTTAAAAACAGTATCTAACTAGTTGATATTCATTTCTTTTATCTTTCGCGTACGCTGTTATATCAAAGATGTTAAGCCACCCCCTTCACATAAGCGTATGATTTGACGTGATTGTCAACTGGGCACAAAGGTAAGACAAAGGTTTGAAATAACCAAACGCGATTTCCGCATATCGGAAACCGTTAAATTAAATTTAAATAAAAATGAAAGTTTTAGTTTTCGTTAAGAAAGCGATGGCGTCAGCCATTCAGTTTGCAGGGAAAAAAAAGGCGTAGCCCGTTCCCTCGAAGTGTTCAACCGTTTACTCCGTCTGGTACATGATGGGGTACAGAAAGGCGTCAACAACGGCAGTCTTCAGGATCCTCATCACACCTGGGTGTTGAACAACAAGGATCTTCCAGCTGCCTATGGTGTATCGGGAGGTTTCATTCGTCGTGGCATGAACGACGATTTCGACCCCTTGTTGAGTGATGCGATTCGAATGACGGTCTGGTTATTGGATCATGATTTTCCGGTGACGGATCATCCGACGGAGCGAGAGGAGAAGGAGTATGAGAAGCAGCGAGTAGAGTTGCTGTTATCTTTGTTGGATGCGTTGTTGTCAGACAGTGAGCACATCTCGTATCATCACCGTAATCTCTTCAGTGCTCCCCTGAAGGATTTGGTTCTGAAGAACTTCTCGTCACCAGGCGGTTCAAAGAATTAATCCCCCCGAATCCCTCCGAATCCCCTCCCTCCCAACATCCCTTACTCGCCAAACAATGAAAAGCACCATCCCCCTCTCATCATCCCTTACTCGCCAAACAATCACAAACCATCCCCTCTCATCATCATCCCTTACTCGCCAAACGGGATTTTATGATTAGTTGATAGGCTTTAGCATATTACGAAAGTTCTGTTAAGTGATTTGAAATCCTGATTGGATGAAATATGAAAAAGGCTAGCGTGCGTTTGTGCATG
>ERZ1023617.154-NODE-154-length-32553-cov-26.204382_pt1 | contig 32553 bp, 30 predicted proteins | sample MGYA00380328_ERZ1023617 | MGnify/ENA primary metagenome ERZ1023617 (study PRJEB33179, sample SAMN07448977) | human gut metagenome | biome: Human-gut; feature: Human associated habitat; material: Faeces | host: Homo sapiens | place: India: Bhopal | collected...
GAGTGTCGATTATGCTGTTCCATACCAGACAATTTGATATTAAGATGATACGTTATGAAAAAATTAATAATAGGATTCAACTTTTTCTGTACAGTATTGTTGATGTCATCATGTTTGTGTTCTCCCTACTACGCAAAATTCGACTCTTTGTACCAAGCCGTACAGGACCACATTACCTTTGATACATTATGTCAAATGCTTAAGGATAGTGGCGTCGTTATTGATACCACAATAACTGATAATGTCCTTAGCTTCATAGGAAAACATGAAGAGGCCGATGATGTTCAATTGCGTCTGGCTTGTGCCACTATGCCATACAACCGAATCCTTGTATGTGTGTTTAATGTCACCTCTGTTGCTTTTGAATATAAGCAAAACGAGTCATGTCTTGTTACTTTCGGCAAAGATGGAGAAATAAAAGATGCCCTATACTTAGGCATAAATGATTCATTACCTGTATTTGTACCTTTCAATTATTATGGCACCCGTAATGTGCCAAAAGACACTGTGCCAATGTGCAAATGGATATATAATAGATCAAACGACCTATATTTAACTACATTTGAATATTGCTATTGGATTAATAATAAAACAAGAGAAACTAATATTGACAATTATTTTCATACTTACCATTATCACATAGCTTCAGATGGAACTATCGTCAAGGATAATGATGAAAAATACAAAGCATACAAGTTCAATTATACAGACGATCTCGAAAATAAAGGTATGAATAAAGAACTACGAGAAGAATATAGGAATAGACATATTCCTTATTCAGTTAAGAAGAAATCAATATTTTCTGATGTATAAGAGAGTGTAAAATGCTCTATTTGGGCGACTTTTCTCCACTACTTATATCAGTTGAAGATATATTTTTGCAAATATAACCTACAACATACTCTATCGGAGTAGAAAGCTCAATATCGTTGTTCTCAACTAAATCTTCTATTGATGATTTTACAACATCCCAAAGCTCGGATGTCTCATATTCTTGATATGGATGTTTCATTTTTACTATATTTAGGTACAGAAGATTGTTAGCGACTTGCAATATGTCCTTTTTCCAGACTTCGTCATTGCGTCACCCAATATTAGGTGATGCAAATATAGTCAATATCGCTGGAATAATCGAACAGAATCAGCTCTAAGTTTGCAGAAGAAAGTCAGCAAAGACCGCTGCATGGGACTCCGTGGCGATGCCATCGTACAGTTCGACTGGTCCGTGGGTCAGATTATGGCTACGCTCGAACGTCTCGGTATAGCTGACAACACCATCATATTCCTCACAAGCGACAATGGTCCTGTTGTGGACGACGGCTATCAGGACCGTGCAGAGGAACTCCTTAACGGCCACAAGCCTTCCGGACCGTGGCGTGGCAATAAGTATAGCGCCTTTGAAGGAGGTACGGCTGTCCCGCAGATAGTCTGCTGGCCGGTAAAGGTGAAGGACGGTCAGACATCAGAAGCTCTTACCTCACAGATTGACTATATGCGCTCCTTCGCCTCTCTCATCAGAGCACGCATGCCTAAGAGTGCGGCTCCAGACAGCGAGGACTGCCTTGCTTCCGCACAATGGGAGGAAGAGAATGTGGCAGAGAAGCATCCGCAGGTGGTATTCGACATGCAGAACGTGCTACGTCGTGAGCTTAGGGCTAATCATATAAATCCGTAATAATAAAAGGTTATTGAAAAAAAATCATTACATTTGCAGTCGTGTTTTTAATATTTTCACGATACACTTTTTATAGACATCTAATATATATGACAAGACAGAATCTTCGGTTTGCCGTTTTCGGCAATTCCTTCCAACCCCGCAAGTCGCATTCCATATTCCGCGTTCTGGCTTTCCTTGAGAAGCAGGGATGCCAGGTGGAGTTCGACCGTTCGTTTTATGATTTCCTTCAGGAGAACCATGACCTTGACTTGGGGAAATACGCTACGTTTGAGGGTGACGACTTTGAGGCTGACTATGTCTTGTCGATGGGTGGTGACGGCACTTTCCTGCAGTCGGCCGTGAGAGTGGGGGAGAAGCAGATTCCGCTTGTGGGCATCAATATGGGACGTCTGGGCTTTCTGGCTGACGTGCTGCCTGACGAGGTGGAGGAGGCGCTGGACGCCGTGCTTAAAGGCAACTATAACATTGAGGAGCATACAGCCATCCGGATTACGACGGAGGGCGGCGACTTCGAGGGTTGTCATTACGCGCTTAACGACATTGCCGTGCTGAAGCGTGACGTGGCTTCGATGATAAGCATCCGCACGCATGTGGACGGCAGCTTCCTCGTCAACTATCAGGCTGACGGCCTTATTGTGACGACGCCGACGGGTTCGACGGCTTACTCGCTTTCCAACGGCGGACCGATCATCGTGCCGCAGACGCGTACGCTGTGTCTGACGCCTGTGGCCCCGCATAGCCTAAATATCAGGCCGATAGTGATAAGCGACAGCTCGGTGGTGAGGCTGGAGGTGGAGAGCCGGTCACACAACTATCTGGTGGCTGTGGACGGCAGGAGCTATACGATGCACGAAGGTTCGACTGTGACCATATCGAAGGCGCCGTTTATCACGCGCATCGTAAAGCCCAACCACAGACGCTACTTCGCGTCTTTGCGGGAGAAGATGATGTGGGGCGCGGACAAGAGATGATTTAGGAATTATCCGAACAACACTCTGAGCGCTTCTTCCACTTTCTTTACGGGGTGTATGCGGATGTTGTATTTCTTTGGATTTATGCTTGTGACGTTGTAAGCCGGGAGGATGATGTCCGTGAATCCCAACTTCTCGGCTTCGGCTATTCTTTGCTCTATGCGGTTGACGGGTCTGACCTCGCCGCTCAGTCCCACTTCGCCTGCCATGCACCATCCTGGCTCAATGGCTGTGTCGACGTTGCTGGAGAGTACGGCAGCTATGACGCTTAGGTCCATGGCGAGGTCGGTGACCTTCAGTCCTCCTGCAATATTGATGAAGACGTCTTTCTGGATGAGCTTAAATCCTACGCGCTTCTCGAGTACGGCAAGGAGCATGTTGAGGCGTCGCTGGTCGAATCCGGTGGCGGCTCGTTGCGGCGTGCCGTAAGCTGCTGTGGACACAAGGGCCTGCGTCTCCACGAGGAAGGGACGCACGCCTTCGATGGCGGAGCTGATGGCTATGCCGGAGAGTCCTTCGTGGTCTTGCGAGAGGAGCAGTTCGGAAGGATTGGTGACCTGACGGAGTCCGGTCTGCTGCATCTCGTAGATGCCCAGTTCGGATGTGCTGCCGAAGCGGTTCTTTATGGACCGGAGGATGCGATACATGTAATGCTGGTCGCCCTCGAACTGTATGACCGTGTCGACGATGTGCTCAAGGATCTTGGGTCCGGCGAGCGTACCCTCCTTATTGATGTGTCCGATAAGGATGACGGGTGTTCCGGTGGTCTTGGCGTAACGGAGCAGGGTGGCGGCGCACTCCCTTACCTGCGAGATGCTGCCGGGGCTGCTCTCCACGTCCTCGGTGGAGAGAGTCTGGATGGAGTCGATGACCAGGAGTTCGGGTGCCACTTCGCGTGCGCTCTCCAATATTTTCTGAAGGGAGGTCTCGCAAAGGATGTTGACATTGTCAGGATCGGACGTCGCATCGTGAGCCCTGCCGCGCAGCAGACGCTCAGCTCTCATCTTGAGCTGGTGCGAGCTTTCCTCTCCGCTGACGTAGAGTATGCGCTTGTCGGGAATGTTGAGGACGGTCTGCAGGGTGAGAGTGCTCTTTCCGATGCCCGGCTCGCCTCCGAGCAGCACGATGCTGCCCTCGACCAGGCCTCCTCCTAACACACGGTTGAGCTCGGCATCGTGCATGTCGATGCGGTTGTCGTCCTGCGCCGGTATTTCGCTCAACTTTATGGGACGGTTGTGAGAGGCTGCTGACGATGATGTGTGCGTGAAGAGTCCGGACGAGGATTTCGCGGACGAAGCGGAGCCTAAGTTTATCTCCTTGAATGTGTTCCATTGGCCGCAACTCGGACACTTGCCTATCCATTTGGCAGACTCCTGTCCGCAGTTGCTGCATACGTATGCTGTTCTTGTTTTTGCCATATGTACAAAAGTAAGGATATTTTTCGTAGTTACAAAATTTATTGTTACTTTTGCTTTATGAAAAAATCCATATTATATATGCTTGCTCTTTGCCTTCTCGTGGGATGCGGAAAGTCTTATGAAGAGCAGAAACGAATAACGAAGGCGGAACGCGACAGGCTGCATCAGGAAGACCTGCGTGCGTTACACGTGGCTGTATTGCCTACACTTGACTGTTTGCCATTGCTTGTGGCGAAGGAACGCGAGATGTATGATACGGCACGGCTGGACTTCCGTCCGCGCTTCTTCCATGCCCAGATGGATTGTGACACGGCTTTCACGGGACGTAGCGTGGAGGGAATGGTGAGCGACCTTGTGCGTACGGAACGTATAAGGCGTGAGGGTACGGAGGTCAGCTATCTGACATCGACGAATGCCTATTGGCAGCTCCTCTCCAATCCTAAGGCGCGTCTGAAGCGCATCGACCAGTTGGGCGACAAGATGGTGGCGATGACTCGTTATTCGGTGACGGACCGTCTGACGGACTTGGCGCTAAAGAATCAGAAGCTTTCGTCCATAGTGTTCAGGGTGCAGGTGAACGACGTTTTCGTCCGCCTGGATATGTTGCGCAATAACGAGATGGACGCCATGTGGCTGACCGAACCTTTGGCTACGGTGGCACGTACGATGTCGGCTCCCGTGCTCTTCGATACGCGTAAGGACGACCTGAGGATGGGCGTGATTGTCTTTCGTGGCGACGTCATGAAGGACAAGCGCAGACAGGGACAGGTGAAGGAGCTGGAGAAGGCTTACAACGCCGCATGCGACTCGCTTAACCGTTTCGGACTGGCTCATTATCAGGATATTATGGAGAAGTATTACAAGATGGACGCTAAGACCGTGAAGAAGATACCTTCCATGAGATTCAACCGCATAACCAAACCTCGCAGCTCGGACATCGATGCTGCCAACAAAAAAGACTGACCTCTCTTATGAAGCCCACAATAGAACAGACCATCCTTGTCCACCAACGTGTGGGTAAGGCTTTGAGCATGCTGGAAGCGCGTATGGCGGATCTTGGCATAACGGAGTTTCTGGACGAACTGCACGACGTGCGTGACGACTATGACCGCATGGCAGACAGCCTCTCGCAGGGACAACGTGATCCGAGCGGAGGAAAGCTGTATGCCTCCCTGCTGAAGCGTACGTACAGACTATATAATAATGTGCGTCTCTCGTCAATCATTCGTAAATATCCTGTGCTGACGTATTGCCGCAAGGCGGCAGAGAAGACCGTGGGCGAGGGCGATGTGGCGTCGGTAAAGGCGTCGTTGGAAGGCTTCGTGCAGGACCTTGCCATGCAGACGCTTTTCTCAGGAGACAGTCAGGAGGCTGCCATTGCCGGCATCTACGCCAAGCACCAACGCTATATGGACGCTCTCTTCGGACACATCCTCGTGTCGTGGCAATGGACGAGCAAGATGCGCACGGAATATGCCGAGCTGTTGGCGTCGCCAACGGTGGACCAGAACGACGGCATGCTGATAGTAAGCGGAGTGACGCTCTCCCTGATGCAGGTGTTTGACGTGAACAAATGGATGCTCCTGCATGACGTGTATGTGAACAATCCTTCGCAGCAGCTTCGCCAGCGTGCGCTTGTGGGAATGGTGCTGACCGTGCCCGACATGCGCTCGGAGAAGTTGTTCGGCGAGGTGGAGGACGCCATAACCGGAATGATGGAGGACGCCGACAGACGTAAGGAACTGCTGGAGACGCAGATACAGCTGTGCTATTCGGCAAGTGCAAGGACGGACAGCAACGAGATACAACGCGACATTCTTCCTGCGCTCAGCAAGGAGAGCCGGTTGGACATCACGAAGAACGGAATAGTGGAGAAGGACGATGCTACCATAGACGACATCCTCAATTCGGAGGATCGCGACCGATCTATAAAGGAGATAGAGGACAAGATGTCCAGGATTATGGACATGCAGAAGAAGGGTAGCGACGTATATTTCGGAGGCTTCTCAAAGATGAAGCGCTTCGGATTTTTCAGCCAGATAAGCAATTGGTTTATGCCGTTCACGGTGAATCATCCAGACATTTCCGGGGCTTCCATGCTCGGCAAATATCCCGGCATAAAGGGAATGTTGATGAACGGACCTTTCTGCGATTCGGACAAGTATTCGTTCTTCCTCTCGTTGTCAGCCGTGGTGGAGAAGTTGCCGCCGAACATCCTTGAGATGCTTGCGAGCAACGACGGGCCTGTGACAGCCATGCCAGAGATGAGCAACGTGGACCGCGGGTCGGCGATGTACGTCCGTCGTATGTATCTGCAGGACCTCTATCGTTTCTTCGAACTTTATCCCAACCGCATCTTCGCCAATCCTTTCGAGGCGAAGGCTGGAGGCGCTTTCCGTGGATTCTTCTTTGCCAACATTTTCTTCCGTGGCATGAAGGGTGACGAGACAGCACAGCTTTCACGTTTCCTTTTCAAGCGCAAGCGTCCGGATCTTGTGGCGTATATGTTAGGCGAATGCAGGGACGCAGCCGCTCTTTCCCTCGACGAGCAGAAACTTCTTGCACATTCATACCTTCGTCTTGGTGACATAGAGAAGGCGCGTGTCATCTTCTCTTCCATCCTTGAGAAGGGTGGGGAAGACGCTGCTGCCATAAAGGGAATGGCAGACTCGCTCTTCCTTCTCAGACGTTATGCCGAGGCTGCCAAGCAGTATGCAAGGCTGACCGTTATGGACGGGCAGAACATCAGTCATCAGCTCCATCTGGGACTGGCGCTTGTTAATGGTGGGGACGTGAAGGAGGGAATGGCTACGTTATATAAACTGTATTATGAGCATGACTCCGACCTTAACGTAATGCGAGCTATGGCATGGGGGTATCTGGCTGACTGTAAGCCGAAGGAGGCAGACTCTCTATACGAAAAACTCTTGGCACTTGCCGGAGAAGACCGCATCCTGCCGACAGACCTGCTGAATTCGGGTTACGTGAAATGGGTTGTCGGCGACGTGAAGGAGGCAAAGGAAAGAATGGGCAGGTACTTGGCGGCATTCCCCGCAGGAGAAGCGCCTTCCCTGGAAACCGAAATGGCAAACGACCGCGACATCCTCTCTCGCAACGGCATAGAAGACTACGTTGTGGCGATTATGCTGGACGGACTGGATGGTCAGAAATAAAAACTAAAAAAGCGCTGTAAGTCTTTGTGACCTACAGCGCTTATACCGTAAGTGACAATGGGTTCGGAAGCTAACGCCTTTGCCGCTTACACAACAATTAAAATTTAATTTTATCCTAAGTATTTCATCAGAATCTTGGCGTTGCCGCTGTCGCGCAGCTTGGCAATGCTCTTCTCTCTGATCTGGCGTACACGCTCACGTGTAAGTCCGAGCTGGTCGCCGATTTCCTCCAGACCCTTCTCATGACATCCTATGCCGAAGCATTCACGGATGATTGTTATCTCGCGGTCCTTCAGCACCTTGTTGAGCACGGAGTTGAGCTCAAGCGCCATCGATTCATGGTCGACGTGGCGGTCAGTACGGCTGTCGTCACCACTCGGCATAACGTCCAGCATACAGTTGTCTTCGCCGTCCTGGAAAGGAGCGTCGATGCTGACATGATGACCGTCTGCCATAAGGCTCTGTCCGATTTTCTCCTCCTCAATCTTCGTAGCGTCCGAAAGCTCCGAAACAGACGGGGTGCGCTGGTTCTCCTGCTCGAACTTGTTGATTTCGTGATTGATTTTGTTAAGCGATCCAACCTGATTGAGCGGCAGTCTCACAATACGGCTCTGCTCGGCGATGGCCTGAAGAATGCTCTGACGAATCCACCATACAGCGTACGAGATGAATTTGAATCCACGGGTTTCGTCAAACTTCTGAGCGGCCTTTATCAGTCCGATGTTGCCCTCATCAATAAGGTCGGTAAGGGAAAGTCCTTGGTGCTGGTATTGCTTAGCTACAGAAACGACGAAGCGGAGGTTAGCGGTTACGAGTTTGTCTTTGGCGCGTTCTCCTTCCGGACCGCCCTTCTTGATTTTCTGTGCCAACTCTATCTCTTCGTCGATGGAAATCAGGGGAGCACGTCCTATCTCAACAAGGTACTTGTCCAATGCTTCACTAGAACGATTTGTAATGCTCTTTTGAATCTTAAGTTGTCTCATTTTGTTTACCTAAAATTTTCTAACGGCGTGAAATTCTAAATTCTTGTTTTCGAATATACCGAAAATCTTTGCAAAGATACGTTTTTTATTTGAATGGAGCAAGTTTACGCCCTTTGATTTTTTAAATCTTAACATATCTGTCTGTCGGTATATTTTGTCTTAATGTCCTTATAATAAAAGAAATTGCATAAATTTGGCAGAAAGATAGATTTTTTTTACCTTTGCAGCCAATGTGGACGTACACCGAAGCAGAAACGCTGGTTTTTGTTTTCGGAGGACGTAACGCTATTAATTGAAATTCTAATTTTAAACATACAATGTCAAGCAAATTTGTAGAGCATAAGGGTCTTGATCTTACTAAGACCAACAACGACGTGCTGTCAATGTGGGAGAAGAACGACATCTTCCACAAGTCTATTGATGAGCGTGAAGGTTGCCCTCAGTTTATCTTCTTCGAGGGACCTCCATCTGCTAATGGTCATCCCGGCATTCACCACGTGCTGGCTCGTTCCATTAAGGATACTTTCAACCGATACAAGACCATGAAGGGTTTCCAGGTTCACCGCAAGGCTGGATGGGACACCCACGGACTTCCCGTGGAGCTTGGTGTGGAGAAGGAGCTTGGAATTACCAAGAAGGACATCGACAACAAGGCTTCAGAGAAGTATATCTCTACTGAGGAATACAATCATCGTTGCCGTGAGAACGTCATGAAGTTCACGGCTGAGTGGCGCGAGTTGACAGAGCGCATGGGCTACTTCGTTGACCTCGACCATCCCTATATCACATACGACAACAAGTATATCGAGACTCTTTGGTGGCTCCTCAAGCAGCTCTACAACAAGGGTCTGCTCTATAAGGGCTATACCATCCAGCCGTATTCGCCGGGTGCAGGTACGGGTCTTAGCTCGCACGAGCTCAATCAGCCCGGTTGTTATCGTGACGTGAAGGACCTCACCACCACAGCCCAGTTCCTCATCAAGGATCCTAAGGCAGAATGGACAAAGTGGGGCAAGCCTTACTTCATCGCATGGACCACAACTCCGTGGACCCTGCCTTCTAACGTAGCACTCTGCGTTGGCCCGAAGATTGACTACGTGGCCATCGAGACATACAACCTCTACAATGGCGAGCCGATGACGCTCGTTATGGCTGAGCCTCTTGTGGGTTCTTACCTCAAGGCAGACCAGGAGTGCAAGGAGGGCGACCTTCTGCCGTTCGACAAGGACAAGAAGGTGTGCCCATGGCGCGTGGTTGACCACATGAAGGGTACGGAGCTTGAGGGTCTGCACTACGAGCAGCTCATGCCGTGGGTGAAGCCTTGCGAGAAACTGGACGACTTCGCTCCCGCTTTCGTAACAGAATATGCAGCAGCTCATCCTGAGAAGGTATTTACTTCTGAGGACGGACGCGACAAGTTTGTGGAGATGGAGGAAGAGGCATTCCGCGTAATCCTCGGCGACTACGTAACTACGGACGACGGTACGGGTATCGTACACATCGCTCCTACCTTCGGTGCTGATGATGCCAAGGTGGCAAAGGACGCTAACATCCCTGCTCTTTACCTTATTAATAAGAAGGGCGAGACACGTCCTATGGTTGACCTCCAGGGTAAGTTCTACTCTATAGAGGATCTCGACAACAACTTCGTGGCAGCTTGCGTGGACAAGGAAGCATACGGCCATCATGCCGGCGACTACGTAAAGAACGCATACGACCCGAAGTTTAACGTGGACGGTGTTTGGGACAAGGCTGCTTCAGAAAAGGCTGAAGACCTCAACATCGTGCTTTGCTACGAGCTGAAGCAGGAGGGCAAGGCATTCAAGAGCGAGAAGCACGTACACAACTATCCTCATTGCTGGCGTACGGACAAGCCGATTCTCTACTATCCGCTTGACAGCTGGTTTATCAAGGATACAGCTTCTAAGGAGCGTATGGTGGAACTCAACAAGACCATCAACTGGCAGCCCGAGAGCACAGGTACGGGACGCTTCGGCAACTGGTTGGAGAACCTCAACGACTGGAACCTCTCACGCTCACGTTTCTGGGGCACTCCGCTTCCTATCTGGCGTGACGCAGACCGTGGCGAGAAGTGCATCGGTAGCCTTGAGGAACTCTATGCAGAAATAGAGAAGGCCGTAGCTGCAGGCGTAATGTCAAGCAACCCGCTCAAGGACAAGGGCTTCGTACCGGGCGACTACAGCCAGGCGAACTATGACAAGGTGGACCTCCATCGTCCTTACGTGGACAATATCGTCCTCGTGAACGACGAAGGCAAGCCTATGTATCGTGAGACCGACCTGATAGACGTATGGTTCGATTCAGGTTCGATGCCTTACGCACAGCTCCACTATCCGTTCGAGGGAGAGATGGCACGCGGCACAGAGGAAGACCGTCAGGCGCTCATCCACAGCACATACGAGGGAACAGCCATCCCGCCTAAGTTCTATCCCGCCGACTTCATCAACGAGGGCGTCGACCAGACACGTGGATGGTTCTTCACACTCCATGCCATCGCCACTATGGTGTTCGATAGCGTAGCATTCAAGAACGTTATCTCTACCGGACTTGTGCTCGACGCTAAGGGCAACAAGATGAGTAAGCATGTGGGCAATGTCACCAATCCTTTCGAGATGATTGACAAGTACGGAGCCGACCCCGTACGCTTCTATATGATGACCAATAGCGAGCCGTGGGACAACCTCAAGTTCGACCCGAATGGTGTGGACGAGACACGTCGCAAGTTCTTCGGTACGCTCTATAATACATACAGCTTCTTTGCCCTCTACGCTAATGTGGACGGCTTTGACGCAAAGACTCCGCAGGTGGAGCTTGCTAAGCGCCCGGAGATCGACAGATGGATTCTCTCTTCACTCAATACCCTCGTGATTGGTGTAGACCGTGAGCTTTCGTCTTACGACCCAACACGTGCAGGCCGCCTTATCGACGCTTTCGTAAATGACGACCTCTCTAACTGGTACGTACGTCTCAACCGTAAGCGTTTCTGGGGTAAGGAGATGAGTGAGGACAAGCTTAGCGCTTACCAGACTCTCTATACCTGCCTCATGACCGTGGCAAAGCTTCTCGCTCCGTTCGCTCCGTTCTATGCTGACGAGCTCTATCACGACCTTGGCGGCGAGCTTGAGAGCGTACACCTCGACAAGTATCCCGTGGCTGACGCTTCAGCCATCGACCACGACCTCGAGGAGCGTATGGCTATCGCACAGAAGATTACGTCTATGGTGCTCGCCCTGCGTCGTAAGGTGAATATCAAGGTGCGTCAGCCGCTGCAGCAGATTATGATTCCTGCCGTGGACGCTACACAGAAGGCACACATCGAGGCTGTAGCCGATTTGCTCCGCAACGAGGTGAATGTCAAGGAGGTGAACTTCATTGAGGGTCAGGGTATTCTCGTCAAGAAGGTAAAGTGTAACTTTAGGGTTATGGGTAAGAAGTTCGGCAAGCTTATGAAGGGCGTTGCCGCTCAGATGTCTGCCCTTGATCAGGATCAGATTGCCGCCTTCGAGAAGGCAGGAAGCATCACACTCAATGTGGAAGGTCAGGAGGCTCTCGTAGACGTGACCGACGTGGAGATTATCTCTGAGGATATCCCCGGATGGCTCGTTTCAAACGACGGCAATCTTACTGTTGCGCTTGAGGTGGAGCTCACTCCCGAACTCAAGAAGGAGGGTATGGCACGCGAGCTTATCAACCGCATTCAGAACATCCGTAAGGATAGCGGACTGGAGATTACGGACCGCATCCGCGTGACACTCGCTCATAACGAAGAGACTGACGCTGCCGTAGCTGCCTTCGCAGACTACATCAAGGGTCAGGTGCTTGCCGACGATATTGTCGTAGCTGCCAACGATGGCGCTCCGGTAGAGTTCGACGGCTTCACACTCAACATTACTGTAGAGAAGAACTAAAATCTTACTAACTCAGATATAAGTTTCGCATGCCCCAAGAAAGCATGCGAAACTTATTCATTAATCTAACAAAAACAAGTCTATGGCAGAAAAAACACGCTATTCTGATGAGGAACTCGAGGAGTTCCGTCAGATCATCAACGACAAGCTGGCTCTCGCACGCCGTGAGCTGAGCATCATGATGGGGCAGCTCAACAATTCTGACAATAACGGAGTGGACGACACATCGCCCACATATAAGGCCCTCGAAGAGGGAAGCGCCTCACAGTCGAAAGAAGAGATTGCACAGATGGCAGGCCGTCAGCAGAAGTTCATTCAGGGACTTGAGGCAGCCTTGGTGCGTATTGAGAACAAGACATACGGCATCGACCGTATGACAGGCGAGCTGATTCCTAAGGAGCGTCTTCGCATCGTTCCTCATGCCACACTCAGCGTAGCGTCTAAAAATGCGAGGAAGAAGTAATGGCGGAAGCAAAACGCAGTAACACCCATTGGGGATGGATGGCGACGGCTCTGGTCTTCGCCATCCTCATTATCGACCAGATCATTAAGATTTGGGTGAAGACGCATATGTCCTTAGGCGAAGCCATACACGTTACAGACTGGTTCTACATCGAGTTTATCGAGAACAACGGCATGGCTTACGGTATGACTTTCATCAATAAACTTGTGCTCAGCCTCTTCCGCATGGTTGCCATAGGCTTCATCTCTGTCTTCCTGTATAAGGTTATACGAAGTGGCAGAAGCTTGGGATACATAACCTGCCTTTCAATGGTATTGGCAGGAGCAGCCGGTAATCTTATCGACTGTCTCTTTTATGGTCTCATATTCGAGGCTTCCACGCCATTCAGCATAGCTTCATTCACATCCTTCGGCGAGGGCTATTCAGAGTTCCTGCATGGCAAGGTGGTAGACATGTTCTATTTCCCGATTATCCAGACTACATGGCCCGACTGGATGCCTATGTGCGGAGGTCAGGATTTTGTATTCTTCTCGCCCGTGTTCAACTTTGCCGATGCTTGCATAAGCGTTGGCGTCGTGCTGCTCCTCATCTTCTATCGCGCAGAACTGGAGGTGATGGGTAAGGTGTGGAAAAATCAGGAGTAAAACGTATATTAATGAAACATATTCTCATCATTCTTGCCTTCGTGGCATCCGTCCTTGCTACGGTCGGATGTAAGCCCTCCATTCCGAGGCAATACATCCAGCCAGATGTAATGGCGGAGATACTTTACGACTATCATCTTGCAGATGGCGTTACCACCATCTCCACTCCAGGCGACACCATAGCCTTGAGGGCGTATAAGGCCAATATCCTTGCCAAGTATAAGGTGACGGAGGCGGAGTTCGACTCGTCGCTTGTATATTATGAGCGTCACACACAGATGTTCGAGGATGTATATAAGCGCCTTACCGAACGCCTTAACGACCGTCTGGCTTCGCTTGGCGGAGGAGGATATGGAGGCTTTGCTGACCTCTCAGGCTCTGACACCACCAATCTTTGGCACGAGGCTTCACACTTCATCCTTACGCCATACGTGGCTGCCAATACCTACGATTTCGCTTTGAAGGCAGATACGTCATATTATGCCGGAGACCGACTTATGCTCGACTTCGACGCTCAGTATATCTTCCAGGACGGTATGCGTGACGCTTGCGCCGTAATGGCTGTCACATACGAAGGCGACAGCGTGGAGTATGCCACCAATCAGATAACGTCATCCTCGCATTATCATCTTCAGATTAACAACACGTCACACAAGCGCATCAAGTCTGTTCGCGGATTCTGGCTTATCAATAAGGGTACGTCGTCGGACGCCACATCAGCTTCCACTCTCAAACTTCTTATCGTGAGCAACATCAGACTCGTCAGAATGCATGTGGCAGAGCCTGCTCCAACGCAGGGAGCAAGTGGCGACTCGCTTCTTAAGGTTAATCCTGACAGCATAAAGCCAGTACAGAATCGCCTACGAAGACCAGGCGCAAATCCTCAGGCTTCATGAGACACGTAGCAGCAAGCATAGTTGTACTCACGGACGGTAAGGAGATGCGTCAGGCATGCGTAGACGTACAAGGAGAGGAGGTGACAGCCATACGTCCCCTGACACACGAGACACCCTTTACGGAGTGGCTCGGTGGCACCATCGAGTTACGCCAAGAAAATGGTATCCTTATGGCATATCGCGATGGTGAAAACATAAAAGAATAAAAATACTAAACCATTAATTTTAATACATTCATATTATTATGCTTAGTGTAAACGAACTTGAAGATCGCCTTATCGACCTCGCTTTTGCTGAGGATATCGGCGATGGTGACCACACCACATTATGTTGCATTCCCGAGACAGCCATGGGCAAGTCTCATCTCCTCATCAAGGAGGACGGCATCCTTGCCGGAGTGGAAGTGGCAAAGCGCGTATTCGCACGCTTCGACCCTGAGATGAAGGTGGAAGTGCTCATCGGCGACGGAGCACACGTTCGTAAGGGCGACATCGCCATGGTGGTTAGCGGCAAGGTGCGCTCGCTCCTTCAGACAGAGCGCCTTATGCTCAACATCATGCAGCGCATGAGTGGCATCGCCACTATGACCAACAAGTACGTGGAGCGTCTCAAGGGCACCAACACTCACGTCCTCGACACCCGTAAGACCACTCCGGGTCTGCGTATGCTTGAGAAGCAGGCTGTGAAGATTGGCGGCGGTATGAACCATCGTATCGGACTTTTCGACATGATTCTTCTCAAGGACAACCACATCGATTTCGCAGGAGGCATCGCAAACGCCATCAACCGTTGCCACGAATATCTGCGTGAGAAGGGACTTGACCTCAAGATTGAGATTGAGGTGCGCAACTTCGACGAGCTTCGTCAGGCTATGGAATGCGGTGGCATCAACCGTATCATGCTCGACAACTTTTCTGTTGCCGACACACGCAAGGCCGTAGAGATGGTGGCTGGACGCTTCGAGACAGAATCAAGCGGCGGCATCACTTTCGACACAATCCGCGACTATGCAGAATGTGGCGTCGACTTTATTAGCGTGGGTGCCCTCACACACTCTGTGAAGGGACTTGATATGAGCTTCAAGGCTTGCTAATAACCTCTTCCTAACCCCAACAACAAAATCTTATAATCATGAAAATTCTTAATAAGATACTTCGCGTGGCGCTTCCTTCGCTCCTCGCGCTTTCGTTCGCCGAGGCAGAGGCTTGTACAAACCTTATCGTAGGCAAGAAGGCGAGTGTTGACGGCTCCGTAATGGTGTCGTATAATGCTGACGATTATGGCATGTTCTCCGGACTTTGTCATTATCCTGCCGGCGTACATGCCAAGGGCGAGATGCGCAAGATATTCGATTGGGATTCTGGCGTCTTTCATGGCGAAATTCCTGAGGCTCCCGTCACCTATAACGTCATCGGCAACATCAACGAGTATCAGCTCTCCATCGCCGAGACCACGTATGGCGGACGCGAGGAAATGATTGACACTACCGGTATTCTCGACTACGGATCGCTCATCTACGTTGCTCTCCAGCGCGCCAAGACAGCACGTGAGGCGATAAGCGTAATGACCTCTCTCGTTGAAAAGTACGGATATTGCTCAAGCGGCGAGACATTCTCCATCTGCGACCCTAACGAGGCGTGGATAATGGAGATGATGGGCACGGGTCCTGGCAGCAAGGGCGTAGTTTGGGTGGCTATGCGTATTCCTGACGATGCCATCTGCGCTCACGCCAATCAGAGCCGTATCGGCAAGTTCGATATGAAAGACAAGAAGAACGTGCTCCATTCGAAGAACGTCATTTCTTACGCACGTAAGATGGGATGGTTCAGCGGTAAGGATGCCGACTTCTCTTGGAAGAACACATATGCTTTCCCTGACTTCTCAGGTCGTCGTGCATGTGACGCTCGTGCATGGAGCTTCTTCAATCGCTTCAAGAAGGGCTTCGATCGTTATCTGCCTTGGGCTCTTGGCAAGGACCCCAACGCTGAGGACATGCCGCTCTGGGTGGTTCCTGACCGCAAGCTTAGCGTTCACGACGTAGAGATGGCCATGCGCGACCATTATGAGAACACACCTATGGCGCTCGATTCTGCCAATATAGGTGGTGGTGTCTATCAGATGCCTTATCGTCCTACGCCTCTTTCTTTCAAGGTGGACGGCAAGACCTACTTCAATGAGCGTCCTATCTCTACCCAGCAGACTGCTTTCACTTTCGTGTCGCAGCTACGCTCGTGGCTCCCGAGAGAGATTGGTGGCATCACATGGTTCGGCAACGACGACGCCAACATGGTGGCTTACACTCCGGTATATTGCAACAATACGGTAGTGCCCGAGTGCTATAACACTCCTGGTGCAGACGCCGTGACTTTCTCAGACAAGAACGCTTTCTGGGTGTGCAATTGGGTGAGCAACATGGTTTATCCGCGTTACTCGCAGCTCTTCCCTGAGCTTCAGGCTGTTCGCGACAGCCTTGAGGCAGACTATTTCGCTCGTCAGGCTGAGGTGGAGAAGCACGCTCTCGAACTTTATGGTTCAGATAAAGCTGCTGCTGTGGCTTACCTCAACGCTTACAGCAACGACAAGGCTCAGCAGATGCTTGCTCATTGGCGCGACCTTGCCACTCTCATCATCGTCAAGTATAACGATATGGCTGTGAAGCGCACCAAGGACGGAAAGCTCACACGTTATGTTGACCGCCCCGGATATCCTGAAGCTTTCGCAAAGAAGCTCGTAAAGGAAACTGGTGACTGGTACGAGTCGAAGTAAAGATAATAGGATATAATTGTAATCATAAAGGACATGTTTTCTTAAGCAAGAAGACATGTCCTTTTTTTGAATATTAACATTTTGATTATTCTATCCTAACAATCTCCTTACACATATTTATAACCTTCGGATCGTGAGTGGCTATAATCATCGTATGTTTGGCGTAACGGCTGAAAAGATTGTCAAGCAGCTTTGTTTTAGTCTCTTCATCCAGAGCTGTGGTTATTTCGTCAAGAATCAGAATGTCTCCACCATGCAGCAGACCACGAGCAATCGCTATGCGTTGAGCTTGTCCCTCAGACAAGCCTCCTCCCTTTTCATAGCATAATGTGTCAAGCCCGGACGGAAGGCTCTGCACGAAGTCGGCACAACAAAAGCGGAGCATATCCATCATTTCTTTGTCTGTTGCCTTTGGATTGCCCAACAAGAGATTTTCCCGAATGGTCCCATGTATAAGTGTATTGCCTTGAGGCACGTATATGCAATTACATCGCACATCAGGTGAAACCCCATATTGGCCTTTCTCGTTATATACGTTCACGCTTCCTTTCTGAGGGGAAGCAAGAGCAACCATCATTTTCAGCATAGTGGTCTTGCCAGTTCCCGTTTTGCCTAAAAGAGCCGTTGAAGTTCCTGGACGGAAATTTATGGATATATTGCTGAACACGTCCTGCGAAGACTTGTCATAACGAAAAGTCAGGTTGTCAATACGAATGCCGCATGGTCCTTCCATTCTTATTGGATTGTCACAATGTTCAGTTTCTCCGTCCTCTATTTCCATCAACCTTTCCGCAGAAGTGACAGCATTAATGAGTGCTGGCAATATTCCTGCAAAATCCCGTATCGGCCGATACATCTTGGTTATCAGTTGCAGAAATGCTGTCATCCCGCCAAAAGAAAGTGTGCCCGCCTGCATTCGTAATGCAGCCCAAAGAAACGTCATTATATATATCAATGATTCTCCAGCATTTACGATACCGCTTGTAAGTATCGAAAAGGAAGTGAATCTCTTCATGTCGCCATACAGATGATCTTGAGCAGAAGAGAAGCGTCCAAGCATCGTTTGTGAAGCCTCAAGAGCTTTTAGTAACGGTCGGTTTTGTATGCAGTCCTGAATGACAGCTTGAATGTTACTTTCCGAGGTACGTATCTTCTTCGTATACTCACGCATTTTCATGATATATCTTCTGCTGATTATAAACGATATAGCAATAACAGCAAGAATTACAAGTAGCAGAAAATGGTCAAGTAAATACAAACATACAAATGCCGCTATGGACATTATCAAACCACAAATAGAGTTGGGAATCTTGTAGCCTATAAAGTTTATGATAGTGGCTACGTCTATCTCAATACGGTTAACGATGTCTCCAGAATGAAGCTTTACGTCATTTCTGCTTGTTAACAATTTCTGCAAAATATGCTGTCGCATATTGTTCTTGGCACGAGTGCCAGCTATGTTGCCTATCCATGTGCTGAATGCCTTTAATGCAAACCCCAATACTATAAGGAAAGTAAGGATACAGATGGAATGAAAAACAGATTCGGTTGTCTTTACGACTGTGCAATCTACAACCCTCTTTACAGCCCAAATCTGTAGAAGGCTGACCGCAACTTCTGCTATGCCGAGAAGCAGAGCCATGAAAACAAGCGTACGGTAGGTTGCCATAGTGTGTAATAAGTAACTTGCCACAGAACGCCAACGTGCCTTGTCATATCTGGTCTTAAAATTATGATTCTTTTCTGTTTTCATAGTATTCTTATGCTTTCATTTTAGATTTGTTATGTTCAACATTCAATGATGAGATGTTGGTAGTCTTTGCAAAGTTAATGCTTTTCTTTTATCCATCGAAGCTGAATAGTAAAAAATGAATTTCATCATCCGCTGAACAGCCTACATTGTCTTCTTGTCAGAAAAACATGTTCTTCATGTCTTCTTGTCTAAAAACATGTCTTCCCGTCCAATGCAAATATCGTCCAAACAGTAAAAATCTATTACAAAATAAAAATTGATTTTAGAGTTTCGGTTAGCCGTTTTTTATGGTTTATGTTGCACTTCTGACATTCTGATTTATCAATACAGCCTCTCTTACACTCCAATAGTAACGCTATAAGAGTGCAAGAGAGGCTGTATTGTATGATAATAGAGGCTGTATCGGAGTGTAAAAGTGGCTCTATAGCAACCCTATAGTGCTTGTTTAGCTCCGCCATTCATTGCACACTTCTCTTCTTAGCAGCATAATCTGCTGTATGTCAGCATACTGTCGCTGCACGCTCAAAACACAAAAATTTCGCACCAGAGATTTCTTAGTGCGCTGAACGAGGAGTATTGAGCGTTAGAAAAGCAAATATCGTGTCGGACGGTGTGCCGTCCGAATTAGTTCCATTGGGTAGTCACCCATGAGTTCGAGCGCCACGGATTCCGCAAGAACAAATCCATGGAGAAGCAGCCGGAGTCCGAAGAAGACCTTCTAGAACACCGTACCGACGGCACCGATGCTTTCGACACGCTCTATATCGGCTGCGAGAAGTTCCCACAACACGATTTATATCCAATTGCGATTGGTGGAGTGAGGTAGAGCTTAAGTTTGCGAATGAAGAATTATTTTTTGAGGTATAATTCTTTCTTTTGTTCGTTATTTTGCCTATCTTTGCAGACATATAGAATGATTCAATTTAATACTAGTAACTAATGAATATTTTGGAGAATGCAGAGAAGTATGCTGAAGGTAAAGCTAATCAAGCTATTACCAAAGCTATAGCCGATGCCTATGTCGAAGGATATAAGGCTGGCTACAAAGATCGAGAAGAAGAAATACCTATGGATCTTCGCGACAACAAAACTGAATATGTTGATCTTGGATTACCAAGCGGAACACTTTGGGCGTCTGATTATGAAAAATTAGGCGGTAAGTACATATATTTACCTTATGAAAAAGCTAAATATATGAAATTACCGACAAAAGCTCAATGGAAAGAATTAATAGACAAATGTGAGAAGAAATTTGATTGGAGCAATGAGCCAAAAGCAAATTATTTTAAAGTTACATTTATTGCCGCAAATGGCAATTCTATAGCATTTTTGGGAAAAGGTTATTACATAACTAATAAAGAAGATATAAATGATGTTCTTTTTTGGTTACAGAATGAAGGTAATGATTCTGTAAAGGATGCAGTTTCTATGAATAGTACAACAAAAGATAAAAAGCTTGAACCTCAAAAATATTTTGCAGGCTTTAAACTTCCGGTAAGATTAGTTCGATAGCCCAGCTTTTCAAATTGAAACTCATTGAAGTTCAATTATACATTCGGTTTTTCATGACGTGTAAGGCTGCCTAAGCGCCCTTTCTATAAGCCTTTGTCTTGCGCCCAACGCAGGATGAAGGCTTTTCTTTTACCAACACCTTGGCTCATGCTTCCCTTGGAGAAGCGTGCAAGGCAACTAACAAGGTAGTCAATCATAGCTTCTCACGGAGGACTTCTACAAAGGCACAAGACGAATGAAACTGCTGGACTCCAATGAAATCCGGCAGCTTCGCGATGTGTGTATATTTGAGGTGAATGGGATTGAGGTGTATATGTAATTTTTTCACCTATTACATAACAACATTAGCTGATTTTTATTACTTTTGCAGCGTAATACCAAAATCAGTCAAGTATGAAAAAACTTCTATTTACCTTGTGTTGCATGTTTTTTGCAATAGCATCATTCGCACAATCCAATGTCCATATCAAATTTATGGGTATTCCTGTTACAGGTACAATCGCACAATTTCAAGCGAAACTGGTTGCGAAAGGTTGTACTTATAACAAAGTTGCTAGTGCATCTATTTCTAATGGAACAAGAGCATTCAAGGGCACTTTTGTTGGAAATAAAGTAGACATCTATGTTTACTATGATACCAACACAAAGATAGTCTATAGGACAAAAGCTGTGGTCAGCGGTGTTTCCGAAGATATAGCGGAGCAAGAGTATTCTAAAGTCAAAAATCTGCTGTCTCAAAAATATGGTTCTGACTCTGAAGATATGTAAGTCGGAACAAAGGACGGAAAGGAATCTGTTTCATTCATTTCTGCAAATGATGAAGGAGAAATAAATGGTTCAATCGACCTTTTCATAACACAGGATGAAGAATCTTGGATCCGTGCTCCATATAACTACAATTTACACATAGATTATAATGACCGTATAAATACAAACAAACATGACAACCAACAACTTGATGAAATATAAGAAACACCTATCTGCAGTAATGACATTCAATTACTGGATATTCTTCTTGATTTCAGCTTTACTGACCGGCTGCTCTTCATCTAATGACGATAATGAAGAACAGGTTAAGAATAATCTTACAATTGATATTTCCGACATTAAAGGAACTTGGTATGTAACAAAATCCACCTCACAAAATTGGGATGGAATTGTTTTGGTGTTGAATGATAGGCAAAGCTGTAGTTGGACGCAACGGGATGGAGAATATGTCGGCCCATATTATTTTTTGGAAAATGTTAATGACAAGACACTGAAAGAACAATGTGGACTTTTGGGTATTGAGCCCACATCTGCCAATCGAATTCATATCGGGAAAATAAACATTTCGAAATTCGCTACAGAAGAATCGAACTATCAAGAGGTATATCGCTCACAATTAAATATTACTTGCGATTTACGTCCTTATCTTCCATCTAAGAACAGTCAGGTCTTTATTGATAATAAAGTAGACCATGACGCATGGTATTTTTGGGTAGATAGTGACTTTAGTTATAAATTTGAGATTACCGCATATACGAATAATTCGATGAAGCTAAAATTGGTAGAAAGTGATTTTCGCTTTGCTGACTATGAAGAGAAATATCCATTGAGAACGTCTGTTGGTACAGAGTTAACCTTGGAAAGATCTATACGCGAATGATGAAAAGATGCTGTGTCATTATATTAAAATATATGTGACGCATTTGTAAAAATACGTAAAAACATCCTTAGTACAAAACTTTGTTGGTCATTTAACAATAAATAATATGAAGAAAATCTTAATTTCACTCTTATTTGTGTTGGTTTCGGCTGTTAGCGCCAACGCTCAGTTGCTTTATCGTGTGTCGGGTGCCGACCTTAAAAAGCCGTCGTACGTCTTCGGTACCTTCCACTTTGCCAACTCGCCTTTTGTCGACCAGGTTGCCGGTGTGCGCCAGGCGCTCGACGCTACCGACCAGGTGTATGGCGAATTGAATTTTGATGTTATGCTAAACCCGGACAGTATGCAGGTTATGCAGAAGCACATGCTCCTGCCGGAGGGCAAGACCTTGAAGACGGTGCTAACCCCCGAGCAGTACAAAAAGCTTGATGCGGTGCTGGTAGACTATATGGGTGTAGGTCTAAGCAACCCTATGGTGGCTCAGCAGATGGGCAAGATGTCGCCCGCCACGCTGCTCACACAGCTTATGGTGTTGCAGTATCTCAAGGCTCACATGGGCGAGTTCGACCCTACAAACCTTATCGACCAGTACTTCCAAAAGCAGGCCAAGCAGAACAACGAACCTGTAGGCGGACTTGAGACGCTGTCGTTCCAGGCAAGTCTGTTGTACGGCGCGCCGCTCAAAAGACAGATCCAGCAGCTCGACTGCTTCCTTAACAACCTCGACTATTATGCCCAGTTTACCGAGCGCATGGTCAAGGCTTACTACGCACAGGACGTCAAGGCTCTGCTTGACCTTATGAACGAGAAGTTCAACACAACGTGCGACAGCACTCCTGAAGAGATGGCACAGCTGCTCGACAACCGCAACCTCGACTGGGCAAGTCGTATGCCTGCCATCATGAAGGCTGCCCCAACCTTGTTTGTTGTGGGTGCCGGACACCTGCCTGGCAGTAAGGGCGTGCTTAAGTTGCTGCAGGAAAAAGGATACACGGTTGAGGCTGTTAAGCCTTAACTGTATACAGAGACTACTATTTCGGGCTCTCCGATAGCTGGAGAGATATAAACTGGAGTTTATCGGGGAGGTTTATGTGAGTATATGGCAGGGCTTTGACAAAAACCGATAAAACCCCGTATATATTTTCCGAGTCTTCGACTTGCCTTACATATAGATAAAGCCTTACGAGAGCAAGCTCTCGACAGCTTTGTCTATATGTAAAGCAGTGGCACGATGTGCCCTCGTAAAATATATACGGCAATAAACATAAAAAACATTTGGTAGAGCGTTACTTGCGTGAGGGTGTGTCAAAACTCAAACAATGCGAGCTGAAAGCCCAAATTGCTCCTTCGGGGCGTACCACTTGCGACTTTTGACACACCCTCTTTTTACTCATAATACTCTGAATAATCTATCATCTTTTCAGCTTTAAATGGAACTACTGCAGTTTTTATATGTATCTCTTTTGCCATGTCTACCAACATCTTTGTATATGTACTTCTGCCATCCCAAAAAGCTATGACCGCATTTGCTTTTTCAATCATTTTTGCAGAACAGATTCTATGTGCATCTTTACCATAGATATGCCAATCAGCTTCGAATTGTTCCGATACAATACCATTTTCAACACAATACCGTGTTATCATTTCTTTTGTATTGTTTGAGGTGCCAGACAAGATTACGACATTGTTGGTTTTCATTTTTCCAGAAAGATAATAATCGCATTTTTCTTTGAGCAATTCATAATTACGGAAGGAACTGCTACCTGCAACAATAACATAAAAATCGTCACCTCTATTTATAGGAGGATTCTTGACTTCTACAAAATCAAGCTTGTCCAACATATAAAGGTTGTCATTAATATGGAAACTGCTGCATTTTTCTGCTTCTGCCATTTGGGGAAATTTGGGCTTCCCATATTTTTTACTCAATCGGCAAATTGGATGCTCTTCATACATAGTGGCGTAGTAAAATTTGCATATTAGGCAACGTCTAACATTGTAGTGCTTATACATCCATATTAAGAGGGAATGAAAGAGGGAATGATAATCATTTTGAAACAGATAATTTCCTAATAAATTCAATTCACACAATGAGTCTTTCCTCACTTTATTATGGGCAATTCTGCAATTTACAAATGTTATATATCCATTCTGTTGGTTTTCAAATTTACCAAATACATAGCGGGCAATTCCTATTTCCACCGGTTCTTTTAAAGTACGTTTAAAGGCTATAAACTCCAATGGACCGCTTACTTCTTTTTCGCCATAACGCCATTCATGAGTTTCCTCCCAAACTTCCATATTTAAAAGAGCGTTTATGTCTTCTTCATTCATGATCTTAATTTCTATTATTTTTAGGCCAGAGTTTCTTTTTTCTTCATCGCAAGCATGGGTAACACAAACTTCTATCAGAACAGGTACTAAGTTCGTTGATTTGCTATTTGTCAAAAGTAAATCTGCAATAAATCCATTAATCTCTGCTTCTTCTGTGCAAGTGTCATAATATTGCTTCAAATCATATTTACACACTTGATTCTTATCTTCGCACTTGTCACTTCTTAATTGGCAATTAGTATTTTGGCATGTACGTGTAACTGGGTATGAAATTTCAAACTTCTCGGAGTTTTCAAATTTCTCTTTTATTAGTTTCTTGGCTAATTTATGTAGATAGGTTTCCCCGGAACAGTCTACCAGCTCCTTATGATAAAAATGTGGTCTTCGATATTTACTTCCGATCGCACGAGGTAGTAAAGGATTACCGCAACCTATACAAATATATTGATGCTGGTTGCGGTTTTCCTTAGTGATATCTTTGATAGAAACCAAATTTTTGCTTTCATCATAGGCATATTGATACTTGATTTCAGCCATAGGCAAATTCTTTAAAGCTACAAATTATATATCACGCTCTCTGGGAAAAGTAAGGGCATTCCTTTCTTCTTGATCTTGAAAGAATATGTATCACCATGTCCACTTGGATGACATAGCAGTAAGTCTACCGTTATGATATTCTGCTCAATAAGCACATCAAACTGTCCGACATTAGGATTCTTTGTGTGCTCAATCTGCTTGTACCTAAAGTATTCCTTACACGATGCGTAAGTTCACAATTCTCATTAATATCGCTTGCAAGGCGAAAATCATAGAACTTATCATCTGTATATGCCTGCATAAATCCTTCGCTGAAGCCTCCAGCACCAGCGAATAAATCGAGATAATTCACGCCTCTACGAGAGGCGAGAAATTCTTTTTTTCAGCCATTCTTTATCTTTCAGTTGTTTTTGTTCAAAAAATCAGCCCTTATAAGTTCTGTATAATTTACATCCAGTAGCTCTGCTATTTTAAGTAAAGTTTCAAGCGAGGGCTGCGAAGTGTTTGTGCACCATTTGGATATAGTGCAAGGGTCTTTCTGCAGCTGTTCCGCCAGCCACTTATTGCTGCGTTTTTTTTCTACAAGCACAACCTTTATTCTGTTAATATCTTTTATTCCTTCCATTGCTTTATTTTTTGCAAAAATACAATTAAGGTTTCATATTATGTCAGATTTTACATAGATTAAGTGATTTAAAATTCAATTATCTTCTTTTATCACAAATATTCGACTGGTATTTGTGCTCTTTTGAAATAAATCTTGTATCTTTGCGCCATATACATACTACAACATCTATGCAAAGACTCCTATTCGCTAACATAGGTTGGATGAAACGCTATCGTGGACATAGCAAATCCGACAAAATCAAGGGTGGAGGAAGTTATAATCCAGATGACAAGCACGAGGCTTTTAACTTCCAAGACGTTAACGGACATTGCTATGGCTATGTGCAACCTACCAAATGGAGTGAAATAAAAATAGAACGTATAGATTCTTCGTGTTTAAAATCTGACGATTATATTGATGACGTGTTAGTCGTATGGACTGCTACCAACCCTATTGAGGGTGGAACATTCATTGTTGGTTGGTACAAACATGCAAGAGTTCACCGCACATTTCAGCATGATACAAAATCAAAGGAGCGTAACGGCTATGACTACAATATCGAAGCATTTTCGTCCGACTGCACTCTCCTCATAGAGAAAGAACGTACCATGCAAGTTCCAAGGGCGAAAGCCTCAATGAATAAAGGTTTCATGGGACAGTCAAATATTTGGTATGCCGATAGCGACACCAAGCAAGTAATGTGTTTCCGCCAGACGGTTATTGACTATATTGAGAATTACGTCAAGCCTCTAACACATAAAACAAAACCAAGCATTGATGTTGATGCAAAAATCGCTGTTGAGAAAGCTGCCGTATCAGCAGCTACAACATTTTATATGAAGCAAGGCTACAATGTCATTTCTGTGGAGGACGAAAACAAGGGATGGGACTTGGAAGCTACCAAAGGTAAGGCGTTTCTCCGTATAGAGGTCAAAGGCTTGACTGGCTCACAAATCTCTGTGCATATTTCCAAGAATGAGTATTCCAAGATGAAGTCTTCTGACAATGCTGATTACCGTCTATGCGTGGTTACTAACGCTCTCAAATATCCCGAAATTTGGACATTTTCTTATGACAGCGGATTATGGGTATGCGAGGAAGACAACGACATTGAACTCTCATTTGAGGAACAAATCGCAGCAATTGCGTATGTTGAGTAAAAATTACACACTATGAATAAAATTTTCATTGCTGCCATAGCTACAGCATTTACACTCGCTTCTTGCAGTAGTGAAGGCGACGGACCAGAAGGTCCAAGAAGCCAACAGTTTCTTGGACACATAGAAAAAGGTCCTTTTGTACAAGGTTCTGAAGTTACACTTACCGATTTGAATAAAGACCTATCACAGTCTGGCAAGTCTTACACCACAAATACTACAAGCGATTTGGGTAGCTTTGACTTTGGACAAACTTTGGATCTGAGCAGTGGACTTGTGGAACTGAAAACGAGTGGTTATTTCTACAATGAATGTACTGGTAGCCTTTCTAATTCTCAAATTACGTTGAAAGCAATAGCCAACACAGATGGTGCTGCCAACCTCAATGTCAATTTGCTCACTCATTTGGAGTATGCGCGAGTAAAGTACCTTGTGAAAAGCGGAAAGTCTTTTAAGCAAGCTAAAGAACAGGCAGAATCAGAAATACTGAAGTCCTTTGCCATTACAGACAAGATTGCTTCACCCGAAAAGGTGTCACTGACAGACTGCGACAAGAATGCCAACATCTTGCTCGCCATTTCGTCCATTATGCTATACGACAAGTCGGAAGCTGAATTCTCAGAGTTCATCGCCAAATTTTCAAACGACATTGAAAAGGATGGTACTATCGACAACAGCCAATTGAAAGAAACAATAAAGAAAGGTCAAGAGAATTGTCATCCGTCACAGATAAAGAAGAAAATGGAAGAATACTACCAGTCTAAGGGCAGCAATGTTGCTATTGGTAATTTCTCGCAATTCATTGATTTCAATGGCGATGGCGTGATTGACGACAAAGATGAAGAAACGCTTGATGTCGTTAATCCTGGAACTTCAACAGAAGAAACATTCTTTAAATCAGAAAAAGAGGCATCGTATGTATTAAATTCTATTTATGCTGGTCTTCATGACTACATAACTTACCAAAACCAGCTTGACGCAATGCGTTTGTACAATGACAAGGTGCAACAAATAACGTCAAACTATGGGCTTGTTTCAAATGCTTGGAACACAGGATATAATATTGATGCTCGTGCAAGACAATTTATCTATATTTTGGAGAACCATGAATTTTCATTCGACACGAAAGGATATCTTACAACAGCAAAAGCCCTACGTACTTTACTTCTATACAATATGGCAATGGAATGGGGACGAATTCCTGTCATAAATGGCTATGATACTTCTGGGGCAATATATGCAGAACAGTCGGATGCGGAAACTGTCTATAATACCTGTTTGAAAGAATTGTCGGAGGTGCAAATACCCGAATATAAGAACATGGAAAAAGTGTATTTCAGGCAGAAAGCCGTTGATGTTTTGAAAGCGGAGATTTACTTGGCTTTGGGCAAGAAAGATGAAGCAAAGCAAATCCTCAACACAATTCCGTCAGGAGATGTGTTTGTGTTGTCAAGGATAACAGCCGAAGATAAGGACATTGATATATATTCCGCTGACTACATCAAATATTTGAAAGAGGAAGCCAACGGCAAGGACAACAGTGCAGAGTGGTTTGTAAATCGCAGAACTAATTACGGCACATTTGCTGCATTGCGCAGACTGGACAAGGTGCAGTCCTTGACAAATATTGATAGTCATTTTAATTTGTTGCCAATCCCTGCACATGAAATCTTGGCTAATCCCAAATTAATACAGAATACAGGATATTAATAAGACATTTTTGTCTTTTCCCCCAACATCAATCGCTCATATCTTTGCCCTAAAAAAGCAAGATATGAGCGATTTTTCTTTTATTCCATCAACATCCGTTGTCACCATCCCCGGCACCCATGCCTCCGCAGCCTTCACCTCCAAGACATCTGAAGTCTTCAAGGAGGAGCACAACATCGCACCAATCATCATCAACGACAAGATGAAGTACATCCCATGGGGAGGTGACAACCAGATGCCTTACAACATCATTGATCTCATCGAGTCTGACGAGACAATGAGCACTTGCCAGATGTTCAACGCTGAAGTCTGCTATGGCAGCGGACTTGTCTATGACACGGAGCTTGCTACCGCACAAGTGCAGGCGCAAGTGGATGACTTTATGCTGGACAACGACCTCGCAAGTTACTTCCTCGGCGTGTGCCAGGATTTCAAGCACTTCGGCTTTTGCGTCAGCGTGATCATCCTCAATGAGGATGCCTGTCGCATCGTCCGCATCGTCCGCAAACAGGCGTGCTATGTCCGCTTTGCTCCTGCCGACAAGTCGGGCGTGATACCTTACATTCTTTATGCCAACTGGCGTAATACGGTCAGTCCGGAGGACATCGAGCGCATCGAACTTCTCAATCCCCAATCTCCATTGACCGACCTCCATACACGTTCCAAGAAGATCAAGAAGTTCGCGGTTGTGTCCAGGATCCCCACGCCAGACAACACGTATTACCCCATACCGTACTACGCAGCCCTTTTCAAAGGCAAGTGGTACCACATCAAGATTGCCAACTCCTTCTGGAATAACATCTTCAAAGTCGAGGGCATTACTGACCGCGTCAAGCAACTTGAACGTGTCAACGAGGAGAAGGACGCAAAGCAAGTTTCACTCCATAAAGACAAAGACAATGAGCAATCTGATAAATGATAACGATACTCTAAAGAAGTACGTCCCCAACACCCTCAAAGCGGTTGCTGGTGAGCTTTCTCTTTTCGACAAGATACAGTATCACCTCTTACAGGCGGAGCAATGGCTTACCGACACTTTCGTTTCGTCCGACACGATGAGTCGCATCCGCTCATACTCTGACAACACACCGCTCCTGCATTACTGCCGTATCATCACGGCTGCAGAGGTGATGCGCCACGCAGTGCCACAGCTCGACCTCATTCTCACGCCTAACGGCTTTGGCATCGTCAGCAATCAGAATGTGATACCGGCATCTAAGGAGCGCATCGAGAGGCTTCTTCTGTCTCTCGAAAAACAGCGCGACGATGCGCTTGCCATTATCCTCACCATGCTTCCAGATGCTCACCATTGGACTGCATCGGAGCAGTTCAATTACTTCGCTGCCACAATGTTTCCCACGCTCGACATCGTGCACCAGCTGGGCTTCGCTGACCATATATGGCTGCGATACCAGGACACTCGTGCCAAGTTGCTCACTATTGAGCACCGCCTCGAAACGGAGTTCTTCAGTCCGGAACTCATGGACATGCTTCGCACGACCAACGCTCTCAACAAGTGGAATATGACTCTCGACACCGCTCAATACAAGCGGATGTATCAGCGCATCTCTGCCATCGAATTCTCTATCCTCCGTATCGGTGAATACCCGATACCAAGCATCATCGACATCGTGAACAGCATACGTTTAGCAAAGGGCAGCGTATTCGCTGAATGGAAACAGTCTGACACCGCTAAACTCTTTGAAGACCATGGATATAAAAATAAAAAGCAAGTAGGAGGCTACTTCTTCTAAAGAGCAGTCCTTCGATATTAAAGTTCCGAATTCGTGGCAGTCGCTATCTGACAGCCAACTCCAATATTTCTTCACGCAGCTCTCGCACGATCTGCCAATGGAAGAAATTCTCACTCTTTGTCTGTTCAAATGGGCAGACCTAAGGATGTTGTGCAAGACGCATGACGGTAGCTATCTCGTAAAGCACCGCCAAGCGTCCAAGCATGAAATAACGCTGACTATCAGACAAGTGCAAGCAGCCACGGCCTCGTTGGGCTTCTTACGGCGCTTTGCTCCGTTGCCGGTTCGCATCACTAAAATCGGAAGAGCCACTGCCATCGAAGCCGACTTCCTGGGCTACGCACCGCACATCGGTGAGGTGCTGCGGACTGCCATGAATGCACAGATCCGTGCGCTTACTGGTGGAGACATCACCAAAGAGGAAGCGGTGCTCTCGATGGACACATGGCGAGCACTCACAGAACTCGAAGCTAAGGCTAAAGAAGCAGAAGACATCAAACGACAAACGAAATGACAGACAAGAATATCAATTGGGATGCCACCGCCTTCTTCGCATCCCTCACAGAAACAAACAAGTTCGCCAAGGCCCATGACTTTGTATTCGCCAAGGTCAGCGGACTCGACGGCTTCGAGGAAGCCTTGCAGCAGCTGCAGTCCGCCACGGCAATCATTGCCGTCAGCGACATAAGCCAAGGTTATATCGAGGTGAACAACAGTCCGCACACTCCATGGCGACATCGGACGTGAACGCAAGCGCAAAAAGAAGCCATGGTTCAGCCTTAAGTATTACGCTTCCGTCATGAACTTCCGTGACTTCCTCTCCGACGACATCGCTCACGAGTTCGTCGGTGTTGTCGCCCAGACACTTGATGACAAATCTTCGCAAGCTCCGGGTGCAGTTCCCCAATGCCAAAATTGTCATTACATTTCTATGTCTTTTGTCCATAAAACCCGATAATTTGTAATGTATGATAAAAAAACTACTATTTACTATTGTTTCCTCTCTTTAAAAGATGTATATTTGCGTTGTGTTAGCTATTGTTGTATTTTAGTTATAAATGCGGCGCTAAGATGTGATATAGCTTACATTTGGATGCCCGAAAGCCTTATGGTGTAACTTTTGTGTGCAATCCATAGAATCAACAAAGCCGCATAACTAAAACCATTTATGAGCGTATGATAAAGAAATTAACCTCATTATTAGCATTCTTTCTGATCATACAAGCAGGAAGCATTGCCTATGCTCAAAAAGAGTTTACCGTCAATGGTATGAAGTATGGTACAACCTCCGATACTTCTACCGAGTGTACATTAATTGAGGGCCAAACTACAGCCGTGCTTTCGGTACCAGAAACAGTAGAATATGATGGCGTAACCTACACTGTAACAGCCATCGGCAATAGCTCATTTACGAACGATGCTACAATCAAGCATGTTTACCTACCTAAGAGTGTGAAGTCAATAGGTAACTATGCGTTTGCCTATTCGAAGATAGAAGATATCGTTTTGCCAGAAAACCTTACCTCTGTAGGATCTATGGCTTTCTTCTATGCTTCAGATTTGACAAATGTGTATGCACTTGGGGTAAATCCACCAAGTTCAAGTTCTTCCAACTTCCTCGGCTGTACGCCTACAGTGTATGTGCGGCCCTCTGCACTATCTAATTGGGAGCAGAGTACCGACTGGTCGGGAATGGACATATACGAAACTATGACGGTGGATTTCCGTGGTGAGAATGCGACGTATTGCTCGCCGTTCGCAATAAAAATCACAGCAAAAAAAGCTCCTAAAGTGTATGCCGTTACAGGTATTGACGAGAAGAAGGAATGTGTGATACTCAACGACCTCAATGGAGTTATACCTGCCAATACTGGTGTGCTTATACGAGAGAATAAGCAACCCGAATACGATGCTCAAATAGCCGAAGACCAAAGTGTAAAGGCTGAAGGTAATAGAATGGTTGGTGTGCTTGTCACAACTAAGATACAGAGTGGAGACGAAATACATAAAAATTTTGTTCTCAACGATAACAAGTTTGACAACGTTACCACCGCCACTGATGTATACGCCAAGCGTGCTTACTTGCAACTGCCATCCACTGTGCCTTCTATTTCGTGGAAACTCGAAGCCGACAAGGTAGAGCCAGACAAGCCTGCAGTACAGGAAAATGCATTGTGGGGTAATGTGATTTATAGCGAGTACGACACAACCACTGGCAAATTGAAATATGATCAATCGATATATTCGTTAAAGCCCGAAGCCGGTATAACTCTCACAAAGCGATTCAAACAATCAGAGAAAGAGACAATATGTGCCAACGGCGGCGGTGCATACTACGACGATCTCTTCCATTTCATCCTTTTGGCTGAAAATGAAGCAACACACGGCTACGATGTATGGTCGCGCGAATACAGCTATGCCAACGACACCTTACAATATCACCGCAAGGGCATAAAGCTAAACGATTACTCGCTTTATGCTAAAGCAGGTGTTGCCATAGATCCAACCACAGGATATGTTTATGGTATATTCTCATCGCAGAACAACCTCACTCGCCAATTGGGTATCATTGACTATGATAATCTTGCTCGCACAACTATTGCTGTATTGAAGAATAGTT
>ERZ1023617.155-NODE-155-length-32524-cov-40.145277_pt1 | contig 32524 bp, 21 predicted proteins | sample MGYA00380328_ERZ1023617 | MGnify/ENA primary metagenome ERZ1023617 (study PRJEB33179, sample SAMN07448977) | human gut metagenome | biome: Human-gut; feature: Human associated habitat; material: Faeces | host: Homo sapiens | place: India: Bhopal | collected...
TCCAATCGTTGTGACACTATTTGGGATATTTATGTTAGTGAGAGAGTCGCAGGACACAAAAGCCGAATATCCAATTGTTGTGACACTATTAGGGATATTTATGTTAGTGAGGGATTTGCAACCCCCAAAAGCCACGTCCCCAATAACCTTCACTCCTTTCCTAATTGAATATTTACCACTCAAGCTCTCTGGTGCCTCAAGCAATCTCTTCCAGTCCTTGCTATATTTTACGCCAAACTCATCCTGTACAGCATTATTAAGATCATCATCAGTAACCTTCGTGCTCCATGCTTCCTCTTCCTTCGGCTTCTGCACGCTGAACAATCTGAATGAGCACATGGACAAGTCTTTCTTGGCTCTGGCTAACAGGAACATTGACATGAGGGTTATCGCTTCCTCGTTAGCCAATAATCCTTGCAGGGCGGTGAAGGTCTTGCTCTTGCTTAAGTCAAGATAATCGGCGGCTGAGAAGAGGAGACGGTCGGACGCTCCGTAGGTCTGAAGCAGAGACGGATTGAGAGAGATGGCTTTTAGCGAGAGGGCAATGGAAGCCAAGGCGAAATCGTCGATGGTTTCGTCGAAGTCGTCGATGGTGCGAAGGGGATGCGAGAAGTCCTTTGTGCCGACGGTCGGCGACTTCTGACCTTTCATCACCGGCACAAACATCCCGTCATAATCCACCAATGTAAGAGAACCGTCAGGACGCACCATGATATTGGCTGGCTTGATGTCGCCATGGGCAAACGACTGCGAGCGAAGCCATGCTGCCATCTTGCAGAAACGGTAGCAGAGCATCGACATAGCGTGAGTGTCCGTATAGTTAGCAGCAACATACGTCTCCATCGTCTCGCCCTCAATCCAGTTCATCAGCAATACAGGGAACTCTTCGTCCTCACAGTTGCTGTCAACGAAAAGCTCCTTCTCCAGATACTTCACGGAAGTAATATAAGACGAGTCAACAAACTCCAATTCCTCGGCTATCTGGCGGTAAGCTTCCGCTCGACCTTCCTGTTCCTCGGTGAAACACTTCAGGGCATAGCATTTGCCCGTCTGCTCGTCCTTCATCTTGAACACGACAGCAAACGCACCACTGCTACGATACGGCTCACCGTATTTGTCCAGCACGGGCACCAGATGGCTCAACTTGTCAAGATTGTCCTTAGCCTCGCGAATGGCGGCGAGATATTCAGATATAAGAGGGTATTGCATAGGTTTCTGATTGTATTGTCATATCTTAATTACAAAGTTATGGAAATTTAATGATATTGAGCAAGAATGCTTGGAAAACATTCTTGCCTTGACAATATTTGCATTTCTAACGCTCAATACTATGAGCTCGGCGCAGGAGGAAATCTTTGGGGCGAAATTCTCGAGTTATGAGAGGTTGAGGCTATGTTGCTTGTATACAGTGAGTTAGACGGTTGGTGGGTGGCGGACGTAAATCATGGGTGTGTAAAAGTGGCTGTTTTAGGGTGCTATAGTGGCACTATTGCAGTCTGATAGTGCCACCATTGGTGTGCAAGACAAGAAGTTTGAAACCGTAAAAGTGGCTTTATTGGAGGGTGGGGCTTTGATTTTGACTGTAAAAGGGGCTTTGCTGACGGCAAAAACGACCGAAAACGGCTTCTGAAATCTCTGTAATCGATTTTTATTTTGTAACAGGTTTTTACTTGTTTGTACGATATTTGCGTTGGTGGACGGCGTGCCGTCCGAATTTTGAATCTATATTGTCTTTTGTATTTGTATAATCCAAAAGAAAGATGTATCTTTGTTGTGAGGTTTATATTTTAACTTTATAACAATAAAGAGCATGGCAAAACAGAAGTTACCTTTAGGTATACAGGACTTTGAGGAGCTGCGTAAGGGCAATTATCTTTACGTGGACAAGACCGATATGCTTTGGAAAATAGCCAATGGCGACAAGTATAACTTTTTGAGTCGTCCGCGACGCTTTGGCAAATCATTGCTTACCTCAGCCATGCAATGTTATTTCGAGGGAAAGAAAGAGCTGTTTGAAGGGCTCAAAATCATGGCATTGGAGAAAGAATGGGTGAAGCGTCCTGTTCTGCATTTCAGTATGAACCAAGGCGGTTCTAATGCCAAATCGCTATCGCATTATCTGGATGATACTTTGTCTAAATATGAAGATATATATGGCAGACGTCCTACTGAGGCCACGCTCAACAACCGACTTAATGGTATCATACAAAGGGCATACGAGCAGTCGGGTGTACAGATAGCCATCTTGGTGGACGAGTATGATGCACCTCTGCAACATTCCTTCCATACTCCTCATCATGACGAATGCCGTAGTCTGTATCGTGACTTCTTCACAGGACTCAAGGACTATGGCTATTGTATCAAGTGTGTGTTCCTCACAGGCATTACGAAGTTCACTCAAATCAGTCTGTTCAGTGTGCTTAACACGCTGACCAATATCAGTTTCTACAATGATTATGCTACTGTTTGCGGATTGACTAAGGATGAAATCGAGTCGTGTCTTGGCGAAGAGTTGCACGAACTTGCCAATAAGAAAGGCTGGAATATGGAAGACACCCTTTCAAGACTGAAGGATATGTATGACGGCTATCATTTCTCTGAAAGTCTGCAAGGTGTTTACAATCCTTTCAGCGTGCTGTGCGCCTTGAACGAACTGCGCTTGAAGTCGTTCTGGATAGCAAGCGGCGCCACCGAGATGCTGCCTAAGATACTGACCAAATTCGAACGTGACGTAGAGAAACTGGATGGTTCGCTCATTGATATTGACTATATTGAGACGTCGGATGTCAATACTACTAATCCGAAACTGTTTCTGTATCAGTCGGGCTATCTTACAATAAAGAATGTCATTGAGGATAGTTATGTGCTTGGATTTCCCAATCGTGAGGTGAAAAAGGCGCTGTTCGAACTGGTTCTTCCGATAATGTTGAAAAAAGATAAGGACGAGACCGAGAATGCAATACAAGAGTTGAAAATGAACTTTTCAACCGGAAATGTAAAGGATGGTATTCTCTGTCTTAAGCAATTGATTGCTCATACGCCGTACAGTACACAGAAAAAAGAACGATTTGTTTTTGAAGAGCATTTTCGTTTTATATTGAAGAACTTGTTCTACATTTGTGGATTCAACGTGAAAGAGGAGGAGCAGGTGGCTAATGGAAGAATCGATCTTGTGGTTGAAACCTCCAATATTATATATGTAATTGAGCTTAAGATGTCTGACAATGGCGGTATGTCTGCCGCTACACAACAAATCATTACCCGTCACTATAAGGATGCTTATTGTGCAAGTCATAAATCGGTTGTAGGTTTGGCATTGGTGTTTGATAAGGATAATAGGGGGTTGAAAGACTGGAATGAGGTTTAGTATTCAATTATCGGGGACGTTATGTTGGTGTGACCAAAATTTGGTCGCACCTTTTTTGTATCACTCTCGTCCCTACCAATGCCTAATGTTTGCATTGAATTTGTGAAAACGTTTGCACAATAAAATGCTACATTTTGATGAAAATATGATGTAGGCTATGAATGTTATTCATATCTTTGCATCGTAAAAACTATGCGAGACCTTGATTGAGTCGAGGTACACAAAAACACAACTTATGATGATGCGAAACACATAAAAACACTCATTCATAAGGCTGCTTTAGAAGATATATATACTTAAACCATTAATAGACATAAAAACCTAAATATGATAAAGCATATTTATATATTCGTGTTGGCAATGATGCTGCTGGCATCGTCAGGCGCGGCAAAGGCGCAGGACGTGGCTCTGAAGACCAATCTCTTAGGTTGGGCTACGACATCGCTTAACGCAGGTGTTGAGGTAGGCATCGGCGAGAAGCAGACAGCACAGCTGTTTGCCACGCTCAATCCTTGGGAGTTTTCCGGAGGCAAGAAGGTGCGCATCTGGAATGTGGAGCCGGAATACCGCTGGTGGACATGCCAGCGCTTCGGAGGCAGCTTCTTCGGAGTGCATGCTCTTGCCGGCGAATACAACGTCAAGAACGTGGACCTTCCGTTCGGCATCCTGCCCAAGACGAAGAGCGGACGACACTATGAAGGATGGTATATAGGTGCGGGTGTCACCTATGGCTATCAATGGCTGCTCTCGCGCCATTGGAACATGGAGGCGTCGTTGGGCATCGGTTATGCCTATAGCCCGTACAAGCTCTACGGACGTTGCGCCAGATGCCTGGAGAAGAACCATCGCAACTATGTCGGTCCGACAAAGGCCGCTCTCAGTATGATCTATATTTTCTAAACAGCATTATGAACACTAATTCGTTTACACGCATCATCATTTCATGCCTGATAGGGGCTGCTTCCTGCGGTTCCGCAATGGCACAGAAGCTTGCCTCTGGAGCTGTAACCATAGACAGTCTGCATACGTATGTGGAGGGTAACAGGGTGGATGTGGCGTTCAGCCTCAATCTCAACAACCTGAAGCTCAAGTCTGAACAGCAGCTCGTCTTCACTCCGATGCTTGCTGCCGACGGCGACACCATAGCTCTGTCACCTATCATTATCAATGGCAGGTCTAAGCAGATACGCATGGAGCGCAGCGGTGAATTGGCTTCTGGTGCTACGGGCAGCCAGCAGCTGCTGGTGGTTGTCAGAAAGAACGGCACACGTCAGAGCGTCAGCTACGCCCAGAGCGTAACACGCAAGCGTCCGTTCGAAGCAGACTGTCTGAGTCTGCTTACCTCTCAGGACATCTGCGGATGCGGCGACAGGGAGAATCTCGACAATCTCCACCTTGCCACCATTGACAATATCGGCGCATGGATGCCGGCTCTTACGTTTGTCAAGCCTTTTGCTGAGGCTCGCAAGCAACGTGCCGAGAAGGGCGAGGCTTATCTCAGCTTCCGTGTAAACAAGACGAACATCGTGGTAGACCTCTTCGAGAACGCACGCGAACTGGCTAAGATAACTAACACCATCGACCTTGTGCGCAATGACAAGAACGTGGAAATCAACGGCATCAACATTCACGGTTATGCTTCGCCTGAAGGTCCTTATGCCAACAACGAACGTCTGGCACGTGAGCGTGCGGCGGCTCTTAAGAATTATGTGGTGCAGCTTTATCCGATTGACGCCAAGCTGTTCAGTTCAGACTATACGCCTGAGGATTGGGACGGTTTCCGTCGTAAGGTGCAGCAGTCGCAACTGGCCAATAAGGACGAAATCCTTAAGATTTCAGACTCGAGCCTTGCTCCCGACGACAAGGACAAGCGCATCCGCCAGCTTTATCCGCAGGACTATGCCGTGATAATGAAGGACATCTATCCTCGCTTGCGCCATAGCGACTATACCGTTAGCTATACCGTGCGTCCCTTCTCCGTGGAGGAAGCCAAGCAGATACTCAGAACCCGTCCGCAGCAGCTTTCGTTGCTGGAGATGTATCTTGTGGCACAGACGATGGAGGCTGGTTCGCCGGAGTTCAACGAGGTGTTCGACATAGCCGTGCGTATGTTCCCTGCCGACCCGACAGCCAATCTCAATGCTGCATGTGCCGACTTGCAGAAAGGCGACATAGCATCGGCTGAGAAACATCTGGAGAAAGCCGGCAATTCTGCCGAGGCATTGAACGCACGAGGCTCTCTGGCTGTGCTGAAAAAGGACTATCAGTCAGCACGCCGGTTGTTCTTGGAGGCGGCTGCCGCAGGTTCGGCTGATGCCAAGGCAAATGCCGAACGCATCGCTAACACGAAATAAAGAAAAACTTAATAATAATTTTTCTCTCTTAATAGGGCAGGGTGCTGCGAAACACCCTTCCCAGCCTCATTACGCTTTAAACTTAAACTAAAATAATTAATAATTTATCAACTAAAATTTTTAACAATGAGAAACGTTAAGAATCTATTCGGAATGGCTGTCATGGCTACAGCCTTGGTCGCTTGCTCAAGCAATGACGACATCACTTCTAACGGCCATGAAGGCAACCAGGCTGGTGAAGCCTATGCTTCGTTCAGAATCAATCTGCCGACAACTACTGGTACTCGTGTGGCAGGTGATCCTACGTTCGACGGTGGTGATAAGAACGAGTACGCAGTAAAGGATGCTGCTCTTCTTCTCTTCCAGAAAAACGCTTCTGGTGATTTCGTATTCAAGGAGTCTGTAGACCTTGGTAATATGGAGCCTTGGACATCAAGCGAGACAAATGGTATTACTACAACAGCCAAGTTGACAGCCAAAATTACAAAGGCTGAAGTTGGGGAAAATAAGGGTTATTATGCTCTTATTGTTCTCAACAACAATTCTAAAACGGCTGCGAAAATCACTTGTCCTACTGAAGGCCAGACATATGCTGAATGGAGCCAGAATGAGGCTAACGCAACTGCCAACTACTTGAAGTATGACAACGGCTTCTTTATGGCAAATGCACCTAAGTATGTTGCTGGAGCTCCTGAAACTCTTGTTGAAATCAAGAACATTTACGCTTCTAAGCAGCAGGCTGAGAACTCTACAGCCACTACAGTATACGTAGAGCGTGGTCTTGCTAAGGTTTCTCTCGCTTCTACTTCTGCTAAGCACGTTGATATTACAGATGGCAACTATGCTGGTGACAAGGTCGACATTGAAGGTTGGACTCTTGATGTTACCAATACCAAGACATACCCTGTACATGTAACAGAAGGATTGTGGGCTGATACATGGAAAACAACAACTACTCCTGCTGCTACCAATGGTGCATCAATGGATCGTTTCCATGACACAAAGCTTACAGAGTTCCCACGCGTATATTGGGGCTTGGATCCTAACTACAGCACAAATTTCGCTTCTGTAGCTGATTGCGAGCGTGAGTTTACAATGGCAACAAAGGGTAACTTTAAGACTGGTGCTGAAGCAAAGAAGGCTCAGTACTGTCTTGAGAATACCTTCGACATTGATCACATGGTGCAGGGTCAGACAACACGAGTTTTATTCTCTGCCAAGTACACACCTGATAATTTTGCAGATGGAGAGACTTTCTATAAGTTTGGTAACAGTCCTAAGTTGTGGCATGCTGCTGATGTCGTAGCACAGATTAAGGCTAAGGCACAGGAGGTTCTTGGTGAGGCTAATGCTTCAAAGGTAACTGTAACACTTGATGCTGAAGGCAATGACATGACAAAGTCTGGTGTACGTCTTGTTGCTGCTGCTAATATTACTTATGGTACAACCGCTCTTAATGATGAACAGGTTGATCAGATTAATGCAAAGCTCGGCTTCAAGAAAGCTACATCAACAGACGCAGCAGTTGGTTTGTCTACGTTTGAGAGTGGCGTTTCTTACTATGTCGCACGTGTAATGCACTTCAACGGGCTTACTCCTTGGACTCCCGGTGATAAGACATACGAAGGAAACAATGCTAACTGGCTTGGTCGTTACGGTGTACTCCGTAACAACTGGTACGAGCTTTCTGTAAGTAGCGTTAGTGGTCCTGGTTATCCTGACGTTCCTAAGGTTAATCCTACAGATCCTGACGACGTTAACGATCAGTACATCAATGTGGAGGTTAAGATTCTTGACTGGGCTAAGCGCAGCCAGAGCATCGACCTCTAAACTGTAAAGCATAAAAGTGGCGGAGGTCTCCGGCCTCCGCTACTATCCAAACATCAACATCTAAATCAATCTTAATTAATTTAACGGCAAACATTATGTTTCACGGACTGGTTAAATCTTTATGCTCATTACTCGCCTTTGCACCCTTGCTGGCTTCTTGCTCGCTGATGCACGACGACCTTGAGCCATGCGACAATGGCGTTTACCTGCACTTCCGCTACGACTATAACACGCAGCGTGCCGACCTCTTCAATTATCACGTTGGAGGCGTTGTTGTCATGGTGTACGACAAGGACGGCAAGTATCTCATGCGTCAGGACGCCTACAACACAGACACCGACGCTCCCATCCGCCGCCATGACTTTGCCGTACATCTCAACTTGCAGCCTGGCGAATACCAGTTTCTCGCCATTGCCAAGCAGAAGCGTTATGAGGACGCGCTTGCCACCAAGGGCGCCAAGTTTCGCATTCATGCTCCCGCCGACGGCGAGGACATGAAGCAGTTCTGTGCCGTGCTCGACCGCAATGGGGCGGGCGAAACGGCTGACGTCGACTGTTCGGCTCCGCTCGACACGCTGTGGATAGGCCGCTCGCAGCACCTTACAGCCGTGCGCGACATGGAAGCCACCCACGACACCATCTCTTTGGTGCGCGACACCAAGCAGCTCACCATCTCGCTGCATCAGATTGACGCACCTGACAAAATCTCTGCCGACGACTTCGGCTACGAGGTGATAGCCGACAACGGCCACATCAACTATGACAACTCTTTGGCTCGCGACACCAAGCTTCGCTATACGCCTTTCCGTACATGGACTACTGAGTTCCGCGATGCTTCGGGCAACGTGAAGGAACGTACGGCTCATGCCGGACTGATGCTCTCGCGACTGGTGTATTATTCTCCTGAGGAGAACGATCGCAACGCCATGCTACATATATATAATAAGGTGTCGGGCAAGACCGTCGCTCTTATCAACCTGCCCGACATCCTCCAGCAGGGACGCGATGCCTATGCAGCCCAGAACTACGGCATCCAGGAATATCTCGACCGCGAGTATGACTACCGCCTCGACTTCTTCCTTATCGGAACCGAGTGGCAGTACCTGAACCTTTCTGTTGGTGTGCTCGATTGGGCAAAGCGCATACAACACATAAGCTTGTAGTTTTCTCCCCCTTCAACTATCAGCGACTTCTTAACTAAAATACATAGAAACCTAATAACAACATAAATAAATGAAACGACTTGCAGACATACTCCTTTCTGTTGCTGCCCTGTTGTTGCTGGCAGCATGCACAGATGATGCCGACGTATACAACACACCAGCACCGTCTGAGGGCAATCTGTGTGTCTATGTGCCGGTAACCCGTGAAGGCGATGAGGTTACGAGCAGTCTCGACCCAAGCAACCCTACATACAATGCCTCTGTAGAGGAGTGCAACATCAACGACCTGCATCTTTATGCCTTCCCCGTTGACGGCAACGGAACATTCCTTTCGCAGGAACTTCCTTCGCCCGAAGCAAGCAACATGCTCAATGAGAATGTCGCTTCTTATAAGTTGCAGATCAAGCCCGGCACCTATCGTGTGTACGTGGTGGCAAACATGAAGGATGTGCTCGATGTCAATAGTATAACAACTGAAGACGATTTGAAGAAAGTGGTGTTGGGTTACACCCCGGTGTCAAAGCCAGGCATGCCCGTAGCCAATAACATCCCTATGATATACGAGCCTGACACAAAGGCAGCCGACGGCACAACTACTGACGGAACAATTACCATAAAGAATACGGACACGACTCCTAAGACCGTGATGGCTAATCTGCGATTCACCTGTGTAAAGGTGTGTCTTAACCTTATATACAATCCCGAAGACGCTGACATGGATGCAGCGTTGAAGTCTAACGGATTGCAGATAACCGATATTATGGGCAAGCGACTCTCGCCACAGACCAGTCTGTTGTGGGACGGCAAGTTCACTAACCCCGATGTAAGCGACGACTATGCCAAGGGCATCGAGCCGACATTGTACGATGCTACGGCATCTACGAGTAATGGCTCTTACTATACTTCGTGGACAGAAACCCCAGCCAATGCCAATGTCAACAACGAGGACATCATAACAGTTGCAGGTGAGGGTGTAGCTAAACCAGCAGACAGCAAAAAGAAGTGGCTCTTCCGTGCTACTTACTATCTGCCCGAGCGCTATGTGGCTAAGGCTTCGCAGCAGTCGGCATTGAAGGTAGGTGGTGCTGTAGGTGGTTCTGCTATCGCTAACAGCTACAACATCAACCTTGGACATAAGGACGAGACCTCAACAACTGAAGTTCCAACTTTCCCACGCGGCACTTACTACGAGATTGTAGGACGCATAAAGAGTCTTGGCAACATCGACCTCGACTGTGTTGTAGGTGTAGAGAAGTGGCAGATGGCAACTATAGATGCAGACTTCAACCATACTACGCTTTGGGTATCAAGCACAAAGGCAGAGGTAGGATCGCAAAAAGTTGCATTTATCGACTATCTGACAAATGTAACGAATGGCGACATTAAGTTCGGATGTGATACGGAGATTGAAAAGATCTCGGCAGGAAAGTTGCCCGTTATTGTCGCAACTAATGATATTGCAACTCATCGTGTAAGATTCAGTATAAATCCAGAACTCTCGGTAGCCGACTTTACAGCAGCTAATGCTCTTACAGGTACTGCCAAGGTATGGATAAAGGCTGGCAACATAAAGAAATATCTTTATGTAACGTACGACGTTACACCATACTTCAAGGTGGATCCTGTGGATATTGTAATACAGTATGATGCTGAAAATTCACCCGAATTGACAAAGGTGGTGAAGTTCACTACCAACCTTAGTGGCATTCAGTTCCCTGATGGCTGGACGGTTTCTGGTGGCGGACATGATGTTTCGTATGCTCAGTCGACAATAAACATCAAGTGTGAAAACACCAATAAGGCAGATGGCACATTCACAATTTTTGCAAAAACCGACCCTCAGACAACAACCACACATACGTTTACTGTAAAGTCGATAGGTGTAGACGGTACAAAGAAACAGATTGAGCAGCAGATACGTGTGACGGTGCGTCCGCCAGTAGGTCCTTATCGTATCTATATGCGAGCCATAAACGACTTGGCGTGGGCTTTAAACGCAAGTACCCTTGAACAATTCGATCATTCTGAAATGCTTGATGAAGAAGCCTACAATGATTCTAAAGAAAACAACAACTGGCGAGATGGATGGTGGGTGCAAGCAGGTGCTAACTGGGGTACAGACCGTTCGTCGCACGTGGACTATCACAAGGTCTACATCTACACACAGATAGGTGAGACAAAGGCTGATGGTACTAAGGACGAGAATGTCGCAGAATGGTATTTCACCGGAGGGTGGCCAGGTCACTCGATGAAGGCTGACAATAACAACCCTGGTTGGTACTATTACAAAATAGCGCATAATGCTGAGTCTGAAGGAAACAACAATAAGGGACAGGCACAGACTACTGCTAAAAAAATGATAAAGCCAGGACAGACCCTGCTGATTTTCAGCAATGGTACATACACCGATGTGGGCTTCCAGCCGCATCGTTTCACTCATCACAACGACCCTGGCATCACACTCTTCAACTATGAGGATCGTGAAGGCTGGTATCTGTACGACCCTTTGTCTGATCCTTACTACAGAGTATATGATAAGAAACCTACCATTGTAGACGTAGAGTATACCATATATACCAAGAACAAAAGAATAACTGCTTGGTATTGTAAATATGGAGTAAACAGTCAAGATGGTAAAGGTAAATTTGAAATGAAGAGCGACAACCCTAATGTCGAAAACGAGTTTAAGTGCACAGAATGCGACAAGAAAGATAAAGATGGTAATACTTGGTACAAGACCATACTTCACCTCAAAGCCCCATTAGGAGAGTATGATAAGGTTCTGAAGCTTAAGGTAAATGGTGATGAGATTCATACTGAACTGTTTGACGGAGATAACTATCCTGTAACAGGAAAGGTTACAAGAACGATTAACGGTCGCAACTATGTACGCTATGTGATAGAAGGTACTTACGATCCGGGCACACAGACCTGGAAGAAGGGAGACCCTTTTAAAAAGTAACAATTAAAAGACAACAATATGTATATCAAGAAATTGACAATTTGGCTCTTCATGCTCTTGGCTATGGTGTCGACTGCTTGCAGCGACATCATAGACATTGTAGGAGGCGGCACGCAAGACTTGCCGTCCGATGGAGTTGTGCTGACTCTTAAGTTGCCTAATTTCACCAAGAATACTGTGGCGACAAGAGCAGCAACCGAGCAGCAAATCAACAGCCTCTGCGTTTTGTGCTACGATGCAGGAGATAATTATCTCGGCATGAGCACCATTTCAAGCGCCAACATAAAGGATAAGGGCAACGACACTTATGATGTTAAGGTGAAGGCTGAGCCCGGAACAGCCACGCTACATATTGTAGCCAACACCACCATAACAGAGAGCGACGCCAAGGATGCTGAGGGCAAGAACAACCTGTACAACGCAACACGCGAGGGCAACCCCAACCTCGACGCTCCCGTTTGTTGGGGAAGCGTAAAGGTGGACGACCTGCTTAATGGCAAAACCGACGTGTGGTTGTTCCGACAGTTTGCCAAGGCGTCTGTTATAAAGGATGATACTAAGGTGAAAAACTTCGAGATTACTGGTTTCAAGCTCTTCAACACGGCAACAAAGGGCACAATAGCCACCGCTAAGTTGGATAAAGATGTGTCTCTGCCTTCGTCGGTAGCTTACGCGGATGAGGAATACTATAGTATGGGCGAGCATCCTTTCTACGAGACACCTGCTGGCAAAGCATACATGATTATCCGTGCAAAATATGATGGCGGACCAGATACCTATTATAAAGTGGAGTTCTTTAACAACGGCACTTCAACGCAGATGGCTCTTCTTCGCAACCATCATTATCAGGTTAAGGTTACGGCTGTAAACCATGAAGGATGGGCTACAGAAGATGAAGCAATAAACAATCTGTCCGAGAACAGACTCACTGTAGAAGTGGTTGACGACAATCCGCCTATTGTAGACATGATAGCATGTAAGGACTACGAACTTGGCGTGTGTGGCAAGCAGACTGTATTGGGTAATGCAAGGACGGCTACAATTTCGTTTGTAACAACCAAGCCAAAAGATAATAGTGAGTATAATGGTCTTAGCGTTGTCTCGAACGATTCTTGGATTACAGTTCCAGATGATAATACATTACAAGCATCGTATATTAATTTGCCAACAACAGCAGGCGAAACAGGCAGATTGTACACCATTAAGCTTACTCTATCCCAGAACTGCCAATCGGCTGCGCAATCTGGTTTTGTGACAATAACGTCAGGCGACTTGTCGCGCAAGATAGAGATTATACAGAAGGGCTACGACTTCCGTAAAGATCCAAATAGAATTGTGCAGATACGAGGACTTGCCGGACTGTCAGATAAAGACAATGAAAACTACTTCCTCTGGATGGATACCTCGCTGAAGGGCATAAGTCCAGTGGAAAACCAAGGCAGAGTTCGTAACGACGGACTCCATTTCTTTGTGGGCAATAATCCTGTTTACTATCTCATTCCGAAGCTTCAGGGCGACGAACTCACGTGTAAAGACACACGAGTGAATGTGGACGAGAAAAGCGTCAACGGATTCTACAAGGTGACGCTGGCCGACAATTCGCCTAATAATTATAAAAGGTGGATTAGCAATGAGGCATTTACCATTATAACCATCACCAACAATAAAACCAATATTACGGTATCCTATCCGGTTTATCATGTAGGATTGTTTGCACAGTTGACAGGAGATGCAGCAGGCAAATATCAGTTGGGCAAGAGCAAGGCTTCGGGATGGTACTATTATGAGATGGTTGACGTAGTGGCTAATGTTACTTATACAGACGGAACTACCGGCTACAAGGCCTACTACATGCTCGACCGCAACCTTGGTGCCACAAACAACGGCTACTATTCTCCTTCCACAACCGCCCTTAAAGACAACATAGGAGCAATAGGTGGCTACTTTAAGATTTCGGAGGCTGATAACTCTGACAATTACTCGGCAAAAACAGATAACCGTGTGGTAGATGCTTTGGCAATAGGTAACTTCAAGGTGTGCGACAACATGTGTCTGCGAGGTCTTATAGACAACAACAATGACTTGGCGATAGTAGAGCAGACGACTCATTATGGCGAGAAGTACAACTGTCTGAGAATTACTACGCGAAACAAGGATATTCCCGAGATATTTATCCCTATGAGCGGATATTATGAGGGCAAGAACGACGAGGACGCGGTTTACAAGGACAGCTATCATGCCAACCTATGGACAAGCTCACGCCTGTCTGAATATCAGGGATTCTCGGAAAAAAGTCCTGAATACGGCTTCTGGTACTTGTATCTCGACGCTTTCGGCAAGAGCCTTAACTTGTCAAACTACCGATTTGTGTCGGGTTCGTCTGGAAAGAACAAGGGACGATACCGTGCCATGCCAGTAAGACTTGTGGCAGAGTAATGCCCCGATATATGTGTCGTTAGGCTATTGGAAAAACAACAAGCTTACTTCGAATAAATCAATAATGGCTGTTTGCCGGTCTGTTGACGGCAAACAGCCATTATGCTATCTACTAAAAAGATTCTGTCTTCCTTGTCTGATGAAAATAAAAGTGGAATAGTAAGTGATTGGGATTTTTTTGTGTAACTTTGCAGCTTGTAACAATGTGAATATTATTAGGAATATGGGAATAGAGAATGGCATTTTCAAGCGTGCCGAACTGCTTCTTGGTGAGGATGTAATGGGGGAGATAGCTTCCAAGCGCGTCATCGTATTCGGTGTCGGCGGCGTGGGAAGCTGGTGTGTGGAGTGCTTGGTGCGCTCGGGCATCCGCCGTATCACCATCGTGGACAGCGACTGCGTGTGTCTGTCTAACGTCAACCGTCAGCTTATGGCTACGACGAAGACTGTGGGCCGTCCGAAGGTGGAGGCGCTGAAGGAGCGTCTGTTAGAGATCAATCCTGAATGTGAGGTTACTGCCATTCAGAAGATCTTTACGGAGGAGAGCGCTTCGGAGTTCTCTTTGGACGATTATGACTATATTGTGGACGCCATCGACTCGTTGAAGGACAAGGCGGCGCTCATACTGCTGGCATGCCAGACGCGGGCTGTGCTGTTCTCGTCAATGGGAGCTGCGCTCAAGATGGATCCGACGCGCATTCGTGTGGCTGAATTCTGGAAGGTGCGCGGCTGTCCGCTCGGCGCTGCATTGAGGAAGCGCATGAAGCGTGCCAAGACCATTCCTGCTCATAAGTTCCAGTGTGTCTACAGCGAGGAACTGCTCGAAAACCGCGGCACGGACACGGGCGACGATCCCTGCTCGTTCCAGAAAGCTCAGATTAACGGATCGATGTCGCACATCACGGCTATTTTCGGTTTTACCATTGCCGGACTGGTTCTGGAAGATATATATGAGAAAGCGCTTAATAAGTAAAAGCTTTTAATTAATATGGCTTTCGGTACAACAAAATGTATTATTTTGAGTTAATATATAATAGTAATAAGAAAAAAGTAACCATACTAATACACACACATATCTACAAGTTATGAAGAAATACTTGATTTATTTAATCTTCATGTTGATCATGCCTATGGCTGTCTCGGCACAGTCGTCCATGACCGACACGCAGGTTATGCAGTACGTCATGAAGGCGAAGGAGCAGGGTAAGTCGCAGTCGCAGATTGTCACTGACCTCATGCAGCGTGGCGTTGACATTTCGCAGATTCGCCGTGTGCGCAATAAATATGAGCGCCAGTTGAAGCAGGGCGGTCTTGGCAATGTTAGCGACGACACTTCTGCAAAGACGGACACACGTCTGCGCACCAACAACGGCAAGAAGCGCGACCAGTACACCCGCAGCGACTACGGACGTGAGGCTGACAGCTATGCGCAGAACTATTCGAATATGCGTGTGAAGTCGGAGCGCGACCGTAACTACAAGCATACGTACGACGAAACCGACGAGGAGTTTATGGACTATCAGAAGGAGATGTTCGAGATGGTGCCCGATACTGCGCAGATGCTGGAGCAGCTTCTTGCCGAGCGTGAAGCCAGAAAGAAGAAGGTGTTCGGACGCGATATCTTTAACAATGAGGAGCTTACCTTCGAGCCGAACATGAACATCGCCACTCCGCAGAACTATCGTCTCGGTCCTGGTGATGCCGTCTTCGTGGACGTTTACGGAGCGTCGCAGAAGTCGGAACAGTGTACTGTTTCGCCTGACGGTACCATTACCATTGAGGGCTTCGGTCCGGTACAGGTAAGCGGTCTGACCGTCGCGCAGGCCAACGCTCGTCTGCGCTCCACACTTGGCAGCCGCTACAGCAGCAGCAAGATTCGTCTGACCGTGGGACAGACCCGCACCATCATGGTGAATGTGATGGGCGAGGTGAAGACTCCGGGTACGTATACGCTCTCTGCCTTCGCCACTGTGTTCCATGCCCTTTACATGGCTGGCGGCACGAACGAGATAGGTACGTTGCGTAACATCAAGGTTTATCGCAACAATCGCCTTGTTACTGTAGTAGATATCTATGACTATATCCTCAACGGCAAGCTTACGGGCAACGTACGCCTTGCCGACAACGATGTCATCGTAGTGGGACCGTACGACTGCCTCGTGAACATCACGGGTAAGGTGAAGCGTCCTATGTATTATGAGATGAAAGCCAACGAGTCGATAGCTTCGCTCCTTAAGTATTCGGGCGGATTCACGGGCGACGCTTACCGCAAGGCTGTCAGCGTCAACCGCAAGAGCGGCATCGACCATTCTGCATATAACGTGGAGGAGTTCGACTTCTCCAACTTCCGCATTGCCGACGGCGACTCTGTAAGCGTAGACTCCGTTATGGCTCGTTACTCCAACACCGTGGAGATAAAGGGAGCCGTGTTCCGTCCCGGCAAGTATAATCTGAACGGACAGGTGAACAGCGTGCGCTCGCTCATCGAGCATGCTGACGGCGTGACGGAAGAGGCCATCACCTCGCGTGCCGTGATGCACCGCATGAAGCCGGACCGTACATTAGAGGTAATCAGCGTGGACGTGGAAGGCATCATGAGTGGCAAGGTGGCTGACATTCCGCTGAAGGAGAACGACGTGCTCTTCGTAGCCACGAAGACGGAGCGCATGACGGAGCGCACCATCACCATACGCGGTGAGGTGCAGTTCCCCGGTGTGTATAAGTATGCCGACAACGAGACCGTTGAGGACTTTATCATACAGGCTGGTGGTCTGACCGACAAGGCTTCGCTTTCCAACGTCAGCATCAGCCGCCGTGTGAGCGATGCGAAGGCAGTACGTCCTGACAGCGTCATCGCCCGCACTTTCAATATGGCTCTTAAGGAGAACTTCGCTGTGGACGGCGACCGCAGCTTCACGCTTATGCCCTTCGATGAGGTCTACGTGATGCGTTCGCCGGGCTACACCGAGCAGCAGAACGTCACTGTGGAAGGCGAGGTGCTTTACGCCGGAACATACGCTCTTGAGCGCAACAACACACGCCTTAGCGACCTCTTCCGCATGTCAGGCGGATCAAACGGCCTTGCCTATATCAAGGGTGCGCGTCTGATGCGTAAGGCCAACGATGCAGAGAAGGCACGTATGGAGGCTGTGCTGAAGATGCAGCAGGAGGAGCAGCAGAAGAACCTTCTGACGCTTGCCGCTTCGTCAAACAACGCCAGCGCCGTGCAGTCAACGGCTCAGGGAGCTGCCAACGCCAATATCAATAAGTTCCAGGTGCCTGACGAATATCCCGTAGGTGTGGACCTTGAGGAGGCTATGAAGAAGCCGGGATCGGATGCCGACGTGGTGCTTCGTGACGGCGACCGCCTTATCGTGCCGCAGTATAACGGTACGGTGAAGATCAACGGTGCGGTGATGTACTCCAACACCGTGGCTTACGAGAAGGGCAAGCGTGCCGGTTATTACATCGACCAGGCTGGTGGTTACGCCGCCGATGCCGTCAAGCGCCGTGCATACATTATATATATGAACGGCAAGGTGGCTAAGGTCGGTCATGGCGCCAAGGTGCAGCCGGGTTGCGAGATTGTCGTTCCTGCCAAGCTGAAGCGCAAGATGTCGACGGCTGAGATGATGAGTATGGGATCAAGCATGTCGTCTATCGCAGCGATGATTGCAACGCTCTCTTATATATTGAAGTAATCCAGAAACTTAATCACGGATATATTCTTACAACAATGAACGAACAAAAGAAAGACGTTATAGACCTCACGGAAGTGTGGAAATTGCTGAAGACGAAGAAGAAGGTGTTCTTCATCGTGCTGCCGATAGTGTTTGTGCTGTCGTGCCTGTATATCTTTCCGCAGCCACGCTACTATCGCTGTAGCGTAAAGCTCGCTCCGGAGGCAACCAGTGAGAACGTGGCAGGCGGACTCTCGTCCTTGGCATCGCAGTTCGGCGTTAACCTTGGCGGTGCCACGCAGGACGCCATCTATCCGCTTCTCTATCCGGATGTGGTCAGCTCCAACGAGTTTGCCATCGGGCTGCTCGGCATCAACGTGAAGTCGGTGGACGGTCTTGTCAATACCGACTACTATAACTACATGTCGAAGCTTCAGAAGAAGAACCCCATTACGGCGCCGGTAAAGAAGATGATGCGTTCGGTGACAAAGCTTTTCGCCTCGAAAGACCAGCCCGGTCCTCCCAGCAAGGGAGCTGGCATGAGCGCTTTCCGCATGTCGAAGAAGGACAGCGAGCTGCTCGACCAGATTAAGTCGAACATCAGTTGCGACGTCGACAAGAAGACGGAGGTGATAACCATAAAGGTGGAAGATCAGGATCCGCTTATCTGCGCCACTATGGCTGACTCGGTGCGCAATCATCTGCAGACCTTCATCACCAAGTATCGCACCAATAAGGCACGCGTGGACGTGGAGCACTACGAGAAGCTCGCCAAGCAGTCGAAGCGTGAGTATGAGTATTGCGTGCGTGAATACAGCGCTTACTGCGATGCCAACCAGGATGTAATGCTCCAGTCGTTCATATCGAAGCGTGACGAGCTGGAGAACGAGATGCAGCTCAAGTTTAATGCTTACAGCGCCATGCGCACCCAGCTGGAGGCGATGCGTGCCAAGCTTCAGGAGAAGACCCCGGCGTTCACTACCATCGAGAGTGCCACGGTGCCCGTGAAGCCCGCCGGTCCGAAGCGCATCATCTTTATATTCGGTATGTGCTTCCTTGCCACTTTCGTCACGGCATTGTGGCTTGCGCGTAAGCAGCTCTTTACAAAAGCATAATCAAAATAGGGGAGGCATCACTGCCTTCCCATTTATTTATTAAAAAGGAGACCCATAAATGTCGCTGTTCACTTTCAAGCGAATACCACTGTATTTTGACAAAATATCCACTCGCGTCAGTCTGCATGACATGACGCTGCTGCCGTTTGTGATGATATTCTTCGTTGTGTTGAATGTCACCATATCGCTGTCTGAGCTCAAGATGCCCGTGCTTTCGTATGGTGTGTTGGCTGTCAATATTGTCAGCTTTCTGTTTATGCTGGCTTTGGTGGCGCGTGAGAAGGAGATGTCGCGATACGGCTTTCTTAATTTCCTCTACTTCTTTATCCTCATAGGCTTGACGGTCGTAAATGTCAACGACATCCGCAATGCCATTTACAACAGCATCTTCATCTGGTTTATGTTGCTCACCATGCGTTATTATCGTCATCGCATGGAGATGGTGCTGAAGTGCTTCACCATAGCTTTCACCGTCTGTGTGTGGATCAACTTCGTACACCTCGTGACGCATCCGTTGCTTTGGCTTGTGGACGACTATAAGGGTGCGACCGGCTATCTGTTCGGCAATAACTACAATCAGATGGGATGTCGAATGATGGCTGCATTGGCAAGCAATCTGCTGTGTCTGCGTTATTCACGCATCTGGCTCGTCAACATGATAGTGCTTGCCATTGTCATTGTGGCGTCGTTGGCGATGGTAGGTTCGATGACATCACTCTCGATGATTCTCGTTTTCCTTGTCTGCTGTCTGCTGCCGACGTCCAAGTTGCGACTGACAGCCATTTGCGGACTGTTCGCAGTCTTTCTGCTCTTCCAGATATTCGTGGTGTTCAACGGACGTGGTCTTGAGAACAACGAGCTGGCAGTATACATCGTGGAAGACGTGCTGAAGAAGGACCTCACCTTCACTTACCGTACACACATGTGGGAAAGCGCCCTGAAGATAATAGAGGAGTCGCCAATCTGGGGCTGGGGATTCGCCGATGCCGACTGGTTCAAAGCCAATATGACAGCCTTCGCCATCGGTCCTCACAACTTCATTCTCTCCATCCTTATACATGGCGGAGTGATATTGCTGAGCATATATATAATGGTATGCAGCAAGGTGTTCAAGACCATTCACCCGTATCTGAAGATAAAGAACATGCAGCTGCTGCTCCTTGCTGTGGCATGTCTTTGGGTTATGTCTCTCTTCGAGATGTATCCGTACACTATTATGTTTTACGCCCTTGCCTTGCTCTATTATTCGCATTACGTATATGACGATACGGACAAGCGTAATCTGACGACAGAATAAAAAATAAGAACTACTTGAAGATGCAGGAAAATACAAACAAATCAATAGCGGTAAACTCGCTCATCCTTTACATCCGACTCGCCATCATATCTATAAGCGGACTACTCTATACACGCTTCAGTCTGCAAGCTTTGGGTATCAGTGACTACGGACTCTATTCGGTCATTGCCTGCATCATCACCTTCATAAGCATCATCAACACCATTATGGTGACCACGTCCAACCGTTTCATTGCCATAGCCATTGGCAAGAACGACGAGGAGGAGGTGTGCCGTCAGTTTAATGTCAATCTTGTCATACATGTGCTCATTGCCTTGCTGACCGTGGCAATAGCCTTGCCCGCCGGACATTGGTATATCATGCATCATGTCAGCTATGACGGCGACATGCAGACCGTGCTGCGTGTCTTTGATGTCTCCATCGTGGCAGCAGCCATGTCGTTCGTCGGCGTGCCCTATAACGGACTGCTCATAGCCCGTGAGCGCTTCTTCGTGTTCTGCTCCACGGATGTGGCGATGAGCCTTTTCAAGCTGTTCTTCACTTATCTGCTCATCGACCATTTCGAGCACAAGCTGATTATCTATACCTACGTGATGGCATTCATGACCGCCTTCCCCACGTTGGTGTTCTTCGCCTATTGCCGTAGGCAGTTTGCTGCCATCACCCGCTTTGTGTTTGTGCGTGAGTGGCGCAAGTATTATGACGTGCTCAATTTCTCCATCGGTATAGGCATCGGTGCCATTGCCACGATAGGCAAGGCGCAGGGAGGTGCGCTCATCATCAACATGTTCTTCAGCACTACGATGAACGCAGGACTTGCCGTCGCCAATTCCGTCGGTTCCATCCTTCAGACATTTGCCAACAATGCGCAGAAACCCATCTCGCCTCAGATAGTGAAGAACTATGCTGCGGGCAATCTGGACCGCTGTACGTCCTTGGTGTGCCTGGCTTCCAAAGCCACTTACCTCTCGATGTTCTTCGTCTCCATTCCCTTCATCCTTGCGCCGGAAGTGATATTCGGTCTGTGGCTGAAGGAAGTGCCGCCGTATGCCATCACGTTCACTCATCTGCTCATCGTGGACATCCTGATATTCTCCATCAACGCCGGCGTCAACGACTTCGTGTTCGCCACGGGAAAGATAAAGCTCTATCAGATGATTGTCAACACCTTGCTGGTAAGTTCGATTGTCGTGGGATACTTGGCGATGCGACGTGGCATGCCGCCGGAATATCTGTTCTATGTCTACATAGCCTTCTCGTTCCTGGTTTTCCTTGTGCGTCCGTTCATCATCATCCGCATCACGAAGTTCGACGTATGGGCTCTTGTGCGCGGGTCGTACGTGCCGGTGCTGCTGATAACGCTTCTCTTCGCCCCGACGCTCTATCTGAAACAGGTGGCGGGACCGATACAGAGCGTGGTGGTGGCTTATGCTTACTTTGTTCTGCTGCTTTACTTCATAGGACTGCGTAAGAACGAACGCCAATACGTAAACTCCCTTATACGAAACAAATTGCTTCGTAAACACTGATTCAAGCCGAATAAAATGTTATTATTACAGCGCCCGATACAATATTGTACTGTGTCGGGCGTTTATATATTATAATATATAATTTGCAATATAATTAAAAGTCTATAATGGAACCGCTCAGAATACCTCTCACCATAATAATGCCCGTATTCAATCATCGTGACGAAGTGAGAACGATGATTGACAGCATCCGTGCCAATGATTTCTGTGGTTGGGAGCTGCTTGCTATTGACGATGGTTCGGAGGAAGATACGCTGCAGCTGCTTTATCATTATGCAGAGGAGGACAGTCGGATACGAGTGGTAAGGCGTGACCGCCAGCCGAAGGGTGCACAGACTTGCCGCAACATAGGCTTGGAGATGGCGCGTGGAGAGTTTGTCATCGTCTTCGATTCGGATGATTACATAGCTCCATACTGTCTTCGTCAGCGAGTGGAGATGCTCAGCAAGCGCCCCGAGCTCGACTTCATGGTCTTCCCGTCGGGCATTTATGTGGACGAGAAGTTCGTCACCGCGCCGCATCCTTACGACTTCGGATACCGTGTGGCAGAGGATGACGTCAAGATGTTCGCAAGTCGTAGGCTTCCGTTCATAGTCTGGAACAACATCTATCGCACCGAGTCGCTGCGCCGCAACCGTCTCACGTGGGACGATAGACTCCTTTCTTTGCAGGATGCCGACTTCAACATCTCAGCCATAGCAGCCGGACTGCGCTATGACTATGCTGACGGAGCATTGCAGGACTACGGTTATCGCATCATCACCACATCGTCCATATCGAAGAAGATAAACTCACAGGCACACGTCGACAGTCATGTCCTTGCCAACAGCAAGATGTATGATGCGGTCCGACGTATAGCCGGACACAAGTGGGACAGCGCCCTTTATGACGGCATGCTCCGCATTTACAATCAGGGCATGACAGGTAAGGGCATCAACCGATCGCTGGCAGACACCCTTGCCGAGAGCGTACGTGAGCGAAACTCTCGCCACTCGCGTCTGCTCAGGATGCAGATACGCCTCACGACGCTGCTCCAGAAGGTCCTTCCTGCACGCCTGGCGCGACAGTTGCCCGTAGCTTTCTATCTTATCAGAGAGTCGCGTTGGCGCAAGAAGAAGACGGCGATGATCAGCACCATCCAGGAGAAACACAAACAATAACGAAACAAAATGGAATTAGCAATATTACTCTCTACATACAACGGCATGAACTATCTGGAGGAGCAGGTCAGTTCTCTGCTTGCCCAGACCTACACCGACTGGAAGCTATACATCCGCGATGATGCCTCCACTGACAACACCTTAGCCCTTATACATGAGCTGGCTGAGCGCGACAGTCGCATCATCGTCATGCCAAGCAGCAGAAATCTCGGAGCTAAAGAGGGATTTATGTGGATGCTGCGCAATGTGGAAGCCGACTATTACATGTTTTGCGACCATGACGACGTGTGGCTTCCGCGCAAGGTGGAGCTGACGTTGAAGCGCATGCAGGAAGGCGAGGCAGAGCATGAGGGCTGTCCTGTCATAGCCTGCACCAATCTGAAGCTGGTGGATGCGAAGCTAAACGTCTTCGCCGAGTCGTACTGGAAGTTCCGCCATTATCCGATGTCCGTGTTCAATGACAAGTATTATCATCTTTTCTATAACAATATGCCGGGCTGTACGATGATGCTCAATCAGAAGGCAAAGGACGTCTGCTTCCCATATTCGGAGAAGATAGTGATGCACGATGCGTGGTTTGCCATCGCCGTGCTGTGGAACAAGGGCGTGGTCGTAGCCGAACCGGAGCCGCTTATGCTCTATCGTCAGCATGCCAACAATGCAGTCGGAGCAAAGAAAACCCGCAGTCTGCTGAAGCAGATGGGCATGATAAGCGAGCTGATGAGCAAGACCCGCGAGCAGCATCTCTCTACAGTCTCATTGACACACATGTCATTTCCGCGCTTCGTAGCGATGAAGGTATACTATCTTTTGCGCGAACATCTGTCGAATTTCCTTGGAAAAAAGAATACCCACTAACCTAAAAACAATCTGATATGAGAAAGATAAGCATCATTGGCAATTTTGATATGAATAACAACAGCTACAACGGACAGACCATCAAGACACGCATCGTGGCCGACGAACTTGAGTCGTTGTACGGGGCGTCGGAAATAAAGCGGGTGGACACAGCCGGTGGCAAGAGTGTTGTTTTGCGTCTTCTTTTTCAGTTGTTCGGTTGCGTGGCACGCAGCCGTAACGTCATCATTCTTCCCGCCCAGAACGGCATAAAGGTGATTCTGCCCCTTGTAGTAATTTATAATCTTCTTTTCTCACGCCGTATCCATTATGTAGTGATAGGAGGATGGCTTGCCGAACTCCTCGGACGTAACCGCTGGCTTCTGTGTTTCGCCAAGCGTCTGCACATGATTTATCCCGAAACGAAGAACATGAAAGACTCGCTTGCCGGGTTGGGGCTGCATCGTGTCGTGGTGATGCCCAACTGCAAGCCCCTGCGTATTCTCACCTCTGACGAGCTTTCCGGATATAATCTCCGTCCGATGCGCTTCTGCATCTTCTCACGTATCACCCCCACGAAAGGCATAGAAGATGCCATAAAGGCTGTGAGCCTTGCCAACGAAAAGGCAGGCAAGACCATTGCCACACTCGACATGTACGGCAATGTGGAGGCTTGTGACCGTCCTTGGTTTGATGCCGTAAAGGCTTCGATGCCCGAAACTGTGGCTTATTGGGGCAGGGTGGAGTTCGATAAGAGCGTCTTCAAGCTGAAAGAATACACCGCCTTGCTCTTCCCTACATACTATCCGGGTGAGGGTTTGGCTGGCACGGTTATAGACGCATTCGCTGCTGGTCTGCCTATTATTGCGAGCGACTGGCACGACAATGCCAACATCATAACTGACAACAAGAACGGTTTCATCTTCCCCACGCGCGACGTCAACCGCCTTGCAGAGATAATCCTCGACATCTATAAATGCCAGGACCGCCTTGTCCCGATGAAACTCAACTGCATACAGTCGGCGCAGGCTTATCTTCCGCCGGTGGTAATCCGTACGATAGCCGAGGAAATAGCTTAGTGGCGTCTGCCGTAATTGTTATTCAGGCAAATGGAGTCACGTTTCAAATAAATATATTAACTTTGTATGTATTTTTAAATATATAATGTAAATGGAAATAAAAATTGCTGTTATCGGACTTGGATATGTGGGATTGCCGTTGGCGCGTCTTTTCTCAACAAAGTATCCGACTGTTGGTTTCGATATGAACCAGCATCGTGTAGACGAACTTATGCAAGGTCATGATTCCACACTGGAAGTGTCTGATGAATTGCTTGGCGACGCTATACATAACCATAACTTTGTCTGTAGCACCAACCTCGACGATATACGCGACTGCAACTTCTACGTTGTAGCCGTACCTACACCCGTTGACAATAACAACCATCCTGACCTCAAGCCGCTTTGGGGTGCCAGCGAGACAGTGGGTAAAGTTATCAATAAGGGCGACATAGTTGTGTATGAGTCGACCGTTTATCCTGGTGTTACCGAGGAAGAATGTCTGCCCGTAGTGGAGCGTGTGAGCGGACTGAAGTATAACGAGGACTTCTTCGCAGGCTACAGCCCCGAGCGCATCAATCCTGGCGACAAGCTTCACACCGTGGAGAAGATAAAGAAGGTGACCTCTGGTTCTACGCCCGAGGTGGCTGACATCGTGGACGGCGTCTACAATTCCGTACTCGTCAACGGCACACACAAGGCGCCGAGCATCCGTGTGGCTGAAGCTTCGAAGATAATAGAGAATTCGCAGCGCGACGTCAACATCGCTTTCATGAACGAGCTGGCAAAGATATTCAATGCTATGGGCATCGACACCAACGACGTCATTGAGGCAGCGGCTTCCAAATGGAACTTCATCAAGCTCAAGCCGGGTCTGGTGGGCGGACACTGTATCAGTGTTGACCCTTACTATCTCATCCAGAAAGCACAGGTGTATGGCGTTCTTCCGCGTGTCATGTTTGCAGCTCGCCGCCTGAATGACGGCATGGGCGACTATGTTGCCAATCAGGTGGTGAAGTGTATGAACAAGAAAGGCATCCTCGTCAAGGACGCCAAGATTCTCATTCTCGGCATCACGTTCAAGGAGAATTGTCCCGATATCCGCAACACTAAGGTGGTGGACATCTATCACACTCTTAGCGAATACACCAATAACATCGACGTATACGACCCGTGGGCTAACGCCGAAAGAGTTGAGCACGAATATGGTATCAGCATCAAGACGCAGCTTCCTGACGAGAAGTATGACGCCGTAATCCTCGCCGTAGCCCACAACGAGTTCCGCGACCTCGACTTCTCTGCCGTTCGTGCCGCGAACAGCGTGGTGTATGACGTTAAGGGCGTATTGTCGCGCGATATCATAGACGCACGTCTTTAATCATAATGACAGACAGCATGAACAATCCTAAGATAACAGTAGTTTGTCCCATATATCAGGAACGCCGCTTCATAGAAGGACTCCTTGAGAGCATCACTCTGCAGGATTATCCCAAGGACCGTATGGAGGTGTTTCTGATTGACGGTATGAGCAAGGACGGCACACGTGAGTTTATCACAGAGTATGCCAAGACACATCCCTTCTTCAAGCTCATAGACAATCCCCAGCGAACCGTTCCTTACGCTCTCAACAACGGCATTGCCCAGGCTACGGGCGACGTGGTCATACGCATAGACGCACATTGCAAGTACCCGGCGGACTATTTCTCACGCCTTGTCCGTTATCTTTACGAGCTAAAGGCAGACAATGTGGGTGGCGTGTGCAACACGCTTCCTGCCAACGGCAGCACCAAGGCGCTTGCCATAGCCCAGTGTCTGTGTCATTCTTTCGGTGTCGGAGGTTCTGATTTTCGTATCGGCGCCAGCAAGATAAAGCAGGTAGATACCGTGCCTTTCGGCTGTTTCCATCGCGACTTGTTCGACAGGATTGGCATGTTCGATCCCGAATTGACGCGAAATCAGGACGACGAATTCAACGGACGCATAATCAAGAATGGCGGAAAGATATTCCTTATCCCCGACATCGTCATTGAGTATGCCGCACGAGACACCATCGCAAAGACGCGTCGCATGTACTGGCAGTACGGACTGTTCAAGCCGTTGGTGAACCGCAAGCTCGGAACGCCAGCCACCGTGCGCCAGTTCTTCCCCCTGCTTTTCTGCATAGGCATAGTGCTGGGAGCGTTGCTTAGCTTTGTTTCGCCCATCATAGCCTACATTTATCTGGCTGTAATGGCGCTGTATTTCGCCCTTGGCTTCACGTTCGGCGTTAAGACAGCGTTGCGAAAGAAGCGCTTTGCCTTGGCTTTTTACATGCCATACATCTTCCTCAACCTCCACTTGAGTTATGGCTTCGGCTATATAAAAGGCTTGTATAAGGTGTTGACAAATAAGAAAATGACAGTAAACGTAAATAGATAATAATTATGAAAATACCGTTCTCACCCCCATATATTGATGATGATGTAATAAACGAAGTGACCGACTCGCTGCGTTCGGGCTGGATAACCACCGGTCCGAAGGTGAAGGCTCTCGAAGAAGAAGTATGCAAGCTTTCGGGCGCACGCCGTGCTCTTGGCGTCAACTCGTGGACGTCGGGCGCCATTCTGGTGCTCCGTTGGCTCGGACTGCAGCCCGGTGACGAGGTCATCGTGCCGGCATACACCTATTCTGCTACAGCACTTGCCGTGCTTTGGGCTGGCGGAAAGCCGGTAATGGTAGACTCCGGTGAGGACTTCAACATCTCTGTGGAAGCCATCCGCCGTGCCATCACGCCGCGCACTAAAGCCATTCTTCCCGTTGATATAGCCGGTTTCCCCTGTGACTATGATGCCATCATGTCGCTTGTGTCAGAACCGGAGGTGAAGGCGATGTTCTCTCCTACGTCCGACGTACAGCGTCAGTTGGGCAGAATAATCGTGGTAAGCGACTCTGCACATTCCATCGGCGCACACTACAACGGCAAGCGTTCAGGCTCAGAGACCGACATTGCCATCTTCTCTCTCCACGCCGTCAAGAACGTCACGACGGCTGAGGGCGGCATCATCTGCCTTAACATGCCCGAACCGTTCGACAATGACAAGCTATATGCCGACATGCGCCTCTTCTCTCTCAACTGCCAGACGAAGGACGCCTTCACGAAGTCGAAGGCAGGAGGATGGCGTTACGACATCATCGGTCAGGGCATGAAGTGTAATCTTGCCGACGTAAATGCCGCCATCGGACTGGCACAGATACGCAAGTATGAGGATCTTCTCAAGGAGCGCAAGCGTGTCTTCACACGTTATAACGACGCGCTGAAGCAGTATGACTGGGCGCTCACTCCTCCTGCGATCACTCCCGGCAAGGAAAGCTCTTACCACGTCTACGCCCTTCGCATAAAGGACGTGACGGAGCAGCAGCGCGACGAAATCATTCAGGAGATAGCAAAGTCGGAAGTGGCAGTAAACGTACACTTCGTGCCGATGCCTATGCTTACGCTTTTCCGCGAGAAGGGCTACGACATCAAGGACTACCCGCAGGCTTACCGCAACTACGCACACGAGATTTCGCTGCCTATCTATCCGCAGCTCACAGACGAGCAGGCTGACTTCGTCATCCGTACCGTAGTGGAAGCACATAATAAGGTAATGGGCAAGTAAAGATCATGGGTATGACCAGATTCTTCGATATCCTGTTTTCGTTTCTGGGCTTGATAGCGCTTTCGCCCCTGTTCATAGTGCTTTACGTTCTGATACGCTTCGAGAGCAAGGGCGGCGGCTTTTATTCGCAGGAGCGTGTGGGTCGCAATGGCGTGCCCTTCCGTCTGTATAAGTTCCGCTCCATGCGAGTGGGCTCGGACCGCAAAGGACTCATCACCGTCGGCGAACGCGACAACCGCATCACCCGCACAGGACTGTTCATCCGCAAGTATAAGCTCGACGAACTCCCGCAGCTCTGGAACGTGCTGAAGGGTGATATGAGTCTTGTGGGACCGCGTCCTGAGGTGGAGAAGTATACGCGCCTCTACACCCCGGAGCAGCGTCGTGTGCTCAGCGTCCGTCCTGGAGTGACAGACTGGGCGTCCATCGAGTATGTTGACGAAAACCGCATTCTCGGTGCCGCAGCAGACCCTGACCGTGCCTACGTGGAGGAGATTATGCCCGCCAAGATAGCCCTCAATATGAGGTATATCTCACATCCAACCGTCGGTGAATACTTCCGCATTATCTTCGCTACGTTCAGCGGAATAGCAAGGTAATGACATTATAGATAAAAGAAAGAAACAAAATGCACTTTACGAATAGACTCATAAATTGGTATTTCAGTAAGAACTCATTGCCTTATTGGTGTATCTTCACGATGGACTGCCTGATAGTGTTCCTCTCTTACATGTTTGTCTATACGAAGATGAACAGTGGAGTGGAGGCTCTGAACGTCTTATGGCAGCTGGTTACCTTCAACAGCATCTTCGTGTTGTTCCACGCCATCGGCTTCAAAATCTTTCATACCTATGACGGCATCCTCCGCTATTCCTCTTTCGTCGATCTGCAGCGAGTAGGATATGCTGTCCTTACCGGTGCTGTGTTGTCATACGTGGCTCATTTCGGAATGATGCAGATACCGTATTTCCGCTCCGTATACGTCGGAGGAGCCGACATAATGCTCGCCTCCCTGCTGTCCACGCTTCTGCTGTGGGCTGTGCGTGTGCTGGTGAAGACGGTGTATGACGTGTCCATTGACAAGCTCAATGCACGTGCCACGCTGATTTACGGCGTGACGAAGGGCGGCATGGGACTTGCCAAGCAGGTGCGAAACGACAAGACGCTCAAGATGTCGCTTGCCGGATTTGTGAGCGACGAGGAGCATGTGAAGCATCGCGTTCTGATGGGACTGAGCGTCTATCCGCTCGACTCCAATCTGAAGAACGTCATCCGTAAGCACCACGTGGAGTGTCTGCTCGTGGCACAGGGAGCCCTCGACTCGTTCCGAAACAACAAGGAACTGCAGGACGATTTGCTGTCGGCTGGCGTACATATATACATCCCGAAGGCAAACGAATGGAATCCGGTGCAGCCGCAGACACAGCAGCTCAAGGAGGTGAGCATCGAGGACCTTCTTCCGCGCGACGAGATAAAGATCGACCTTAAGAGCGTGGCAGACACGCTGCGTGGCAAATGCGTCCTTGTGACCGGCTCGGCTGGCAGCATCGGCAGCGAGATAGTGAAGCAGATATGCAAGTTCGGTCCGCGTGAGATGGTGCTCATCGACAGTGCCGAGACGCCGCAGCACGACATCCGCCTCATGATGGCGAAGAACTTCCCCGAGATAAAGGCAGAGACAATAGTCACCTCCGTAAGCGGAATAATACGCATGGAGGACATCTTCAGCCGTTATCGTCCTGACTACGTGTTCCATGCCGCCGCATACAAGCACGTGCCGATGATGGAGAACAACCCGAGCGAGAGCATCGAGAACAACGTCTACGGCACGAAGATTCTTGCCGACATGGCGGTGAAGTACGGCGTAAAGAAGTTTGTGATGATATCCACGGACAAGGCTGTCAATCCCACCAACGTGATGGGATGCTCAAAGCGCATCTGCGAGATTTACGTACAGAGCCTCGACCATGCCATCAAGACGGGCAAGATAAAAGGCGTCACGCAGTTTGTCACCACCCGCTTCGGCAATGTGCTCGGCTCCAACGGTTCGGTCATCCCTCTCTTCAAGCGTCAGATAAAGGCTGGCGGCCCCGTCACGGTCACCGACCCCAACATCATTCGCTTCTTCATGCTCATCCCCGAGGCTTGCAAGCTGGTGCTTGAGGCTGGCACGAAGGGCAACGGCGGCGAGATATTTGTCTTCGACATGGGCAACCCCGTCAAGATTGCCGACCTTGCGAAGCGCATGATAAAGCTGAGTGGAGCCACGGGCGTGGAGATAAAATACACGGGTCTGCGTGCCGGAGAGAAACTCTATGAAGAGGTGCTCAACAAGGAGGAGACCACCATGCCGTCCTTCCACGACAAGATTCGCATCGCCAAGGTACGCCAGTACGACTACGACACCGTGGAGCGCGACATCGAAGACCTCGTCGAGATAAGCAAGCATTACGACGACATGGCGACCGTAAAGAAGATGAAGGAAATCGTGCCGGAGTTCAAGAGCAACAACTCCGTGTACGAAGAACTCGACAAGTAAGACATGACTCTTAGTCTCTAACTCACGTTTCACTAACAAAAACTATATAATGGGAGGAAAATTAAATAAACGCCGTTTGAGGTTACTGCGTAAACTTATATCACGAACCTAAATCAATAAGGATCTGTTTAGATATACATATAACAGATGGCAATGGCTGCGTTTTGATAAGGAAAAAGACGTTGTCATTCCGCATCCGACTAATGGTATGATTGAGTTGGGCAATGTCTGTAACCTACATTGCAATATATGTCCGCGTGTATACGAATATGGAAAGCAGATGGACATAGGCTTTATGCCTTTAGAAAGAGCAAAGGCTATTCTCGATCAAATGATACCTTATCTCGACTCTATATGTCTGACAGGGTTGGGTGAGACAATGATGTATCCTCACTTGCTCGAGGTGTTACAGCATATAAAGTCTCGTAAACCTTCTATTGTCACTACTGTTTCCACCAATGCTCATTTCAAAGGCTATCTCAACAAGGTGACACCATTGTTACCATATCTTGATAGCATACAGTTTTCAGTAGATGGTTGCGGCCAAGTGTACGAACAAATGCGACCTGGCACAGATTTCAAAGAGATTACAAAGAACATAAGCCGGACAATAGAGCTAAGTAGAGATACTGAATTCATTATTAACTTTGTGATATCAAAAGACAACTATCACGATATGAAGAACATTGTCAAGTTTGCACATGAGATGAATGTCGAGTTTGTGAATTTCAATGTCATGAGTATAAGGTCTATGCCTAAACAGTCTTTTGAATATTATAATTTCATGAATACAGAAGATTATAAAGAGTCTGTGAAATTGGCTTTAGACGAGGCGGCATGCCATCATGATATGGAGATAACAGGACTTGTGCAAAATAATGAGGCACGATCAAACGGTTTCAGAAGCTGTACGTACATGTGGGAGTTTCCGTACATTACATGGGACGGTTTTTATGTGCCATGTTGCGGCAAACCGTTCTGGAAACTGTTGAATTTCGGTAATGTGTTCGAAAATGATCTGATGTCTGTTATTAACAGTAAAAAGGCGCAGTCGTTCAGAAGAATGTGGCAAAAGAATACACCTCCCAAATTCTGCCATAACTGTATTGATGTGTAAGAATCGTAATCCTGAATCAGAGAACATGGATTTTATATTTTGAGATTACGGATTTGGCTGATTCGTCTGAGGCTCCGCCCTTGCGTGAGCAGTTTTCAGAAAGTTCAGCCAAATCCGTAATTCTCATTTCTGACTTTGTCCATATACACACAATAGAAATATAAAACGTAAAGATTTTATAATATTTGTTCGTCGTTTTTGAAAAAATTTTATACCTTTGCACGTGAACTATAAAGTCTCGACATAATATTGATGTAAGACGAGTTCTTACATTTATATATAAAGAGACAGCTCACGCCGTGCAGCGTATAGTAATGTTGTATAGACCGAACTGTACAAAGCGGAGTTGGGTGGGGCTATAGTTCAGACATATTAAAGGCGTTTATCGACGCTGTGTTTGAGACGAGTCGAATCTTGCAAATTCATAATTGTTGTCTCGAAT
>ERZ1023617.156-NODE-156-length-32515-cov-42.545071_pt1 | contig 32515 bp, 35 predicted proteins | sample MGYA00380328_ERZ1023617 | MGnify/ENA primary metagenome ERZ1023617 (study PRJEB33179, sample SAMN07448977) | human gut metagenome | biome: Human-gut; feature: Human associated habitat; material: Faeces | host: Homo sapiens | place: India: Bhopal | collected...
TAGAAAGCGAATATGACGCAGGATTGCTTGAATTCACCTTCTACAGCCGACGTAAACACACGTTTACCAAAGGGCATCCACGTTACTGGGGCTGATGACAAATCGGATCCAGCTATAGAAGGAATGCCCTGGAGCCATCTGCTCATTTTTGGTGATATACAGATTTACCTATGGAATAAGATACGTTAAAATCCGATAAATCCTTGGCGGTTTAGTAATAAAGTTGTATCTTTATCAAATTCAAGAAGAATAAGACAATGAAAACAAAAGATCAAATATTAAAGATTAAGGCTGTGGTGCTTTACATTCTGAAGGCATTTCCAGAAGGAGTGGATTATATCCACCTCTTCAAGGTAATGTATTTTGCCCAGCAGAATCAGCTGAAAGAGTATGGCTTGCCAATCGTTTATGATACTTTTGTGGCAAGAAAGCATGGACCAGTTCCAACGTTGACCTATAAGGTCTTGCGTGGTGTAGAAGGAAAGACCGAACTTTCTTCAGAATTGAAAGACTTTGCCGCTTCTTTGGATATTGAACTATCTAAGGAAGGTCATCAACTTATTTTGGCTTCAAAGAATGCAGTTTGTGATATGGACGAACTTTCAGTTGCAGACGTCAAGATGCTTGATAAGTGGATTGCCAAATGTAAGGATGTAGATTCTTTTGACTTGTCGGACAAGTCCCACGAGGATAAAGCTTGGAAACGAGCGAAGCGTCAAGCAGACAAAACGGGTGAGGACACCAAGATTACTATGTATGACATGGCTGATGCTGCTGGTGCCAGTAAGGCTATGTTGGCAGTTATCCGTGAGCGCCAGTCTGTTCAAAAGGCTTTGGCATGGATTTAAGGGAACTACAAAAGGCTTATCTCGACAATCTTCGTCAAGTTACAGAAGAGAAGTTGGAGATAGGTTCATTAATCAGAACCATCATTTCTGTTGACGAGGGTTTGGTATTTAAGGATGGAAGAAAGCAGAAGCCAAAGAAGTTGGTTATTATAGGAGTCGACAAGTTAAGGAAGGTTTGTTATGGTTCAGTTTTGGTAAATACCAAGATGAGTCCTAAATCAGCCTATTCAGCCTCATTTCTCTCTGCCCAGTATCTCCTTCATCAGACCGATTACCCTGAATTCTTGAAGTATGACAGTTATGTAGATTGTGGTATGCTTTTTTCCATTCCGTTGGAGAAACTCATGGAAGGAGAGTACTTCGGCTCTCTGACCGATTCAGACCTTCAAGGCATTTTTGATGTTCTCAAAACAACCGAGACTCTTACGAACAAGGAAAAAAAGAGATTCGGTATTATTTAATAAGATCTTTGTCATAATGATGTATTATGAAAGATGGGGATAAGGACTACCGAGCTATGCTTCCATGTTACTATGTTGAGAAATCCGATGAGGTGAAGGAGTGCGCTTAGGTAATCCTTTACCCTAAAAGATAATGCAAACGAGCGCAATGAAAGCTGGCTTTCAAATTGCCGAGTGCAGCATATCTTCTGCAAAACGATAATAAAATATCTTTTTTCTAAAACAGATACGTGTAACTACTTGTAAAATAGTGGGGACGCTGTAATGGTGATATACGAGATATTTACCGCAGGGACTAATTTAAAATGATCAACAGTTTCTTTGAATATAATTTCATTCCTATTGTCTAGTGATGTTTCGTTGACATTCTTTTCTTTTATAATGACAACAATAAGTTTCTTTAACTTTATAACAAAACTGAATGATATGATGAAAATTTCTAATTTTTTGATGATTTTGCTTGGGTGGACTATGGCTATACTGGACGGTACAAACAAAGTAGATCGGAATGAAATCTTAGTTCAAAGATCTTGATAGCTATAGCCAAAGGCGAAAGCCTGGTTTGAGGTTCGATTCCTTAACCGTCCACTTTTAGAGTTTTCAAAAAAACTCATAGTAAATAAAATAAGTATTTTTTTAAAGAGCTTAGAATGAAAATACCATTTACTGCTTCAGCCAGAACAGCGATGCTTATAGGTTCGGAAAACTTTTCGAACCCAGAAGGTGCTATAATTGAACTGGTTAAAAATACGTATGATGCAGATTCTCCTTGTTGCTACATTCTTTTTGATGGTACGGATTGTCACTATTCCGATATCTACATAATAGATTTCGGATGTGGAATGGATATAGAAACCATTAAAGATTGTTGGATGCAAATAGGTACTGATGATAAGCAGCGTCATATAGAAACAACTACTGGACGTATAAAGTCTGGTGCAAAAGGCATTGGCAGATTTGCTTTGAACAGACTTGGTGGACAAGCCATTATGTATACACATAAAGAAAGTGAAAACGCCTATACTTGGAAAGTTAATTGGAATGATTTCAATTCACCAGGAAAGAGAATCAATGAAATAATGGCAGACCTTGAGGTTGTACCATTAACGATGATACAGGAAAAGCTTTTAAGTTTAGCAAAGCGTTTCAATATCTCGCTTCCAGATTTTGCAACAGGCACAATTCTTAATGTAAAGCAATTGGCAGATTCATGGAATGAAGATTCATTACGCCATTTGTTTATATCACTTCAAGACTTGATTCCACCATTTGACATACCATCTTTTCTACAATATTTGTATGTTGCAGGAGATGACAATTATGGAAAAGTAGAGGCAAAATATTATGATGACTTTGATTATAAAGTATCTACAAAGTGCAATGAAGATGGACTTTTTGTTAATGTCCAAAGAAATGAATTGGATATAAATGCCTTGCGCTCAGAATATCGAGGCCTTTTTGAACTTGACGATATGAAACGTTTTCCATATCGCTTGGAAGATTTTGAGCAGGAATCATACCAAATGCATTTAGAATTGAATGAACTGTTTGGAATGCGAGATTCAAAGTTGTTGGAAGAGTATGCTTCAAAACTTGGTGCATTTCGTTTTGATTTTTATTTCGTGAAAAGTTCAAAGTCAGATATTAGTAGTGAAAAATCTGATGCAAAATATCCATATCGTCAGTTCTCGCCAACGCATCGTAGACAATGGTTGAAAAAGAATATTGGAGTAAAGATATACCGTGACAAGTTCCGTGTTCGTCCGTATGGTGAAAATGGTGATGATTGGCTTCACTTAGGTGACAGATATTCCCAAAACCCGATTGGTGCAGGTCAAAGAATGGGAGGTTATCATATTCGACAGAACCAAATTGTTGGTGTCGTTGAAATATCACGTCTTAACAATTTGTATCTGCAAGACAAGTCTGGACGTGAGGGCTTGCAGGAAAATGAAGTTTTTTCTTTATTCAAGAAAATCTTGTTAGGAATCATAAATATAATGGAGACAGACCGAAATACTGTGATGTATAATCTGTCTTTGTTATATGATTTGAATCATCCAAGAGAAAATGCCAAAAAACAAGCAGACAAAGCACAAAGTGCTGGAGAATATACGCAGGCCAATTATAATGCTTTAAGTCAAGGATATACAGTTGTCAAACAAGAATTAGAGTATAAAGAGGAGGAAGTCAGACTTTTAAGAAATTTAGCAAGTACAGGACTAATCATAACCTCATTTTCTCATGAATTGAACAATTTGTCTATCCAGACAAAAAGTAGATATGACAATATGTTGTATGCATTGAATCAGGTAACTTCGATAGATAAAGTCAAGTATTTGGGATTAAAGGATTATCAGAATCCTTATGAGGTTATCAAAACTCAAAAAAACTATGATGAACAAGTCCGTAGTTGGTTAGAGTTTTCTATCAATTCGATAAGTAAGGATAAGCGTTTGAGAAAACTAATTCATCTAAAAAGCTATTTCGACTTGTTTAAGAAAACTTGGATTACTGTAATGAACGAACTAAACATAGATTTTGATGTGACTGGTTTTTCTGACGATATGCAAATCAAGGCTTTCATTATAGACTTTGATACAATATTCAATAACTTGATATCTAATTCCATATATGCCATTAAAGCAAAAAAATCCACAGTAGGTCGCAATATCCGCATAGAAGGAAAAATAGAGGATGATTATCTTACTATTATAGTTTCTGATTCTGGTAAAGGACTTGATAAACAATACCAAAACAATCCATCTGTAATCTTCAATGCATTTGAATCATCCAAATGTAATAAAAATGGAGAAAAGATAGGAACTGGGTTAGGGCTATATATTGTTAAGGCTACGATTAACGAATACAATGGTAGTTCTGTGCAAGTTCTCTATCAGTCAGAAGGATTTTCTGTAAAAATAATGTTTAAAATTTAATACTGGTATGTATAAACTAGGATATTTAGATGACGACAAAGGAAACAGGACCTCTTTTGCTCGCCAATTTGAAAATGACTTCGAATTAGATGTAATCGAAGACTTGAACGAAGTAAAAACTTTGAATGATTTATTGGAAAGAATCGAACAGAATGGTCTTGATGCTTTAGCCATTGACTTCCAACTGGCTGGGAGTGGTGATCTTCCATATAATGGTGACGAAGTTGTTGAGTACTTCAACAATAACAAGAAGTACTTTCCTGTATTTATGGTTACTTCTTTTGTCTCTGATGCTCTTAACAGAATGTATGATGTCTATCTCGTTAATGATAAAGAGAAAGTTGAAAATGATGAATATCGTGGACAATTGATACAAAATGTAAACAATTCTATAGCTGCATACCAAAGACGAGTGTCTGCCATACAAGATAAGGCGATGTCTTTGGAAGAAAAGCAAAAAACTAAAGACGGCTTGGCTTTAGAAGAAGAGCATGAATTGCTTAATTTGCATTTGGAACTAAATGCTATCGATCCCAAAGCAAATCATATTTCTGCGGAGCAATTGCAAACTAAGCCATTGAAAGACTTACAAGAATTAGTGCAAAATTCAAGAGAACTTTTAAAATCCTTAAGTTAAGATGCAATTCCGAGATAAATGTCCGCAAAGAAGTACAGGTGTTTCTGTAGAAAATGACTACAAAAAATATCGTAGCCGACTTGCTGTAGATTTCAACCATAGATGTGGTTACTGTAATGATTTTGATAATCCAAGAAAGGAGTATTTTGAGATAGATCATTTTGTTCCCAAAGATGTGATGAACAAGATGAAAGACAATGTTTATTCTAATTTGGTATATGCTTGTCATTCATGCAACAATGCCAAGAGAGCAAAATGGCCAAGTGGCGATGAAAACATATCATTAGTTGGAAATACAGGTTGGATAGATCCTTGTACTACTAATTATGAAGCACAATTTGAGAGATCAAGTACAGGAGCTATTATTCCAATAACCAAGCTCGGAAAATGGATGTATGATAATCTGAAGTTGGGCAAAACTCAGCATGAGTACTTGTGGAATATCGAACAATTGGATGAAATCTGCAAAGAATTTGAAGCTAAAATGCTAGATAATGCAGATAATATAATTTTTAAAGACAATTATTTGGATTGTTTGCGTGAGTATAAGAAAAACATAAACCTATTCTTTAAATAATGATACAAAGTATATTTGTTTTTTTGAGGCGTAATATTCCGCAAGATTCTTTTTTGATAAATAGAATTTTTGTATCACTATATATTGAATATAATAAGATAGATAAGTATAATCACTTCATAGGCAAATATGTAATCTCAGAAAATGACAAAGATTATAGTGAGCTAATAAAAGTTCTTTCTTTTCTAAAGTCACAAAATGTGGAAGAGATAAGACTAGAAGATATGATTAATCTATTTGAGTTTGTCATTTCTCCTTCAGATAGAATAGTGACAGGTGCTATATATACACCTAAAAATATTCGAGATTATATACTTGGACGATGTTTGGATACTATCTATAGTTTATATGACATCCATGTTGCTGATATAGCTTGCGGTTGTGGAGGCTTTCTTATGGATGCAGCAAAAATAATACATCGTAAGACGAAGAAATCTTATTATGACATATTCCGACAAAATATCTATGGCATAGATATACAGTCATATTCGATAGAACGATGCAAAATATTATTGAACTTGTTGGCGGTTTCAGATAATGAAGTTACGGATTTCAAAATCAATTTACTTTGTGCTGATACATTGGATTTTAAGTCGGAGACATGGGATAGTTGTTATAGCAATTTTGATGTGATAGTTGGCAATCCACCATACGTATGTGGGCGTAATATGGAGGAAAATACCAAGGTGAAAACAAAGAGGTATAAAGTCTGCGATTCTGGTTCTACAGACATGTACATCCCATTCTTTCAGATAGCAATTGAGATGTTGAAAGATAATGGTATTCTTGGCTACATCACGATGAATTCTTTTCTGAAAAGTCTTAATGCACGTAAGTTGAGAGAATATTTCATGGACAACCATTATGATATTAGCATAATTGACTTTCGGGGACATCAAATTTTTAAAGGGAAGAGTACATACACATGTTTGTTCTTTATGGAAAAGAAAAATAGCGACGTTCTCCATTATTGCTTTAATGAAAAAGCAATGTTGAACAACTCGTTATGCTTTATCGATATTAAATATTCATCATTAGATGCAGATTGTGGTTGGAACTTGAATGAAAACGAAATTGCTAATAAAATAGAATCGGTGGGAATTCCTTTGTTTAAATATTGTCAGACTCGTCATGGCATAGCAACATTAAGCAATAAGACCTATATATTCTCTCCTATAAAGGAAGATGATGTGTTCTATTATTTGGAAAAGAACAATGTAATTTATCCTATAGAAAAAATAGTTTGCAAGAATATTGTAAATTCCAATAAATTGAAAGCAGGCGTATGTTTAGAAGATATTTTACGAAAAGTGATATTTCCTTATCATATAGATGCAAAAGGCAAGGCTGTTCTGTTTGAAGAAGAATACTTCAGAAACGAGTTTCCTTGTGCTTATTCTTATTTGAAGTCACAAAGAACGGTGTTGGATGGTCGAGACAAAGGCAAAACTCAAAAATATCCAGCATGGTATGCTTATGGTCGAACCCAGTCATTGGTTATGCCACCTATAAAAATGTTCTTCCCAAAGATTGCCAACAAGCCGTTGACTTGTATTATAGTAAAGGACCCTAATTTGTTACTGTATAACGGAATGGCATTTGTTGGCAATGATATGAGACAAATGAAGATTCTTCAAAAGGTCTTGGAGTCAAACATATTTTGGAATTATGTGGTGGCTAATGGAAAGCCTTATACATCTGGCTATTATTCATTGAATGGAGCAAATATTAAAAAAATCGGGATTCCAAGGCTTACGGAAAATGAAGAGCAGAAATTGCTACAAATGAAAAATACAAATGAAATAAATTCTTGGTTAGCATCTTTCTATGAATAAGATTGCTGACATGTAACACAGATTTTTATGTCAACTCAATCAAATAGCAATAAGCGAATGGCGAAGAATATGCTGCTTCTTTACTTCCGAATGCTCTTTATGATGGTGGTGTCGTTGCACACGAGCCGAGTCATATTTAATGCATTGGGGCAAGGATTGAGTTGAATTAATATAAATAAAAAGGATATTATGCAATACAACAATACCCAAATCATTATCATGGCCGGCGGCGTAGGCAGCCGCTTTTGGCCAATGTCAACCCCCGATTACCCAAAGCAGTTCATTGATGTGATGGGTGTCGGCCGTTCCCTCATTCAATTGACAGTAGATAGATTGAAGCCAATCTGTCCTGTTGAGAACATGTGGGTCGTAACAAACGAGAAATACATTCGCATAGTCAAGGAGCAAATCCCTGACATGCCAGTAGATAATATATTATCAGAACCAGAGGCTCGCAATACTGCACCTTGTATCGCCTATGCTTGCTGGAAGATCCAGAAGAAGCATCCTGCAGCCAACATCGTAGTGACACCATCCGATGCTCTGGTGATCAATACCACCGAGTATCAGCGAGTATTGAGCAAGGCATAAAGCTATACCTCCGATAAGAACGCCATCGTAACCATCGGTATTAAGCCAAGCCGCCCAGAAACAGGCTATGGCTATATTGCTACTTCAGAACCAACATCCGTAGATGAAATCTACAAGGTGGAAGCTTTCAAGGAAAAGCCAAACCTGGAGACAGCCGAGCAATACCTTGCCGCTGGCAATTACTATTGGAATGCCGGCATCTTCGTATGGAACATTGATACCATCAGCAAGGCAATCCGAACCTTCCAGCCAAACCTTGCCAGCATCATGGATGAGATGGCTCCTTCTTTCTATACCGAACAGGAGAAAGAGATTGTTGGCAAACTCTTCCCAACCTGCGAGAAGATAAGCATCGACTATGCCGTGATGGAGAAGTCGAAGGAAATCTATACCTTGCCAGCCGAGTTCGGCTGGAGCGACTTAGGTAGCTGGGGCAGCCTCCGCACCCTGCTCCCACAGGATGAGGCTGGCAATGCCAAGGTAGGCAAGGACATCCGATTGTATGAATGCAAGAACTGCGTGGTTCATGCAGCCGATGAAAGCAAGGTAGTAGTTCAAGGCTTGAATGGCTATATCGTAGCCGAGAAGAATGGACAACTGCTTGTTTGCTCTTTGAAGGAAGAACAACGAATCAAGGAGTTTGGCAAATAAGAATTGTTGAATAGTAAACAAGGTAAATCAATCAAAAGCCAATGGCTAAGAAAGCTTTAATAAGATGAAGCCATCCATCTTCAGATACGAAGGGCATAACTATCTGGTCATGTACATGATTCTTTGGAAAATGATAGTATAATTCTTGGTGTCTTGACAGATCCCGGAAATCAGATGCATGAGCAGTATTCGTTTATGTATAAGGATAATAGCCGTTTCTATGTGTCAAACAATATGTATGAGGATTTTGATAATGCCGATGATATCATTTTCTTCGGACACTCGATTAATGGTATGGATTTTCCTTATTTCAAGGGTTTCTTTATGAAGCAAAGTGGCATGGAAGGAGAGTATAAAAGAAAGCATATTACTATCTTTACATATGATGATGGTTCCAACCAACAGATACGTAATAGTATAAGAAATGCTCAAGTGGATTTGACACAGTTGTTCCGTAGAAATGACATAAAGATCATTCAGACGAAACAATTATATGACAATGACAAAAACGAAATACTGAAGTTCGATTCTTTTTGTAATCGGCTTAAAAGTATTAAGTCAAGCCATACAGTAGTTACAGCACCTGATTTTAGCCTTAACCAGTGGTAATGTTGTGACTTTGTATGAGACTAGAATAATGGTATATTAATAGATTTGGCAATTATGGCATATACAGTAAACGCAGCTTTTGCTCAATTCATTCAAGACGAGGTTGAATTGGATAAAATGCAGACAAAAACAGCTCGTAATAGTAGAGATTGGCTGTTGAGTAATATTGAAAACTTAGCACAAAATAAGAAAATCCCAAGGTTGTATGGAGGTAAAAGCATTAAGCATGGCTCATTTGCACGCAATACCAAGATACGTCCGTTAGATGACATTGATTTAATGGTGTGCTATAGCGGAACTGGTGGTGTTTATCATATCGTTGAAGAAAATGAATGTTATACTATAAGTTTTTCGAATGGTATACAAGTGTTGAGTAATCTTTGTGATGAGCAAGGTATGCTAAATTCAAGAAAGGTCATAGAGAATTTAAAAGGTGCTCTTGCAGATATCTCAGGATATGCTAAAGCTGACATTCATCGCAATCAAGAAGCAGCAACTTTACAGCTAACTTCTTATCCTTGGAATTTTGATATAGTACCTTGCTTTATGACAACTTCGGATTTCTATCTTATACCAGACGGAAAAGGAAACTGGAAAAAGACAGACCCAAGAATAGACCAGCAACGTATTACTAAAATTAACCAAGCCAATAATGGACAATTACTTGGATTAATGCGATTGATGAAATATTGGGAAAAACAGAAATGGGGCAATAGAATATCCTCGTATATGTTTGAAACGATGATTCTTGATTATATGGATTGCCATTCTCTTTCTGGATTTATCTCACAAGATGTTAGTTCTTTATTGGCTTATTTATCGAATGCCATAAAGAAGCCTGTTTATGATTATAAGAATATTCAAGGAAATCTTAATAATCTGTCAATAGCAGATAAAAAAGAATTGGCAGCGATTGCCAAAAATGATTGGACATTAGCTCTTCAAGCTATAATAAGAAATACCGATCGTTTTGAGAATATCAGTACAGCGATTTCCTTATGGAAGAAAATTTTTGGTGATAAATTCCCTAATTATGGCAAATAGTATTTTAGAAAGACAGAACGAACAGCGTTTTATAGATATGCTTTCGGCTCAACGTCATTTATATAATGTCGCAAAGAATTGGAATACAGTTCAAGTTTGTTCTTGTGTAATCATTGTTATATGTGCGAATTTCATCAAGCTTCTTTTACCAAAGGATAATAGTTTTTTTCCAATTTCTCATGAAGATATATTTCATTGGATATCAATGTATGGAGTCTTGGTTTTGATTTTGCAGAATTGCTTTGTATCTAAAATAGCAAGATACAAACTCTTAGCTGCGAGAATTCAGCAACTATTTGATTGTAGCTTATTCCAGTTGAATTGGAACAAGGCATTATGTGGTGAAAAGCCACAACCTGAAGATATTAGTAGAAATTTGGGGAAAGAAAATATAAATCAATTGTATGATTGGTATAGTTTAGAGATAAGCCCTCTTAATCAAGAAAAATCTACATTGGTGTGTATGAGGTCTAATGTATATTATGATTATAGAATCAGACAATTATATACAAATTGTATGGTTTTCTTAATAGGGTTAATAATACTTCTGTTATTAGTGTTTTTCGGCATACAGAATACCAATTTGTGGGACATAGTTACAATGGGTATAGTCCCTCTTTTGCCAGCCGCAAAGTGGTTATATGATGTGTACAGGCAAAATACAACTAACTTGAAGAGTTTAGCAAACATCAAGAGTTTATTGAATTCTGCTTTAGATAAAGCTGGACGGAATGAGCATGTTGCCTTAGCGGATTTAGAACAGATTCAAAATTTCATTTTCATACATCGCAAGACCAGTTTTATGATACCTTCATGGGTCTATAAATTACTCAGAAAGCAATCAGAAAAGGATATGAATTATAGTGTCAAACATATAGTTCAAGATATTCTTTAATAATATGCCCCCCTGTATTCCTGGGAAGTATGTACAAAAAGCTTTTTGGTAAATAGTCGCTCATCCCCATGCGTCCCATCCCGCAAAAACTGGCGTAGACCTTTGATGGTCCGCCAACCATATAGCGAAGCGGTTAAGAGCGACAGGAGGAGCGGTTTCCTCTTTTCCCCTGAGGGGAGAAGACCGAGATGAGAGGTGGAGCCTCCCTTAAGGTTAAGGGAGGACTGGTAGGTTTTCGAAAAGACCCTTCTTTAACGGGAAAAAGCTGTGCCAATGAGCGCAATGAAAGCTCGCTTTCAAATTGCTGAGTGCAGCCAGCTTTATCAATAAAGGAAGGTCGGGTAGGTTCTCGAACAAACATCATGGCTTAAACATAATCATGGCTACTATATGAATAACTTTAAAGCTATAAAAGTAGCAGTAGCCTAATCGGTTTTGAAACCCGATGAGAAACAATATATAAAAGAAATTTAAATAAAAGAATATAAATTCCTGCTTATGGATAATAAATTAATAACAGTAACATCGCCACTTCTTCCAAATCTTGACGATTTTACTGCAGAGTTGAAGAAGATTTGGGATAGTAAGTGGATTACCAATAATGGAAGCTTCCACAAGGAGTTGGAAAAGGCATTGGCAGAATATCTCAAAGTGCCATACGTGAGCCTGTTCACCAATGGCACCCTGCCACTGATGACGGCATTGCAAGCCCTCCGCATTACAGGCGAAGTCATTACAACCCCTTATAGCTTCGTGGCAACAACCCATAGTATCTGGTGGAACGGATGCAAGCCGGTCTTTGTAGATATAGACCCTGCAACAGGCGATATGGATCCTAACAAGATTGAGGCGGCCATCACACCACGTACTACCGCCATTATGCCAGTTCATGTTTATGGCAAACCATGCGATACCAAGGCAATCCAGGACATCGCAGACAAGTATGGTCTGAAAGTTATTTACGATGCAGCTCATGCTTTTGGAGTAGAAGTGAATGGTGAAGGACTTTTGAACGCAGGTGATATGAGTACGCTCAGCTTCCATGCCACAAAGGTATATAACACCATTGAGGGTGGGGCACTTGTGATGCACGATGAGAAGACCAAGAAACGTATTGACTACCTGAAGAACTTCGGTATCGCTGATGAGGTGACAGTAGTGGGTCCAGGTATCAACAGTAAGATGGATGAAATCAGAAGCGCATATGGCTTGCTCAATTTGAAGCAGGTAGATGCCGCTATTGAGGCTCGTCATCAGGTAGCCATCAAGTATCGTGAGGCATTGCGTCCAGTAGAGGGCATCACCTTCTTCGACGATATGCCAGGCGTGAAGCATAACTATAGCTATTTCCCAATCTTCATTGATGCAGAGAAGTACGGCATGAGTCGTGACGAACTTTATTTCAAGATGAAGGCAGCCAATGTCCTTGGCCGTCGCTATTTCTATCCATTGATCAGCGAGTTCTCAACCTATCGTGGATTGGAGAGTGCAGCACCGGAAAACCTTCCAAATGCTCATAAAATGGCAAATAGCGTAATCTGCTTGCCTATGCACCATGCATTGAGTGATGAGGATATTCAAAGAACCTTGGATTGTATTGTGAAATAATAGTGAACGTTATGGAAAAATCAGTACTATTGAAATTCTTGCGTAAGGTGGACGATGACTTTGTACCGACTTTGTCTCAAAAAACAGATTTAGATGAATTTTGTACAAAGATAATGTCGAAGGCAATGCTTTTTGTCTCATATGCTAAGGATGGTAATATTAATGGGTTGGTGGTGATGTACGCAAATGATTTTGAGCATCATTACTCGTATGTGTCATTAGTTGCTGTTGACCTTAGTTTTAGAAAACAAGGCATCGCTGATAGTTTAATGCGTAAGGCTATCAGTTATGTAAAGAACTTGGGAAAAGACAAAATCAACTGTATTGGAATTCATACGAATAATGCTATTGCATTGTATTTGTATGAAAAACTTGGCTTTGTGGTACAAAGTGAGCTAGATAACCGCAAATACTTGGAATTGAAATTCTAATTTTTTAGTTTACTGATATAGGATTTTATGAATATATTATTAACAGCCATCGGTTCGATGTCTGCTTTATGTGCCATAAATAAGCTACATGAAGCAGGACATAAGGTTATAGGATGTGATATATATCCTAAAGAATGGCACTATGAGGCATCTCTTTGTGATGTGTTTAAGAAAGCTCCATATGCTAATACTAAGGAGTACATCCCATTCCTCATTCAATTGGCAAAGGAAAATGATGTAAAATATATCTTTCCATTAACAGATCTTGAGATTGATATTATAAATGGACAGAGAGAAGTATTTGATAAAGAAGGAATTGTTGTTTGCATATCTTCGAAAGAAACTCTCGCAGTCGCCAGAAACAAATATGTTCTCTATAAGACATTTGAGGATGATAACAAGGTCTTATCTGTTCCTACTTTGACATCTGCAGATGACTTGTCTTCTTTAACATATCCTTGTGTTGCAAAACCTAAGGGTGGAAGAAGTAGCGAAGGTCTTTGCTATTTGGAAAGCGCTAACCAGCTCGAAGATATAAAAGACATTTCTAACTATATTTTCCAAGAGAAAATCAGTGGTAGTATTTGTACTGTTGATTTTGTTAGAGATGCAGTTACAGGAGATAGTTTCTGTGTACCACGAGAGGAGTTGTTGAGAACAAAGAATGGTGCAGGTACAACAGTCAAGGTTTTTCATGATGAAAAGTTGGAAGAATTGGTTAATTATATCGGGAAGAAACTGAATATCCAGGGAGTTGTTAATATGGAGTTTATTAACAATGAGAAAGGCTATTATCTGATAGATATCAATCCTCGTTTCTCGGCAGGAATTGCATTCTCCTGCAATACAGGATATGATTTCATAAATGCGCATATATCTTGTTTCTCTGATGGGAAAATTCCTTCATCTGTGGTATTTGGTGAAACTATAGAAGTAAAATACTTTGTAGAAAAAAATACCCCCCCCCGAAAAGGAAAATAGGAGAGTAGTTCTTCGTCCTCTTTATGAAGTTAAACCGTTAGCAGCATAAGGAGGATGGATATGAAAAAAATATATATATTGGGTGTAGGAGGTTCGACTCCTGTTTTTATGGATTTGGCTCTTTCTTGTGGTTATAAGGTCGCAGGACTTTATCATTATAATGATGATCGAACTGGTGAAAGCGTACATGGGTATCCTATCATTGGTTCCTTTGATGATTTGTTTAAGTCTGATATTAGAAGAAAGTTATTCCTTTTATCACAAGGAAATATGAAGATTCGAAAAGAAATCACGGATAAGATAGAGAGTTTAGGAGGAATTGTTCCAACCTTGATTCATCCTTCTGCTGAGATTTCAAATTTCGCTAAAATCTCCGATAAAGGTGTAGTGATTGGTGCAAAATGTGTGGTTCAAGCCGATGTTGAAATCATGTCCAATTCGGTAATTCGTGATATGGCTTTGGTTTGTCATCAGACATTGATAGGCAATTATGTCTTTGTTGGTCCAATGGCATTGGTGGGAGCACATATTCACGTAGATGATTTTGCCTTTATTGGTCAAGACGCACTTCTCGTTTCAGGTAAGGTTGGAAATGTAGGTGCTAATTCTTTGGTAGGTGCAGGTGCGGTCGCAACCAAGGAGATTCCTTCGGATGTTGTAGTGGTGGGTAGTCCTGCTAGGGTTATAAGACATAAGAGAAGAGAGTGATAGCTTTTGTTAAAACCTTAAGTAATTCAGGTTTGAACGCATTTGATACAATATCATTATAGAGTGGTGCTCGTGTCAACTATAAATCTGTGAATTTGCTGATGTGCAAAAGAATAGAATGGCATGTAACTTTAAACTAGCTTGTAAAAATTCAGCTCTATTATCATCATTTTAAATAAATCATTATGAATAAAGTAATTGTAATCGTTGATTTTAACAATGTGTTTAGAGGAAGCATTACTAGTATCACGAAACAACAGTATGAAACTTTTTTTTCAGATGTTATACAACGAATTTTGTCTTTTTCTTCCGAAATGCCTTCCGAGATTTTGATTAGGTTGTATGGGGGATGGTATGAATCTAATAATTTGACCAATAATGCATCCGATGTGTTGTCAAAAATAGAACTTGTAGATTTATTTCCCATAATTTTAAACAAAAACAAGATAGATGGTAGTATAGAAATAGCCAATATTCAATTTGGATTAAATAAAATATGGTATAATACAATTCAGGAGAAAGCTGGTTTGCCAAGATTGCGAATTGATGAGAATTATCAAAGTGATAGATGCTCTCTAAATAAACTATTGTGCCCTGTTCATATTTTGAGAAAATTTGTGCAGAAAAAGCAGACGATATGTCAAAACGAAGGATGCTCTACGGTTCACAATAAAGTATTTTATCGTAGGGAGCAGAAAATGGTAGATACAATGATGACATGTGATATTATTTCTTATTCCTCAGAAAGAAATGTTTCTTCCGTTTATGTTATTACAGATGACGTTGACTTATTTCCAGGTATGGCTATAAGCAAGATAAAGCATGCGGATGTAGATGTATGTTTGTTCGTAAGAACAGAGAACCAAAAAAAATCTTACCAGAGAATTTTAGATGACTATAATATTAATGTAAAATCTTTAGATTTATGAAAAAATCAGTTTTAAAACAATATATTCAAGAAATATTGTCTTTTTCCGATGATGAAAGAGAAGCTATTGTCGAGGCCAATAGTATTACTTTTGAACGTTTAGGACAAATGATGACAGTAAAAATCATAGACAAAGATGAAAAGGTTTTTGTAGAGTTTAATGAATCTTTGATTCCATATAAAACATTTTTAGCAAAAGAACTTGGAAGATTAGATTTGATGGCATCCAAGATCGCTAGAAAATTCGAATCGGAAAGTGATAAAATCTATGTTGATGCTAATGCATTGTTGCTAGATGCTATAAAGCGCCAAGAAGGTACTGCGAAACAACTGCTAGAAGATGTGTGCTCAGATTTCAATCAATATGCAACAAAAATATGTTTTGTGACAGCTGATGCAGGTCATGGCAAAACAGTATTGTTGCGTCAATATCAGTATGATAATGCGCAGGACTATTTAAAATCGAAATCTAACTATATCTTTTGGCATATAGATTTGCATGGACGTGATTTGGTTCGCCTCAATGAAGCAATGATGTATGAAGTTGGAAGTTTAAGATTGAGTGGCTTGTATTATAATTCTATACTTACATTGATAAGAAATGGTTTGCTAGTATTGGCGATTGACGGTTTTGATGAACTTGCAGCTGAAATTGGAGGGGAAAAAGTTCTTGGCTCATTATCCAATCTTGTTGAGGAATTGGATGGGCAAGGAACTCTTGTTGCCGCTTCTAGAAGAACTTTTTTTAATACGCAGGATTTCTTGAAAAGAACTCGTTTGTTGAAACGTACAGTAGACCAATCTTGTGAGTTTGGAGAAATTAAATTGCAAAATTGGAAAGAATTCCAATGTACTCAATATTTAGAGTATTTTTATGATAAAGTAAAGGCTCATGAGGAATTTGTGCATTTGTGTGGATTGTTAGGCAATGATAAAAATCATCCAATATTAGAAAGACCTTTTTTGTTTGTCAAATTAGTGAATTGTGCCAATGATAATATTCCAAAGATGACACCCTCTGAATTCTTGCGACAAAATGGAGGAAATTTTGATAGTATTAATGTCGTTATAGAAGCATTTATCAAGCGAGAAGTTGAAAAGTGGACGTATATTGATAATCAGTCAGGGAATCCATATTTGTCATTTGAACAACATGTGGAATTATTAATGGAGATCGCAAATGAAATGTGGACTTCTCAGAAAAATTATATATCTGTAGAGGCAATTCAATATTTGACAACAATTTTGATTGATAGTTGGAATATTGAGACAGAAATGCGTCCTTTAATTATTAGAATGGTTGAATCACATGCTTTCTTGGTAATAGCAGAAAATGGAGATTCTTATCGAAGATTTGACCATGATGAATTTAAAGATTACTTTTTAGCTTGCAAGCTAAAGCAGATTTTGGAAAGAGAAAGTCTTGAAACAGACAGTCATTTGTTAAGAAACTTCCTATGTAAGTCCCAGTTACAAGAGTCGGTTGCAAGATATATTGTCAATATGATAGATTTATCTAATGCGCATCATATCGCATCTAAAATGGTTAACATAGTAGGGAAGGAATGGCGTCCGTCGTATTTACAGTCCAATATAGGAGTCTTGCTACCTTATTTGTTGGATAATTTCTCGGATGGTTGCGTTATAGAAATATCTGGGAAAATAGTGTTTTCTAGTATTATTTTTGAAAATAAATATTTAAAAAATATATCATTTAAAGATTGTGATTTTATAAATATTAGTTTGAAAAATAGTCATTTGGAAAATGTTTCGTTTTATAATTGTTCTTTTACAGATATTAGATTTAGACAGCATTCTTCAAACTATTTTTCTAACGTATTATTGGATGAAAAATCTAGTATTTCAATGGTAACGGTAGAGAATGATGAACAAGACTTTGATTCAGAGTATTCTCCAAATGGAATAAATGAAGTCCTTGTAAAAATGGGGATTGTTAGAACTTTAAATGCCCCCAAAAATATGCAAGATATACCAAAACGTAACGAATTTTGTAAAACCATTAGAAGATTTTTGAATAAGTTTGTAAAATCAACAAATCAGTATGAAGAAAATCTTAGAGGTGATGATCAAGTTTATTATTCAATGTCATATCGTAATATGATTGATAATGTAATTCCTTTATTGGAAAAATATCATATAATTAAGGAAGTACATAATAACAATACACGATTAACTTCTTCTCGTGCTTGGGCTTTAGATAAATTTGAACTTAATGAAATTTACAAGGCAGAAGATGACTCGACATCTAGTTTGTTCGCTTTTTGGGAAGAAGCTCGCACTTTTAAATAATTCAAAGTAAGACCAATAGATTAATAATAGATAAATGAAAATTTTAAAATGTTTAGCTTGGGTGATAGGAATTAATCATTATGAACATTATCCAAAGCTTCATGCTGCTGTAAATGATGCAAAGGAGTTTGCAGAAAAACTCAGAACTCTCCACTTTGATGTTATTGAGAGTATTGATGAAGGAAGGGGGTGTACCTATGATGATGTCCTTAATAAGGAACAGTTGTTTCTTGATAAATTGTTTGCTGAAAAGGTTGATGTTGCTTTGGTCTATTTTGCAGGTCACGGTTGTATGGTTAATAAAGAAGATTGTCTCTTGTTGAGTGATACTGATTCTTATCAATATGGAAGTGTTAAGGCAAGGAATAAGTCTATTATACTTAACAGTTTATGCAAAGATATGAACGCCAATGGTGATCAAATGAATATTTTCATAGTGGATGCTTGTCGTGTTATTGCAACTGAAACTAGAGGAGTCTTGCAGCATGATGGATTTGGTCAAAATACCAAATTGCCGTTTCAATCAATTTTTGCTTATTCAACGTCTCCTGATACAACAGCAAGTGAAGGACTGAAGCATAGCCTATTTACTCACTTTTTGTTGGAAAATGTAATGGAGAAAAATTTGCCAATTGAAATGCTTTTTAAATTGGTGCGTCAAAAGATGCGAAATAGTGGACATGACCAAATAAGCCAAGAGTTAACCTCATTGGTTGATACATTTAGTTTTAATTATGGACAAATGGAAGATGGTGCTGTTTTAGAATATTCAGAGGATGCATTGGCAGATTATGCATTTGTATCTTCCAATAGTACATTTGAAAAGTGTGTGGAATTGTTTAAATCTTACGATTATTATAGACAACAAGATGCTTTGAGTATATTTCACAAAAACTACAAAGGCTTTACAGAAGATGAAAAATTCGTCATAGGAAGAAATATTTTACAAGCGGCTTTTGGTGGGTGTTGGGAATGCGAAAAAGAAATATCGTATAATCGTTTGAGTTTGTACCAGAAAGACAAGCGAAATGCAGTCTTAGACGGAATCCTTTATGAGATGTATTTTAATTCAAGTAATGAGTTTAGAGACGAGGTTAAGGGCATAGAACTTTTACCTAATGTTGATAAACTTTCAGCTTTTGACACTTTCAAATCTTCCTTTGTCGGGATTAAGAATGTCTTAGCTAAATACCGAGATAGATTAAATTATATTCCTGGTGAAAAATTAATATATCCAGTAAAACTTGAGCTGGAATCTCTTGGTAAGGATGAGTTGGATACCCCTATGTGGAATTTACATAGAGTTGTATATAATGATACAGATATAATGCAAAAATTGCATTTGCGTACAAGTATAAATATAAATGACTTGCGAGTAAAACTATGCCAATATTTGGCGATACCAGCAAGCTTGTTGAAAATAAATATGCCAAACAATATTGGCGAAATGGACATTCTGAAGCCAGAAATCGATATGGAGATTATTTGGTAGATTAGAGGTTAGCAGTTAAATATGTCAAGAAATTGCTATGGAGAAAAAACAAACAATTATTTTTAATAAGGTGGAGATTGCTGACAAGCCATCTGTAGAACAAGTGGTATCGGTAATGAGCAGGAATTCATATGATGAAACAGAAGGGCTTGGCTTTACTAATGTAAGCGTTATAGATGGAATTATCTATGCCCAAGTTCTTTTTCGCATTCCATCTTATGTTCAGGGTTATAATGAGGTGGAAGGACTGCTTGAACAACAAATTATCAATGTTTATACGGAATTAGAAATTGTTTTAGATATAGAACAAGGCTTTCTTTATGCATCGACTCCTGCAATGAAGTTCAATAAGGCTAAAGTCTTGTTGCGTAAAAGTTTTGATGGCAAAATAGTATTTCGCAATATAGATGTTTCTCCGAAAAAATTGTGGAATCAAATAAAGCATACAAGCAGGTGTGTGCAAATTACAGATTTGTCAATAAAGAAATATTTATATAAAGAGGGGGCATTTGGACGTTTTATGGTTCATTTTGAAGATCCTTTGTTGGGAGAAGAGTTGTTATGTAAATATCCAGAAAGTATTAATAAAATAACCATGTCGGTTATTGGAGAGTGTGGCGAGAATTTTATTTTGTCTGTCACCTCTCAAAATTCTTTTTTAATAAAGTGCAAAGAGGAATGTGAAGAACTAGTTATTAATCAACTTAAAAAGTATTTATAATGGAAGATCAACATTACAATGGAGATATTTGGAATCATGAGATAGTTCGGCTTTTTGAAAAGTTTGGTTGGAGACGAATTGGTGATTATGATATGGATGTCGTCGGATCCGATGATAAGAAAATGGGAATTGATACAGTTGTTTCCTTCGATACATCCTTGAAGAGTAAACCTCAACTAGCAATATTAGAAGCCAAAAGATATAAAACAGCGTCGTTTAGTAAGTTTTTATTGCAAGATTGGCTGTCTCGATTAGATAACAAGTTGTTGAAACTTCGTAATTCGGATAAATTTTATGATACATTTCCTATTGCAGGTGATTGTACAATTCCAGATACGGGCATTATTGCTATTTGGTTTAGTGATGTTGAGAATTATGAACAGTTTCATTCAAAGTTTCAAGAATGTTTGTGTCAAGTTAGTATATCTAATAGAATAAGAAAGGCAGGAATGAATAAAATCTATGTTCTCGATAACTATAGGCTTATGCGTTTGTTTGCATTGCAAACTGCGATTAATTCTATTGACAATAACAAGAATTTGCAATTTGCATATTCGCCTTGCTATAATGATAACGAGCCTTTTGACAAGAGAAAATGTCTGACCATAGAATGTATGTTTTCTGACGTGATCTTTGCTGAAATGCAGGTAATGAACAATGGTGTGCTGAAAACTCTTTCCTATATATTCTATTTTGGCGACTTAAATTATAATAGTTTCAAGGTTTTGAGGTCTGCTTTTTCAAGAACAGCAGGCTGGGATAAAGAAAAAGATATTATCTTGTATGTTTATGATGCAGATGATGAGTTTAGAAAAATAAAGAATGATATTAGGCAAAGTGTTTTTAGTTCCTTGAATGTAACTATTAAGCATATGGTTAGAAACATAAATATTCCGGAATTTTTAGTAAATGGAGATTGATGAAATGGAAGACTATAAATATCCCGAACAATATGAGATAGAGGAAGTTTGTAGAAATTTCTTAAAGCGTCGTTTCTTGAACACGTTTATGCAAGAGCGAGGAATTTTTGCGGTTAATGCTACTGCATCACAAATGAGTGCCATCTTGTCTAATTGTGTTTTGGATGCAGTTGCTATAGAAGATCTTCGACTGAATGCTTTTCAAGGCTCTACTCGTAATTCGCTATCTGGATTTACGCTTACTTCTTCTGCATCAGATTTTTCTCCCAAAGATTTATATGAACATGCTAGAGATAATGATAAGATCCTTTTGAGTAAAGGCTATTCTTTGAGTGTCTTGAAAAAAGAATTTCGTGGAACGACTTCTGTATATAAAGGAAAGATAGATTATGAAATACACCGACCAGGAAGAATCCAGTTTATGGATAAGGAAAAAGGTCAGTGTGAATTTTCTATCTTTGAAATAGGCAATAACGAATGGCAAGTTGAGGTTGATGGTACAAGAGCGCAAGATGGAAAGGAGGTTCAAAAGTTCTTTTCAAAGCTGATAGATAAAGAGAAAATAGCAATTCATGTGCTCAATTTTGATAATCTTACCGATATTCAAACTATTGAGTTCTTTGATGAAGTTATAAAACGTGGACTTTCAAAAGAATGGAATTTTCAAGATGTGGTAGGGCTTACCTTTCGTAGAGGACGAAAAGGGGATGATGAAGAGGTGGAAAAGGATGAAGATAATTCTTCCTCAACATCGACGTTGACGGGCATACGACAAGCGGTCCTTGAGGGTGGTCATCTTAGAGAAGATACTTTTGTTAAACAATTTGAGAAACAAGGCTGCATCTTTTCTGCAATGACATTGGAGTTTAGTAATAAAAGTACACCTGAGGTAATTCATATCCGTGCCGAATTTAAAGGCTCTCCTAAAATATTTGAAGTTTCTGTACTAAATTCATATGAAAATGAAGGTACAGAAGGTAAAAAAGTTGTAGCTCCTTTATCAGTAAAGCGTAACTTAGAAATTCGTTCTGAATTTTGGAATAATTCTCGAAGGATTTATAGAGAACTGATGGCAAAAGGAAGATAGTCAGCAATCTCAAATACTAAGTTTATGATGGAAATGAAATTTGACTGTTATCTATTTAAGTCTTTTGCTAATGATTTGCAAAAAGCTCGTATATCATCGGCAAAATATCAGTATGTATGTTGCCTTCCTGGATGCAATCAGAAAGCATTGAAGCACTCGCATATCATTCCGCAATGCGTTTTGAAAAAATATATTTGCAATTCAAAGCATAAATTGCTTCAAAATGGAATAGATGAAATACACCCAATGAGTGTGCGTGATACAGGTGAACTTCCGTTAGATAAATTTCAAACTCTTGGTGTAGAACAAGCTATGTCTATGCCTATTTTTTGTAAGGAGCACGATAATAGCTTGTTTGACGTGTATGAAAAGAATGCAGATTCAATAGAGCCAGAGGATAGAAGGTTTCAAGTCCTCCAGTCTTTGAGGGCAATAGGAGCGTTGAGGCATCAAAATTTGAAACTACTGGTAGAAAATAATGTCAAGCAAGGTCTTAATGACTTTTATAAGGGTGGAATATATGATGAAGAGCAGAATAGTTATAAGTATTTGTTGAGGCAACAGGATGTTAGCATCGCAAGACTTTATGAGTCTATATGTAATGATAATTTTAACCATTACTACTTTGCTTGCATAGAATTGAATTATATCGGTCTTGCTATTTGTGATGCATTAGTAGATGATGATGACTTATTGAAACACTGTGAATGTGACGAATATTCAGAACCGCTTAAAATCTTATATGTTCATTTGTTGCCGAAAGGATATCATAGTTATTTAATTATAGGTTATGATACACGAAGTGTTACTAATCAGCAAAAAATGCAACTAGTAAGGTGGTCGAACGCTTTGGAGAAGCAAACTGATTTAAAGGTAATATATGATATTCTCTGCCATTGCTCTAATAATTGGTGTATTTCTCCAGATTGTGATGAGAGAATAATAAGGTATCTTAAAAAAATATAGTTTAGATAAGATGGATGTAAAATGGAGTGATTGTCTAGATATTGATTGAAAATTTACATGGAAGAAAATTTAAAAAGTAAAACAAAGAAAGGATTGTACTGGAGATTTTTTGACCAGTTCGCCAATTACGGAATGCAGTTCTGTGTTGGCATAGTAATGGCAAGATTATTGTCTCCTACAGATTATGGTATCACAGCATTGCCTGCCGTATTTATGCTTGTGGCTGGTACAATCCAAGATGGTGGATTGAGTAATGCTTTGGTAAGAAAGCCTGATTTGACAGAGGCAGATTTATCGACATCTTTTTATTACTCAAGTTTCGGATTTAGAATTCAAGCCGTTTGAGCATACTCTCTAAGTGCAGCCAATCTCTTGTCATTCTCAATAATTTGGATGGTTAGTTCATCGGAGTCAGCACCAATGAGTTCAGAAACGATGGCCACCACCTCTATTATGATTGCCCATATCTTTTCAATCACCGTCAGTTCGTGTACTCCGAGATACATGTCACCGAACAGTCCTCCTATGGTGTCATAGTCGAGTGTCCTTTTTATTGAGGCAAGTATGTTGTAGCGTATCATGACCAATGAAACATGCGCTATATGGGCCAAAAAGTTTCGTGACGAGCAATCTGCTAGTCCAAGTAGACGCTTGCTGTCTGAAAAGAATACTTCTATGCTCCAACGCATGGCGTATATCTCGTATGCACGCATAAAACGGAGTTTCAAGTCTGTTGTAAGAAGCACTTTCCAGGCTTCCTTTTTGCCCCTCTTGCAAAAAAAAACAATCTGACAGCACGTTTTCCAAGTAGAACTTCAATTTCGGCATAATGACAGCGATAGTGCCTGCTGTATTTTACTTCCTTCTTAGCCTTAAGTTTGGTGATTATGGCTTTGGCAGACAATTCTCCCCAATTAGTAGTCATATACTTGGTGTTGCCCATCTTTTCCATGCCGAGAAGATGGAATTTCTTGTGACGGCGATAAACGAAATCCACAAGTTCGGTACATGTGAACCAGCTGTCAACCAGCAAGTAATCGAAAGGTATTTTGTTGCGTATCGCATTCTTCACCATATCCAACAGCTTGACACCCTTGCTCATGAAAAACTCTTCCTAGCGTTTGGCAATATGACACTTTTCATCACGTTTGCGCTCATAACGCCCATTCCTCTGTTCAGAGGTAAGCCCTTGTTCCTTACCATCAACCTTGCCCTTCTCGCCGTGAAGCGAGAAGTCGAGCATGAACTGCGTGCGGCCATCGCTCCAGCACAACATTAGAGCCTTGTAGCCGAGGATGCATTTTTGGTGTACATGCGAGAGTATCTTGCCTATGGATTCCATATGCATGCCCGTCTTTGGAAGATCCGTGTCATCGGCTATCAGTACGGTTAGAAGCAGACTCTTCTTATGGTCCTGGCGCACGGTCACTTTCGTCAGCAGCCAATTGGTTATGCGGTATATGACATTCCTCCAATTTATATTGTCTTGCGACATATAAGAAGAGAACATCCTTCTTACCGCCAAACATACGACACAGTACCGAACCATTGTAATGGGAGAAGCCTTTGATCGCAAAGAATGGAAGCAGTAACAATATCTGGAACACTTGAACGTTCGTCAACTGGCAGTTCTCACGTTTCAAGCCACCAAGGCTACGGTTGTCCAAATTTAAGCCTTCAAGCAGGCGCGTAAATGTATCCATAACTATACTGCAACGTTTTTCTGAGAAAAAGTTGCGGATTTCTGAGGGAATATTTGTAATTTTGCTCATGGCTTTGAGTTTTGAGTAATGTTTTTTTTGTCACATCTAATTTACTCATTTTCCGTGACATACGGAAATTCTCAAAGCCTTTTTTATGAACTCATTCTAAATCCGAAACTTGAGTGAATTATTATTCAGAGGATGAGTTGAAAGAGAAATATCAGGATTATCTGGATCAGTATGAGCAGATTTTGAGAGAGTTCAATCTCAATCATAGCTTATTCGATTATCAATATGCTGAAGTCATCAGGCAAGATTCTGATGTCCATCAGTTTAAAAGGTTATGGTTACGAATAAGATATTATTTTTTTGATGTATATATGTTTTATTGGCTTTTGGCGATCGTACCCGCCCTTGGTGTCTTCTACTGGTTCTTAGCTAATCTATATTGATATAGAGTAAAAAATAAAGGAGAATAAAAAATCCCCCGCAGCGGAGAAAGCTGCGGGGGAAGTAGATAGAGGTTAGATGTGGAAGTCGATGTCTTCGAGCCAGTCTCGAACATCGAAGCACGGACAGTCCTTTCGGACATTAGGCAGGTCGCGATGGCCCAGGATCTCGGCATCGGGATAATCCACGCACAGGCTATGCAGCAGTTCCTCCATCGTCACCTTCTGTGCCAGTGTACGGGTGTCGGCGGGATGGCCGTTCGCGTCGAGTCCGCCCTCATAGCAGATACCTATGGAGTGGGCGTTGTAGTGGCGGGCATGAGCCCCTGCGATGCGCTCCGGCCGGCAGGGATAGAGGGTGCCGTCCTTGGTGATGTAATAGTGATAGCCGATGGTGTCGAAGCCGCGGGCCTTATGACAGGCTTCCAGTTGTTCAACAGTGAAGTTCTGGTTCACTCTCGTGGCGCTGCAATGCACCACAATCAGATTGATGTCTCTCATGATATTCGTTTTTTACTCTTTTACCCTTTTACCTTTTTACCTTTTAAAGGTTCTGACAGGAGCTGACGCAAAAAGCGCTGGTTATCGCTGTGAGTACGGTGATGATGAAGTTGATGACTGCTTTCCAATTTTCTTTTTTCATGGTGATAAATGTTTTAAAATGTTTAATGTTTAATATTTAATATGGGGGAGTTAAAGGAGTTAAGGAAGTTAAGGAGTTAAGACGTATGTCTTGCTGCTTAAAAAACTATGCCAAAAAGACTGTTGTCTTAACTCCTCAGCGACCGTAGGGAGCGATAACTCCTTTAACTCCCCTCTAATTTAACTTCTGAAAGTCGGGCGATGGTTATTCACCCTCGCCGCCTCCGGGATTGTCGCCTCCAGCAGATGGGGTGTCGCCGCCCTGAGAGGTGTCGCCGCCACCTGATGGAGTGCTACCGCCGCCCTGAGAGGTACCGCCGCCCGACGGAGTAGAAGGAGAGTTCTTGTCGGTGGTGCCGTCACCAGTGAGCGCAGTAGCCTTCTTCAAGGTAGCATCGAGGTTGAGCTTGTCGCTCATCAACTCGCCAGTGGCACGGGCACGGAGCTTCACGCCCTCGATGTTCTTGGTGATGGAGAAGTCCTTCTCGGTGTCGGCACCCAGCTTGTTCTTGATGCCGATGGAGAAAATCGCCAGGTTGTCGATCTTCACGGCGATGCCTTGCAGGGCGAGTTCCCTGACGCAGATCACCATGTCGGTGAGCATGCCCTTGATGGCACCGGGCGAGAAAGGCGTGTTGTGGCCCGACATGTGGGTGGCAAGACCGTCCATTCCGATGGTTTGAGTTACAACAGGGTATGCGTAGTATTTGCCGTACGCATTCGGCATCTTCTTGTTCTTGTTTTTCTTTAAATTGTAGAGAATCATGGTGTTAAGTTATAAAAGTTAATAATATTTAGCGACAAAGGTCTGCGCGCTCGTCCCGATGTTTCGCTAAGTCACTCTCTCTGAATGACGATGCAAAGATACGACATTTTTGCGAGTCAACTATACGCTAATGGGCATAGGCCGAAAAAAAGTGCAAAAAAATTATGGATCACCTATAAAATCGTAAATAATCTCGCGCTGGACGGGCGAAAAGTACCGTTTCTTGGTGCGATAGCCACAGGCCCGCAGCTTCTCTACGAGGGGAGGGCAGCGGTTGATCCAGCGCATCAGGTGGTTGACAGCCACGTGGCGCTCGGCATCAGGGAAAAATTCGTGGGCGAGGTCGTGCTTGCTGATGTAGTCTTTCTTCATGATAGATGTTTAATTTCTTCGTTAGCAATATAATGTTTGTCAAGTCTCAGTAAGTCACAGAGAAAGCTCAGTGACTTACCGGTAAATCTCTGTAAGTCATTGGCTGGCGTCCTGTTCCATCTTGTCGCTTGCACAATAGAAGGCTTCGCTGTTGATCTCGGCCCCCTCCTTCTCGACGACAAACCATCCGTTGCCCTTGCGGCGATGAGCCTTGGGGAATCCCAGCCTTGACATGATGCTGCCGATGCTCTGGTATTCAAAGTTCTTCCGCATGACAGGGTTGGTGCAGATGCGCTCCACAATCTCGGCGGTATAGCGGAACTTGATAAACCGCTCTGACGTGTCGGGAGTCGGAACACGATAGAAACGCTTGATTTGCTCCTCAGCATAGTTGGGCACCATGAAGAGCAAGTTGTGCTGTTGCATCTCGGCGATGTCCTCCTGTGTGAGCCAATACACCCATCCCTCCTCGCCACGCATCTTTCGCTCCTTCACCTCCTTGCCAAGAGCCACACACTGGGAGTAGATACCCACATAGTCCAACGGCTCGTCTCTTGGGCTCACGATGCTCTCCGCAATCCAGGGCGAGTAGCGTCGGTTCTCCGGGTCGGTGATGATCTGCTGGTTGTTGGTGGTACCCGCCACTGTGGCACGATGGTCCAGGTCGCTGCGGAATCGGTCGTAGGGCCTTCGGATGGAGAAATGCAGTTTGGTCATGTTGCTCTTGAAGGCATTGAGGTTCTTGCCGAAAGCGGTGTCGAACTCGTCGAGGCACATCAGGATCTTGCATGAGAAAGCCTCCATGAAGTCCTTGTCGGTGTATATCGCCGCCGACTCGTTGAGGTAGTAGTCGCGGAGCTGCGGCGGCAACAGGTAGTTGAAGAACGTGCTCTTGTAGATGCCGCCCTTTCCCACCAGGATGAGCATCACCTGGTTGACCACCTCCGGAGTGACCCATCCCACCACCATCGCCACGATCCACTTGCAGAAGTATTTCTTGAAGGTGGCCTGGTCGTGGTGGTAGCCCTGATGAGGGATGATGCGTATGCGGTCAGCCAGTTCGCCGATGTAGTCGCGTTTGCCGTCCCATGGTGGCAGCGACCGGAGGTAGTCCTCCACAGGGTCGCACTGCACGGCAAAATCGCTGTGTATGACAGAGATGAGCTTCTGCATGTTGATGTTCATGCCCTCTTCCTCCATCTTCACCCAGATCGAGTTGAGGATGTTGTCATCCAGGTTCACCCACTTCAGGAACTTAGGATTTCCCGCCATGCGGCTCATTATCTCGTGCCTGCCGGTCACCATGTTGCGCTGTATCTGGTATCTCATCGAGAGCCACTGCTTGATATACTTCACGGAAGTTTGCCCACGAAACGACTCGCCCTCTCTGAAATAGTGCCAGGAGCCGAACCGCTCCGTCTTCTTGTAGCACGACTTGATGACGGCAGCCGTGTCGGGATATTCGTGAGAGAAATGAGCTTCGGCATAGTCGAGAGCCTCCCTGAATTCGATGCCATAGCGGTTGCAGATGCTTCCGAAGTACATCACATACTCGTTGTGGCGGTGCGGTTCGAAGACGAGTCCCCAGTTGTGGAGCGTTTCCAGTACATGTATCTTCACCTCCTCCATGGTAGGTTTCTCCGCCGACAGTTTGATGCCATTGGCTTTGCTTCCCTTGGTCGCCTTGGAGCGCTCAGCAGCCTGCTTCTTGCTGTTCTTCTTGCGCAGCAGGGAAGAGGTGAACTTAGCCAGTTCCTTGTCGGTGAGGACTATCGGTTCGGCATCCCAGTTGAAGAAGGCCTGTTCGTCGTGGGCGAGTCCCGACAGCCGTAGAAAGTCCACGCACTGCCGGTCGGCCTTGATGCCCAGCAGGGAGTCGAACAGCGCCATCGCCTTCTGCAGCATCGCCTGGTGCAGTTCCACGAAAGACAGTTCGCATCCCTCGGGTCGCTGATAGCCCACGATGATGCGCAGCCCATTGCCGCTGATGGTGCGGTAGGCGATGAGGACGTGGGGAGAATGTCTGATGCGTTCGAAGAGAATCCCCATGGTCCCGGAGGACAAATGGTCGTAGTCGAGTCCCAGGCATCCCACTTCGCCCATCACGTTTTCCAGCAGTCTGCCCCTGCCGTCCAACTGTGCGGCGAAACAGATGCCGGTCGACAGCGGTTTTACTTTGCTGTCGGCAAGTTGCTTACTCACGGCCAGGGCCTTTCGATACGACTCAGTGATGGCAGCCAGTTCGTGGTTGCGCAAAATCAGATCCTCCAGCTCCTGACGGCAGCTTAGTGGGCGGCTCATCTTAGAGTCGAGCTGAGAGAAGACAGATGGCATGAAACCATCGCGTGACGTTGTGAACGCCTTTTTTAATATATTCATTCTTTTTTATATGTTTTATGGCATTACCCATATAGTTAAAATTCTTTCTTTATTTAATTTCTTTCGCGTATGCGTGTGAAAGTAAGAAACGAGGGTTCACCCTTCACATCAGCGTCGGAAGTCCGATAAACAGACGGGTTTCGGGGCGTGACCCCACCCTTCACAGGTATTCACGGAGATGTCACAAATAGCGTCAAACGGTGAACCCTTGGTGCAGCAAAAGTCCGAAAGGTGAACGCTCTTTATATAGGGAGTTTTCCAATAGGAAGTATGCTTAGACAGGTAGATTGTAACCGATGACAAAGATAAAATTAAATACATAAATAACCAAAATCTATATGTTCTACATGTAGAGTATAAAATTAACAAAAATTATGGCTTATATTAAGCATTTTACAAATCTTAACGCCTTTTTTGGGCATGTTTTGCACTCAGAAAAGCCCGGATTCGATAGGCGACGTAAGGAAGACCATGTCCGTCCGAAGACAATTAAGCGAGTCTAAGACGGAAAAGTTTTAGAGTTGGCGCAGGCCTATCTGCTCACCCGTCATACCCTCAAGACCGTATCGACGGACCGCCAGAAATTTGAGAAAATCTGCGAAATCCTCGACGCCTTGGAGGCCGACAATCAGGCAGCCAATCCCGGCGACGATCCCCTGTTCGAAGGCGGCTATCTGGCCGCCTTCCGCCGCCTGATGACTCAAGTCTGGGATAGATGATTCCGAATGTTCAGAAGTTATCTTTATGGGGAGTTAAAGAAGTTATCCCATAAGCATTCGTTCTGAGCAAATTGATGACAGCAGAGCAAAAGTACCTTTAGCTTGCATTGAGGAAAATAACTTTTTCCCAAAAACATTTGGAAGTATCACAGAAAAAGTATATCTTTGTATGCAAAGTTTAATTATAAGGAGGTTAAATATGAACATAGAAGAAAAAAAAGCAGATTTTATGCGTCGTTTCAAGGCTTCGAGGGAGCGAAAGGCTGAATACATAGCGCAAATGGAGAAGCGTATGCGTGAGGACTATCGTCGCAGAACAGGTAAGGAAGCAGAATCATTTTGTGTGTTGTAATAATGAAGCAATTAGATTTAGTGAAGATTAATAGGTGTGCACCTTATTTTGGTAGATGAATATGGAATAGACAATGTTGCTGCTGTAATCATCAGAAATGACAATCCTAACCTTGGTAAAGTATTGGCAGAATTTGGAGAAACAATAGAAATGTTTAGCCATAAACCAAGTATAGGTTAATAATGCAATATTCTTCATTCGAGTTTTGATAAGTGCAGAGCTATAGGCTTTGAGGAACCAAAATAACTTTTTCCAAAAAACTGATAGGTATCACTGCTTGTATTATAGTGCGGACTGTCAGTCTTGGTGTAATACTGTAGGTGTATCAACAATGTGGTTCCATAATCCTCCTGCATTGTGTCCCTGCGTTCCCATCAGAAGCTCTTCAGCAAGGCGGGTTCATCCCTGCACAAAAAACCGCAGCTCCGCTGCTGGCGTAGACCTCTGATGGTCCGCCATCCATAGAATGAAATGGTTACGAGCGACGTTTCTGTCCCCTACAAGGGGAACCGAAGGGGTCGTAAAGACTATTGAGAGGAGCGGTTTCCTCTTTTCCCCTGAGGGGAGAAGACCGAGATGAGAGGTGGACCCTCCCTTAAGGGTAAGGGAGGACTGGTGGGTTTTCGAAGATCTCTTAAGGTTAAGGAAACACTGGTGGTTTTTCGAAAAAAAAACTTATAATCCTTTGGCTTTTACGCAGAAAACCCTTATATTTGCACAGAATTTAAAAAACAGGAGGAATTATGGAAACATTGAATAAAGAATTTTGGGAGAAGCGTGATGCTGCAATGAAAAGATTCATGGCATCAAAGGAAAGAAAAAGAAAGCGTATGGCAGAGTTAGAACAGATGCTCCGTCAGGATTATCTTGCTCGTACAGGAGAAGACCCAAAGTTTGTAAATGTTTGGTGAAATGAAAGAGCTTTCTTTGAAAATGATTAATGCCTCTTCACCGTATGATGTTATGATGGTAGATTCAAACACTTATCGTTTCGTAACAGATTATGGCGTAGAGATAGCTATTAGCTTTGATCTTGATGACTTGCTGGAACATTGCGAGGCATACATGTTTAATATTACGAATGTGAACAAGCATCGTTCTCCTCGTGATATGAAGGTAAGAGATACAGTAATTGCTATAATAGACAATTTCTTTGAGACAAACGAGTTTGCTCTCCTTTATATATGTGAAACGGGTGATAGAAAGCAAGCATTGCGAAATCGCTTATTTGATTCTTGGTTTGCTTATGCTAATGGCAAAGAACAATATGTAATTATGGTTGCTAATATCCAAGACTTAGAAGGAGTAAATAATTATGCAGCAATGATTCTGAGAAAAGATAATCCAAATTTTGTAGATTATGTTTCTGAATTCAACAATACTGTTAATTTATTTATGTTGAAGCCAGAGCATTAGCAAGATGGCCCCAAAGCAGCAAGCCTCTATTCGTGTCCCTGCGTCCCCATAAGCAGCAATCTCAGCAAGTTGCGAGCAATCAGCATCGAGCATTCTTCATCGTATCCATGCGGTTCCATCAGCATCGAGCAAGCATCCTGCATCGTGTGTCCTTGCGGTTCATCCCGCACAAAAAACCGCAGCTCCGCTGCTGGCGTAGACCTCTGATGGTCCGCCATCCCTATAGCGAAGCGGTTTGAGCACCGTTTCTGTCCCCTATAAGGGGAACCGAAGGGGTCGTAAAGACTATTGAAAGGGCGGTTGGCGCATCCTTTCCTTTCTGAGAAGGGAGAGGCTTGGAGAGAGATGTGGAGCCTTCTTTAATGGTAAAGAAGGACGGGTTGATTTTAGAAAAAACTTAAGGTTCAAGGAAGTACTGGTAGGTTTCGAAAAAAGCAACGAGCAAGCAACCCCTTAGCAAATCCTTGAGTGAAGGCGG